>Ga0315907_10000286_pt1 | contig 75272 bp, 78 predicted proteins | sample LakEriMetagenome_3_FD_203525 | JGI IMG/M metagenome (GOLD analysis project Ga0315907, IMG submission 203525) | Freshwater fungal communities from buoy surface, Lake Erie, Ohio, United States - Buoy 12 MA123 | ecosystem: Environmental > Aquatic > Freshwater > Lake > Lake biofilm | place: USA...
TCAGTCAACGCTGGACAATGCCCATTCAGAATTGGAAACAAGCGCTAAGCCAACTGATGATCCGTTTCGAGCAACAATTCAATAACGCCTAGCAAAATCGATAAACACAAAATTCGGGACAGCCTCGAAACCAAATGCGGCCATTGTGCAATCACCACCGACTCCTAGGTGAAAATAGCTAAATTCCATTGCAGAAACTGTCGCGATGAACTTCCTCAACAACGAAGCCCACGAACAGGGGCATTCAGCGCACACATATTCCTCCCTTAAAGCCTAATGAAAATTAACGAACTCCTGCAATCCGCGACCAAACACCTCGCAAATGGTGACTTTTTCCACGCTGAAGCGATGTTCAGAGAAGTCCTCACCTACAAGCCATCAAACCCAGAAGCGTTACATTTCTTGGGACTTGCGCTACATCAGCAAGGGAAATCTAGCGACGCGCTTCCCTTCTTAGAGAAGTCGAACAAAGTTTCGCCAACCAACTCGATTTTTCAACACAACGCCGCATTGGTGCTTCTCACACTACACAGATACAAGGACGCATTGGAACGTATTCAAAAAGCTTTAACGCTGAACCCAAAGTTTGGGACTGCCCACTTCACATGCGGTGAAATTGAATGCGAACTTAAGAACTATGAATCTGCCTTACAACATTTTCGGCGCTCATTTGCGCTCGGAAATGAAAACCCGGAGGCGCGCATAAGAGTGATTACTTTGCTGCTAAAGGCGCAACGGCTTGAAGATGCCCTCGAGCTCGCAAGAGCGGCCAGAGAGATGTATCCGGCAAATGAATCAATCCCATATATTTTCGGAGTGGCACTTGCTGTGACCGGAGAGCACCTAAAGGCTAAAGAGATTTTCATTGACTGCCTTGCTAGATCCCCAGCCAATGTGGAGTTAATCTGTAAGCTCGCCGCAGAAGAGGTTGCGCTGAACAACATTGAAGCTGCGATCGCATGCTACTTGGATGCGCTGAAGCTTCAACCCGATAACTTTTCGGCCCGAAGCAAATTGGCGGAGCTTTACGGTTATCAACACAGGTTTGAGGATGCTAGGCAAGAGTTTGTAAATGCCATTCAGCATTCAAAAGAATCATTCGACCAAGTGTTTCCAAGCTACCTGCTCTCACTTCAATACGACCCCAATGTAACAGATGAGTTTGTGTCAATTGAGCACCGCAGATACGGAGGCCTTATAGATGAAAGAAATGCGAAACATAGCGGCGTGTCGTCATGGACGAATAGTGTTTGCGCAGATCGGCAGCTAAGAGTTGGATATGTTTCAGCAGATTTCCGAGATCATCCAGTCTCACGCTTCCTAATGCCGATACTAGAAAACCATGATCGTGACTCGTTCAAAATCTTCGCGTATTACGTTTGGCCCGTTGATGATGAGTACACGGAGCGCATCAGGTCCAGCGTAGAAAATTTTCGCCAGTGCTCGCATGACGGAGATGACGAGTTGGCCCGCAAAATTGTTAAGGATGAAATTGATATTTTGATAGACCTATCTGGTCACACAGGTGGTAATCGCCTGAATGTCTTTTCGATGCGGGCCGCGCCTATTCAGGCTACCTACATTGGCTATGCTGGAACAACGGGGCTAGGTAATATGGACTACCGGATTACTGATCATTACGCAGACCCTGCTGGGCTTACCGAATGGCAGCATACGGAAAAACTCCTACGCCTAGAAACTGCGTCATGTGCGTTTTTGTTAGACGCAGCCGCGCCTTCAGTAAACGAGCTACCGGCGTTAAGCGTAGCGCGATTCACCTACGGCTGCCTGAATAACCCACTAAAAATCAATGAGCATGTCGTAAAAGCTTGGGCGCAAATCCTTGCTACGGTCCCAAACTCAAGCATCTTAATTGGCAATATGGACGACCCAAGTATCAAAACCAGAATTGTTGAACTTTTCGATAGATTCGGGATAGGTAAAGAGCGCTTGGATCTTCGCAGCCGGGTCCCGACCCGGGAGTTCATGGCACTCCACCACCATATTGACCTTATGCTGGACCCATTCCCGTATAACGGCGGGACATCTTCATGGTATTCACTCTGTATGGGAGTGCCGGTACTGACTTTAGCTGGCACGCGCCCCGCCGCGAGAAGCGGTGCCGCTATACTAGGTGCGTCTAATCTCAACGAGTATGTGGCGCGAAATACGGTCGAATATGTCTCTACTGCGATTAAGGCAAGCGCAAATTGTGAGGCACTAAATGATCTGCGGCTATCAATGCGTCGACAACTCCTCGCCAACCCGCAACTTGCGCCTATCAACGTCACAAGATCCTACGAGACAGCCCTCCGATTAATTTGGAAGGATTGGTGTCTCGCGCAGTCGAGTTGACTTTATGGAAATAAGCTATGTTCGCTTTATCGCCCGACGCTACTCTGTTTTTACCCGTCTATTTTTGTCGGACCAATCATTTCTAGAACGCTTGGACTAGTCGGCATGAACGCGCCTACCCACTGAACGCCATGTGCGACGTACTGAATGTGAGTGAGAGTGGCTTTGCCGCGTGGCGGGCAGGATCAACTACCAAGCGCCGGCTCAGCACGCCACAGTTGGAGGCTTTCATTCGCGCTATCCATGCCGAATTTGATGGTGCTTTGGTCACGGGGACTCACCGCAAGCCAGTACAGACATCGCATTACGCGCGCCTGCACCGAGGCTGCGATTAATTGGCAGCTGCTTTACGTGCCTTCTTGATGATCTTGGCAACCGCGTCCGAGGCCTGCGCACCCTTGCTTTCCCAGTAGGTGAGGCGATCCAACGCAATGCGAAAACCTTCTTCGCCCTCAACCGCGAGTGGATTGTAAAAGCCCAGACGCTCGATAAAGCGACCATCGCGACGGTTGCGCGAATCGGTAACGACGATGTTGTGGAAAGGACGGCCCTTCGAGCCACCGCGTGCCATGCGAATAACTACCATGCTAAGTCCTTGATTTGTAGGAGCATCACCTGGTTGAGAACTAGGAACGGGCCCGTTGCGAACGGGAACCGCCGCGGCAAGCGCCGAGGAACCCGAAACGATAGACAAAACAAGGGGTTGGGGCAAGGGCAGGTACCGCCTTTTGCAGGCGCAAAGATTGTGGCGGCGAACGGGATACCCGGTAAGCATCGTAGTGGGGCTGGGGTAGCTGGTCTGGGCGCTCCTCCGCCCCCGCACCCAGTGTGCGGGCGTGAACGTCTTGTACACTATTAAGCCTTTCTTGAATCGAACGCTTCCAGCACCGCACATGAGATCGAATAGGCTTCGATTTGTTACTTTCGGCAACAGCGACAAGGGTGGCAACCCGATTAACGATACTCGGGTTCGAACCATTTCAGAGCTGAGCTCACCAGCTAGCTTGCTGCTTGAGTTGTCGGCTTCCGAGACTGTCTTGCAGACCGTTCACGCAGGGCGCCGCGAATTCAGAGCGGTCCTCAACGGCGATGATGATCGCCTTGTGGTGATCGTTGGGCCGTGCTCTGTCCATGACTATGATGCAGCGATCGACTATGCCGAGCGACTCTCTCGGGCTCGTGCACGATTGGGTGGAGAGCTGTTGTTGTTGATGCGTGTGTACTTTGAGAAACCACGGACCACACTTGGTTGGACTGGATACATTAACGATCCACACCTGAATGAGTCGTACGACATCGAAACCGGCTTGTCACTCGCGCGTTCGCTGCTGCTCGATATTGCAAAGCTCGGTGTCCCGGCTGCTACCGAGTACCTTGACTCTATCTCTCCTCGATACATCGGTGACCTTGTCGCCTGGGCGGCAATCGGAGCGCGAACCGCGCAAAGCCCGCTGCATCGTCGTCTAGCGTCAGGGTTGTCTTGTCCTGTTGGGTTCAAGAACGGTACCTCAGGCGATGTAGTTTCTACAATTGACGCGATCGAAGTGGCTGCAACTGAACAACTCATTCCAACCATAAATACCCAGGGACGAGCAGCGCTGGCGCTGACGATGGGCAATCCTGATTGTCATGTCGTCCTTCGCGGGGGGGCTTCTCCGAATTGGGATCGAGACAGCGTGGCCAGCGTGTGTCGTGCGCTCGAGCAGAGAAATCTGAATGGGCGTGTCATGGTAGATTGCTCTCACGGCAACTCTGCAAAGCAGCATCTTAAGCAAATTGATGTGGCTGGCCATTTGGCCGAATCAATCGCGGATGGTGACGCGAAGGTGTTTGGAATTATGTTGGAGAGCAATATTTTGGGTGGCCGACAGGACCTGCGGCCAGATGGAGCGCTCCAATACGGTGTTTCGATCACAGATGCGTGCATCGATTGGGATAGCACCGAAAAAGTGCTTGAGAGGCTGTCCCAAGCAATCCTAGAACGGCGAAAAAAATTTCCGCGATCTTAAGCAGGCCAGAAGTAGCGCGGTAGAGCGCGAGCGTCAACAACATGTCTTTGGTTGTGTTTGTTCTGTTGATTCAAACCAAAGAAACAACTAGATAGTTCCAAGCCCTATGGAAAAGAAAAACATTTACGTTACAAGGCCAAGCTTGCCGCCCTTGGAGGAGCTTCAGCCCTACCTTGAGAAGATCTGGGAGTCTCGGGTACTAACGAACGGCGGGCCGTTTCACCAACAGCTTGAACAGCAGCTTTGCGAGTACTTGGGTGTCAAGTACATTTCTCTTTTCAACAACGCAACGATTGCGCTGATCACCGCGCTGCAGGTTCTACGAATCAGTGGCGAGGTGATCACAACCCCCTATTCCTTCGTTGCCACCGCTCATTCCTTGCTGTGGAACGGTATCCGACCAGTTTTTGTTGACATTGATCCTGACACCCTAAATATCGATCCTTCAAAAATTGAGGCGGCCATCACGCCAAGGACAACGGCAATTCTTCCTGTTCACTGCTACGGCACGCCGTGTGATGTGGACGCCATCGAACAGATTACTAAAAAACATAGCCTCAAAGTTCTTTACGATGCTGCGCATGCATTCGGTGTGAAATGTCACTGCGGCAGCGTACTCAACCACGGTGATTTGTCTGTGTTGAGCTTTCATGCGACGAAGGTTTTCAACACATTCGAAGGTGGGGCAATCATTTCGCATGACCCCGATACAAAACGCGAGATCGACCAACTGAAGAACTTTGGGTTCGTCGATGAAACGACTGTGGTTGCAGCGGGGTTGAATGGAAAGATGAGTGAACTAAACGCTGCAGTAGGATTGTTGCAATTGAAATACGTTGCTCAATACTTGGAACAACGCTCCAAGATTGACGGGTTGTATCGGGAGCTATTGTCTGGGGTCAACGGTATTCGGATATTGGGCGGCGCAACAATCGCTACGGCAAATTTTTCTTACTTTCCGATCTTAGTCGAGCCAACAGGGCCCCGAACAAGAGATGCAGTTTTTAACCGGTTGAGGATGAATGGGGTCTTCGCGCGGCGCTATTTTTACCCCTTGATTTCCGACTTTCCTATGTATGCAAACTTGCCGACATCGAAAAGGCAGAGCCTGCCGGTCGCCTCTCAAGCGGCATCTCAAGTACTCTGCCTTCCGATTTACCCTGGACTCAGTAGCCAGGAGGTAGTGGATATCTGTAGTGTCGTCAAAACCGGATGAAGCGTACAGACCGATGAAGCGGCGTTACGTGCGTCGATTCAATCGGTGTCGAAACACAATTTGAGCGCTGAGCGGGCAAGCACCCGCAGGTTCTGAGCCCGACTTCACGTGCAAGTTGAGTTGGCGCACAAATATGCGCCCAGGTTCCCCAACTCAGGGGGTAACCTACAGTAGTACCCCCCGGGCAATACGCCCAGCCAATCCTGCGCGTTCGATGTTGAGGATGATGTCGTAAAGACTCTGTACTCCGGCTGGAAAAATTTCTGGGGCCTTGTCCGTCGAGCCAATCTTTCTATCGAGTTCGGCAAACTCGGTATCGCCTGGGACTGTGGCCAAGATGCGCCCGGACTGCCCCGTGGTCGTGTGTTGCACCAGCCATTGCGCCTGCTTGCCCGCGCCCCAAAGTACTAGCGGCGGGGAACTCTCTGCTGACCATACCGGTTGGGCGTCTAGTCCCAATCTTGCTAGATGGCTCTTTACACGCTCTGCACGCTCGGCGTTCATGCGAACTCTGTCTCGCACTAAGTCATCAAAGAAGACGTACGCTGCTCCTTGAGCGAGAAGCCGCGCAGCAAGCTCATATAGAGCGCAGATGAGTTCGTCCTCTGGCGCGTCCAGCGTGAAGTCGCAGCTGACTTGAAATAGGCTAGCACGCAGCGGAGAACCTTTTAATTTTTCAGCATACGCTTGCAACTCCGCACTAGCGTAGTTCCCTACCCCCAAGATGTATTTGACCGTGAGGCGACGAGGATCACCTAGTGCCTGTTGGTATCTGACAAGATTGTTGAGCACCGTGTCTAGCCCAGCTTTGCCGCGGAGTGCCTTAAACGTCGTCTCATTACCAGCATCGATGCTAGTAACCAAGTGAAAGCGAGGGTCTTTCAGCTGAGATTCGAGGATGGGAGAATACTTGAGGCTGTTGCTCAGCACGCGAATCTTGCCCGATTGGGGCATCGCAGCCAAACTGCGATTGATAGATTCAAAGCGTGGGCTAAGCGTGGGCTCGCCACCTCCCCACACTACGTGGTAGTTAGCGTCGAACCCATCAGGCTTTTCTGCGACTTCTGCCACAATCGCTGACGCGTTGTACTTTGCCTCTGTGCCGCCATAGTACTTTGGCGAGCAATAGGTGCAGCGCATATTGCAGTACGCGAAATTCTCGAGTGAAAGATAGTCGATCCCGCCTTGTGTTACGGCGCGTCGTTCGATATAGGGGCAGCCGCTGCACTCAGGGGCGCTTCCCGTGTTGATCCGGTCGATCAGGTCCTGTTTGGTGGCTTGGATCCGGGGAAGATCGATATTTGTATCTGCTTTGAGCAGCACAACATCGCCTTTTCGAATGCCGTTGACAAAAAAACGCTTGCAGCAGGCGCGAATCTCATCGGGGCCGAGAAATAGCGAAGTGTCCAAATCTTTACAACTTAGCCTTGTTGAAAACACCTCACGCAAGGAAGCCAGCAAGCTCAAGCTTGGCTGTAGGGTGCCAGCTCGCCACACCGCGCCGACGTACTCGAAATTAGTGGACAGTGGTCCAAACGCTGGCAGCTGCTGAATGTCTTGGGCCCAGGGGCTTTGACCGCCTTGACTCGCTTCGCGGAGGTAGTCTAAGAACGCCAGCGCTGCATTTTCATCCGGCTCGCGGCATATCAAGAGCAGAAGCACACCTAGAGTTTGTACTAACAGTTGCTGTAGCTGTCGAGAAGTGCCCCACTCCGTGTCCTTTAGCAACGCTCGGATCTCGTTGTAAGCCTGCAAGTACCCGTCGATGCGGGCCGTACTCATCCGAGAGGTTATCGCATCCGGGGTTTTTTGCTTCTGTACCAATGGGAGCGCCATCGCGTGTGCCCCACGTGCGCGCCACAACATCTCGACAACATATCGGATATCTTCGTGAAGGCCACGAGAAAAGTGGATGCCATACTGGGTTAGCAAGTTACGGCGCACAACATATCGGAAAACCTCTTGGTGTTCTCGGTATGCCATAACGCGCTGTGCGAGTAAGCGCCTCGCCTGCGCGGGTGAGGCTGGATAAGTGTGTTTGAGAGAGTGCGACACTACATCTACATCGGAGGTGACGACTTGCAGCGCTTCTAGGAGGGTTTGTAGGTGCGCTGAATCCAACCTATCGTCATCGTCAAGGAACCAGACCCATTCGCCACGCGCTGCTGCGACACCCACGTCTCGGGTGGGGCCTGGACCGGCGTTGGCTGGCATCTGCAACAATCGCAGTTCCGAAACGCCTGCGAACTCTTGCTGCAACTGGTCGAATGTTCCATCCGGTGAGTGGTCATCGACTACGATGCACTCCCAGCTTGTTTGAGTGAGTTCGCCGGCGTAACGGAGAGCATCTAAATAGACCTGCAAATTGCTCGCAAGCAGAGCGCCACGTCCGAAGGTGGGTATCACCACCGAAAGTAAGTTCATGTTACTGTCCAGCATAGGAAATTTAAGTTAATTCGTGAGAGTATGGCATGGGTTTCGTCAGGTGTAGGCCTTCGAGCTAGCTGCGATGAGCGTGGTGTGATGGTGCTAGCTCTCGTATTTTATTTGCTTGCAGGGTGGCGATTGACGGGAGGCTGATCTGCGGCCGGACGCCTAGCGCAAAAACTAGGTTAGTGACGCCCGGAGCGATATGAGTCCGCTAGTGGCAAAATAGGTGAAGTTTTGTGCCTGACCGCTTTCCGAGTCCAATCTAGGGGAAGATCCGGCGGGCTGGGTTGGGTTGCGAATTGCCAAAGACGTAGTAGACGCTTGTTAGTTCCGTTAATTGCTCGCCTTTCGGGTAGTAAGTTCGACCAGATTTGGATCGCTGCCTGCGTTTGTCGATGTTTTTACTCAAAGAATGTGCTTCACCATTGTGCGAATGGCCTAAATGCCCAAAGTATTAGTACTCGACACCAATTACGCGGCAGGCCCCATTGTCCAAAGTTTGACCGAATGGGGGTTTGATGTCTGGCTTTGTGGGAGCAATCCTCAAGACGCGTTGGCGCGCGGCATTCCAGATCGATACCTACAGTTCGACTACTCGAATTCCAGTGAATTGCTTCAGACTGTTGAGCGCTTCAAATTCGAATATGTGATGCCCGGATGCAATGACCGCTCATATCGCGCTTGCGCGGCGATAGCCTCCAAAGTCCCGTTGTTCGGGGTGGACACACTCCACACAGCTGATACGCTTAACTCAAAACAAAAATTCCGAGATTTTGCAAAGCAAATTGGCTTGCCCGTTCCACAACGGTTTGAAGTCGATGCTTTGCCTGAATGGCTGGGCGCGCGCGTTATCGTCAAGCCGGTCGATGCATTTAGTGGAAGAGGCGTACGTGTGGTGTACAGCGCTGATCGGCCTGAGGTTGAGTCTGCTATCAAAGTTGCTCAATCCTTTTCCAGTACCGGCAACGCGCTCGTTGAGGAGTACATAGACGGTCAACTATTCAGTCACTCTGCGTTTTTGGTGGGCGGTCGAGTAGTAAAGGATTTCGTCGTGGCCGAGTGGGGTTCTGCGAACCCTTTTGTAGTCGACACGAGTTATGTTGTTAGGAATTTTGAACAAACAAGACTAGATGAGTTGCGGGGCTATGCAACGCGGATTGCAGACGTACTCCAACTTGGGGATGGTTTGCTTCACTCCCAGTTCATCTTGAATGACGCAGGTATTTTTCTGGTCGAGCTCACGCGCCGTTGCCCCGGAGATCTCTACAGTGAATTGATCCAAACTACAACCGGATTCCCATACGCTTCGGCGTATGCCGCCCCGTTTGTTGAGCGAAGTATTGAGGCGGTTTCCGCTCCCGATAGTGGAGCATTGGTGCTCCGACATACCCTTTCGGTTAAGGAGCCAGTATGCTTCAAAGCGGTATCTTTTCGGCGGTCGCTGGCGGTGCAGAAATATGTCCAACTTTCGCGCACAGGCGATCTGGTTCGTGAGAGTCCGTTCGGGCGTATTGCCCTCATGCTGCTGACGGCTGAATCCGAGGACGAACTATCGGCCTTGCGGGATAGGTGCTTGTCGAGAGATTTGTATGATGTTTTGCAATGAATTCGCCTGCGCTGGAAGCTGACATGGACAGACTGAGAATCGCCGTCGTCGGTCCGGGACTGATTGGCAAGAAACACATCGATCTGATACGGTCGCGCGATGATTGCGTCGTGGCGGCTATTGTTGCGCCGGATCATGAGCAGAACCACTCCATCGTGCGTGAGTTAGATGTCCCCTTGTTTTTCTCTGTTCAGGCGGCTCTGGCTGAGGCTAATTTGGATGGGGTGATCGTTTCTTCCCCCAACCCCTTCCACGCCGAGCAAGCGACCGCTTGTATCTTGGCGGGTGTCCCTGTCCTTATCGAGAAGCCAATTACCGACTCATTCGATAGTGGTCTCGAGCTGGTGACGCTCGCGGAAAGCAGTGGTGCAAAGGTGTTGGTGGGGCACCACCGGGCGCATAGTCCGCTACTTGCAGCTGCACGAGATTTGATTAGTAGCGGCGCTCTTGGACGTGTTGTTTCAATCATGGGATCCGCACTTTTTTATAAGCCCGCCGAATATTTCGCAGCTGGACCCTGGAGAACTCGCAAGGGCGGCGGTCCTATCTTGATCAATCTGATCCACGAGATAGGCAACTACCGATCGATGTGCGGCGAAATTGTTGGTGTCCATGCAATGACGTCATCTGCAGCGAGGCAGTACGAGGTGGAAGACACCGCGGCAGTGTGCTTTAGCTTTGCGAGCGGAGCAATCGGTACTTTCCTTTTGTCCGACACTGCGGCGTCGAACCGCAGCTGGGAGCACACCTCGGGTGAGAATCCGGTGTATCCATCCTATCCGAACGAAGAGTGCTACCTCGTGTCGGGAACGCTCGGGTCGTTGAGCGTCCCTTCCATGCGCGTGACAAGTTATGCAGACGGCACACCCTCTTGGCTGAAGCCTATGGAGACGCGACAGCTCGCAGTTGAGAGGCAAGACCCGCTCGCGTGCCAGCTATCAAATTTTGTTGATGTCATACGCGGTACTGCTGCGCCACTAGTAACTGCCCGCGATGGCCTGCGCAATTTGCAAATTGTCGACGCAATTCAAATTTCTGCGTCAGAGCGTCGGTGTGTTGCTGTGTAGGTGTGGTACCTCCCGCGCAAAAATGATTGGTAAAGTGGGCGCTGGATCGGGGCGTGTTTGTTTTGTTTGCCTTTTAAAGGTTGTTCTGGATGCAAGAGTCGAGTCACTTCAGTTTTAGTAAATCATGTCACTATTAATTTTTCCTAGCGGTATGCCTGCTGCAATCGCGCTAGCAAGTGAAATACGCGGTGCAGGTAAACGCGTGATTGGCGCATCGTCGATTGCTCACGATCCGAGTCGTGAACACTACCCCGAATGGCACATGCTTCCCTTTGTAGGAGACGAAAACTTCAGCAATGAACTTAGTAGGCTCATAAGTACCTGTGAGGTTTCCGAGATCTTCACAGCGAACCCGGCGGTGTGGAACTTTTTAAATTCACGGCTTTTTGAGATAGCCCCTAGCGTGAGGCTGCTTGGAGACTCTCCCGTCGCGCAAGCACTGTCGCTTGACCGCCAGTCTCGGCGCGTAGCCGATGGGCTGTGGAAGCATCGCGATTTTTTGGGGGAGACGGTTGGATTTTGGCCGCGGATGTCGCGTCAAAGATTTGACGCACTCGTTCGACATGCCGAGGGCATACCCGGTATGTGCGACCATCAAAAGTTGCTCACCCTAGCAGAAGTATTCAGAAACATACCTGAAGGGGATGTGGTTGAGATTGGCTCTTGGTGGGGTAAGTCGGCCTTTATCCTCTGCTTTTTGGCACAAACATATACTCGTTCAAATGTATTGTGCGTGGATCCATGGTCTAACCCGCATATCACGCAGGCAGTGCCGTTGTTGGACGACCATGTCGAAGAAATGAGTGCAGATGAGGCGCATCAAGTATTTCTTTCCAATTTGATACCTTATGCGTCAGGTAGGCTCAACTATTTGCGACTTCCCTCGGTAGACGGTGCGATCGTCTATCGCAATAGCCAAATCGTGGAGTCCAGCCAGTTCGGCTCTGTAAATTACACGGGCAGAATCTCGTTTTTACACATTGACGGCAACCATATGGAGGATGCGGTTAGGGCTGACGTAGATGCTTGGTGCGGCCTTGTCGCTCCAGGGGGGTGGATATGCTTTGATGACTACCGCTGGCTTTATGGGAATGGTCCAAAGGTTGTGGCGGACGAATTCGTTTCCCTTCAGTTATCTTTTGAGCAACCCGGCGTTGACCAGGCCTTTTTTTCTGGTGGGGCACTCTTCGTTCGTAGATCTGCCTAATGACACGATTTGAGCCGAGCTCCGGCTGACTTGATGATGTTCTGTTGAATTGTTTATTACGGTAACGCAACGTGCCCGGGTGGCTCTGATGCCTGCAGATGGAACAGCTCGCCTTGAGCTGTGAGAACCTTTAGCTGGTGCTGATGAGAGAGGCCCTGTGTAGCTCGGGGCACAAGGGGGCTAGGATTGAACTTGCCGCATTGCGAATCTGACTGACGCTGATCGTTCATGACCCTTCGAATCGCTTGCCCGATGCGCCTCTTGTGGGATGCGCAATGCCTCTTGGGAGAAGGGCCGTTCTGGAGCGAGCGCGAAAACTGTCTTTACTTCGTCGATATCAAGGGTAGGCAGTTACTGCGCTGGCGGGGGGGGCAAGATGGCGACCGCTTTTCTCTTGCGCGAGAGACCGGCACGGTTGTGCCTTGCGTTGACGGTAGCTTCTTGGCCGCCCAAACTGGTGGTTTTGCGCGCATTGAGTTGGCGCCGTGGCGTGAAGTGGCTGTCGGCCCTGCGGTCGACGAACCGGTAGGTAACCGCTTCAACGATGGCAAATGCGATGCTGCGGGCCGACTCTGGATCGCCAGTATGGACGATGCCTGTCGACACCCTACCGGTGCGATATGGTGTCTTCAACCCGATGGTGCGGTACGCCGTCACGCGGATGAATTTATCGTCGGCAATGGCTTCGGCTGGAGCCTTGATGGAAAGACCATGTACTTCACCGATAGTGAAAACCGTCGCGTCTTAGCTTATACGTTTGATCTGGATCGCGGTGTGTTGGGCGACTGCCGCTGCTTTGCGGTCGTCCCAGAGCATGCCGGTTACCCTGATGGTCTTGCGGTCGACGACGAGAATCATGTCTGGAGTGCACACTGGGATGGTGGTTGTGTGACGCGCTATCGTCCTGACGGCAGTATTGAACGCGTGATTGGGCTGCCTGTGCCGCGTCCTACCTCACTCGCATTCGGCGGTCCGAGTCGCAGCACATTGTTTGTCACCTCCGCACGCATGGGCCTAGACGAAACACAACTGGCTGCCGCGCCCTTGTCAGGCGGCCTGTTTGCCCTCGATACCGGGTTTTCCGGTTCATTTCCCAATTTGTTTGGGCAGGAGCGCCGCCGATGAACGGGCAAACTATTGGTCTGGTGGGGCTTGGCACGATGGGCCGAGATTTGGCACTTAATTTCCGAGATAGGGGTATCGCGGTCGTTGGTCACGATCCCTCCCCGAAGGCGCGCGAGGAATTTAGTTCTGCCGGGTCAGGTATCGCATACGCATCGTCTGCTTGCTCATTCCCGCCGGGCCGGCTACCGCCCGCGTGGTGCACGAACTGTTTTGCCTGCTCTCTCCGGGTGATGTCTTGATCGATGCCGGCAACTCGCATTTTCGCGATACCGAGCGACTTCAGGGTGAAGCTACTGGCCATGGCATCGGTCTAGTTGGCATGGGCATCTCTGGCGGCGACGCCGGTGCGCGCCGAGGCGCCGCCATCATGTTGGGGGGCGATGCCGAATTGCTACGGCGTATCGAGCCGCTTTTTAAAGCCGTCGCCGCTCGCGGGGATGACGGCGATAGCTGCTGTACGTTAGTTGGCCCAGGTGGAGCGGGACATTTTGTGAAGATGATGCATAACGGCATTGAATACGCAGATATGCAACTGATCGCCGAGGCAGCCTATCTCATGCGTCGACTGGCCGGAATGGCACCTCGTGCGGTGGCCGAAGTGTTCCGCAGTTGGCTGGAAGGGCCGATCTCATCTTATCTGCTTGAAGCGGCTACTGCGGTGCTGGAGGCTGTCGATGACGCAGACGACATGCCGCTGATCGACAGGATTTCCGATGTTGCAGCCCAGAAGGGCACAGGGCAGTGGGCGGTGAATGCTGCGCTGGAACTAAACGTGCCCGCGCCTGGTATCGCTGAGGCTGTGTTTGCGCGCACCTTGAGTGCCTGTCGCGTGGAGCGAACAGCGCTCCGTTCTAAGCCCCTGCCTGCCGAACCTGTGGCCAATGACAAATTGCTGACGCATGTACACGATGCCTTGCTCGCAAGCCGTGCGGTGGCGTTCGCCCAGGGATTTGCGGTCATCGCAGCGGCAAGCCGTCTGTACGGCTGCGCCATCGACTTGCCGACCCTGTCTAGGGGATGGACGAGCGGCTGCATTATCCGTGGAGCTATTTTGGACGACGTCGTAAGGGCATTCGAGCGACAGCCGGATGTGCCCTTGCTGTTGCTCGACAAGTGTTTCGCCGATTCCATTGACCGTAGGGTGGCTGGGTGGCGATCGACCGTGACGACTACAGTTTCGTATGCTTTGCCCGTCCCGGCGATGGCGGCCGGCTTGGCTTGGCGCGATGCTTTGGCTGCCGGTCGGCTCTGGACCGATCTGGTCCAAGGGCGACGCGACTATTTCGGGGCGCATGGCTTCGAGCGCATTGACCGTCCCGGCATGCACCGGCATCTCTGGCAGAGCACATGACCCAAGTTCTGGTCATGGGAGTCAGTGGTAGTGGCAAAACCACCGTTGGCACCGCTCTTGCAGAAGCTATTGGTGCCGACTTTATCGAGGGAGACGCCTTTCATCCACCCGACAATGTCGCCCGTATGTCGGCGGGCGTACCGCTTGATGATGCTGCGAGACAGCCGTGGCTCAACGCGCTGGCGAACGAATTGCGCCGCGCCGCAGAGGGTGGCCGAAGTGTGGTGCTGGCTTGCTCCTCCCTGAAGGCTGCGTACCGAGAGACCTTGCGCTCGGGTTGCCCGACACTCAGAACTGTGTGGCTCGATGTCCCGCGCCATGTACTGGAGCAGCGGCTACGCGACCGCTCGGGCCACTTTATGCCGGCATCGCTGCTCGAAAGCCAAATTGCTGATCTTGAGTCGCCTGTCGGCGAAATTGCCGTGGATGGAACATTGCCGGTTTCGTGTTTGGTGCGTGGCCTGAGAGTTAGATTGTGAGGATGGGGGTCGATGCGACCCGATAGGCCCCAACCTTCGAGTTGGACGATTCTCTGATGTGCTAGTACTTGTTCTTGCTTGGAGTAGTAGTGGTCATAACAAGTTGAGTCTACGGATCAATGTCAAGAGTAGACCTGCTGGGTTACAGAAATGTTCGCTGCTATTTGTGATCTTTATGAGCACGAATTGTCGTTCGAGTGCTTCCGCAGTTTTTTCGCGGACCCGATAAGGGATGTGTCTGCGCCACTTGCGGCAACGAGTTGCAGGCTCCAAACCGGTTCACTGCTGGCAGTCGGTGTTGATCTGGTGCCGAAACTAACCGCACTAGTAGGCATTGCCAGAGCGGGCGCTCCGAGTGCGCTGGCTAACCTACACATGCCGAAACTAACCGCACTAGTAGGCATTGCCAGAGCGGGCGCTCCGAGTGCGCTGGCTAACCTACACATGACGGGGTCGCCCGTGAAGGAAAGACCATTGGGCGCGCGGCCTGTGGTGCCGGGCGAAACGAACAGGTCAAACGAATTGGCGGAACCTTCGAACCATTCCTGCCAGCAGCCGATCTCGGCGCGCGCAGCATCGATCGAACCCTTGGCAATCGCAAGGCCGGCCTGAACATAGTCGACCAAAGCGCGATCGTGCAATCGACCGAGCTGATCAAACGCGCGGGCGCTTTCCGCTTGTTGCACCAATGAGTGCGCCTTGCATAGGTCGGCTACCACGCCTGGGCCTGAAAGCGAATACAACTCATGTCCTGCGGCCAACCAGCACCGCGATACATCGAAAATCCAAGCTTCGTACTCTGGCTCAATTGTTGTTGGCAGAGGTGAAAGCACCGCGATCTTCAAGTTGCGCTTGGGCGCGTGCACCGTGGTCGAAAAGGCTGAGTCTGGAGGTCGAGGTGCGAACGCCCCGAACCAAGCATCGATGTGTTCAAGCGACCTCGCAAACACCCCCACGGTGTCAAAGGAGGGGCGTTGCACCAATACCCCGTCAGTGGGCACGAGGCCAAAGCTCGGTTTGAAGCCATAGACGCCGCAGTAAGCAGCAGGTCGGATGATTGAACCTGCCGTCTGCGTGCCGATGGCGATATCCACGTGGCCTGCCGCGACGGCAGCAGCCGAGCCGGACGAGGAACCACCGGGAGTTCGCGTGAGGTCGCGTGGATTGCGCGTCTCTGGGGGGACAAAGGTCGCGAGCTCGGTCGTGACGGTCTTGCCGACGATGAAGGCGCCAGCTTCGCGCATGCGCGCGACGACGATGGCATCCCGTGCAGCGGGTGGTGCATCCTCGAACAGGGGGAGCCGTAACGGGTTGGTAATCCCTCGACATCGATGATGTCCTTGACGCCGACGGTCAGGCCCTCGAGCGGCCGCGGCGCGTGATCAAACTCGCCTATCCGCGAGGCTTTCAAAGCAGAATTGCCTGAAAAAGCACGCCACGCCTTGATTTCGCGGTCTTGTGTGATGCGCGCAACGAGCGCGTCGAAGTCTTCTGGCGTTCTAATCGACACGGACGCGCTTCAGGCTGCCGACTTAGCGCATGCCCGGCATCATGCCCTTCATGCCGCGCATCATCTTGGCCATACCGCCACCCTTCATCATTTTCATCATCTTCTGCATTTGTTCGAACTGGGTCAGAATCCGATTCACTTCTTGCACCGTCACGCCTGCTCCGGCAGCAATCCGCCGCTTTCGTGAAGCCTTAAGCAAGTCAGGCTTGCGGCGTTCAAGGGGGGTCATGGAATTGATGATGCCTTCGGTGCGTCGTAGCTGCTTTTCCTGAAGGTCGGGTGCCATTTGTGCGGCCTGACTTAGCTGGGCCGGCATCTTGTCCATCAAAGCTCCCATACCCCCCATCTTGCGCATCTGGGTAAGCTGCATTTTGAAGTCGTCGAAATCGAAGTCTTTACCCTTCTTGAACTTCTCGGCAAGTTTCTGGGCCTCCGCAGTGTCAACAGATTGCTGCGCAGCTTCCACCAGCGAAAGCACGTCTCCCATGCCTAGGATTCGCGAAGCCATTCGCTCCGGGTAGAAAGCTTCCAGCCCGTCCATTTTTTCCGAAACGCCCACCAGCTTAATGGGCTTGCCTGTGATGTGCCGCACGGAGAGAGCCGCGCCGCCTCTGGAGTCGCCATCGAGCTTGGTGAGCACTACGCCGGTCAACGGAAGCGCTTCGTTAAACGCCTTTGCAACATTGACGGCGTCCTGCCCCTGCATTGCATCGACCGTAAAGAGTGTTTCGATCGGCTCGACCGCAGCATGAATCGCCCGAATCTCCTCCATCATGGCCGCGTCGATGGCGAGGCGGCCTGCCGTGTCGATGATCAACACGTCGTGGAAATGTGTTTTTGCCCACTGTTTGGCGGCGAACGCAATGTCTACCGGCTTTTGGCTGATATCAGTGGCGAAGAAATCGACGCCGACTTGTGACGCCAAGGTTTTAAGCTGTTCAATGGCGGCTGGGCGGTAGACGTCAGCCGAAACGACCAGTACTTTTTTCTTGAATCGCTCCTTCAGGATTTTTGCGAGCTTACCTACGCTGGTGGTTTTACCGGCACCCTGCAAGCCGGCCATGAGGATGATGGCGGGAGGAGTGGTGGAAAGGTTGACCGGAAGCTTATTTAGATCCGGCAACCGTGGCGCGCTAGCGGCTTCGGGTTCGCCGCCCATCAACCCAATTAATTCTTGATGCACGATGCCGACCAGCGCTTGGCCAGGTGTCAGACTCTGCAGGACGTCGGCACCCAGTGCTTTTGCTTTTACGTTACTGATGAAGTCCTTTACCACCGGCAAACCAACGTCAGCCTCTAACAGCGCCATCCGCACCTCGCGAAGCGTGTCGGCAATGTTGTCTTCGCTTAAGCGCGCCTGCCCTCGCAGTTGTTTGACGATGCCGTTTAGTCTATTGGTAAGGTTGTCGAGCATGGGGGCTTACATTGGTGATTGGGCGAATCTCCATAGGTACGGAGTCGTCCAGCGTTGGAAAAGGTAAACTGGCACCTGGTGTGTGGCGATTGTCGCGTCACGCTTGATTGGTTGCCAGACTCCGCCTCTTGGCGGAAACAGTCCCCTCAGAAAGCGCTGAAGAGTCATCAATGACGGACCCGAATTTTATCACTGCCATCCTCTACCTCGCCGCCTCTTCCGGGGCTTGGCTGGCCACGCGGAAATCGCAGCAGTCGGTTCGACCGGCTGCCTGGCCGGTTATTGTGCTCGCGGCGGCGTTAGTAATGCACGCGGTGTCGTTGGGCTGGTCACTGTTTGGCGAGGGCGAAGGCGGGATAAACATCGGCTTCTCCCACGCCATATCGCTAATTGTCTGGCTGACGCTGCTCAGTTACATCATGGTCGGTAACGATGCGCGGCTAACGCGGCTTGCTAACCTCTACTTGGCACCAGTCGGCGCATGGTCTGCCTCAATGGTGATATGGCTTCCGTCATACCTTTGGATTGAATATGAAGGCGCAAAGCTCGCATTTGCGGCACACATCATTGCGGCAATTCTCGCCTACGCACTCTTTACGGTAGCCGCACTGCACGCACTGCTGATCCTTTTTCTGCAAAGACAGTTGTTGGCTGGAAACATCGCAAGTGAGCAACGTGATCTGCCGCCCCTTCTGCGTATTGAAAAGCTCATGTTTCAGTTGTTATGGATTGCATTTCTGATGCTGACCGCAACGCTTGTTTCGGGCGTGTTTTTTTCCGAAGTGTTATTTGGCAAGCCATTCCAAGTGAACCACAAAACGGTTTTCTCGTTGTTATCGTGGTTTGTCTTTGGCGGTTTGCTGGCGGGGAGATTTATCGCCGGTTGGCGGGGTAGGCTGGCGGTCAGATGGACCTTGATTGGTTTTGTCATGCTGCTTTTGTCGTACGTCGGCAGCAAGTTTGTGCTTGAAGTGATTTTGAAGCGGGTTTAAGAAACATGTCGTTCCTGCAACATTTAAATTTGGTGAATTTCGCAGAGTTTGGCGTCAAAAACCACAGAAACTTTGCTTCGCCGGTCCGCCTCCTCTGCAAAGATATCGATGAAAATCCCCCGGCTTCGCTTCGCTTGCCTGCCCCCTTTGCAAAGAGGGCAGTGAGGCGTCGCGAGACAACGAGCGGGGGATTGGCGTTGGTCAGCAGGCTGAATCTCGCTGTTGTATGCCGCAAAGTCGCACGCTTGCGCCCAGCGCGACCTTAGTGGCGGTTCGGGGTTGGGGCGACGAACGCTCCGTTTGTAGTTACGAGGTCCAGAAGCCACCAAACCTTGACATATTACGCAGCACGTAATAGTCTTTGGCAATGATCAAATCGTTCAGCTGCAAGGACACGGACGCGTTGTTTCATGATGAGGTCGTGCCTCGCTTTCGAGCCATTGAAAGAGTCGCTCGGCGGAAGCTGCAGTATCTGCATCAGGCCCGGGTACTTGCTGATCTAAAGGTGCCGCCCGGTAACCATTTGGAAATGCTGAAAGGCTATCGGGCAGGTCAATACAGCATTCGAATTAATGACCAGTGGCGCATCTGTTTCCATTGGCGTGTAGACGGCCCGTATGCGGTCGAAATTGTTGATTATCACTAGGAGACACCATGGCAAAAAAACGCCTTGACCCCATCCCGCCCGGCGAAATCCTGCTTGAAGATTTCATGCGCCCCTTGGGAATCAGCATCAATTCGTTGGCGCGCGCGATTGATGTTCCGCCAAACCGCGTGAGTGCCATCGTTAATGCAAAGCGAAGCATCACCGCCGATACGGCGTTGCGACTGGGAAAGTATTTTAAGGTTTCGCCTGAAATCTGGCTCGGACTTCAGTCCGACTACGATTTGCGCGTTGCGCAACGCAGCGGTTGGCAGGAGATCGAGCGCCGCATTCACGCCTATGCTGCTTAAAGCAGACGCGAATGTGTCAAGACTGTTTTCGCATTAAGCCCGTGCCCGAGGCGATGCAGCGCCCTGCACTTTCTTAGACTCTAATGTATATCTTCATACCTAAACATCGTCATTCCCGCGCAGGCGGGAATCCAATGTGCCGGGAATTTGCATCCCCCATTGTGTTTGTCCGGGTATCGCGCTCTTGGATTCCCGCCTGCGCAGGAATGACGGAAATCTGGGAAGTAATCAGGAAAATGCGGCCATGACAGACGATATTGCCCTGAGTTGGTTGTTCCTAGCGCTCGCAGGACTGCTGATAGGCTCAGGCTTCTTCTCGCTGTCTGAGACCTGCATGATGGCGCTAAACCGCTACCGGTTGCGCCATTTGGTCAAGCAGGGGTCGCGTGGTGCTAGGCTCGCGCAAGGGCTTCTCGACAAGACCGAGGAGTTGCTGTCGTTTATTCTGGCCGGTAATACCGTTCTGAATGCGGCCACGACGATACTGGTTGCGGAGATTTGTCGTCGGCTCTTCGGTGATGGCGAATATGTCCTCGGCATTGCAACTGGTGCCGCGTCACTCTCCATTCTGATCTTTGCGGAAATCTTGCCCAAAGTATTTGGCGCACGTTTTTCCGAGCGCCTCGCGCTGATTGCCAGTTATGTGCTTTCCCCCATGGTGCGAATCACATCACCCATCATGTGGTTCATCAACGCGCTGGTGCGTGCAATCTTGCGCGTGTTCGGCATCAAGCCGGTGGCGGAAGGAGCCGCTTCACTTTCGATGGAAGAGATGAGAACCCTCGTCTTGGAGGGCGGGCACTTTATCCCCAAGAAACACCACAACATCATGGTGAATCTGTTTGACCTTGAAAACATGACGGTCGACGACACCATGACGCCGCGTGCATTGATCGAGGGTGTCGATATCGACGATAAGATCGAAGTCATTCGCAACGCCCTATCGACTTCGCACCATACGCGGCTCATTGTCTACGACGGTGATTTAGCTAATGTCATAGGCATTGTTCATGTCCGCAAAGTGTTGAACGCCTCCGAGAAAGAACCTCTCTCAAAGGATACACTTCGCGAGATCATGCGTGATCCGTACTTCATCCCAGAGGGCACACCGTTGTTGCAACAGCTTACGCATTTTCAGGAACAGCAGCGGCGCATGGCCTTGGTGGTAGACGAATACGGCGAGATCCAAGGTCTAGTGACGCTGCAGGATATCCTAGAAGAAATCGTCGGTGAATTCACTAGCCAGTCGCCGATGAATGCTGGCATGTTTCGGCGTCAGGACGATGGCAGCATCATTGTTGAAGGGTCCTGCCCGCTGCGTGTGTTGAATCGAAAGTTGGGTTACAACTTTCCATTAGACGGACCAAAAACGATGAATGGGTTGCTCATCGAGCAGTTGGAAGATATTCCCGAGCCGGGCACTGCAGTCAAGGTTGGCGAGTATCCGATTGAGATATTGCAGACCGAGGATCGGAAGGTGAAGGTGGTGCGACTTGCAGCACCATGACTCGGCTTTGGCGACTTTCCGCTAGATGCCTAGCAGCTTCGTTGAATCCGCCTCAGGTGCTTCTGTTCGCTGGGCTGTGCAACAGCCTGACCACAAGTGGGGATAACCGCCAACTCTAACGTTCGGTTTGCTCCGCACACCAGCGCGTCCAGCACTTCCGGTAAGCTGCCTCTAGATTCCTAGTGATGAAAGCAGGGTCATTTTGTGGATTGGTGGCAATCCGAGCCCTCAGCGAATTCCTCAAGTCGCTAAGGAGACTTCGGTTTTTTGCCAGATCTACTGCAATGTCGACGTATTCGTCTAGCGAGTTAGCCACCAATTGGGGAAGTCCCGCAGTATTGAGAAGCACAACACCGCTGCGAGAAACGCTGGAGTTCCCAGCCACGGTTATGACCGGCACTCCCATCATGAGTGAGTGCATTGTCGTCGTTCCGCCGTTGTACGGAAACGGGTCTAGCGAGATGTCAACTTGAGAAAAAAGTCCAAAAAACTCATGCCGGGGACAGCTCTTTTGAAAAGATAGCTTCGATAGATCCGGAAGAAATTTGGCAAACAGGGCTTGCACCTTCAACTGTGTTTCCTGCGAATCGATACCGCAAACCAGCAGTCTGCTTTCGGGGACGGCCATGAGTATTCTGGACCAAGTCTGCGCCACACTTGGGTTCAACTTGTAGGTACTATTGAGCGACCCGAAAGTGAATATCGAAGACTGTAATGAAGGCAGAGGAGAAACATCAGGGTATTCCTCGGAGAGTACCAGCGGCGCTTGCTGCCCTGGCAGCCGAATCAACTCTTCCGTATGAAACTGTTCCGTCATTCCAGGAGGATCAGTGTGCTCATCACAAATTCGATAGTCTATCGTCCTCAGCCCGGTGGACGATGCCATTCCTATCCACGTCATTTGAACGGGAGCAGGCTTGTGGGCAAATGCATCCAGACGATTATTTGCACTAATTCCAGAGAGGTCTATAAGAATGTCAATTGCATCTGACCGAATCAGGCTTGCTAACTCAATTGCGGAGACCGATGTTTCAGTGCACTCGCGCCAATGGTCGCAGAAAGCGCTTATTTCAGCGGTAACTGAATCGTTAACATCGCTCGAGTAGTATGCAAAAATTTCAAACTGCGATTTGTCGTGTTGCTTCAGCAGCGGCAAAAAAAAGCGGGGGACCGGGTGATCTTTGAAGTCTCCAGATACGTACCCTATCCTCAGGCGCCTGCTGCCGACTGGCAAGTTTGTATGTTGCGGGTGTCCTCCAGCCTGCTCCTCTAGTCTCGCGCCAGCCGCCGCCAAGCTTTTGAATACTTCAGTCGGCGGTACGTTCGGATCTGACAGAAGCGCAAAGTTCGTAAAGTCACCTAGAAATCTTTTGCTTGTAGTCGCTAAAGGCTGGGTGAGCAAACGCTGTATTAGAATCCGCGATTCTTCTCGTTCGCCCGCGAAGTGAAGGTGCTGGGCGAACATAATTTCCATCATTTGCGTCACGCTGCCGGGGGTGTTTTGGAGGGCAAGGCGTACCAGCTGGATTGCCTCACCGTATCTTCTTAGGAGCCCGTACACAATTTGCAGCCCGGCCAACACCGCCGGACTCTCGGGGCAAACTGAGTAGAGTTCTTTGTATACTGAAAGTGAATCGGTATACCGACCGAGCGCCGAAAGTGCCGTCGCAAGCTGTATTGCGACCTGGACGCTACTGCGCTGACGAAGGAACGGGATGCTGTGCTCAACAACTTCTTGGTACTGCCTGAGGCCCATCAATGATGTGATGAGGTTCATCTTGGCGTCAGCGTTATTCGCGTCGTAGAGCAACGATTTTTTGAATGCGTCACGCGCCGTGGCTTGTTTTCCAACTTGCAAAAAAGCGCATCCGAGGCTGTTGTGTGCCGCCGCAAAGGAGGGGTGGATCGCAACGGCCTGTTGCAGTGGGGCTATTGCCGCAACAGGATCACCTTGACGAAGATATGCTTCACCAAGGTTGCGGTGGGCTTCGGCATAGTTTGGCTTCTTTACGCAGGCATCCTTGAAATGTTGAGTTGCGGCTGCCATGTTCCCGAGCGAAGCGAAAACAATACCCAAATCATTGTCATAGTTCGCTTGATTGGGCGCTAACGAGATCGCCTTTTGTAACAGTGGCACAGCGTCCACGCTGAACCCTGCGTAGTGTTTCATCATGCCGAATCGATAATACGTTTCGGCATGATTTGGATTCGCGGATAGCGTGCTGCGGTAGTGCAGTTCCTGCGCAGCAAATTCTTGTGCGGTGAGTGGGCTTCGTGTTATTGGGGCTGGAATATGCATCGTAAAGTCGCTAAGGTTGGAGCGGTATAGGCACTTTGGCGAACAGAGCCTTGTCCTACCAAAATATGCTATAGCGTGACGGCATCAATCTCCATCATGGGGGTAGGATGCCAATGTCCGAAGCATCACCCTCACCCCCCCTTTTTCCGTCGGCACCCAACGAATAAAGCGCAAACGGTTGGTTATTCGCCCCGGGAGTGCTGTACTGATAAGCGTTCTTCCAAGGGTCCAGTGGGATGTCTCCATCAGTGTATGGGCCGCGCCATCGAACCGCGATGTTAGGGTCGCTTGGCTTGGTGATCAACACGCCCAAGCCCTCCTGTGAAGTCGGATACCTACCGACATCCAAGCGGAAGTTTTCGACTGCCCCACGGAGTAACTTTGCCTGAGTTGCCGCGATTTTGGGTGCTTCACGGTCTACAGTTCCCAAAATACGAGGCCCAACCATGCCAACGATCAGCCCGATGATGGCGAGAACAACCAACATTTCCATCAGCGTAAACCCGTCATAAAGGCGACGGGACGGGGCGGGTTTCAGGGGTTCAATATGGTTCATATCGCTTTTAATGTTGGGCATGGAACTGACGACTATTATCTCATTCATGGATTCAGATGTATATTTAGCAAGTCGCGACGGGGGGCCTTCAAGCCTCTAGCCAGGCGAGCTAAAGTTATTAGATGGCATCTTGGCTGGGTTCTTGCGTTGGAGGCTAGTTTGTCGCTCATTCGAATTGAAGTTGGAGTGCTGATGAAACTTAAAAATCCCCGTCCTCTAACTGCTGTTGATGTGTTTAGTTCGCGCGCGGCGGTGCGAAGTGCGTTAATCAGTTTTGCCGTGGCCATTTATGTCTGTATCTGCATGGTTACGGCGATAGATGCGTTTGCACAACAGACAACTTCAACCTCTGTCTCATCGGACAAAAATCCTTCGAGAGCATTTGAGTCCGTGACGCTGACCGCAATAGTTAGTCCCGTTCGCGTTTCGACAGATTTTCAGTTTGCGTTAAGCGTAGGTTCGCCAGCTGGGTCCTCTAGGTTCATCAGAGTTGCCCTCAACGGTGCACAATTTGCAAGTACGGTCACTTCAAGTCAGTTGACTGTGCCGGGAAACGCCGGTGGGTTGGCAAGCGTTTCCGTGCTCTTGGGGGGGCAGCCCGGCGCTTCCTACGTTGTGTTTCAAATTGCCCCAGCGGGGGCCGGCCTTAAGACCACGGATATTGTCAAATTTGCCCCGCCTCTTGTAGATTTGGTTGCGGTTCAACCTGGTACTTCTCCTAGTCCAACAACAGTCTCTTTTTCTGTTCACGAAACGCTGACCTCTGGATGCTGCGTTACTCCACCAAACTCGGCTTTGATTTATCAGGCACCTCTTGCCAACATTCTTGATTTTGTCGCAGCGCCCTCACCCAGCGGTACAGTCGTATTCAAGGCCGATGGTGTTGTGCTACCCGGTTGCAGTGCGGCAGCATTGAATGCAGGAGTGGCAACTTGCACCACCAGTTTCCCTAACGTTGGGTTGCAGACGGTCACCGCAGAGTATGGTGGAGGTGGTACTTTTGCGTCGAGTACCGGTACATTGCTGGGAGGGCAGCAGGTGCTTGCTGGGGGCACCGCCTCGTCGTCACTGCGAAGCAGCCGTAACCCCTCTACGCTAGGCGACCGTCTCTCAATCACGCTTGCAATAGTCGGTGAAAATCTTGCTGGTAAGGTCTCTTTTTTCGAGCCCAACGCGCCGCTCGCAAATCGCAATATATGTTCGGCCGTCCCCGTTGTGGCAAACACGGCGGGGGCGTTTGCAGTTTGCGAAGTTCCGTCTGTCAACCGCTCGCTTGGTAGCCACGTATACTCGGCGACGTTTACTCCAGATTCAGCTTCTACTTCGATATCAGCCAGCATGGAGCAAGTTATCTACGAAGGTGCCACGGCGCTGCTCTTGAGTTCCGCAGCTGGGCAGTCAGTAGTCGGAAACTTTGCAGCTGGAAAATTCAGCTTCTTGCCGGTTACCGACCCAGGTCAAGACTTCCAGCCGCTGGCTTTTGCTGATTTGGATGGCAATCTTGTCCCTGATCTGATTTTTCAAAACTTAAAGCAAGGTGATTCAGGCGACGTTCGGGTTTGGAAAGATGGTAACGCCGAATCGGGCCGTTCACTACGCTCGGTAAAGTTTACGTGGCGCCTTGAGGCCGTAGGCGATCTCGACGGCGATGGATTTGGCGATCTTGTGTGGCGTTTTACCGGCCAAACGCCAAACGCCAACGACACCGGCGTTTCTTATGTGTGGTTTACAGACGGAGATCGGGGCGTTACAGTTAGGAAGCGGGGCGGGGCTCCCCTCAGTTGGCAATTGATTGGCGCTGTGGATATCAATAGGGATAGAGCTGCAGATTTGATTTATCTCAGTCCCGAACGGCAGTTAAGAGTATTGGTCGCGACCAGCGGACGGACATGCGCGAACTTTGGCGCTGGCACCATCCCGGTGGGCTACTCGGCGCTGAGAGTTGGTGACTTTACTGGAAGCCGGTTGGGCGAAGTATTGATTCGTAACGCCACCACCGGCGAGTCGCAGATTATCTCGCTGGACGGTACAGCACTCACCGTGCCCGTGTCGACGGCAAACCCGGACGATGCCAATGCCTCCTGTACGCCTACACCCCAAGTAGTGCCAAGTGCGACTCGAACGTTGTTGACAACAAATCCCGCTTGGCAGTATTTCGCCTCGCTGGATCTAAACGGTGATGGAATTCAAGACATTATCTGGATCAAGCCAGATCGATCATTAGCAGTATGGCTGATGCAGGCTGGCAGTGCGCAACCGTTCGTAATCGACAATGCGGGAACTGCCCCCCTTGGCTTTGCCCCAGTCGGGCGGTGACCCATTCGCGATGGAAATTCCTCTCGTTGCCAGGATCGCCTTCAGTTGTTCTTGATATCAAGGATCTGGCGAAAGGCGTCAACGAGTTCTGCTCGGGAATCTGCCCGATCAAATAGCATCGACAAGTTGGCAGCGATTTTTGTAGCAAGGTCGTTGCGCACTGTCACGTCATTTGCAATTTGAACTGCCTTCGTTACGTACGTTTCCACATCATCGACAATACAGTCTTTTATCCCGACTATTTCACAATAGTATTGGCCGGTTCTACCTGCCGCAAGACCACTCGGAAGCGTAACTGCTGGCGTGCCAGCAACAAACGCCAGCGCTAAGGATTCACCCAAACTCACTTTGAACGGATCCAGCACAACCGCAGAATGCGCGTGTATCGCCAACACATCCGCTTGGTTGGGTTGTGGAAGGAACAAAACTCTTGCCAGATGACTATCAAGAATGCCTTTGGCGGTTAGTCGCTGCTTTACAAGTCTGGCCCAAGCAGGCTGCGTAGCATCCTCAAAGAAGAGAATGTATGCGTTCGGATCAAGCGCAAGTAACTTACTGATCGCGTCATCAAAGGAGGGGTGCAGGGCCGATAGCGTTGCCGGGCAGAAATAAAGGTTACCTGTCTCGGGCAAACTGAGATCGGCTCGCGTCTTGCCCGAAGCAACAATTGCAGGTGCTGCTTGCTCAAAAACGTGCTTGAGAGGGATCAGTTCATGTTGGCGTTGTGGTGTCGTATCGAGGGGTTCGATCATGTCGAACACGAGTCTGTAGTCAAAGTTGTCAACGCCTCTCGCCAACAGGCTGCCAGATATCAATACTTGTTTCGTTGCGAGTCGTGCGAATGACAGAAAGTAGCCTAGCGGTTCGTTGCCGATGTCGACAAAGCCGAGCGCGTCAAGCTGCAGGGCTGAAATTTCTTCCCGCGCATACTCAAGTCGGTCGTCGAGTAGTACGGTGTGCTCATCACCGCTGATCGAGGATGTATTGTTTCGGCTGCCGGACGTTAGATACCAGACTTCAATGGGCGTTGTGGATTCGAGTGATCGTAGTGCATTTTTGACGGCGCGCAGCGCGCTCTTGCCGAGAGCATCTGCGGGCGCGTAGATGCCGACTCTTAGCTTGGGGAATTGCTTGGCCGAAGTAAGATGAGGTGCGCGATACAGTAACTTCGGGAAGATGTGTTTATAGAACTTGAACAGTGCTGTCGCCAACGAATGTCCATCCTCGCCGTCCTCAAGGAAAAAGTGCGGGGCTGCAAAGGCGGGATACGTTTTGCGCAATGATTGTTCAACGGGAAGATGGTCAATCAGATAATCAATGTTGAAGGCGATGTCTTCTTTTGCTGCGGCCTGAGTTGCTGCATCTCGGGGTATGGGCGAAATTAGCGTTGCTGCGCGCAAGGCGACGTCCGGTGAGGATACGTGATTCAGAATCAGGTCATAGTGGGTACGTGATTTCTCGATCTCGCCGGATAGCCAGTATAGTTCTGCTAACAATAAATGTGCTTCCAACAGTCCTGGCTTAATGGCCAGCGCGTCTAAGCAGAGTGTCAGCGCGTCAGAGGCAAGGTTTGCTTTCCACTTTTCGACAGCCAGGTAGCAATACAACTCGCCGGTCGGCCCAAGTTTTCGCGACTGGTTGAAGTGGTAGGCGGCATCATCCGGCTGCCCCGCTTGGCTGAGCGCAAAACCAAGATTGGCATGTGCTAAGGCGTGATTTGGATCTGCGTTTACGGCTTGGCGAAGGCTTTCTATAGCTAGGTCGTTGTTGCCAGCGCGGAGGTGAGCTAGGCCCAATATGTTTAGTATGTCGGCCGCGCCAGGGCGGAGCGACAGCGCTTTAACAAATGGGGCAATTGCGGTCACTGGCTGGTCTAGCTGTAGATAGGCGCTTCCCAGAGTTAGAAGGGCTTCCACATTCTGCGGCTGTACGTCTATGGCTCGTTGCAGTAGCTCCACCGCGCGGTCAGTTTTGCCGCGCTCAATGAGAACGCTTCCCGTATTCGTTAAATAGGTTGCGTTTGTTGGATTGAGTGTCAGCGCCTGCCCTAAGAACAGCAGAGCTTCGTCGCTGGTTCTTTGTTGTTGGTGAAGCACCATTCCCAAGTAGTGGAGCGCATCCGTGGCGGATGGGGTCTGCTGGAGTATGTTGCGATAACGTTGTTCAGCGTCTGCTAGCTGCCCACTTTGATGGGCGGCTAAGGCATTTTTCAGCGCTTGAATTTCGACTTCGCTGTCTCGTATCGGTGCATTCGAATTCATTTTTTATTGACTTGCTTTCTTTTGTTTTTTGAGTACTTGGCCATTTCCAACCACTGTTGAATATTCAGCCGAGCCCGCAGAACAAGATCACCGCTCGTGGACAGGGAAAAAATTGCAGTGTCACCAGGGTCGAGTTCTGATAGGACAGGATGTAACGCAACCGCTTTAGGTTGCCGGTGAGAGATCACAAAGGAGTTCTCGCCGACGTAGAAGGCCGGGAGTATCGCTCCCCGAATTTGCAGCTTGATGATTTCGTCGCGGTAACCGAATTGCTTGCGTTGGAATTCCGCAGGATTGAGATCAGTAGTGCGCTCGAAGGGCGTGTCAGGTGAGCGAAACATCAAACTCGCGACGTTTAGAGTCAGGCACTCTTTACTGATTTTCACAGTGAAGTACCTGAACCCAATCTGGTGAATCGCCTTACCAAGGGCGGTTGCATCTGCCAAGCCTTGGTCAGTCAGTCGATTGGCTGGATTACATTCTTCCCACCATAGCGCGTTACTGACGTCCGCAGCCGTCCCAACGACATTAGGTGGTGGGACAACGTAGATGACGTTTTCGCCTTTGTCGAGGGCAACGAGTAACTCATCGTAAAGCACGGCTAGGTCTGGGCGATGAAACTTAGTTGATGCCTCTGCTGAGTCGCAGAATAGCTGAGTAAAGAGCAGGAGAAAAAGAGCGATTTTGAGCATGGTGCAAACCGTTTGGATCATTTTCAGTTGAGAGCTGCGATTTCAAGGTTAGCAAACTCTCCGAGAATTGGGCAACAAACGAAACATGTTTGTGCGCCTTAGATGGCCATCTGTAGAAAGGAAAAGGGGGCTTTCGCCCCCTTTTCGTTTTGCAGAGATGCTAACCGAATATTAACGGCTGCCTTGGCGATAGAACGGCATGCTCATATTTGACCCAGTTGGTGAGGTCAAGACATACGTGCCTGCTAGCGCTGGCGTACCAGATCCACCGACCGTGAATGTTACCTGGAACGGGCCCGTTGCAGTTGTGGTACCAAGCAAAGACTCGATGGTTACTGTCGATACTCTGCCTGGAGCAACTGTACCCGTGAGAACCGCACCAGTACCGTTAACTACACCATCTGCGTTACGGACAACAGCAGTCCATGGGGTAGCAACTTGTGCAGGAGTCGTAACCGCAGGTGTACGCAGATCGGTCAGAACAAAACGGCTGTTCCAACCTGGTGTTGCTGATACCCATGGAGCGATTAAATCAACGCCATCACGCGTAATCGAACCCAAGCTAGCGGAGAAGGTTGGCAGCGTGTAGTTTGCGTTAGCCGTCGCGCTCAACACAACACTGTAGGTTTGGGTTGGAGAGCCAAGCGCGGTCGTTCCATTCACTGTGTAGCAGAAGCGATGGCCGGTGGTTACAGCAGAAAAATCAGCTGCGACCGATGTGTTAAGCAAAGTAGACCAGTTAGCGGTCGACAATGGGATCGTCGCACCGCTCGCGGTAGCAGCAGTAGCGCTGTCCAGCAAGTTCGCACCAGCAGCCGCGTTGATCGCACAGGAGGTGTTGGAAGCAGTCGTGTGGCGGCTGAGTGTATAGACGCTAGCAGGACCGGCAGCGGCGCTAAAGTCACCAGTCAAGGCATACGAACCAGCAGCGCCTGTATTTACGACAGCGCTCGCTTGGGTGATAAGGGCACCAGCAGCATCAGCAGGCTGTGCCGCCGTGTAGATCGTTGTTCCCAAATCAGCTGCACGACCCAAACCAACAACACCCAAGCTTGCCGTCAGGCCACCGAAGTCACGGAAGCCGTTAGCAGCAAGCGCAGTCGCACCGCCAGCTTGTGCAACACCGAAACGGGTCGCGCGAGACATTGCGATCAATGGTGTTGCACGCGTAAAGACCGGGCTGGTAGCTGCGGATGCGCCAGTAAGGAATTCATAGACGCCGTAAGTCAAGTTAACCGCGTTGGCGTTTGACGTGATGTTGATCTGAGGAACAAGGATTTGAAGGATGTCGTTTTGGACGTTACCAGCACTGCCTGCGGTAACTTCATAAACAACAAATGACGAACCAACACCGCCAAGCGCGATGGTAACACCTGCGAATTGACCTGTGCCGGTACCGTCAGCAGCAATAGTACCGCCCTTACCGCCTGCAGAGGTTGAGAGTGCAGCAGCGATGTTTACTTGGTTGCGCGCATTACCCAAGCCCGTTCCGAAGCGTGCACCACCAGAAAGATCAAGACGGAGGAAACGTTTCTGACCGCCATCAATACCAACACCGAGAGGAACACCGGTTAGTGCATCTAAACCGGCCTGTGTTGTGCCGACGGTATTCGCACTAAATGGCGAAGCGGCGCCAGTGATGGAACCGATGTTAAACGCATTTGCCGGACCAGTTAGCGCGGTGCCAGTGGTAGGGGTGATGGTAAGTTCGCTAGCAAACAGGGTGGCTTTGCCTGGGGTGTAGTTACCCGTAACGCCGCCAGCCGAGTTGAGGTTTACTTGCGCATTTGCAGATACAGCGAACAGCGAAGCAACCGCTGCAGCCAACAATGTAACTTGATTCTTTGAAACTCTCATTACTGTCTCCTTTGAAGGATTGTGTTAGTACTAACAAAAATTTTCATAACGGTTTAGCTTGGCAGCTCGTTCTTTTTGTAATCGCGCCGGCGCGATGGTATTGCCTTCAAAGAATCGTACTCCGCCTCGCTGACGCCATGAGTTTATAACGACGTCACGACAATGGTAAAGAAAAGTTCCTTACTTTGCAAATCCACGTACGTTTCTCGTGGATTTGTGTCGGTTGTGTTGCAATATTACAACATCGCCAAGGGGTTGAGAAGTCGCATTAAGTATCGTGCGTAACTTCACAACGTTGGCTCTGTGAATCTTGCTTCACGGTGTCGCCTGACTGCATGTGCGAGAATATTTTGTCCTAAATTGGGGCGCAAGTGTAAAAGATTGCATTTCCCGCTGGCTTGCACGGTGGCCGACGAATGAAACGTATCGCCACCACTGCGGTCATTGCCAAGCGAAAATGAGATGAATTTGTCGCTGCTGCACGACAGCGTCGTCGGAAGTTCTACCGTTTGGCCAAGAATTTCTCCAATACATTACCTACGCATTCACTGCATGCAAACGCAAAACACCATGATGGAAGACAACAAAAGCGACGCGATTGGCACCCGGCTGGTGGCAGCGGGGAAAATCTCGCCTACGGATTTAGAGAAGGCGCTCGCCTTCCAGCAAGAGATGGGCAAAGGGATGCCCGGTGCAGTTCCGTTCACCGCATTGCGCCAGGTAAGCGGTCGTCTGGGGGCGGTGCTGGTGCGCATGGGCGCACTGTCTGAAGAAGCGCTGTTGCCGCACTTGAGTGAACAAACAGATGTTTCGCTGCTAGCCTCAGATGCGCTACCTAGTAGTGCTGAAGTTGCCGAAGCGGTTACGCTATTGGCGCTAACGACATCTTGGTGGCAGGGGCGCGAAGCCGTACCGTTTATGCGCGCTAATCAACTGCTGATTGCGGCAAAAGATCCGCTGGATCGTGAGTTGAATGAATTGGTTGCCCATGCTGCAGGCGCTAGGACGTTTCAATTCTGCTGGGCGCGCAGTAACGATATGGCCCGGCTGACACAGATGCTGCGTGATACCGAACGCGGCGGTCGCGTACGTGTCGGCAATTTGGGGGACGCCAACTATCTGCGTGAACTCGCCGAAGAAGCCCCAGTAATTGAATTTGTGAATAACGTACTTGCCCAAGCGGTGGATGAGCGGGCATCAGACATCCATATTGAGCCAAGCGAACGCGACTTTGAAGTGCGGCTCCGTGTGGACGGTGTTTTGCAAACTCGTATGGCGAGGCCGCGAGATGGGTTTGATGCGATTGCGTCAAGGGTGAAATTGATTTCCGGGCTGGATATCGCTGAGCGTCGTTTGCCGCAGGATGGCCGTATCACCACACGTGTGTCGGGTGTTGAAATGGATATTCGTGTTTCAGCCATTCCCGGTGTACACGGCGAATCATTGGTTTTGCGACTGCTGCCGAAAGAACGCGCCGACCTTTCGCTTGCTTCATTAGGGATGTCGCCAGATATCCTCAGGGCCTTCCAAGAGATATTGAAACAACCGAATGGCATCGTGCTGGTAACCGGGCCGACTGGTTCTGGTAAGAGTACGACGCTTTATTCGGCGTTGTCAGCAATCAATGACCGCAGTCTGAAAATTGTGACGGTAGAAGACCCAGTCGAATACCGCATGTCGGGCATCACACAAATACAAACGCATTCGGATATTGGCTACACATTTGCGCGGGCGTTACGCTCAATCTTGCGCCACGATCCGGACGTGATCATGATCGGTGAGATCCGTGATGCCGAGACCGCTGAGATTGCGATTCAATCGGCGCTGACCGGGCACCTCGTATTGGCGACAATTCATACCAACGACGCGCCGTCTGCCTTCACCCGCTTGCTGGAGATGGGCATCGAGCCATTTCTGCTCGCTACTTCCGTGCGTGCCGTACTCGCGCAGCGCCTGGTGCGTAAGCTTGACCCAAAAAAATCCGCGCCAGTGGCGACGCCGCATTGGTTGGGCGAAGAGTTTGCCTCACTCGCAAAAAGTTACCCAGACGCCATGCCAGCGAAGGCTTCGCTGATGGCACCTGCCTCGGGCAATGACGACGCGGGCTCATATCGTGGTCGCTCCGGCATCCATGAGTTGCTCACCGTTACCCCAGACATACAGGACGCAATTGTGGCGCGACGCTCATCGATGGAATTGGCCGAGATTGCAAGACGCGCTCCCGGCGCTTGGAAATTCCGCACTCTTCGCGAGGATGGCCTGATTAAGGCCGCGCACGGCTTGACCAGCTTGGAAGAAGTGCTGCGCGTGGCCGGATCGCAGAGTCAGGGCGCTGGAGCCGACGACGCCATGCTGGCTGAAGACTCGGCTCGTTAAGTACCGACTAGAAGAAAACACTCTCGATGGCACTTTTTCGGTACGAAGCAATTGACGCACGTGGCGGCACTGTCGAAGGCCAAGTAGACGCGGCTTCGTCCCAAGAAGCGCTACAAAAGTTGGGCGAACAGGCGCTCACGCCAACCAAACTCGAAGATCAGAGCGGTGTTTCAGCCGAATCTGCCGCAAAAGCGCCGTCGATACTGGGGTTTGCCAAAAGCGCCAAGGTTAAAGTCGGCGAGCAGATTCTGATCATTCGTGAACTCTCGACGTTGCTTCGCGCTGGCATTACCCTAGTGGATGCGGTCGATTCGCTCGCCTTATCTCGCGTCGATACCCCGGCAGGACTGGGACTGCGTCGCGCCCATCGCAGCTTGAACGCCGGCACCCCCTTCGTTAAGGCGCTGGAAGAAACCAAGATCGAATTCCCGCAGTACGTATTCCAACTGGCGGCGACCGGTGAGATGACCGGCAAACTTTCCAGCGCGCTGGCGGATGGCGCGAAACAAATGGAGTACGACGACCGCATTCAGCAAGAGATGCGCAACTCACTGACCTATCCGATCATCTTGGTCGTGGCGGGGGTTGCGGCGGTATTGTTGATCTTTTTGGTGGTGGTGCCGAAATTTGCCAACTTGGTCAAGGGCAGTCGCGCCGCAGATATCCCAGAAATCTCCTTGGCGGTGATTAAGTTTGGCGTGTTTTTGCAAGCCAACTGGCTTTGGTTATTTCTATTGGTGTTGGCCGGGGCCGGGATTTTTTATCTAAGTATTCGCGATGCCGCAGGCAGGACTCAATGGCTGACACGTCTTTCGACGCTGCCACTGGTCGGCGAATGGCTAACGGAAGCCGAAATTGGCCGCTGGGCAACCACACTCGGCGCGTTGCTCGCTAACCGGGTGCCCATACTGTCCGCCCTAGAGTTATCTGCCGGGGGTTTACGTTTTGCCAAGATGCGCGAACGCGTCAATCTGGTCATTCGCGACGTGCGCGGCGGCTCTACATTGGCCGATGCGGCGGCGCGTTACCGTCTCGTTGGTGCCACCGGGGTTAACTTAATTCGCGTTGGGGAGAAGTCCGGCGAGTTACCGCAGACCGTGGCCACACTCGGAGAATTGTCCATGGAAGCGGGGCGGAATCGTATGCGCCGGTTCTTGGTGCTGATCGAGCCGCTGGCGATTCTGACCATCGGCGGCGTGATTGGCTTCATCATGGTCGCTATCATGATGGCAATTACGGGCTTGAGTGCGGGGCGCCTCTAGCGCCGTCCCGTATAACTCAAAGACGCAACAACTGGCGCAAATATTGCGGGTCTGGCTGCCCGGCATGGTGCGCGACCGATTCAGTCAAATAGTCATACACGCTCATCGTGGCGCTGTCTATTATTGGCGAGCCATTTGAGGCATTTTGTGCTGAAGAATGCCGTGATTGCTGGGGTTTCACAATTTCAGCGAGCTGCGTCGCCACGACGCTTTCGTCGATCTCGCGGCCAAGATGTTGCGCCATGCGGCGAACCACGTCCGCCGGGTCGGTGAGTAACTGATCAAAACTCGCGAAGTAACGCGGCAGCCCCTCAGTGTGGGTAAAAACATGCTGGTAGTAGCGAAACCAAAGCCCGGCGAGAGATTCGATCGGGCGGTCGAGCTGCGCACCGATGGATGAAAGTACCGACAGCGGTTTGCGAAAGGCGATGATCGGCACAATGTGCGGGCACGCCGCGCGCCAAATTGGCAGTGTGAATGAGAGTCTGGGATCTTTCCAGCCAAATGTCGGTTTGTCTTGCGCGTAGCGCCCCAGCAGCGCCGAGGCTTCATCGACCAATTGTTGGCGTACTAAAGTGTCCATTGTGCGTGCGTAGTCGATCGGTGGCGGCTCCAGCACCCAGCCACCGGCCGCTTGTAGCACACGATCGTTGAACGCTAAAAACTCGGCGTTTTCAAAGTAGCCATCGGGATTGTTGTGGTTACGCGGGATGTGGTCTGTCTCATCGCCAAATTCGACGCCCAGCACCTCGTCCAAAATACGCGCGAATAACGACGTTCCGCTGCGTCCAATCGAGACCACAACGACACGTAACGGCTTGCTGCTATAAGTTTCTAGCATATGTGAGTGTTTGCTTATCGAAAGCCGGGAGATGGCGCGTGCAAAATTGAGAAGTGCTTGAAGGGCATTTTAGTCGCGTATCCGGCACCGCGCCATTGCTGGCGGCGTTAGACGACAAGGCCGCTGGTTGACGTTTCCCATGAATGTCTTGATAATGCCGGGTTCCCGTGGAGAGATGGCCGAGTGGTTAATGGCAGCAGACTGTAAATCTGCCCTCTAACGAGTACGCTGGTTCGAATCCAGCTCTCTCCACCAGTTTTTGGTGGTGGGAATGTAGTGGTGGATGGTGGTGGATTCCGTGTCTTATGTCGTGAGCAAGCTGCGGGAGTAGTTCAATGGTAGAACGGCAGCCTTCCAAGCTGCATACGACGGTTCGATCCCGTTCTCCCGCTCCAAATTTTTGTCGTGGTAAAGCAGTACGGTGGTTGAAAAACCACCGCGTTAGTTCGGGCGCGTTTGGGCGCGGAAAGTGCAAGTTGAGCGGTTACGACGTGTACGAGTTGGTACACGAGGAAGCGCGAAACGCCGTAATTTCCCGCGAAAACGAGACCGCAGGCTCTTGTAGCTCAGTGGTAGAGCACTCCCTTGGTAAGGGAGAGGTCGTGCGTTCAATCCGCATCAAGAGCACCAAGAACAAACACGCGAAAAAGTGGAAACCTGCTTTTTCGCGGCCTAGTTAGTCAAATCCGGTGGCAAAGCTACGCGGATTTTTTGGGCAAAAACTGAAATGCAGTATCCATTGTTAACCGAGATTTAACGAGGACGAGAAATGGCAAAAGGCAAGTTTGAGCGTACCAAGCCACACGTGAACGTTGGCACGATTGGGCACGTGGATCACGGCAAGACGACGTTGACGGCGGCGATCACGACGGTGTTGTCGAAGAAGTTTGGTGGTGAAGCGAAGGCCTACGACCAGATTGATGCGGCGCCGGAGGAGAAGGCGCGGGGTATTACGATTAACACGGCGCACGTGGAATACGAGACGGCCAACCGCCACTATGCGCACGTTGACTGCCCGGGCCACGCCGACTACGTCAAGAACATGATTACCGGTGCTGCCCAGATGGACGGCGCGATCCTGGTTTGTTCGGCCGCTGACGGCCCAATGCCACAAACGCGTGAGCACATCCTGCTTGCCCGTCAGGTGGGTGTACCGTACATCGTGGTGTTCCTGAACAAGTGCGACATGGTTGACGACGCCGAATTGCTCGAACTCGTTGAGATGGAAGTTCGTGAGCTGCTCTCTAAGTACGACTTTCCGGGCGACGACATTCCAATCATCAAAGGTTCAGCCTTGAAGGCCATGGAAGGCGACACGGGCGAGATGGGCGAAGGTGCCATCATGAAGCTTGCTGAAGCCCTCGACAGCTACATCCCGGAGCCGAAGCGTGCCTTGGACGGCGCATTCCTGATGCCGGTGGAAGACGTATTCTCCATTTCTGGTCGCGGTACGGTTGTGACGGGTCGTATCGAGCGCGGCATCATCAAGGTTGGCGAAGAGATCGAGATTGTTGGTCTGAAGACCACCCAGAAGACCATTTGTACCGGTGTTGAGATGTTCCGCAAGCTGCTCGACCAAGGTCAAGCAGGCGACAACGTTGGTATCTTGTTGCGCGGCACCAAACGTGAAGACGTAGAGCGTGGTCAGGTATTGGCCAAGCCGGGTTCGATCACCCCGCACACCGACTTTGAAGCTGAAATCTACGTTTTGAGCAAAGACGAAGGTGGACGTCACACTCCATTCTTTAACGGCTATCGCCCACAGTTCTACTTCCGGACGACGGACGTGACGGGTGCATTGCAGTTGCCAGCGGGAACCGAGATGGTGATGCCTGGGGACAACGTCAAGATTGTGGTGCAGTTGATTGCGCCGATTGCGATGGAAGAAGGTCTGCGTTTTGCGATTCGCGAAGGTGGTCGTACCGTGGGTGCAGGCGTCGTCTCGAAAGTATTGAAGTAAATTTCTTAAGTGTAGTAGTGGGGCGGTTTAACGCCGTCGCGAGCGGGTCAAATGGTTGTCGAGGCGCGCAGTCGTACTTGTTGTACGGCGAGCACCGCAGGCGAGCAGTTGAGCCGCGCAGTAGGCGAGAAACCACCCCAAATAGGCCAGTAGCTCAATTGGCAGAGTAACGGTCTCCAAAACCGTAGGTTGGGGGTTCGAGGCCCTCCTGGCCTGCCAAACAAGTTGTCGACAACCGGGCACGCGCCGATGGAAGTCGGCGCTAATCCAAAAAGTGCGTGGAATGAAAGACAAAATTCAAATCGTGGTGGCTGTACTGATGTTGTTTGCCGGGGTTGCGGCGTTCTACTTGCTGTCCGACAAGCCGATGATTGTCCGTCTTGGTGCGATGATGGGTTTGGTCGTGCTGGCCGGTTTGGTTGGCTGGTTCAGCGCGCCGGGGCGTGAATTTGCACAGTTTGGCAAAGAGTCTGTTGAGGAAGCCAAGAAGGTCGTGTGGCCGACGCGCAAAGAGGCGATGCAATCGACCGGCGTGATTTTTGTATTTGTGTTCATCATGGCGTTCTTTCTTTGGGTGGTCGATTGGATCCTGACCTTTGGGGTGTCGAAACTGATCGGGGGCGCATAAATGGCCATGCGTTGGTATATTGTCCATGCGTACTCTGGGCAAGAGAAAAGCATTCAGGCGGCGCTGATTGAGCGCATTCGCCGTTCTGGCATGTCAGAAATGTTTGGTGACGTGCTGGTGCCAACGGAAGAAGTTGTGGAGATGAAGAAGGGTGCCAAGGCAACTTCTGAGCGCCGCTTCTTCCCAGGTTACATTCTGGTGCAGATGGAAATGACCGATGAAACCTGGCACTTGGTGAAATCGACACCCAAAATCACCGGCTTTGTCGGTGGTGTAGGTAACAAACCTTCGCCGGTTCCACAAAAAGAGATCGACCTTATCTTGAATCAAGTTAAGGAAGGCGTGGAAAAGCCGAAGCCAAAAGTCTTGTTCGAGGTTGGCGAGTTGATTCGTGTGAAAGATGGTCCATTCACCGATTTCAACGGCAACGTCGAAGAGGTGAACTACGACAAGTCGAAGATTCGTGTTTCAGTATTGATCTTCGGACGTCCAACACCGGTTGAACTCGATTTTGGTCAGGTAGAGAAGCAGTAACGACCAAGATTTGCCAATTGCAGCAAGCCAAGCACACGGGCGGCCCGGTGCGCTTGGAAGAGATAACAGAGGCCGCGCCTAAATGAAATAAACGAGGAGATGCCGTTTTCCGGCATCGCTTGCACTCAAAAGGAAAAGTAATGGCAAAAAAGATTGTTGGCTACATCAAGCTGCAAGTGCCGGCTGGTAAGGCGAATCCATCGCCACCAATCGGCCCCGCGCTCGGTCAGCGTGGATTGAACATCATGGAATTCTGTAAAGCGTTTAACGCGCAAACGCAGAAGATGGAACCGGGTATGCCGATTCCAGTGACCATCACCGCCTTCGCTGATAAGTCCTTCACCTTTGTGATGGGAACGGCACCTGCGACCTATCTGATTAAGAAGGCCGCAAAGGTTGAGAAGGGCTCCAAAACCCCCCATACCGATAAGGTCGGCAAGTTGTCTCGCGCACAAGCCGAGGAAATTGCCAAGACCAAGATGCCGAATTTGACGGCAGCGGACTTGGATGCAGCGGTTCGCACCATTGCGGGCTCGGCACGATCGATGGGTATTGAAGTTGAGGGAGTACGGTAATGGCTAACGAAAAAACAGTAAAACTCACCAAGCGTATGCAGAAGTTTGTTGGCTTGGTGGATCGTGACAAGACATACCCCGTTGCTGATGCGCTTGAAATCGTCAAGAAGACAGCCACCGCAAAATTTGACGAGTCGGTCGACGTTGCGATCAACCTCGGTATTGACGCAAAAAAGTCTGATCAATCGGTTCGCGGCTCGGTCGTGTTGCCACGCGGTACCGGCAAGTCAGTGCGCGTCGCGGTTTTTGCGCAGGGCGCGAATGCCGAAAAGGCGACTGCAGCCGGTGCGGATATCGTTGGCTTTGATGATCTGGCCGAACGTATCAAGGGCGGCTTCATGGATTTTGACGTCGTGATCGCCACGCCGGATGCGATGAAAGTTGTTGGCACGTTGGGTCAGGTGCTTGGTCCGCGCGGTTTGATGCCAAACCCAAAAGTTGGAACCGTCACGCCAAACGTAGAGCAGGCAGTCAAGAACGCCAAGGCGGGCCAAGTACAGTATCGCGCGGACAAAGCCGGCATTGTGCAATGTACGATCGGCCGCGCATCATTTGGTAACGACGCATTGACTGAAAATCTGACGGCGTTGATTGCTGCCGTAAACAAAGCGAAGCCAGCATCGTCTAAGGGTGTTTACCTGAAGAAGATTTCGCTGTCTTCAACGATGGGCATTGGCGTGCGTTTGGAGACATCAGCCTTCTCGTCGCAGCCACAAGGTCAGCAAGGATAGACATTCCGACAAAAGTACAAACCTACTTTTGTCGGGCTCAGTAAGTTGAAATCGCAGGCGCAGCCTGACGATTTCAGTGGGCAAAACCGAAAAGTCAGTACGGTGAGTATTTTTTCACCGGGAAAGATTGGGTCTCGTGATGTCAAGGCATCGACATCATGGGGTTATCCAAGACCGTAGGGTCGGTGGCGATTGCTACTGATTAATTGGCGCAAGTCACCCTACGCAGATGGCGTCACCCGCAACGATTTCATGTTGTTTGGCACAACCGCCAAACCTCAGGATCTCCAAGCGAAGGTCGCTGTGAGTGTGGATACCGATATTTTGTCGGTATACATTTTTCAACGAAAGGAGATCAAACGTGAGTTTGAATCTGGAAGGCAAGAAAGAAGTCGTTTCTGAGGTAATCGCGAATATCGCGAAAGCCCAAACGATGGTGCTCGCAGAATATCGCGGCACGGAAGTGGTTGGCATGACCAAGCTGCGCGCGGATGCGCGTTCGCAAGGCGTGTACCTGCGTGTGATCAAAAACACGTTGGCGCGCCGTGCAGTCGAAGGGACTTCATTTGAAGTTGCCAAAGACCAGATGGTCGGCCCGCTGATCTATAGCTTCTCGGAAGACGCAGTTGCCGCAGCTAAGGTCGTTAGCGACTTTGCCAAAGGCAACGAAAAGTTCGTCATCAAGGCCGGTGCCTATAACGGTAAGGTCCTCGATCAGGCTGGCGTAAAAGCGCTTGCCAATATCCCGAGTAAGGAAGTGTTGCTGGCGCAGTTGTTGGGTCTGATGCAAAGCCCGATTTCGCGCATGGCTCGCGTCCTCGCAGCGGTGGCCGAAAAGAAATCCGGTCCTTCCGCAGAAGCCGCTCCGGCTGCTTAGTTTTTTGCGATATCAATCAACCTATTCAACAGTATTAGTAAAGGAAACACATCATGGCATTCGATAAAGACGCATTTTTGGCATCCCTCGACACAATGTCGGTTATGGATTTGAACGATCTGGTTAAAGCGATCGAAGAGAAATTCGGCGTATCGGCAGCAGCGATGTCCGCTCCTGCAGCTGGCGGTGGCGCTGTCGCGGCAGTCGCTGAGGAGAAGACTGAATTCAACGTGATGTTGATGGAATTCGGTGCAAACAAGATCGGCGTGATTAAGGCAGTTCGCGAGATCACCGGCTTGGGCCTCGCAGAAGCGAAGGCGCTGGTTGAAGGCGCACCTAAAGCAGTTAAAGAAGGCGCAAACAAAGCTGACTCTGAAGCAATGAAGAAGAAGCTGGAAGAGGCGGGCGCCAAAGTCGAACTCAAATAAATTTCGCCCGTTCGCTTGCTGCGCGGCTCGATCTTGAGATTGCGATGCTCACCGTATAAATCATACGGTTGCGCTTCTCATCTCAACCTCAAGCCGCTCGCCGACGCGACCGAATCGAAATTGACTTGAGTTGCGGTGAAGTATTGCGGCAAAGGCCAAGAGAAGGCTCCGGGTCTTTGCTGTTTCAAGATAGTCGATATGGAGTGGTTGTTCACTGGGACGACGGAGTATTCATCGATGCGCCAATTAGATATGGTCAATTTCCAATTATGGTGATTTTCCCCGCTCCCGCGAAGGCGGGAGCCTAATATCGAAATACCCCGCGCTGAATGAACTAGGGTTCCCGCCCAGCGCGCCCCTTGTGGTTGCACGCGGGGACGGGGATAGCTGAAATAGTTATCCGTATTTAGTTGCCGGATCAATAGAGTTTCCCGTATTTGGAAGTGCAATACCAGAGCGGCTTTTCAGGCAAAAACGTCTGAAAACCCCCGCCAATAATGGAGTCTTATGTTTTGCCTAGAGGCTAAACCAAAGCGCAATCGATGTGTTTTGGTTTGTCTTCTGAAACGACTGCAGAAGACGTTTGGTCCGGGTGAGGTCCTCTCACCGTCCGCCAGCGAAGGGTAGCGGCCCTTCACCAAATGACGCCGACAAAACATCGTCTGCGCCAGTCGAAGAACTTTGACACCACAACAAGTGGCGTTTCACAACGTTCGGAGATCAATCAATGTCCCAAGCTTCAGTAGCCTCCCCCGCCCCGCAGTACACCTACACTGAGAAAAAGCGTATTCGCAAATCGTTCGCGAAGCGCGCCAGTGTGTTGGACGTGCCGTTTTTGCTGGCCACCCAGCTCAATTCCTACGCTGAATTTTTGCAGGCAGATGTTGCGGTCATGAACCGCAAAATGCAGGGCCTGCAAGCGGCATTCAATTCGGTGTTCCCGATTGTGTCGCACAACCAATTTGCCCGACTAGAGTTTCAGAGCTATGCGCTGAGCCAGCCACCGTTTGATGTGTTGGAATGCCAACAGCGCGGATTGACCTATGCGTCGCCGCTACGCGCAAAAGTGCGCTTGGTCATCATGGATCGCGAGGCATCTAAGCCGACGGTCAAAGAAATGAAAGAGCAAGAAGTGTACATGGGCGAAATCCCGCTCATGACACAAAACGGCTCATTTGTGATCAACGGTACCGAGCGCGTCATCGTCTCGCAGTTGCATCGTTCGCCGGGCGTATTTTTTGAACATGATCGCGGCAAAACGCACTCATCGGGCAAGCTGCTGTTCTCGGCGCGTGTGATTCCTTACCGTGGCTCGTGGTTGGATTTTGAATTCGATCCGAAAGACTACTTGTATTTCCGCGTTGACCGCCGCCGGAAAATGCCGGTCACTATTCTGCTAAAGGCACTGGGTTATGCGCCTGATCAAATCTTGCGCGAGTTCTTTGCGTTTGACCAATTCCAGATCACCAAGAAGGGTGAGATTGAACTCGAGCTCGTGCCAGATCGCCTGAAAGGTGAAATCGCCAAGTTCGACATTCTTACCAAAGACGGAAAAGTGCTGGTTCAGAAGGACAAGCGCATCACCGCCAAACACATCCGCGACATGGAAGTCGCGAAGATGAAGACGTTGCCTGTCAATGAGGAATATCTCATCGGCCGTGTGCTGGCAACCAACATTGTCAATACCGACACGGGTGAAATCGTCGCCAGCGCCAACGAAGAGCTCACCGAGGTCAATCTTCGTAAGCTGATAGACGCCGGCGTTGAGGCTATCTACACGTTATACACCAACGATCTCGACCAGGGCGCCTACATCTCGTCAACCCTGCGTATCGACGAAACCGTAGACGCGCTGAACGCAAAGGTTGCGATCTATCGCATGATGCGTCCGGGTGAGCCGCCGACCGAAGATGCCGTCAACACGCTGTTCAACGCGTTGTTCTTCTCTCCGGATCGTTACGACTTGTCAGCAGTTGGTCGTATGAAGTTCAACCGCCGTATCGGCCGCGAAGAATTGACCGGCGCGATGACGTTGTCGACCGAAGATATCGTTGCCGTGATTAAGATTCTGGTTGAGTTGCGCAACGGTCGCGGTGAAGTGGATGACATTGATCACCTCGGTAACCGTCGTGTACGCTCGGTTGGTGAGTTAGCTGAAAACCAATTCCGCTCGGGATTAGTTCGTGTTGAGCGCGCCGTTCGTGAACGTTTGTCGCAGGCCGAGAGTGAAAACTTGATGCCGCATGACCTGATTAACGCGAAACCGGTATCGGCGGCCATCAAGGAGTTTTTTGGTTCATCCCAGCTCTCACAGTTTATGGATCAGACAAATCCGTTGTCGGAAATCACCCACAAGCGCCGTGTATCCGCACTTGGGCCTGGTGGTCTGACGCGTGAACGCGCAGGTTTTGAGGTGCGTGACGTACATCCGACTCACTATGGTCGCGTGTGTCCGATCGAGACGCCAGAAGGACCGAACATTGGTCTGATCAACTCACTCGCGCTGTTTGCGCAGGTGAATGAATACGGCTTTATCGAAACCGCATATCGTAAGGTAATCAACAACAAAATCACTAACGAGATCGAATATCTGTCGGCGATTGAAGAAAGCAAGTACACCATCGCGCAAGCAAATGCGGATACAGACAAAGCCGGTCATTTTGTTGATGAGCTCGTTAGCTGCCGTCAGCATAACGAATTTATGCTGGCCCGTCCTGAAACCATCGACTACATCGACGTCGCCCCAGCGCAGATTGTTTCGGTTGCGGCTTCGTTGATTCCGTTCCTAGAACACGATGACGCGAACCGCGCGTTGATGGGCTCAAACATGCAACGCCAAGCCGTACCGTGCCTGCGCGCTGAAAAGTCATTGGTCGGAACTGGTATTGAGCGCACTGTTGCACTCGACTCTGGTACGGCAGTAATGGCGCGCCGCGGCGGCCGGGTCGATTTTGTTGACGCGGGCCGTGTGGTCGTTCGTGTGAACGACAACGAAACGGTTGCGGGCGAAGCGGGTGTGGATATTTATAACCTCACCAAGTACGTGCGATCCAATCAAAACACCAACATCAACCAGCGTCCGCTGGTGAAAGTTGGCGACATCATCGCCAAGCGTGATGTGATCGCAGACGGCGCGTCGACCGATATGGGCGAACTGGCGCTGGGACAAAACCTGTTGGTCGCGTTTATGCCGTGGAACGGCTACAACTTCGAAGATTCGATCTTGATCTCGGAAGCGATCGTGGCTGAAGACCGTTATACCTCTATTCATATCGAAGAGTTGTCGGTCGTGGCGCGTGACACCAAGTTGGGTCCAGAAGAAATCACGCGTGATATCTCAAACCTGTCTGAGCGAATGTTGGGTCGACTGGATGAGTCAGGCATTGTCTACATCGGTGCCGAAGTTGAGGCTGGTGACGTGCTGGTCGGTAAAGTGACGCCAAAAGGCGAAACGCAGCTGACGCCTGAAGAGAAGCTGCTCCGTGCCATCTTCGGTGAAAAAGCTTCTGACGTTAAGGACACTTCGCTACGTGTGCAGTCCGGTATTTCCGGCACGGTTATTGATGTGCAGGTGTTCACACGCGAAGGTATCGTTCGCGACAAACGTGCGCAACAAATCATTGATGACCAGTTGAAGGATTACAAGAAAGACTTGGCCGATCAGTTACGCATCGTTGAGGATGACGCCTTCCAGCGTATTGAAAAAATGCTCGTTGGTAAGGTTGCCAAAGGTGGTCCGAAGAAGTTGGCGAAAGGCGACAAGCTCACCAAGGCCTATCTCGCGGACCTGCCGCGCCACGACTGGTTTGATATTCGTTTGGCCGAGGACGATGATGCGCGCCAGCTCGAGGCGTTGAAGGCAGCGCTTGAATTGACGCGTAAGGAGTTTGACAAAGCGTTCGAAGAGAAAAAGCGCAAACTTACACAAGGTGACGAATTGCCACCGGGCGTGCAAAAGATGGTCAAGGTATATGTTGCCGTTAAGCGCCGATTGCAGCCGGGCGACAAGATGGCCGGCCGTCACGGTAACAAGGGTGTTATTTCCAAGATCGTACCGATCGAAGATATGCCATTCATGGCGGACGGCACGCCGATGGATATTGTCCTGAACCCGCTTGGTGTTCCATCACGTATGAACGTCGGGCAGATTCTTGAAACCCACCTTGGTTGGGCCGCAAAGGGCTTGGGCCATAAGATCGGCGCAATGCTTAAGGCTGGCGAAGACGAAGCGAAGATGCGCAAATTCCTCGATAAGGTCTATAACACCAGCGGCAAGAAAGAAAATCTCGATGAGCTTACGTCGGTTGAGGTCATGGAAATGGCTAAGAACCTGACGAAAGGTGTGCCATTCGCGACCCCGGTGTTCGACGGCGCTGCCGAGACGGAAATTCGTTCCATGCTTGACCTCGCCTACGACGACGAGACAACCAAGCGTATGGGGCTCACCCCAACGAAGACGCAGGTCACGCTCCATGACGGTCGTACAGGCGAAGCATTCGAGCGTCCTGTCACCGTTGGTTATATGCACATCCTGAAACTACACCACTTGGTGGATGACAAGATGCACGCGCGTTCAACCGGTCCTTACTCGCTGGTGACGCAGCAGCCGCTCGGTGGTAAGGCGCAGTTTGGTGGTCAACGCTTCGGTGAGATGGAAGTCTGGGCGCTCGAAGCCTACGGCGCGTCTTACACGTTGCAGGAAATGCTCACCGTCAAGTCAGACGATACCAATGGTCGTACCAAAGTGTACGAGTCCATCGTCAAAGGCGAGCACAAGATCGAAGCCGGTATGCCGGAATCGTTCAACGTGCTGGTCAAGGAAATTCGCTCACTCGCGATCGATATCGATCTCGAGCGTTATTAATCCGCGTGACGAACTGAATTGGAGAACATATGAAAGCGTTACTAGACCTATTTAAGCAAGTCACGCAGGAAGAAGAGTTTGATGCAATCAAGATCGGACTCGCCTCGCCGGAAAAGATCCGCTCGTGGTCGTATGGTGAAGTAAAGAAGCCTGAGACAATTAACTACCGCACGTTTAAACCTGAGCGTGATGGTTTGTTCTGCGCCAAAATTTTTGGCCCGATCAAAGATTACGAATGTTTGTGCGGTAAGTACAAGCGACTCAAGCACCGCGGTGTTATCTGTGAGAAGTGCGGTGTTGAAGTCACGCTTTCCAAAGTGCGCCGCGAACGCATGGGGCACATTGAGTTGGCGAGCCCAACGGCGCATATTTGGTTCCTGAAGTCCCTGCCTTCACGTTTGGGCATGGTGCTGGACATGACGCTTCGCGATATCGAGCGTGTTTTGTACTTTGAAGCGTATGTGGTTGTTGACGGAGGCATGACGCCGCTGAACAAGTGCCAACTACTCACTGAAGACGACTATCTGTCGAAAGTAGAAGAGTATGGCGACGACTTTACCGCGCTGATGGGAGCCGAGGGAATTCGCGAACTGTTGCGCAAGCTTGACTTGCCGAGTGAGCTCGAGCAGCTGCGCAAGGACATGGGTAACACCGGGTCTGAAGCGAAGATCAAGAAAATTGCCAAGCGCACCAAAGTACTCGAGGCATTTACCAAGTCGGGTATCAAGCCCGATTGGATGGTACTAGAAGTCCTGCCGGTGCTTCCGCCGGACCTGCGTCCCCTGGTTCCACTGGACGGTGGTCGTTTTGCCACCTCTGACCTGAACGACCTCTATCGCCGGGTGATCAACCGCAATAATCGCCTGAAGCGTTTGTTGGAGTTGAAGGCCCCAGAGATCATCGTCCGCAACGAAAAGCGCATGCTACAGGAGTCCGTGGATTCGTTGCTCGACAACGGTCGTCGCGGTAAGGCGATGACAGGTGCCAACAAGCGCGCGCTTAAGTCGCTTGCCGATATGATCAAAGGTAAATCCGGCCGCTTCCGTCAGAACCTGCTCGGTAAGCGCGTGGATTACTCGGGTCGCTCGGTAATTGTTGTCGGCCCGACGCTGAAACTGCACCAGTGCGGTTTGCCGAAGAAAATGGCGCTCGAGTTGTTCAAGCCATTTATTTTCCACAAGTTGGAAGTTCTTGGCATGGCGACCACCATCAAGGCGGCCAAGCGCATGGTCGAGGCTGAGGAGCCGATTGTTTGGGATATCTTGGAAGACGTTATCCGCGAACATCCAGTGATGTTGAACCGTGCGCCGACGTTGCATCGCCTCGGTATCCAAGCCTTTGAGCCGGTGCTGATTGAAGGCAAGGCAATTCAGCTGCATCCACTGGTTTGTGCGGCGTTCAACGCAGACTTTGACGGCGACCAAATGGCTGTTCACGTGCCGATCTCGCTCGAAGCGCAGATGGAAGCGCGTACGCTGATGCTGGCGTCCAACAACGTGTTGTTCCCGGCGTCCGGTGAACCTTCAATTGTGCCGTCACAAGACATCGTTCTAGGCCTGTACTACATGACCCGCGAGCGTGTTGCTGCAAAGGGCGAAGGTTCGATGTTTATCAACGTCACGGAAGCGCAGCGTGCTTACGAGACCGGCGAAGTGTCACTAAACGCCAAAGTCCTGGTTCGTATCTCTGAGACCGATAAGGACGAAAAGGGAGAAGTTTTTGCCCGCGTTAAGCGTTACGAGACCACGGTTGGTCGCGCAATCCTTTCGGAAATCCTCCCACCAGGACTGCCGTTCCCGCACATCAACAAAGCGTTAAAGAAGAAAGAAATTTCGAAACTCATTAATGCCGCATTCCGTCGTTGTGGCATTCGCGAGACCGTGATCTTTACGGACCAGTTGATGTACACCGGGTTCACGTACGCAACTAAAGCCGGGCTATCGATCTCGATTGACGATATGTTGGTGCCGCCACAAAAGAAACAGATCATCTCCACGGCTGAACAAGAGGTTAAGGAGATCGAGGCACAATACACCTCGGGTCTTGTTACGCAAGGTGAGCGCTATAACAAAGTGGTGGATATTTGGGGCCGTGCGGGCGATCAAGTCGCCAAAGCCATGATGGAGCAGCTCGGGTCTGAGCCTGTCACCACGCTCGATGGAAAACAAACCACGCAAGAGTCGTTCAACGCGATTTACATGATGGCTGACTCCGGCGCGCGTGGCTCGGTCGCACAGATCCGTCAGCTGGCAGGTATGCGCGGCCTGATGGCGAAGCCGGATGGCTCGATTATTGAGACGCCGATTACGGCAAACTTCCGCGAGGGCTTGAACGTGCTGCAGTACTTTATTTCCACGCACGGTGCACGCAAGGGTCTTGCCGACACCGCCTTGAAGACTGCCAACTCCGGCTACCTAACGCGCCGCCTAGTCGACGTTACCCAAGATTTGGTGGTGATTGAAGACGACTGCAAGACCGAAAATGGTTTGGCTGTCAAGGCGCTGGTTGAGGGAGGCGAAGTTGTGGAGGCGCTGCGCGAACGTATCCTCGGACGAGTTGCGCAGGGTGACGTTATTCATCCAGAAACCGGTAAGGTGATAGTGGTATCTGGCACGATGATGGACGAAGATGCGATGGACGCAATTGATGCGGCTGGCATCGACGAAGTCAAAGTTCGCACGCCATTGACCTGTGATACACGATACGGCCTGTGTGCCAAGTGTTATGGCCGTGACTTGGGCCGTGGCTCGATGGTCAACGTCGGTGAAGCAGTGGGCGTCATCGCCGCCCAGTCGATCGGCGAGCCGGGCACGCAGTTGACCATGCGCACCTTCCACATCGGTGGTGCGGCATCGCGCACTGCCGCGTCGAGCAGCATCGAGGCGAAATCAGCCGGTGTGTTGAAATTCATGCCGAGCGTGCGACACGTGATGAATGCCCGTAAGGAAGTGATTGTTATCTCACGAAGCGGCGAAGTTATCATCGCCGACGACGCCGGGCGAGAGCGTGAACGCCACAAAGTGCCATATGGAGCAGTCATGGCGGTGAAGGATGGCGATAAGATCAAGGCCGGGCTTGCGCTGGCAACTTGGGATCCGCACACGCGTCCGATCATCACGGAATACGCCGGTGAGGTGCGTTTCGAGAACGTGGAAGAAGGCGTGACGGTTGCCAAGCAAATCGACGAGACCACTGGTCTTTCCAGCCTTGTCGTGATCGATCCGAAGCGTCGCGGCTCAGCTGCGACCAAGGGTCTACGTCCGGCGGTTAAGCTGGTGGACGCGGCTGGCAAAGAGATCAAGCAGGCGAACTCCGATGCTCCGGTCGCCTATACCTTCCAAATCGGCTCCATCATTACGGTTAAGAACGGCCAGCAGGTTGGCGTCGGCGAAGTCATGGCACGGATTCCGCAAGAATCGTCGAAGACCCGCGATATTACTGGTGGTCTGCCACGCGTGGCCGAGCTGTTTGAAGCTCGTTCACCGAAGGATGCCGGTGTGTTGGCCGAAGTCACCGGTACCGTTTCGTTCGGTAAGGATACGAAGGGTAAGCAGAGGTTAGTAATTACGGACTTCGATGGAATGCCTCACGAGTACTTGATCCCGAAGGATAAGCATGTCACGGCACACGATGGCCAAGTCGTGAACAAGGGCGAATCGATCGTCGACGGTCCAGCTGATCCGCACGATATCCTGCGCTTGCAGGGCATGGAGGCGCTGGCCCGCTACATCACCGACGAAGTTCAGGACGTTTATCGTCTACAGGGGGTGAAGATCAACGATAAACACATCGAAGTGATTGTTCGTCAGATGCTGCGACGCGTCTCGATCGTGGATCCGGGCGAAACCCGGTTCATTACAGGCGAGCAACTGGAGCGAGCAGAAGTTCTGGACGAGAACGACAAGGTTACGAAGGAAGGCAAGAAGCCGGCGACCTACAACTACAACTTGCTGGGTATCACCAAGGCGTCACTCTCGACCGATTCGTTCATCTCGGCAGCGTCCTTCCAAGAGACCACGCGCGTCCTGACTGAAGCTGCCATCATGGGCAAGAAGGACGACCTGCGCGGTCTCAAGGAGAACGTGATCGTCGGACGCCTGATCCCGGCAGGTACCGGCTTGGCCTATCACCGCAACCGTAAACGGGTTGGTCCGCGCGCGAGTTCTTCTTCAGCCTCGTACGGCTTCGTGCTGGATGATGCCGAGGACAAAGCGCCGGAAGACCAAGCAGCTTAGTTTGTAGGCTGAAACAAACTGACGGCAAATACCCCGCTGCTCATTGACAGCGGGGTATTTATTGTCAGATAATCTCGGGCTGTCTTATATGAACGTGCTGTGGTCTTTCGCCGTATAGCGTTATTCTGACATCCCTGTATTCGAACCCGGAGCTTCTCATCGACGTGTGTGTCTTGCGCATCGAGCCAAGTTTCGAGCAGGAAACAACTTAGCCATTGACCCAGTCACTAATCGCGTGGCCTTCGCTGCGTGAAATAGAACGGATATACCTATGCCAACCATCAATCAGTTGCTGCGCAAGCCGCGTACCAAAGTTACCGTCAAGAGCAAGTCGCCGGCGCTGCAAAACAGCCCGCAAAAACGTGGCGTCTGCACCCGCGTCTACACCACGACGCCAAAGAAACCTAACTCGGCGCTCCGTAAAGTCGCCAAAGTGCGTCTAGTCAATGGCTACGAAGTCATTTCATACATCGGTGGCGAAGGCCACAACCTCCAAGAGCACTCAGTTGTGCTCATCCGTGGCGGTCGTGTGAAGGATTTGCCTGGCGTTCGCTACCACATGGTGCGCGGCTCTCTTGATACGGCGGGCGTCAAAGATCGCAAACAGTCCCGTTCCAAGTACGGCGCAAAACAGCCTAAGGCTGGCGGCGCGAAGTAAGTGCCCCTTTCATTTTTTTGCATTCAGTAAGAGGAAACAATCATGCCTCGTCGTCGTGAAGTCCCCAAACGAGAGATTCTGCCAGATCCGAAATTCAAGAACGTTGAACTTTCAAAGTTCGTCAACGTGCTCATGACCGCTGGCAAGAAGTCAGTTGCAGAGCGAATCATCTACGGTGCCTTGGACCAAATCCAGAAAAAGTCTGGCAAAGATCCCATCGAGGTTTTCAACACGGCGATCAACGCTGTTAAGCCGATGGTTGAAGTCAAATCGCGCCGTGTTGGCGGAGCAAACTATCAGGTTCCAGTAGAAGTTCGCCCCGTGCGTCGCCTCGCGTTGTCCATGCGTTGGATTCGTGAAGCTGCCCGCAAGCGCGGTGAAAAGTCGATGGGTGCCCGCTTGGCGGGTGAGTTGATCGATGCTTCCGAAGGTCGCGGATCGGCGATAAAGAAGCGCGAAGAAGTGCATCGTATGGCTGAGGCCAACAAGGCTTTTGCCCACTACCGTTTCTAGTTTTTCCGCCTTCGGCTACAGCGTGGGCTTTCTGCTGCGTTGGGTCGTCTTGCGGTACTAAATATACTGTCTTTGACGAACCGCCTTGCATAAATCCCTCGCCGCACAGTTGCAACCGAAGCCGATTGCTCTACCATCCATTGCGGGTGGGTTGTAAGAGTCGCGTTTGAGCGAATTGAAAGCGTATTGAAAGTTCTCCATGGCACGTAAAACCCCTATTGAACGCTATCGCAACATCGGTATTTCTGCGCACATCGACGCAGGCAAGACGACGACCACAGAACGTATCCTGTTCTACACGGGCGTTAACCACAAGATCGGCGAAGTCCATGACGGCGCGGCAACAATGGACTGGATGGAGCAAGAGCAGGAGCGCGGTATCACGATCACGTCTGCCGCAACAACCTGCTTCTGGAAGGGGATGGGTGGTAACTTCCCAGAGCACCGTATCAACATTATTGACACCCCAGGACACGTCGATTTCACCATTGAGGTTGAGCGTTCCATGCGCGTCTTGGATGGCGCATGTATGGTTTATTGTGCGGTGGGCGGTGTGCAGCCGCAGTCCGAGACTGTTTGGCGCCAAGCAAATAAGTACAAGGTGCCTCGTCTTGCGTTCGTCAACAAGATGGATCGGACCGGTGCAAATTTCTTCAAGGTCTACGACCAGATGAAGGCTCGCCTCAAAGCGAACCCCGTTCCGCTGCAAGTGCCGATTGGTGCGGAGGAGAACTTCAAGGGTATCGTTGACCTGATCAAGATGAAGGCAATCATCTGGAGCGAAGAAGACAAGGGCGTCTCGTTTAAGTACGGCGAAATTCCCGCCGATCTCGTCGAGACCTGCCAGGAGTGGCACAACAAAATGGTCGAGTCCGCTGCTGAGGCGAATGAAGACTTGATGAATAAGTACTTGGAGGGCGGCGAGCTTTCTGAAGACGAAATTAAGGTTGGCCTGCGCGAGCGTACGATTAAGAGCGAAATCGTGCCGATGTTGTGCGGTTCCGCATTCAAGAATAAGGGTGTTCAGGCTATGTTGGACGCTGTTATCGAATTTATGCCGGCACCGACGGACATCCCGCCGGTTAAGGGCACCGATGATGATGAACAGCCGGCCACGCGCATGGCGGATGACGCCGAAAAGTTCTCGGCGCTTGCATTCAAGCTGATGACTGATCCCTTCGTCGGGCAGTTGACATTCGTGCGCGTATATTCGGGCGTGCTGTCGAAGGGCGATTCCGTTTACAACCCGGTACGTGGCAAGAAAGAACGTATTGGGCGTATCGTGCAAATGCACGCAAACAACCGGGTTGAGATTGACGAAATCCGTGCCGGCGACATTGCGGCTTGCATCGGCATGAAAGACGTCACCACGGGCGAGACGCTTTGTGATCCAGATTCGATTGTCACGCTTGAGCGTATGGTTTTCCCTGAACCCGTGATTTCACAGGCAGTGGAGCCGAAGACCAAAGCAGACCAAGAGAAAATGGGTATTGCGCTGGGCCGTCTCGCAGCCGAAGACCCCTCGTTCCGCGTCCGCACCGACGAAGAGTCTGGTCAGACGATCATCTCAGGAATGGGGGAACTACACCTCGAAATCATCGTTGACCGCATGAAGCGGGAGTTCGGCGTTGAGGCATCTGTTGGTAAGCCACAGGTGGCTTATCGCGAAACTATCCGCAGCACAGTTGAAAACGCTGAGGGCAAGTTTGTTAAGCAGTCTGGCGGTCGTGGTCAGTACGGTCACGTCGTGCTCAAGGTTGAGCCGCAAGAGGCGGGCAAAGGATTTGAGTTCGTCGACGCGATCAAGGGTGGAGTCGTGCCGCGTGAATTTATCCCGGCGGTTGAAAAAGGTTTGCTGGATACGTTGCCCAACGGCGTATTAGCGGGTTATCCGGTTGTTGACGTTAAGGTGACACTGCACTTTGGTTCCTACCACGATGTTGACTCCAATGAGAACGCGTTTAAGATGGCTGCTTCCATGGGCTTCAAGGAAGGCATGCGCAAGGCTAGCCCTGTGTTGTTGGAGCCGATGATGGCGGTTGAGGTTGAAACACCTGAAGATTATGCTGGTACCGTGATGGGCGATTTATCGTCGCGCCGCGGCATGGTTCAGGGCATGGAAGACATTTCTGGCGGCGGTGGAAAGATTATCAAGGCAGAAGTGCCACTGTCAGAGATGTTTGGTTACTCAACGACGTTGCGCTCTGCAACCCAAGGTCGCGCGACCTACACGATGGAATTCAAGCACTACTCGGAAGCCCCGCGTAACGTTGCAGAAGCCATCATCAACGCAAAGAAATAGTTTTTGAATTAGATACTTTTGACGAGGACGAGAAATGGCAAAAGGCAAGTTTGAGCGTACCAAGCCACACGTGAACGTTGGCACGATTGGGCACGTGGATCACGGCAAGACGACGTTGACGGCGGCGATCACGACGGTATTGTCGAAGAAGTTTGGTGGTGAAGCGAAGGCCTACGACCAGATTGATGCGGCGCCGGAGGAGAAGGCGCGGGGTATTACGATTAACACGGCGCACGTGGAATACGAGACGGCCAACCGCCACTATGCGCACGTTGACTGTCCTGGTCACGCTGACTATGTGAAGAACATGATCACGGGTGCGGCGCAGATGGACGGTGCGATTCTGGTTTGTTCGGCGGCTGACGGCCCGATGCCACAAACGCGAGAGCATATCCTGCTGGCCCGTCAGGTGGGTGTACCGTACATTGTGGTGTTCCTGAACAAGTGCGACATGGTTGACGACGCTGAATTGCTCGAACTCGTTGAGATGGAGGTTCGTGAGCTGCTCTCTAAGTACGACTTTCCGGGCGACGACATTCCAATCATCAAAGGTTCGGCCTTGAAGGCCATGGAAGGTGACACGGGCGAGATGGGCGAAGGTGCCATCATGAAGCTTGCTGAGGCCCTCGACAGCTACATTCCGGAGCCCAAGCGTGCGCTGGACGGCGCATTCCTGATGCCGGTGGAAGACGTGTTCTCCATTTCGGGTCGCGGCACGGTGGTGACGGGGCGTATTGAGCGCGGCGTCATCAAGGTGGGAGAAGAGATCGAGATTGTTGGTTTGAAAGCCACCCAGAAGACGACCTGCACGGGTGTTGAAATGTTCCGCAAGCTGCTCGACCAAGGTCAGGCGGGCGACAACGTTGGTATCTTGTTGCGCGGTACCAAGCGTGAAGACGTTGAGCGTGGTCAGGTGTTGGCCAAGCCGGGCTCGATCACCCCGCACACTGATTTTGAAGCGGAAATCTACGTTTTGAGCAAAGATGAAGGTGGGCGTCACACCCCATTCTTCAACGGCTATCGTCCGCAGTTTTACTTCCGGACGACGGACGTGACGGGGGCATTGCAGTTGCCGGCGGGCACCGAGATGGTGATGCCTGGTGACAACGTCAAGATTGTGGTGCAGTTGATTGCGCCGATTGCGATGGAGGAAGGTCTGCGCTTTGCGATTCGCGAAGGCGGCCGTACCGTGGGAGCAGGCGTCGTCTCAAAAGTATTGAAGTAAACAAGTAGCGCCGGAAGAAGCTCCATAGGGTGGTCGGCTTGTATTGCGGCTTCCCTCGGTTCTGAACCTTCCGAAAGAATTAACCAAGTAACGGCTGCCCTTGAAGCGGCCTAAAGGAAACGAGATGGCAACAGCACAACTCGCCAAACAGAAAATTCGCATTCGTTTGAAGGCGTTTGACTATCGGTTGATCGACCAGTCGGCACTAGAGATCGTAGAAACCGCGAAGCGTACCGGCGCGGTCGTAAAGGGACCGGTGCCTCTACCAACCAAAATTGAGCGTTTTGATCTTCTGCGTTCACCGCACGTCAACAAAACATCGCGCGACCAAATGGAAATTCGCACCCATTTGCGTTTGATGGATATCATTGATCCGACTGACAAGACCGTCGACGCGTTGATGAAGCTTGACCTTCCGGCGGGTGTGGACGTAGAAATTAAGTTGTAATTGCGTGTAAGTATTTGATTTATTGAGAAGGGGCGTTTATAATTCGCGTCCTTTCTGCTTGGAATGAGCCGAAGAGGCCGACAAGCAACAGCAGCAAGTAAATAACCCGTTCGCCAATTGTAGCGGACTCCCTGTAACGCTTTGATTTCTAAGGTGAAATGGGGCTAATCAAAAAAGGAATGAAGATGAGCTTAGGTCTCGTCGGCCGGAAGGTCGGCATGACTCGCATCTTCGCGGATGATGGCACAGCCATTCCCGTGACAGTGCTTGACGTGTCGAACAACCGAGTCACACAACTAAAAACCCCTGAAAATGACGGGTATGCAGGCGTCCAAGTTGCATTTGGAACCCGCCGTGCATCACGCGTGGCAAAAGCGCAGGCTGGCCACTATGCCAAAGCTGGTGTTGAAGCCGGCTCGGTAGTAAAAGAATTCGCCGTTACCCCGGAAAAACTCGCCGAGTTAAAGGTCGGTGAAGTGCTCTCAGTGGAAATGTTCGCCGTTGGCCAAAAGGTCGATGTGTCAGGCACCACATTGGGTAAAGGTTTTTCGGGCGTTATCAAGCGTCACCATTTTTCCTCTAACCGTGCGTCCCACGGTAACTCAAAGTCCCACAACGTTCCAGGCTCCATCGGTATGGCGCAGGACCCAGGCCGGGTTTTCCCAGGTAAGCGCATGGCTGGCCACTTGGGTGACGTGTCCTCGACGATGCCTATGCTCGAAGTCGCACGCGTGGATGTTGCGCGGTCGCTGATTTTGGTAAAGGGTGCGGTTCCTGGTGCGAAGAACGGAACCATTGTGGTTCGGCCAGCTGCTAAAGCTCCTAAAGTGAAGGGAGCCAAGTAATGGAACTCAAGCTTATCAATGACAAGGGTGCTTCTGAGGGTACCGTTGCAGCGTCGGCAGAATTGTTTGGCCGCGATTACAACGAAGCGCTCGTCCATCAGGTTGTAACTGCATTTCAGGCCAATGCGCGTTCGGGTAACCGCGCGCAAAAAGGTCGTAGCGACGTTCAGAAGTCGACAAAGAAGCCATGGCGCCAAAAGGGTACCGGTCGCGCTCGTGCTGGTATGGCCTCTTCGCCACTGTGGCGTGGCGGCGGTAAAATTTTCCCGAACTCGCCCGACGAGAACTTCACACAAAAAGTGAACCGCAAGATGTACCGCGCGGGCATCGCTGCGATTCTTTCGCAGCTAGTGCGTGAAAATCGTCTCTCAGTCGTTGAAGACATGACGCTGGACGCGCCAAAGACCAAGGGTTTGGTTACCAAGCTCAAGGGTATGGGTCTTGATCAGGTGCTGATCATTACCGAGAACTTTAACGAGAATTTGTATCTTTCCTCGCGCAACCTCGAGAACGTAATGGTTCTTGAAGCTAAGCATGCTGACCCGGTTAATCTTGTTCGCTTCGCGAATGTGGTTTTGACGAAGGGTGCAGTCAAACAATTTGAAGAGGTGCTCGCATGAATGCCGAACGTCTGCTGACGGTCGTGTTGCGACCCGTCATTTCCGAGAAAGCCACCATGGTGGCTGACAAACAAAAGCAGGTGGTTTTTGAAGTCCTGCAGAGCGCAACCAAGGCCGAAGTGAAGGCTGCAGTTGAGCTCCTGTTTAAAGATCAAAAAATTGAAGTGGCTAGCGTGAATATCGTTAACCAAAAAGGCAAAGCAAAGCGCCACGGACGTTTTGAAGGCCGTCGTAATCACGTCAAAAAAGCTTATGTTTGCTTGACGGGCAATGGCGACATCCAGTTTACGGAAGGGGCGGTGTAATGGCTCTCGTTAAAACAAAACCGACCTCGCCTGGCCGCCGTAGCATGATGAAGGTGGTCAATGCCGATCTGCATAAAGGTGCGCCGCACGCAGCGCTACTGGAACCGCAGTCAAAAAATGCTGGTCGTAATCACCACGGCCATATCACGACGCGTCACCAAGGTGGCGGTCATAAGCAACACTACCGTATCATCGATTTCAAGCGTAACGACAAAGACGGTATCGCTGCGAAAGTTGAGCGTCTTGAATACGATCCAAATCGTAGCGCGAATATTGTTCTGCTTTGTTACGCAGACGGCGAACGTCGCTACATGATTGCACCGAAAGGTGTGGAAGTTGGCCAGCAAGTTGTATCCGGCCAAGACGCGCCAATCAAAGTCGGTAACTGCTTGCCGATCCGCAATATCCCGGTTGGTTCGACGATCCACTGCATTGAGTTGTTGCCCGGAAAGGGTGCCCAGTTGGCACGCTCCGCTGGGGCTTCCGTGCAGCTGCTTGCGCGTGAAGGGTTGTACGCGCAGCTTCGTATGCGTTCGGGCGAGATTCGCAAGGTTCACGTTGACTGCCGCGCCACTATCGGCGAGGTTGGTAATGGTGAGCACGCACTTCGCGTAATCGGCAAGGCCGGTGCAAATCGCTGGCGCGGCTGGCGTCCTACGGTTCGTGGTATCTGTATGAACCCGGTGGATCATCCGCACGGTGGTCGTTCCAACGGCGGTGGTCATCCGCGTACGCCATGGGGCCAAGCCACAAAGGGTCTTAAGACCCGCACCAACAAGCGCACACAGAACATGATCGTTCGCGATCGTCGGAAAGGTTAACCGCCATGGCACGTTCCATTAAGAAGGGCCCGTTTGTAGACGGGCACTTGGCAGCAAAGGTTGAAAAGGCCGCTGCCATCAAAGACCGCAAGCCAATCAAGACTTGGTCGCGCCGTTCCACCATCCTGCCGGATTTCGTCGGTTTGACCATCGCGGTTCATAACGGGAAGCAACACATCCCGGTGTTTGTCAGCGAAAACATGGTTGGCCACAAGTTGGGCGAATTCGCCTTGACCCGTACCTTCAAAGGCCATCCAGCCGATAAGAAGGCTGCGGCGGCTGGCAAGAAATAAGGAGCGATACCAATGAACGTATCCGCTAATCTTTGGGGCGTACGCCTCTCTGCGCAAAAAGGTCGTTTGGTTGCTGACCTCATTCGCGGCAAGAAAGTAGACCAAGCGCTCAACATCCTCACGTTTACGCCAAAAAAAGGCGCGACGATTATCAAGAAGGTGTTGGAATCTGCCATTGCAAATGCCGAGCACAACAACGGTGCCGATATTGACGACCTCAAAGTCGCCAAGATCCTCGTTGAAAAGGGCCCTGTATTGAAGCGCTTTACCGCGCGCGCAAAAGGCCGTGGTAACCGCATTGTCAAACCGACATGTCACGTGTTTGTGACCGTCGGCGACGGCAAGCAATAAGGAGTCGCAATGGGACAAAAAATTTCCCCAACCGGTTTTCGCTTGGCTGTCACCAAAAACTTCGCTTCGAAGTGGTACGCCAATAGCAAAAACTTCCCGATCATGCTGCTGGAAGATATCAAAGTCCGCACCTACTTGAAAAAGAAGTTGGCAAGCGCGTCTGTCGGCAAGATCGTGATTGAGCGTCCTGCAAAGAACGCAAAGATCACCATCTATTCATCGCGCCCAGGTGTGGTGATCGGTAAGAAAGGCGAAGATATTGAAAATCTGCGCGTGAGCCTTTCCAAGATGATGGGTGTGCCGGTGCACGTCAACATCGAAGAAATCCGCAAGCCAGAAACCGATGCCCAGCTGATCGCTGATGGTATTACCGCACAGCTCGAAAAGCGTGTGATGTTCCGTCGTGCAATGAAGCGTGCGATGCAAAACGCAATGCGTTTGGGTGCACAAGGTATCAAGATCACTTCGAGCGGCCGCTTGAACGGTGCAGAGATTGCGCGTACCGAATGGTACCGCGAGGGGCGCGTGCCACTCCACACGTTGCGTGCAGATATCGATCAAGGTTTTTCTGAAGCGCGTACGACTTATGGCGTGATCGGCGTACAAGTTCTCGTTTACAAGGGCAACATGCTGGCAAAGGGCGAAACGCCGGTTGCCGCACCGGAGCCACAAGCTGAGCCAGCGCGTAAGCCGCGTGGCCGTCCAGGAGCGAAAAATGCTGCAGCCAGCTAGAAGAAAATATCGCAAAGAACAAAAAGGTCGGAACAAAGGTATCGCCACGACGGGAGCCAAAGTTTCGTTCGGCGAGTTTGGTCTGAAGGCAGTTGGTCGCGGTCGTTTGACGGCACGTCAGATCGAAGCTGCGCGTCGCGCAATGACTCGTCACATCAAGCGTGGCGGTCGCGTGTGGATTCGTATTTTCCCGGACAAACCAATCTCCAAAAAGCCTGCTGAGGTCCGCATGGGTAACGGTAAGGGATCGCCTGAATATTTTGTTGCTGAAATTCAGCCCGGCAAAGTACTCTACGAGATGGACGGCGTGCAAGAGACATTGGCGCGTGAGGCGTTTGCACTTGCTGCGGCAAAGCTGCCGATCCGGACCACGTTTGTACATCGTCTGTTGGGCTAAGAAAGGACTACGCCATGAACACCAAAGAAATGCGGGCGAAATCCCCGGAAGACCTCAACAAAGAATTGCTGGATCTGCGCCGCGCACAGTTTTCGATGCGCATGCAGGTTGCAACGCAGCAAATGTCTAAGACGACGGAGCTTGGTCGTGTGAAGCGCGAGATTGCGCAGATCAAGACCATCCTTACCGAAAAAGCGAAGGCACAATAATGACGACTACTGCTGAAATCACCAAAAGCAAGCGTACGCTCACCGGCGTTATCACGAGCGACAAGATGGACAAGACGGTTACGGTCTTGGTTGAGCGTGCGGTAAAGCACCCGATCTTGGGTAAAGTTTTGCGCCGTTCCAAGAAGTACCACGCACACAGCCCAAACAATGAGTTCAAGATGGGTGACACCGTAACCATCGAAGAAACCAAGCCGATGTCGAAGACAAAAGCATGGGCGGTTACCAAGCTGGTTGAGAAGGCGAAGATCGAGTAATCGGTTTTACTAGGCAAAAAATGAGGAAGCCCGCTGATGAGAATTGGCGGGCCTTTTTGTTTCTGTGTCTTGGAAATTTGACAGTGCTTGTTAATGGAGTATCGCTTGTTAGTATTCAAATTGATGTAATAACCTTTTTGCGGCTAACAATGGGAGGCGCTCAAGTGAGAGCACGTTATGCAAGTGTTGCGGCCAAACTGTTGAGTTCGGTTTTAATTCTCCTTTTGCCTGTGGTCAGTTTTCAGGTGAGCGCGAAGGCGGGTGCTGAGAAAAACAGTGTTGTGCCGTCCGATTTTCGAGGAGAGATCGTTGGCTTGCAAAGTCAGCAAGATAGCTCATCCAATGATGCCACTATCAATTGCGACAACACGACTAAAGCGCAAGCGAGTCCTGCACCAACTCTTTCTGGTGTTTGGCTGCATGAGCAACCGAGAGATATCGGTAATGGGGGCATGCTGCTTGTGTATATTCCCCACCTGATAACTGTGAGGGATGTAGCTCACTACTCGATGCGGTTTGGAGTTACATCGTAGAACTGATCAGGAGTTGGCTCGAGCAATCTGAGGATGATGATGAACCTATCAATCAATGGTGGTAGGGATGCCATGCGACTACGAGCGCAAGCGAGTGCATATGTCGCTGGCTCGTTAGTGATTGTCGGGCTTGTTGGCGGGTGTGTATGGCTGGGGACGGTGGGGGCTGTTTTTCAACTTGATGTACATGTGTCCGGAACGGATGCCACCGGTAACAGTTGGGTTGCCACACCGACGCAGATTGTGCGATTCGCGCCTCCCGAAGGATCACACTCACAACTGTTTGATCGACCAGTGTTTGTTGGAGACAGGTTTGAGTTGTCATTCAACGCAGGGTCAACGGCGTTTGGGGGGTCAGTACTCAACAAAACGTCGTCGGAGCTGTGCTTTAGATTCGATCAAGCGCGCATGGCAAGTAGCGATAATCCTATTGACCAGCCATTTCGGGTGACTGGTCTTCATCACACAATTTTCTCCCAGTTGTCAGTGATGGGCTATGGCACTGGAAAGCAACGCCCTCAACCCTTTACGCCGCCGAAATTGTGTTTTTTGCCCGGACGAAACGCCAGTTTCAGTTTTTCGCCTGTGCTCCCTTCACTTTACTCAAATGCAACGATGTTCAATGTGAGTTGGCTCGACAAGAAGGCGGAACTCGTCGAGCGCGGTATCGGTAACTTTTTTTGTTCAAAGTACCAATTGAATCAACTGCGGGAGTTGAATTCGTTGAAGTCAAGTTAACCGCTCTGGATAGCAAGGTGCATATCCGTTACCACTGAAACTCCCATCTGGCATTCTGACCAACTGCAGAATAACCCTCTGCCATGCTCCGACTCAACGAAATCAAATTGCCGCTGCCTGCGGAAGACAAAGACGATCTCAACGCACTACGCGCACTCGCCGCGCAGCGCCTGAAGATCGCACCTGAAGAAATCCTCACGCTGACGATTTACCGTCGTGGCTACGACGCGCGCAAGAAAGCGGACATCTGGCTCGTTTACACTCTTGATGTCGAGGTGAAGAACCAATCCGCCGTGCTGAAGAACATGCGTGGCGATCCGAAAGTAGTGACCACACCGGACACTAGCTACAAGTTCGTCGCGCACGCTGCAGCTACATCGAACCATCCACGCCCTGTCGTCATCGGCATGGGGCCGTGCGGGCTCTTTGCGGCCTTGACGCTCGCGCAGATGGGTTTTCGGCCGATTGTGCTTGAGCGAGGAAAAGCGGTGCGTGAGCGCACACAAGATACCTGGGGGCTTTGGCGCAAATCGACGCTCAATCCGGAATCAAACGTGCAATTTGGTGAGGGAGGTGCCGGTACTTTTTCCGACGGCAAACTGTGGAGCCAAATTAAAGACCCGCATTTCCTCGGCCGGAAAGTACTGCGGGAGTTCGTCGCGGCCGGTGCGCCACCCGAAATCATGTATGTGTCGAAGCCGCATATCGGCACCTTCAAGCTGGTATCAATGATTGAAATCATGCGGGCGACCATTGAGTCACTCGGCGGCGAAATTCGTTTCCAGCAGAAGGTGGTCGATTTCGATATCGCTGAGGGTGCCGGAGAGCGACAGCTGCGGGGTGTCGTACTGGCAGACGGAGAAACGATCAAGACGGACCACCTCGTATTGGCGATCGGCCATAGCGCGCGCGACACCTTTCAAAAGCTGCGCGAACGCGGCGTATTTGTTGAAGCCAAACCATTTTCGATTGGATTTCGCATCGAGCATCCGCAGGGGCTGATCGACCGCGCGCGCTTTGGGCCGAACGCGGGAAATCAGATGTTGGGTGCCGCCGACTACAAGCTGGTACATCACGCTTCGAACGGTCGTAGCGTTTACAGTTTTTGTATGTGCCCCGGTGGGACGGTAGTGGCCGCAACATCTGAAGTTGGTCGAGTAGTGACCAACGGCATGAGCCAATACTCGCGTACCGAACGCAATGCCAATGCGGGCATTGTTGTCGGCATTACCCCGGCGGTGGATTATCCTGATGATGTTCTTGCCGGCATCGACTTCCAGCGTCGCTGGGAGTCAGCCGCCTTTGTTGCCGGCGGTGAAAACTACAACGCCCCTGCGCAACTCGTCGGCGATTTCCTTGCAGGGCGCGCCTCAACCGCGCTTGGGTCAGTTGTGCCTTCGTACAAGCCCGGTGTAAAGATGACGGATCTGTCCCATTGTGTACCGACCTTTGTGATCGACGCTGTGCGCGAGGCGCTGCCGGCATTTGACAAACAGATTTCTGGTTTCGCGATGCATGATGCAGTTCTGACGGGGGTGGAGACAAGAACCTCATCGCCCATCCGGATTACGCGGCGCGACGATAATTTTCAAAGTGTCAACACCGCAGGATTGTTCCCGGCGGGAGAAGGGGCGGGATACGCGGGCGGCATCATGAGCGCGGGCGTTGACGGCATCAAGATAGCGGAGGCGGTGGCACTTTCAATGCTTGGGGGTAAAGTGGCAACCCGGCACAAGCGAGCAGTTTTAGACGACCCGTTAAGCCCGTATTAAGAAAGTGAAACCCCTTTTTCGGCGGGTGTTTTCGGCAATAAATGTCTGTAAACGCCCACCGCTCGGATAGTTTGCTTTTTCAATCGCTACCCAGCCTGAACATTTCAAGGGGGCGCGTTCGAAAGCGGGCGAGTAGGTGAACAGGCGAGCGGTTTTTTGCCTGACCGACCACAGCATAGCGGGCTATGCTTCGGCAGCAAGGCGCAAAATTGCCGTCCAATCGCCCAGAGGCAACGTCCTTCTAAGCAACCGGCGACCCATGAAATATTCAGGCTAGGCGCGAGGCGTGAATTTAACCGTAAACTAACGCAGGAAAACAATCATGACTGCCAACAAACTCTTCGATTTATCCGACCGAGTGGCACTGATCACCGGTGGCTCGCGCGGGTTGGGTCTGCAAATCGCCAAGGGCTACGGTGCCCAGGGTGCCAAGCTTGCCCTTACGGCCCGCAAAAGTAGTGAGCTGGAGCAGGCAAGGGCAGAGCTGGCCACGCTGGGGTTCGACGTATTCATTGTGGAGAGCGACCTTGCCAAACCAGAAACCATCGAACCCATGGTCGATGCGGTATTGAGGCACTTTGGCAAAATCAATATCTTGATGAACAACGCTGGAGCATCGTGGGGCGCGCCAGCCGAGACCTACCCGCTTGAGGCTTGGAACAAGATCATCGCCACCAATCTCACCGGCTCGTGGCTGGTCACTCAACAGGTTGGAGCGAAATCCATGATCCCGAAGCGTTGCGGCTCGATCATCAACGTCGCGTCAGTCGCGGGCCTGCGCGGCCAACTGGGCCCGATGCAAACCCTCGCTTACAATACCAGCAAGGGTGGCTTGATCAACATGACACGTGCATTGGCGGCCGAATGGGCAAAGTATGGCATCCGGGTGAATGCACTTGCGCCGGGATTTTTCCCCTCAAAGATGAGTGCCGGGGTTTTGCAGGTGATCGAAACCCAGATCATTGCGATGACACCCCTAGGGCGGCTGGGCGGTGAAGAAGATCTGATGGGGCCGGCCATCTTTCTTGCCTCTGATGCTGCCAGCTATGTAACAGGCCAAGTTCTGTCGGTCGATGGCGGTATGACTGCTGTGTAGCGCGCACCTGCGGGAATGTAGCTCGACACTGGTGTTTCCACCCGTCCCCCCCCCACATTGACATCCGCCGCGATAGGCCAACCGTTGAATAATCCAAGCAAAACACTTGCTATGCGGCTTAACTTCAGCGTATACTGGCGGACTTCGCTGCTTCGGCCGTGGCTATGTCGGCTGAAAGTCTGCACAAACAGGGTGCTGTTTGACCCTGCCGCCTGAAAGTCTGCACAAGCCGCACTTGTAAGAGTGCTTTAAGCGATCAGGCAAAAGAAGCTTTCTAACCTGTCAGCGCATTTGCTTCGGGGCTCCGAGTCGGGTGCGAGGACATAAGACGGATCCAAAACTGGCTGCCATCTGTGGCGGGTAAGTTGGAGATAAAAAAATGATTCAGATGCAGTCGATTCTCGACGTGGCCGATAACACCGGCGCGCGTTCGGTGATGTGTATCAAAGTCCTTGGCGGCTCCAAGCGTCGCTACGCGGGCGTTGGTGATGTCATCAAAGTCAGTATCAAATCAGCGCAGCCGCGCGGACGCGTCAAAAAAGGCGAGGTCTATAACGCCGTGGTGGTGCGTACCGCCAAAGGTGTTCGTCGTAACGACGGGTCGTTGATCAAATTCGACGGCAATGCTGCGGTTTTGTTGAACGCAAAGCTTGAGCCGATCGGCACTCGTATCTTTGGACCAGTGACGCGCGAATTGCGTACCGAAAAGTTCATGAAGATCGTGTCGCTGGCCCCCGAAGTGCTGTAGGGACGCGAAGGAAAAATACGCTATGAACAAGATACGCAAAGGCGACCAGGTGGTCGTCATCACCGGTAAGGACAAAGGCAAGCGCGGAACGGTGCTGTCGATGATCCTTGAGACTGAGCGTGTGCTGGTTGAGGGCATCAACCGGGTGAAGAAACACACCAAGCCAAACCCGATGAAGGGCACCACCGGCGGCATCGTTGAAAAAGAGATGTCTATTCATCTTTCCAACGTTGCCATTTTCAACCCGACCTCCGGAAAAGCGGATCGCGTCGGATTTAAGACGTTGGGCGATAAGCGCAAGGTGCGCGTGTTTGCTTCCAATGGCGAACAAATCGACGCTTAAGGGGGCGCTTAACATGGCTCGACTCCAATCGTTTTACAAAGAAACCGTTGTGCCGAAGTTGATGCAGGATTTCGGCTACAAATCCGTGATGGAAGTGCCCCGTATCACCAAAATCACCCTGAATATGGGTGTCGGCGAAGCGGTGGCAGACAAGAAGATCATGGAACATGCTGTCGGCGACATGACGAAGATCGCCGGTCAAAAGCCTGTCGTAACCAAGTCAAAAAAGTCGATCGCTGGCTTTAAGATTCGTGATGGCTATCCGATTGGCTGTATGGTGACATTGCGCGCAAACCGCATGTACGAATTTCTTGATCGCCTGATTACCGTTTCATTGCCGCGCGTTCGTGACTTCCGTGGTATCTCCGGTCGCTCCTTTGATGGCCGCGGTAACTACAACATGGGTGTGAAAGAGCAGATTATTTTCCCGGAAATCGAATACGACAAGATTGATGCGATTCGCGGCATGAATATTTCGATTACTACGACCGCAAAGAATGACGCGGAAGCCAAGGCGCTTCTCGCTGCATTCAAGTTTCCATTCAGGGGTTAAGGGCATGGCTAAACTTGCAGTGATCAACCGTCAAGCCAAGCGCGAAAAGCTCGTGGCGAAATTCAAGGCGAAGCGCGAGGCGCTTCTTAAGATCATCGACGATCAGGGTGCCTCTGATGAAGATCGTTATCAGGCGCGTCTGAAGTTGCAGGCGCTTCCGCGAAACTCCAATCCAACTCGCCTCCGCAATCGTTGTGCGATCACCGGTCGTCCGCGCGGCGTCTATAGCAAGTTTGGTTTGGGTCGTAACAAGTTGCGTGAAATTGCCATGCGCGGCGAAGTGCCGGGCTTGGTTAAAGCTAGCTGGTAGCGAGAAGTGGGGCGGAGATAAATTATGAGCATGAGTGACCCGATCGCCGATATGTTGACCCGCATTCGTAATGCGCAGCAGTCGGAAAAAGTTGATGTAACGATGCCATCTTCCAAAGTGAAGGTGGCAATCGCAAATGTGCTGAAAGACGAAGGCTACATCGAAGGCTTTGATGTGCGCACGGTCGACGGCAAGTCTGAGCTGAATGTTGGTCTCAAGTACTACGCGGGTAAGCCGGTGATCGAAAAGATCGAGCGCGTTTCCCGTCCTGGTCTGCGGATTTATCGCGGGCGTGAAGATATCAAACCGGTCATGAACGGCCTCGGTGTGGCTATTGTTTCCACCTCCCGCGGCGTCATGACTGATCGCAAAGCACGCGCTGCCGGTGTTGGTGGTGAAGTTATTTGCATCGTGGTGTAAGGAGAGAATAAATGTCACGTGTTGGTAAGCTCCCCATCACTGTTCCCGCAAAGGTCGAGGTGACACTTGCGGCTGACGAAATCACTGTCAAGGGCCCGTTGGGCGTCTTGAAGCAGGCCGCGACTTCGCTCGTCAACATCAAGCGTGATGGCGACAAGCTGGTGTTCGAAGCTGCGAATGATACGCAGGCTGCAAATGCCATGTCTGGAACGATGCGTGCGTTGTTGGCAAACATGGTTCATGGCGTAGACAAAGGCTTTGAGCGCAAATTGACGCTCGTTGGCGTGGGTTACAAGGCCGCAGCGCAAGGTGCCAAGTTGAACTTGGCGTTGGGCTACTCTCATCCGGTCGTTCACGATATGCCTGAAGGTGTCAAGGCGGAAACGCCGACGCCGACGGAAATCATTTTGAAGGGCGTTGACAAGCAGAAAGTTGGGCAAGTCGCCGCCATCGTGCGTGGTTATCGTCCCCCGGAGCCCTACAAGGGCAAGGGTGTGCGTTACTCGGACGAAGTCATCGTTCTTAAAGAGACGAAGAAGAAGTAAGGAATTCGATCATGATCGACAAAAAGCAATCTCGTCTGCGTCGCGCCGCAAAAACCCGCGCAACCATCGCGCGTTTAAAGGCAGTGCGTTTGACAGTACACCGCACCAATACGCATATTTACGCGCAGGTGATAGACGCCACTGGGGCGAAAGTTCTGGCTGCAGCTTCTACCGCAGAAAAAGAGTTGCGTGCCGCGTTGAAGAGTGGTGCTACGGCGGCTGCCGCAGCGGAAGTTGGCAAGCGTATTGCTGAGCGCGCTAAAGCCGCCGGAGTTTCGGACGTTGCGTTCGACCGTGCTGGTTTTGCTTACCACGGCCGCGTGAAAGCGCTGGCAGATGCCGCGCGTGAAGCCGGCCTCAAGTTTTAGTCAAGGACGTCCAAATGGCAAAACCAGAAATTCAGGATAAAGAAGGCGACGGTCTCCGCGAAAAGATGATCTCGGTTAACCGAGTCACGAAAGTCGTAAAAGGCGGTCGTATTCTTGGCTTCGCCGCATTGACGGTGGTTGGTGACGGTGATGGTCGCATCGGTATGGGCAAGGGTAAGTCGAAAGAGGTTCCCGTCGCCGTCCAGAAGGCAATGGAGCAGGCTCGTCGCAAGCTCGTGAAGATCCCGCTCAAAAACGGCACGCTTCATCACGAGGTCATCGGCAAGCATGGCGGCACCAAAGTTTTTATGCAACCGGCTGCGGAAGGCAACGGTATCAAGGCAGGTGGTGCTATGCGCGCAGTGTTCGAGGTAATGGGTATCACCAACATCTCGGCAAAGTGTCACGGCTCAACCAACCCATACAACGTCGTTCGCGCGACCCTTGACGGCTTAGCGCAAATTTCACGCCCATCCGAAGTCGCCGCGAAGCGCGGCAAAACAGTTGAAGAGATTTTGGGCTAATCGAGGCGCTTGGAGAAGATCGCATGACCAACCAGAAAACCATCAAAGTGACGCTGCGTAAAAGCATGATCGGCCGTCTTGAGGCGCATAAGGCTTGTGTTCGCGGCTTGGGCTTGAAGAGACTTAATCACACCGTCACGGTTATTGATACACCCGCAAATCGCGGCATGATGAACAAAGTGAGCTATATGCTCCAAGTTGAAGGCTAAGAATCATGGATCTGAATGACATTAAACCCGCTGAGGGTTCAAAGAAGCCTCGCCGTCGTGTCGGTCGAGGTATCGGCTCGGGTCTTGGTAAGACCGCTGGTCGCGGTCATAAAGGGCAGAAATCCCGTTCTGGTGGCTTTCACAAGGTTGGCTTTGAGGGCGGACAAATGCCGCTGCAACGCCGCCTGCCAAAACGCGGCTTTGTTTCGTTGACTCGTCACGACATCGCGCAGGTGCGATTGTCCGAAATAGCCCTGTTGCCAGTCGACACGATCGACATCGCAGTGTTGAAACAGGCGAATGTTATTTCGCCTAGTGCGCTTGGTGCAAAAGTATTCCTGTCGGGTGGCATCGATAAAAAGGTCAAGCTCGTTGGGATCGGCGTGACCAAGGGCGCAAGGGCTGCTATCGAAGCGGCTGGCGGCGAGATCGAAGCTTCGCAGGCTGTGTAATTGACGGCGAACTAGGGATACACGTTTGGCTACAAATCCATTAGCAGCGTTCGGAAAGATGGGCGACCTGAAGCGTCGCTTGATTTTCTTGGTGCTCGCATTAATTGTCTTCCGCATCGGAACGCATATTCCTGTGCCGGGAATCGACCCGGTGCAACTCGCCAAGTTATTCGATGCGCAAGGTGGCGGCATCTTTGCCATGTTCAACATGTTCTCGGGCGGTGCCTTGTCACGCTTCTCGGTGTTCGCGCTTGGCATCATGCCGTATATTTCGGCGTCCATCATCATGCAGCTTTTGACGGTTGTCTCTCCGCAGCTTGAGGCGCTGAAAAAGGAGGGTGAGGCAGGCCGTAGGAAGATTACGCAGTACACGCGATATGGAACGGTGGCGCTTGCGTTGTTTCAGGCGGTCGGCATTTCGATCGCGCTCGAGTCGCAACAAGGTTTGGTTGTTGACCCGGGGATGATGTTCCGTTTTGTTACTGTGACCACGTTGGTCGGTGGCACAATGTTCTTGATGTGGCTTGGCGAGCAGATTACGGAGCGCGGCATTGGCAACGGTATTTCGTTGATCATCTTCGCCGGTATCGTCGCCGGTTTGCCTGGTGCTATTGGCGGAACCATGGAGCTGGTAAATAACGGAACGATGTCCATTCCCGCGTTTTTGTTTATTTTGGCGTTAGTCGTATTTGTCACGTTCTTTGTGGTCTTTGTTGAACGCGGCCAGCGCAAGATTTTGGTGAACTATGCCAAACGCCAGGTTGGTAACAAGCTGTACGGTGGACAAGCGTCACATTTGCCCTTGAAGCTGAATATGGCTGGTGTGATTCCGCCGATTTTTGCCTCGTCGATTATTCTTTTTCCGGCCACTGTTGCCGGTTGGTTTGGCCAAAGTGATCAGATGGTGTGGCTGAAGGATTTGGGCGCAGCGCTAGCACCGGGGCAGCCGCTTTACACAATGCTCTATGCTGCCGCGATAATTTTCTTCTGCTTTTTCTATACGGCATTGGTATTCAATTCCAAAGAAACGGCAGAGAACTTGAAGAAAAGTGGTGCATTTGTTCCTGGTATTCGTCCTGGCGAACAAACCGCAAGGTACATCGACAAGATTTTGATGAGACTTACGTTGGTCGGCGCTGCCTATATCACCTCAGTCTGCCTGCTTCCGGAGTTCTTGCACATGCGTTGGAATGTGCCGTTCTACTTTGGTGGAACCTCGCTGTTGATCATCGTCGTGACGACGATGGATTTCATGGCGCAGATGCAAGCGTATTTGATGTCTCACCAATATGAAAGCCTGCTTAAGAAGGCGAACTTCAAAGGCGGCGCAGGCTTCCCTGTTCGGTAAGCTGTAGCGAAAAGGGAATGGTCATAGATTAATGTCAAAAGAAGAGACGATTGAAATGCAGGGCGTAATCCAGGAAACATTGCCGAATGCAATGTTCCGGGTTAAGTTGGAAAACGGGCATGTCGTGTTGGGACACATCTCTGGAAAGATGCGTATGCACTACATCCGCATTTTGCCGGGGGACAAAGTCACGGTTGAGATCTCGCCCTACGATTTAACGAAAGCACGTATCACCTTCCGCGCCAAATAGGCGACGGTGAGCAAGGAGAAAGAAATGCGAGTTCAGGCATCTGTCAAAAAAATCTGTCGCAATTGCAAGTTGGTGCGCCGCAAGGGTGTTTTGCGCGTCATTTGTAAAGATCCGCGTCATAAGCAACGTCAAGGCTAAAGGTTAACCATCATGGCACGTATTGCTGGTGTAAACATCCCCAATCATCAACACGCAGAAGTCGCCCTCACTGCGATTTATGGCATTGGCCGACACACTGCACAGAGAATTTGCAAGGCTGCCGGTGTGAGCGGTTCAGCCAAGATCAAGGATCTGAACGACAGCGACATGGACAAACTGCGCGAGCAGATTGGCAAAGTCACTGTCGAGGGCGATTTGCGTCGTGAAATTTCGATGTCAATCAAGCGTCTGATGGATCTTGGTTGTTATCGCGGCACCCGTCATCGCAAGGGTTTGCCGGTTCGTGGTCAACGCACTCGCACCAACGCGCGCACCCGCAAGGGACCACGCAAAGCTGTTCGCCTAGCGAAATAGAGTTTCGGAAACGAGGTACACACAATGGTTAAACCGACTGCTGCAGCAACACGCGTTCGCAAGAAAGTCAAAAAGAATGTGTCGGAAGGTATCGCACATATCCATGCATCGTTCAACAACACCATCATCACGATCACCGACCGGCAAGGCAATGCTTTGTCGTGGGCGACGTCAGGTGGCGCTGGCTTTAAAGGTTCAAGGAAGTCCACTCCGTTTGCAGCACAGATCGCGGCCGAGGCTGCGGGCAAAGCTGCACAGGAATGTGGCATCAAGAACCTTGAAGTTCGCATCAAGGGGCCGGGCCCCGGTCGTGAGTCCGCTGTTCGCGCGCTGAACGCATTGGGAATCAAAATTATGTCGATTGCTGATGTGACGCCAGTTCCGCACAACGGCTGTCGTCCACCCAAGCGTCGTCGCATGTAATTCGCAAAAGAGATATCCACATGGCACGTTATATTGGTCCTAAATGCAAACTCTCGCGTCGCGAGGGCACTGATCTTTTCCTGAAGAGCGCACGTCGTCCGCTGGACTCGAAGTGCAAACTTGAATCGCGTCCGGGGCAGCACGGCGCGAAACAGTCGCGCGTATCTGAATATGGTACGCAGCTTCGCGAGAAGCAGAAAATTCGCCGGATGTATGGTGTACTTGAGCGCCAGTTCCGTACCTACTTCGCAGAAGCCGAGCGTCGTAAGGGGGCTACCGGTGAGAACCTCCTGCAATTGCTTGAGTCTCGCCTAGACAATGCCGTTTACCGCATGGGGTTTGGCTCGACTCGTGCTGAGGCGCGCCAGTTGGTGAGCCACTGCGGTATTTTGGTCAATGGTAAGTCGGTGAATATTCCGTCTTATCTATTGAAGCCAAACGATGTTGTGTCGCTGAAGGAAAAGGCGCAAAAGCAGTTGCGCGTTCAAGACGCACTCAAGCTTGCTGAAGCCAATGGCTTCCCGAACTGGGTAGAAGTCGACATAAAGAAATTCGCTGGTGTGTTCAAAGCGCTGCCGGATCGTCAAGAGTTTGCTGCAGATATCAACGAGCAACTCGTCGTCGAACTTTACTCGAAGTAATCCGTTTCATTCCCGCGCCGTGGGACGCCACGGCGCGCGTTAATCTATAGAGGCCCTCGTCAATGCAAAGCAATGCCACGACTTTTCTGAAGCCGCGCATCATCGACGTCGAAAACATTTCTCCAGCTCACGCAAAAGTCGTGATGGAGCCGTTTGAGCGCGGTTATGGCCACACCCTTGGTAATGCGCTTCGCCGCATCCTTTTGTCCTCCATGCCCGGTTATGCACCAACCGAAGTCAAGATTTCTGGGGTATTGCATGAATACTCCACCATTGAGGGAGTGCAGGAAGACGTCGTTGATATTCTGTTGAACCTAAAGGGATTGGTGTTGAAGTTGCACAATCGCACAGACACCACGCTAAAGTTAAAGAAGTCAACGCCCGGACCGGTTACCGGTGCCGATATCGAGCAGTCGCACGACGTTGAGATCGTGAATCCCGACCACATCATTGCCAACTTAACGGCTGGCGGCAAAATCGACATGCAGATCAAAGTTGAAAGAGGTCGAGGCTATGTTGCCGCAACAGCGCGCCGCAACGATGAAAGTCGCACTATTGGCTCGATTCTTCTTGATGCATCCTACTCACCAGTGCGTCGTGTTTCATACGCAGTGGAAAGTGCGCGTGTTGAGCAGCGCACCGATCTTGACCGTTTGGTAATGGATATTGAAACTAACGGTTCGATTGAGCCGGAAGAAGCAGTACGCTACGCTGCACGCGTGTTGGTCGACCAGTTGTCCGTCTTCGCTGACCTTCAAGGTACGCCGATGCAGGCTGAGGAGGCAAAGTCACCGCAAGTGGATCCGATTCTGCTGCAGCCGGTTGACGACCTTGAACTTACCGTGCGCTCGGCGAATTGCCTCAAGGCCGAGAACATTTATTACATCGGTGATTTGATTCAGCGCACCGAGAACGAGTTGCTAAAGACGCCTAATTTGGGGCGTAAATCGCTCAACGAAATTAAGGAAGTCCTCGCCAGCAAGGGGCTGACACTCGGCATGAAACTGGAGAATTGGCCCATTGCCGGTGTGATGAAGTAGGTTTATGTCTATAACCCATAACGATAACAAGGCTGGCTTAGGTTCCACTAAGCAAAGCGGCCAAGAGAACAAAGGAAATTTACTATGCGTCACCGTCACGGTCTTCGTAAACTCAATAAAACCAGTTCACATCGTTTGGCGATGTTGCGCAACATGACCAACTCTCTTTTTCTGCACGAAGTCATCAAGACGACTCTGCCGAAGGCCAAAGAGCTGCGTCGCGTCGCCGAGCCACTAATCACTCTTGCCAAAGAAGATACGTTGGCCAGCAAGCGTCTGGCATTTGACCGCCTGCGAGATCGTGATATGGTTGTCAAACTGTTCGCTGAACTCGGCCCACGTTATAAAGAGCGTAAGGGCGGGTATCTTCGCATCTTGAAGTTCGGTTTCCGTCAGGGCGACAACGCACCGATGGCACTTGTTGAACTGGTTGATCGTCCTGTTGCAAGCGAAGCGCCTGAAGTCGAAGAAAAGGCGGCGGCTTAAATCAATAGGTTTAGACGAATAAAGGCCGGCGTAAGCCGGCTTTTTTTGTGCAAGGGTTGTACACCTAAGCCGCTGTGCCCGGGATCGGCCTGAGCACGTTGGCGTCTAGACTGCGATCCGATTGATGCAGGTAGATTTTCTGACTCCCAAACGTTAACGCGATTCTAGGTGCCTATTGGTTGCCGAAACGCCGTACCGTTATTCCGCGTAGATAGGGATAGAGTGCGACGGTCTCATCGCCGCTCACCACTGTACGAATCAAATGGTCCAGCGCCCCATTTTTTGGCCATGACAAGTTGACACTTTGTCTAAACTCGTTCGCGGCCTGCGTAGTGTAACCGTCCGCCCAACACCGTTGTATCGTAGCTCTGGCTGAACGGACAGACTACGTGTCCACGTAGATAGCAACGTGGACACGTAGGTGGAGAGATGAGCGAAGACGGGAAGACGGATGAGAGGCTTGCGGATGAGGCGTGCAGGCTGCTGAGCCGCGAAGAACTGATTGTTGGGCACAAGGAAGACGGTCGAGCGCAATTAGCGCAATTAGGGTCAGACACCAATTAAACAACCAAAAGCCCAAACCCTAGCAAAGACGGTCACTTCCAAGCCAAACGTTCTGGAAGTACCCGCCAATAATGGTGTTTGCTGTTGCCCCTTCGCTGATACGTCGATCTGATGTTACGTCGATGATCCGTCCCTGCCAACACCGACGGCAACATCAGCACCACCTATGGCTGGCATCCCCAACGCAGCGTCAGCACCGACCCTGTTTTCAAGCGCGACCACCAGGGCAGCAACACCACTGAACACTACTACCACAACGATCACGCCGGCACGCCGCAAAAGCTCACCAACGCCGCCGGTGAGATCACTTGGGCCGCGTATCAAGAAGCGTTTGGCGGAACGACGGTGGACAACGGTGTCACCCCGCAGGCAACGGCGGCCACCACCAACAACCTGCGCTTTGCCGGGCAATACGACGATAGTGAAACCGGGCTGCATCACAACGTCCTGCGAGATTACGACCCCACCACCGGGCGCTATCTACAGACTGACCCGATTGGATTGGCTGGTGGGCTCAACACCTACGCCTATGTGGAAGGCGACCCCGTCAACTTCATCGACCCCACCGGCGAAAACCCGGCGGCGCTGCTCTATGTCTACGCACGCTGCGTCGCGCAATGCACCGCACAATCCGCGGCGGGTGACTTTCTGGACAACAAATGTCCTGAGTTTGGAGACTATGCAAAAGACTGCAAATAATCGGGGACAGACCACGATTATTTTCTGTTATCCTGTCGTCTTTCACACCTTTGGAACGTCCCAAAATAATCGTGGTCTGTCCCCAATGCTGTTCACTTAGTGAAATTAGGTGTAATCTCTCGCAGTCGATTTTGCGCAGAGAGGATCAGCCATGGCAGGCAAAGCAGCGACCTTACCGAGTGGCATCAG
>Ga0315907_10000288_pt1 | contig 75221 bp, 61 predicted proteins | sample LakEriMetagenome_3_FD_203525 | JGI IMG/M metagenome (GOLD analysis project Ga0315907, IMG submission 203525) | Freshwater fungal communities from buoy surface, Lake Erie, Ohio, United States - Buoy 12 MA123 | ecosystem: Environmental > Aquatic > Freshwater > Lake > Lake biofilm | place: USA...
AGATCGGCATCACCATTGCGGGCGGCGCGCAGGTGATCCTGCTGGACGAGCCCACCGCCGGCATGAGCCGCGCCGAGACCACGCGCTTCGTTGAATTGATCCGTGAGGTGACGGTGGGCCGCACCCTGCTGACGGTCGAACACGACATGGGCGTGGTCTTCGGCCTGGCCGACCGCATCGCCGTGCTGGTGTACGGCGAAGTGATCGCCTTTGACACGCCCGACAAGGTGCGTGCCGATCCGCGCGTGCAGGAGGCTTACCTGGGTTCCGTGCTGGCAGCCCATGAGGCCGAAGGCCCTGACCGGGCGACGCAGCCTGACCAGGAGCACTGACCGTCATGCTGGCGCTCCGTGACGTCCATGCCTACTACGGCAAGAGCCATGTCCTGCATGGCGTGAGTTTCAGCGTCGGCGAGGGCGAGATCGTCGCGCTGTTGGGCCGCAACGGCTCGGGCCGCTCGACCACGGTCAAGGCCATCATGGGCCTGGTGCACACCGAAGGGTCGGTGGACTGGCGTGGCCGGCAGCTGGTGGGCCTCAAGGCCTTCGAGATCGCACATGCCGGCATCGGCTACGTGCCCGAGAACCGCGACATCTTCCCCACCCTGACGGTGCACCAGAACCTCATGCTGGGGCAAAAGCGCGGGGCCGAGGCGCCGCGCTGGAGCTTCGATGACATGTACGCCCTGTTCCCGCGCCTGAAGGAACGCCAGCACACTGAAGCCGGCGTGCTGTCTGGCGGCGAGCAGCAGATGCTCACCCTGTGCCGCACCCTGATGGGGGACCCTGACCTGATCATGATCGACGAGCCCACCGAAGGCCTGGCGCCCAAGATCATCGAACAGGTCGCGCAGTACCTGCGGGCGCTGAAGGCGCGCGGCATCGGCGTCCTGCTGGTGGAGCAGAAGCTGACCATCGCGCTGGAAGTTGCCGACCGCTGCCTGGTGATGGGGCACGGGCAGATCGTGTTCGAAGGCACGCCCGAAGACCTGCGACGCGATGCGGCCGTGCGCAAGGAGTGGCTGGAAGTCTGACGCGCACGCGCGGTACCGCGGGTGCAGCCCGGGCTCCTGGCCCGGCGGCGACGGGGCCGGACCGAGGCTGCCCTTAGAATCGAACGATCGTTCTATTTTGTGTTTCACAGTCCTTCAGGACGCCTCTTTGACCTCCAGGAGAAGACCCCATGGGTGCGAGATATGAAGTTCGCGGCGATGTCGCCATCGTCACGCTGGACAACCCTCCCGTCAACGGCCTTGGCCTGGAGACGCGCCAGGGCGTGGCCGCGGGCGTGGAGCAGGCTTGGGCAGACGCCGCGGTCAAGGCCATCGTCATCACGGGTGCCGGCAAGGCCTTCTCGGGCGGCGCCGACATCCGCGAGTTCGGTTCGCCCAAGTCCCTGGCAGAGCCCAATCTGCTGTCGTTGATCAAGCTGATGGAGTCCTCGCCCAAGCCAGTGATCGCGGCCCTGCACACGGTGTGCATGGGTGGCGGGCTGGAACTGGCGCTGGGCTGCCATTACCGCGTGGCAGCGCCCGGTACCAACGTCGCCTTGCCCGAAGTGAAGATCGGCCTCATCCCCGGCGCAGGCGGCACGCAGCGCCTGCCGCGTGTGCTGGGCGTGGAGACGGCGCTGAACATGATCGTCAGCGGTGAGCCGGTCAAGAGCGAACTGCTGGCCAGCCTGCCCGGCCAGCAACTGATCCACCGCATGATCGAGGGCGATCTGCTCGAAAGTGCCTGTTCCTTCGCGCGTGAGGTGGCCGATGTGCGCCCGCTGAAGCTGGTGCGGGACATGCCCTGCCAGCACCCCAACGCCGACGCCTACTTTCAGTTCGCGCGCAACACCGCCAAAGCGGTGGCCAAGAACTTCCCGGCGCCTGCGAAGTGCGTGGACGCCGTGGAAGCTGCCGTCAAGCGCAAGTTCGACGACGGCATGGTGGTGGAGCGCGAGATCTTCCTCGCGCTGATGCTCACACCCGAGTGCAAGGCGCTGCGCCACGCCTTCTTTGGCGAGCGTGCTGCCAGCAAGATACCGGACGTGCCAGAAGACACGACCGTGCGCCCCATCACCAAGGTAGCGGTCATCGGCGCCGGCACCATGGGTGGCGGCATCAGCATGAACTTTCTGAATGCCGGGGTGCCCGTCACCATCCTGGAAACCCAGCAGGAAGCCCTGGACCGCGGCGTGGCCACCATCCGCAAGAACTACGAGGCCCAGGTCAAGAAGGGCAAGCTCAAAGCTGACAAGTACGAGCAACGCATGGCCCTGCTGAGCACGACGCTGAGCTACGCCGACATCGCCCAGGCCGATCTGGTGATCGAGGCGGTGTTCGAGGAGATCGGCGTCAAGGAGGCGGTGTTCAAGCAGCTTGACGCCGTGATGAAGCCCGGCGCCATCCTGGCTTCCAACACCTCGACGCTGGACGTCAACCGCATCGCCTCCTTCACCCAGCGTCCGCAAGACGTGGTGGGCATGCACTTCTTCAGCCCCGCCAACGTGATGAAGTTGCTGGAGGTGGTGCGCGGCGAGAAGACCGCCAAGGACGTGCTGGCCACCGTGATGGGCGTGGCCAAGAAGATCCGCAAGACCGCTGTGGTCTCGGGCGTTTGCGACGGCTTCATCGGCAACCGCATGATCGAGCAGTACAGCCGCCAGGCGGGTTTCCTGCTGGAGGAGGGCTGCACGCCTGCCCAGGTGGACCGCGCCGTCGAGAAGTTCGGCTTTGCCATGGGCCCATTCCGCATGGGCGATCTGGCGGGCAACGACATCGGCTGGGCCATCCGCAAGCGCCGCTACGTGGAAAAGCCCGAACTTCGCTACAGCAAGACCGCCGACCTGCTGTGCGAGATGGGCCGCTACGGCCAGAAGACGGGTGCCGGCTGGTACGACTACGCGCCGGGCAAGCGCGACGCCATCCCGTCGGAAGTGGTGGTCAAGATGGTGGAAGAGCACCGCAAGGCCCTGGGCATCACGCCGCGCAAGATCTCCGACGAAGAGATCGTGCAGCGCCTGGTGTACTCGCTGGTCAACGAGGCGGCCAGGATCCTGGAAGAAGGCATCGCCAGCAAGGCCAGCGACATCGACATGGTCTACCTCACGGGCTACGGCTTCCCGCTGTGGCGCGGCGGCCCCATGTGCTACGCCGACCAGCAAGGCCTGTTCAACGTGGTGCAGGCGATGAAGCGCTTTGCCCGCAATCCGCACGACGACGCGAGCTTCTGGCAGCCCGCGCCCTTGCTGGCCCGGTTGGTGGCCGAAGGCAAGACCTTCACCTGAAGCGGCCCGTCCTCAGCACTCCGCCCGCGTCCGTCACACCCGCAGACTTCGAAAGACCTTGCCATGACAAGAGCCGTCATCGTCTCCACCGCCCGCACGCCCCTGGCCAAGAGCTGGAAGGGCGCCTTCAACATGACCCACGGCGCCACGCTGGGCGGGCTGGCCATCCAGGCCGCCGTCGCGCGTGCCGGGGTGGACCCGGCCGCCGTGGACGACGTGCTGATGGGCTGCGCCAATCCTGAGGGTGCCAACGGCTGGAACATCGCGCGCCAGGCGGCGCTGCGCGCGGGCCTGCCCATCTCGGTGGGCGGTGCCACGGTCAATCGCTTCTGCTCCAGCGGCCTGCAGACCATCGCCATGGCTTCACAGCGGGTCATCGCGGGCGAAGGCGATGTGTACGTGGCCGGTGGTGTCGAAAGCATTTCCTGCGTGCAGCAGGAGATGAACATGCACATGTTCAAGGACACCTGGCTGGACCAGCACAAGCCCGAGATCTACTGGCCCATGCTGCAGACGGCGGAGATGGTGGCCAAGCGCTACGGCGTCTCCAAAGAGCGTCAGGACCGCTATGGCGCCGAGAGCCAGCAAAAGGCTTGTGCAGCCGCCGAACAGGGCCTGACGCGTGACGAGATGGTGGCCTGCACCGTCACCGCCGGCGTGGCCGACCCGGTGATGGGCATGCGCAGCAAGGAGGTGACCATCAGCGCCGACGAGGGCCTGCGCCCGGGCACCGCGTACGAGAACATCCAGGGCATCCGCACGGCGGTGCCTGGGGGCGTGGTCACCGCCGGCAACGCCAGCCAGTTCAGCGACGGCGCCGGCGCCTGCGTGGTGGTCAGCGAGACCTATGCCGAACAGAAGGGCTTGAAGCCGCTGGGCCGGTTCCTCGGCTTCGCGGTGGCCGGTTGCGAGCCCGACGAGATGGGCATCGGCCCGGTGTTCGCCGTGCCCAAGGTGCTGAGTCGTCTGGGGCTGAAGGTCGAGGACATCGACCTGTGGGAGCTGAACGAGGCCTTCGCCGTGCAGGTGCTGTACTGCGCTGACCGCCTGGGCATTCCCATGGAGCGGCTGAACGTCAACGGCGGCGCCATCGCCGTGGGCCACCCCTACGGCATGAGCGGCCAGCGCCTGACCGGCCACGCGCTCATCGAGGGCAAGCGCCGCGGCGCCAAACGCGTGTGCGTCACCATGTGCGTGGGCGGCGGCATGGGCGCGGCCGGCATCTTCGAGGTCCTCTGAGGGTGGGCTTGGCCAGGCGATCGGCGATCCCCTTCGCAAGGTCGTCCCGCGCCATCCCACCGCAGCCTGGCTGACGATTCCCGATGAGACCCACCGTCGACTTCCTGCTGCACCAGTGGCTGGGCCTGGAAGGCCTGTTCCAGCGCGAGCGCTTTGCCGACCACTCGCGTGAGACGGTGGACGCGGTGCTGGACACCTGCGAGCGCATCGCCCGCGAGAAGTACGCGCCCTTCAACCGCCTGGTGGACACCGAGGAGCCGCGCTTTGACGGCGAGAAGGTGATCCTGCCGCAGGCCACGCAGGACGCCTGGGATGCCTATGCGGAAAGCGGCATGCTCTCCGCCGCGCAGGATGCGGACATCGGCGGCATGCAGCTGCCCTACACGGTGGAGGCCGCCGCCAACGCCTTCTTCGCCAAGGCCAGTGTGAGCATCGGCGCGGGCATGCTCACCACGGGCAATGCCAACCTGCTGATGGCGCATGGCACGGCGCTGCAGAAGCAGGTCTTCGCGCTCAACGAGTTCTCCGGGCGATGGTCCGGCACCATGTGCCTGAGCGAGCCTCAGGCCGGCTCCAGCCTCTCGGATGTGGCCACCCGCGCGGTGCCTGACGAGGGCGGTGCGCAGCACTGGGCCGACGACCCGCTGGGCCCGCGCTTTCGCCTTCGCGGCAACAAGATGTGGATCTCCGCCGGCGAGCACGAGCTCACCGAGAACATCATCCATCTCGTGCTGGCGAAGATCCCGGGGCCGGACGGCAAGCCCGTCCCGGGCACGCGTGGCATCTCGCTGTTCATCGTGCCCAAGAAGATGGTGGACGCGCAGGGCCACCTGACCGGCGAGCGCAACGATGTGGCTCTGGCTGGACTGAACCACAAGTGCGGCTGGCGTGGCACCATCAACACCCTTCTGAACTTTGGCGAGGGGCGCTTCCGCCCGCGCCTGGGGGCTGGTGACGGCCTGGACGGGCAGGGCGCCGGTGCCGTGGGCTACCTGGTGGGCCGCCCGGGTGAGGGCCTGCGCTGCATGTTCCACATGATGAACGAAGCCCGCATCGGCGTGGGCATGGCCGCCACCATGCTGGGCATGGCGGGCTACGAGGCCTCGCTGGCGTATGCGCGCCAGCGTCCGCAAGGGCGCCCTGTCGGCCCCTCGGGCAAGGACCCGGCCCAAGCCCAGGTGCCCATCATCGAGCACGCCGACGTCAAGCGCATGCTGCTGGCGCAGAAGTCGTATTGCGAGGGCGCGCTGGCCCTGGAGCTGTACTGCGCGCGCCTGGTGGACGAACAGCACACGGGCGACGCGGCTGCTTCGAAAGAGGCCGCGCTGCTGTTGGAGGTGCTGACCCCCATTGCCAAGAGCTGGCCCAGCGAGTGGTGCCTGGAGGCCAACTCCCTGGCCATCCAGGTGCACGGCGGCTACGGCTACACCCGCGACTTCCCTGTGGAGCAGTACTGGCGCGACAACCGCCTGAACATGATCCACGAGGGCACGCACGGCATCCAGGCGCTGGACCTGCTGGGCCGCAAGGTGGTAATGGACGGTGGCGCAGGGCTCAAGCTGCTGGCTGGCCGCATCAACGACACGGTCACGCGTGCGGGGCAGCACGCGGCCACGGCCGAGCACGCCAACGCACTGGCGGCAGCGTTGCAGAAAGTAGGCGCCGCGACCAAGGCCGCCTGGGCCACGGGCTTGCCCGAAGAGGCCCTGGCCAACGCCACGCCCTATCTGCAGGCCTTCGGCCACCTGGTGCTGGCCTGGATGTGGCTGGACTTGGCCCTGGCCCTGCCGGGTGTGCAGGGCGGACCCGAGCTTTCGGATGATCAGCAGGCCTTCGCACAGGGCAAGCGGGCCGCGATGCGCTACTTCTTTGCCTACGAGCTGCCCCGTATTGACGCCTGGCTGAACGTGGTGGCCGAGCGTGAGGCGGTGTGCCGCACCATGCATGACGACTGGTTTTGAGGAACCTGAAATGAGCACTCCCGTCCAGAAACTCTTCGATCTCACGGGCCAGTTCGCGCTGGTCACCGGCGGCTCGCGCGGCCTGGGCCTGCAGATGGCCGAAGCGCTGGGTGAGGCCGGTGCCAAGATCATGCTGACCTCGCGCAAGGCGGCGGACCTGGAGGAGGCTGCGGCTGACCTGCAGGCCAAGGGCATCGACGCGCGCTGGATTGCCGCCGACGCGAGTGACCCGGCCCAGATCCAGCGCGTGGTGGACGAGACCATGCAGCGTTTCGGCCGCATAGACATCCTGATCAACAACGCCGGCGCCACCTGGGGCGCGCCCGCGGAAGACCACCCGCTGGACGCCTGGGACAAGGTGATGAACCTGAACGTGCGCAGCCTGTTCCTGTTTGCGCAGGCGGTGGCCAAGGCCAGCATGATCCCCCACCGCAGCGGGCGCATCATCAACGTGGCTTCCATCGCCGGGCTGGCCGGTTCGCTGCAGATGAAGTTCATCGCCTACGGCACGAGCAAGGGCGCAGCCGTCAACTTCACGCGCACGCTGGCCGGCGAGTGGGGCCCTCACGGCATCACCGTCAACGCGCTGGCGCCGGGCTTCTTCCCGAGCAAGATGACGCGCGCCACCCTGGCCGAGTTCGGTGCCGACAAGCTGGCCACCATGTCGCCGCTGCGCCGCATTGGCGATGACGACGACCTCAAGGGCGCCGTGCTGCTGTTCGCCAGCGCTGCGGGCAAGCACATCACCGGCCAGATCCTGGCGGTGGACGGCGGCGTCAGCGCCGTGCACAACGGCTGACACTGCGCTGCCAGAGCATGGACTTCCTGGTCCGCATTCCCTTCGTCGAGCATCTGGGCTTCGAGCTTCAGCGTCTGGAGCCCGGCATCGGGGAGATCGCGATCGACCTGCGCGAGGAACTCACCAACTCCTGGGGGGTGGCCCACGGCGGCCTGCTGATGACGCTGATGGACATCGCCATGGCGCATGCCGCGCGCAGCCCGTTGGAGACAGGCGGCGAGGTGTTGCCGGGTGTCGTCACCATCGAGATGAAAACCAGTTTCATGCGCCCTGGCGAAGACCGGCTGCTGGGCACTGGGCGGCGCATGCACCGCACCGCGTCGCTGGCGTTCTGCGAGGCCAGCGTGGTGGACCATCGTGGCCAACTGGTGGGCCACTCCACCGGCACCTTCAAGTACATGCGGGGACTCCCCGCAGCGGATGGCCGGCGCATCCAGCGACTGCACGCCTCCGACTGAACGCCCCCGAACCTATCCGGCTACTTTCTTTCCAACCCCACCGCTACAAGGCCCCGCACATGCAAAACCAACAGATCGTCCTCGCCTCTCGCCCCACCGGTGAGCCCACCGCCGAGAACTTCCGCCTGGTTGAGGCCCCCGTGCCGGCCTTGGCCGACGGCCAGGTGCTCGTGCGTCATCACTACCTGAGCCTGGACCCGTACATGCGCGGGCGCATGAACGACGGCAAGAGCTACGCGCAGCCTCAGCCGTTGGACGCCGTGATGATCGGCGGCACCGTGGGCGAGGTGGTGGAGTCTCGCCACCCCGGCTTTGCGGCCGGTGACAAGGTGGTGGGCATGGGCGGCTGGCAGCAGTATTCGGTGGTGGACGCCACACAACTGGGCATGCTGCGCAAGGTGGACACCACGCACATCCCGCTGGCCGCTTACCTCGGCGCCGTGGGCATGCCGGGTGTCACGGCCTGGGTGGGCCTGACGCAGATCATCGCCCCCAAGGAAGGCGAGACCGTGGTGGTGGACGCCGCCAGCGGCGCGGTGGGCAGCGCGGTGGGCCAGCTCGCCAAGGCGCGCGGCTGCCGTGTGGTGGGCCTGGCCGGTGGTGCCGACAAGTGCGCCTACGTGACCGAGGAACTCGGCTTTGATGCCTGCATCGACTACCGCCAGCACCAGGACCTGAAGTCCATGCTGCGGGCCTTGAAAGAGGCTGCGCCCAACGGCATCGACGGCCACTTCGAGAACGTGGGCGGCCTGATCCTGGACGCCGTGATGCTGCGCATGAACGCCTTCGGACGCATCGCCTTCTGCGGCATGATCGCCGGCTACAACGGCGAGCCCATTCCCATGGCCAACCCCTCGCTCATCCTGGTGTCGCGCCTGAAGCTGCAGGGCTTCATCGTCAGCGAGCACATGAACCTGTGGCCCCAGGCGCTGAAGGAACTGGGCACCATGGTCGCCACCGGCAAGCTGAAGTACCGCGAGACCGTGGCCGATGGCCTGGCCGCCGCTCCGGAGGCCTTCCTCGGGCTGCTGAAGGGCCGCAACTTCGGCAAGCAGTTGGTCAAGCTGGTGTGAGCCCGCCGCGGCTGCGCTGGAGCTGGAGGCGCTTCGAGGCCTTGAGCCTCGATGAGTTGTACGACGCCCTGGCCCTGCGCTGCCGTGTGTTCGTCCTGGAGCAGGGCGCCTATCAGGATCCAGACGGTCTGGACCGGGTGTCCTGGCACCTGTTGGGGCGTGACGATGATGGTGCCCTTCAAGCCTATCTGAGGGTGGTGGACTCGGGTGCGAAGTTCGCGGAGCCTTCGATGGGGCGCGTGATCACCTCGCCGGAAGTGCGCGGCACGGGCGCAGGGCGCTTGCTCGTGGCCGAAGGGGTTCGGCGCATCGATGAAGCCTGGCCTGGGCAGCCCAACCGCATCAGTGCGCAGGCGCATCTGGCGGACTTCTACGGGAGCTTTGGGTACGTTGTCGTTGGCGAGTCGTATCTGGAGGACGGCATTCCGCACGTGGAGATGCTGCGCGGCGCGGCGGCCGGGCTCCCCCCTCCGCTCATGCTCGAGGCGGGAGCCTCGGGCGTTCGCCAGGCACAACCAGTCTCCCAGACTGGTTGTGTCCAGGCTCACTCCCCCGGTCCGGGCGACGCCCGGACCTCCTCCTTGACTTCGCTGCGGGGGGAACCCGACCACCGCGCTGATGATGTGTTGTCACGTGCGAAGAGCGAGACTGCGCGATGACTGAGCTCTCCGGAATCACCCACACCGTCACCAACCAGAGCACGCCCTTTACGGACGTGAATCTGTTCAGCGGCAACCGCGCCTTGCAGGACGCCCTGGCCTATCACCATCCGGGCTTTGGCCGCAGCCGCTTCGAGGCGCTGGGCGCTGTGTGCGGCAGTGCCGAGATGCAGACGGATGCCCGGCTGGCCAACACCCATGCGCCGCAGTTGCTCACCCACGACCGCTTCGGCCGGCGCATCGACCAGGTGGAGTTCCACCCCTCGTACCACGCGCTGATGGACGTGGCCTGCGGCCAGCGTCTGCACGGCAGCCCCTGGAGCGAAGGCCCGGGCGGGCATGTGGAGCGGGCTGCGGCCTTCATGCTGTTCACCGAGCTGGAGCCCTCGACGCTGTGCCCTGTGTCCATGAGCTACGCCGTGGCGCCTTCGCTGCGGGCCAACGCGACGCTGCAGGCGGCCTTCGGCCCGGGCCTGGCTGCGCCGGCCTACGACCCGCGCTTTGCGCCGCACACCCACAAGCGCGGTCTGACCATGGGCATGGGCATGACCGAGAAGCAGGGGGGCTCGGATGTGCGGGCCAACACCACGCGCGCCGAGTTCGACGGGAACGATGATTGGGGCCAGCGCTTTCGGCTCATTGGCCACAAGTGGTTCTTCTCCGCGCCGATGTGCGATGCCTTCCTCGTGCTGGCGCAGGTGTCGCCGGGCGCTTCAGGTGCTGGCGGCGCCGGAGGCTTGAGCTGCTTTTTCCTGCCGCGCTGGCGGCCGGATGGCACGGTCAACCCGGTGTTCATCCAACGCCTGAAGCACAAGCTGGGCAACCAGGCCAACGCCAGTTCCGAGGTGGAGTTTGTGGACACCCACGGCTGGCTGGTGGGCGAGGAGGGTCGCGGCATCCCGCAGATCCTGGCCATGGGCGCGCTCACGCGGCTGGACTGCGCACTCGGCACGGCCGGGCTGATGCGGCACGCCCTGTCGCTGGCGCTGCACCACACGGCGCAGCGCAGAGCCTTTGGCAAGGCCTTGATCGAGCAGCCGCTGATGCAGGCGGTGTTGGCCGACATGGCCCTGGAAAGCGAGGCTGCCACGGCCCTGGCCCTGCGCCTGGCCGCGGCCGTGGATGCCACCGAGCACGGCCAGGGCCTGCGCCCCGGGGTGGACCTGGCGCATGAGGCCGTGATGCGCCGCCTGCTCACCCCGGTGGCCAAGTTCTGGGTCTGCAAGCGGGGCAGCCACTTCGCACAAGAAGCCATGGAATGCCTGGGCGGCAACGGCTACGTGGAAGCGCAGGGTGAAGGCGTGATGGCCCGCATCTACCGCGAGATGCCGCTGAACTCCATCTGGGAAGGCGCGGGCAACATCATGGCGCTGGACCTCCTGCGGGCCCTGCGGGGGCACGACGTGGCCGCTGCCCTCGAGCACGAGTGCGCGCCGGCGCGCGGTGCCCATCCTGCCTTCGATCGGGCCCGCGACCGGGTGCTGCTGGCAGTGGAGCAGGGCGTGGAAGAAGTTCAGGCCCGGCTGCTCGCGCGTGACCTGGCGGTGCTGCTGCAGGCCGCGCAGTTGCGGCAGCATGCACCCACCGAGGTGTTCGACGCCTTCTGCGCCTCGCGCTTGGCGGGCGGGACCGACGCCTTTGGCATGATGCCTTCCGGCCTGCCGCTGCAGACCCTCATTCAACGCGCTTCACCGTCACAAGGACTCTCATGACCACATGGCAAGGCGGCATCGCCGTCATCACGGGGGCGGCCTCGGGCTTTGGCCTGGAGGCCAGCCGCATCGCAGCGCGCCGGGGCATGCGCGTCGTCATGGCCGATGTGCAGGCCGATGCGCTGGATACCGCCGCCGCCGAGATCCGCGGCCTGGGAGTCGAGGTGCTGCCGTTCCGGCTGGATGTGTCCAAGGCCGCTGAGGTGGACGCCCTGGCCCAGGCCACGCTGCAGGCTTTCGGCACCCCCAACTTCGTCTTCAACAACGCGGGTGTGGGCGCCGGCGGGCTGATCTGGGAGCACACGCTCAAGGACTGGGAGTGGGTGATCGGCGTCAACCTCATGGGCGTGGCCCACGGGGTGCGGGTGTTCACGCCGCTGATGCTGGCCGCCGCCAAGGCGGACCCGGCCTGGCATGGCCACATCGTCAACACCGCCAGCATGGCCGGCCTGCTCAACGCGCCCAACATGGGCGTCTACAACGTCACCAAGCACGCGGTGGTGTCGATGTCGGAGACGCTTTACCAGGACCTGAGCCTGGTGACCGACCAGGTGCACGCCCACGTGCTGTGTCCGTACTTCGTGCCCACCGGCATCCACCGCAGCGAACGCAACCGGCCTGGCGCCTTTGCCGATACGCAGGCTCGCCCCACCAAGAGCCAGCTCATCGCCCAGGCCATGAGCGACAAGGCGGTCACCAGCGGCAAGGTCTCGGCCGCCGAGGTCGCGCAGTTCGTCTTCGACGCGATGGACGCTCAGCGCTTCTACATCTACAGCCACCCGCGCAGCCTGGCGAACGTGCAGACGCGCCTCGAAGACATCATGACCCCCCGCAACCCGAGCGACCCCTTCGCGGCGCGGCCGGAGATCGGCGCGAACTTGCGCGCGGCCCTGCGTGAGGGCTGAAGGCGAGTGACCCAGGCTGCCGGACCACCGTTACGCCGCGACACCCTCCCTGCGCTTGACTTGCGCGACCGCACGCCGTGTGAGGCCGTGGTCATCGGTGCCGGTCCGGCCGGCCTGATGGCGGCCGAAACGCTGGCCCAGGCCGGTGTGCAGGTGGACGTGTTTGACGCCATGCCTTCGGTGGGGCGCAAGTTCCTGCTGGCGGGCAAGGGCGGGCTCAACCTCACGCATGCAGAGCCCGAAGACCTTGTGCGCACGCGCTACCGGCAGGCGCAGCCTGGGCTGACCCCTGCGCTGACGGCCTTCGGCCCGGCCGCCCTGCGGGCCTGGGTGCAGGGCCTGGGCATCACCACCTTCATTGGCACCTCCGGGCGCGTGTTTCCCCAGGAAATGAAGGCCGCCCCCCTGCTGAGAGCCTGGCTGCAGCGGCTGCGGCGGCAAGGCGTCCGGTTCCACATGCGCCACCGCTGGTCAGGCTGGGCCCCGCAAGGCGCACTGTCTTTCACCGCGCCTGAAGGGCCACGCGAAGTGCAGGCCCAGGTGACGGTGCTGGCCCTGGGCGGCGCCAGCTGGTCACGCCTGGGCTCTGACGGCGCCTGGGTGCCGTGGCTGCAAGCCCAGGGCGTGGAGGTGGCCGAGCTCCAGCCGTCGAACTGCGGGTTCGACGTCCCCTGGAGCGATCACTTCCGAGACCGGTTCCAAGGCGCTCCCTTGAAGTCTGTGGCGCTGGAGTGGGAGGAATGGACAGACGGCCCTGCGGATGCCGCGGTGCGCCGTCGACAGCTCGGCGAGTTCGTCATCACGGCCACGGGCGTGGAAGGCAGCCTGGTCTATGCTGCTTCAGCCGCGCTGCGCGAGCGCCTGCAACGCAGTGGTCAGGCCACCTGCTGGGTGGACCTGCTTCCAGCCCGTTCGGCCGAGTTCGTGCTGGCCGAGGTGGCGCGTGGCCGCGGGACGCGCTCGCTGAGCACCCATCTGAAGTCGCGCCTGGGCCTGGACGGCGTGAAGATGGGCCTGCTGCATGAAAAGCTCACGCGCGAGCAGATGCTGGACGCCCCCACCCTGGCCGGCGCCATCAAGGCCCTACCCATCGAACTGCTGGCGCCGCGTCCCATCGATGAGGCCATCAGCAGCGCCGGCGGCGTGCGTTTCAGTGCGCTGGACGAGCACCTGATGCTGCGCCAGATGCCCGGCGTCTTCTGCGCTGGCGAGATGCTGGACTGGGAGGCCCCCACCGGTGGCTACCTGCTGACGGCCTGCTTCGCTACCGGGCGGTGTGCGGGGCAGCGGGCCGTGCAGTGGTGGAAGCGGGCGCCATCCGAAGCCGCGGGACGCTGAAGCGCCTGTCGATCGTCAGGGATACAGCCCGCGCTGCTTGCGCGCGGACAGGATGCGTTCGCAAGCCACTGCGAAGGTGGCGGTGCGCAGCGTGATGCGGTGGCGCTCGGCCGTGTCCCAGATGTGCTCGAGCGAACCGATCATGATCCTGTCCAGACGCTGGTTGATTTCGTCCTCGCTCCAGAAGAAGGACGAGAAATCCTGCACCCATTCGAAGTACGACACCGTGACGCCACCGGCATTGCAGATCACGTCCGGCACGACGAGCACACCACGGTCGGCCAGGATGTCATCGGCCGCTGGCAGTGTGGGTCCGTTGGCGCCTTCAAGCACCAGCCGCGCATGCAGGCGGCGCGCCCGGGCGGCGGTGATCTGCCCCTCCAGGGCCGCCGGGATCAGGATGTCGCAGCGCGCATCCCAGAAGGACTCGGGGTCGGCTGCTTCGCCCCCCCGAAAACCGGCAACACTGCCTTCGGCTCGCATCCAGGCCAGCAGCGCGGGAAGGTCCAGCCCCGCATCGTTGACGACGGTGCCGCTGTGGTCCTGTACCGCCACGATCTTCGCGCCGGCCTGGACAAAGAGCTCAGCAGCGGCAGCGCCGACGTTGCCCAGACCCTGCACCGCCACACGCGCGCCGGCCAGGTTCAGCCCGAGGCGGCGTGCCGCCTCGCGGCCGGTGACGAAGACGCCGCGCCCGGTGGCCTTGACGCGGCCCAGCGAGCCGCCCAGATCGACGGGCTTGCCGGTCACCACCCCGGTGGCAGTGGCGCCGATGTTCATCGAGTAGGTGTCCATCATCCACGCCATGATCTGCGGGTTGGTGTTCACGTCGGGTGCCGGGATGTCCTGCTGCGGCCCGATGACGATGCCGATCTCGCTGGTGTAGCGGCGCGTCATGCGCTCGAGCTCCTTGACCGACAGCGTCTTCGGATCGACCCGGACGCCGCCCTTGGCGCCGCCGTAGGGCAGGTTGACGGCCGCGTTCTTGATGCTCATCCAGGCCGCCAGCGCCATCACCTCCTCGAGCGTGACGTCAGGGTGGTAGCGGACACCCCCCTTGCCTGGGCCGCGGCTGAGGTTGTGCTGCACCCGGTAGCCCTCGAAATGGGCGATGCGCCCGTCATCCAGCTCGATCGGCACGTCGACGATCAGCGCCCTCTTCGGTCGCCTCAGGGTCTCGGCCCATCGGGCCAGCGGGCCCAGGTAAGGCACCACGCGCTCGACCTGCGCAAGGTAGGTGCCCCAAGGGCTGTCGGGGGCGGGGTGGAGGTAGGACAGGGTGGTGCTCATCGGGCTTGTCTTCGGATTGGCTGCAACACGGCCCGAGGGTGGCCTGGACCGGCCGCAGGCCAGTGTAGGGGGCGGGGGTGCCGCGGCCAGGTCGGCCTCATGCAAGCTTTGCATGGCCTGCCTGTCCTGGTGTCATCACGCCGGGTTGGGCCCGGGATCAGGTGGCTGCCGCCTGCGGGTTGGGCCGCCGGCGCGCGAAGCGCACCACCGTGACGCCACGGCGCGCCTGGCGGGTCGAGGGCATCACGAGCACGCAGTCGTCGTGGGGCGTGGCCACGGGCTCACCGTCGTTGTCGCCGATGACGGTACCCGCACGCGCGATGGTCTCCAGACCCCGGTAGGCTGCGACGAAGCGGAATCGCTCGCTGCGGGCGACCACGGCACTGGTCACCTCCAGCGCCTCCTGGGGTGTGGCGTCAGCCTGCCGCCAGCCCGGCAACAGCCGTGCTGCTTCGGCATGTGCGAGTGTCCCGGCCACGACCAGGAAACGCGCACACAGGTCCCGGGCCACGTCCCGGCTCGCCGGGTCAGCATGAAGGCCGCACTCGGCCAGGAGTGAATGTGCATCCCCGGCGGCGGCGTCGGGTCGGCCGAAGCGGCCGAAGTCGCGCAGGCGTACGCCGTCGGCGTGGCCACCGTCGACCACCACGCGCGCCGGGCTGCGCAACGCGCGCGCGAGCGCCAGGTTGCGCGGATGCAGGCCGGTCAGCAGCAGCGGTGCACATGGCTCGTGCATCGAGTGCAAGTCCAGCAGCCAGTCGGCCGACTCGACGAACGGTCGCAGCGCCCGCGCGCGTCGGCGCTCGGTGCTGTCGGCCGCCAGCAGCCGTTCAGGAGACCACTGCCGGTTCAGGTCCTCGTCGACAAAGCGCGAAGCCTCGGGTCGGCCCGCGTCGTGACGGTCGAAGGCGTCCAGGTTGCACAGCGCCAGGGTCAAGCGCCCCCGGCCGGGCCGAATACCGCCTTGCAGCAGGCCCACGACGGCCCAGGCACCGCACCACTCGTTGCCGTGGATGAGTGCGCTGACCATCACGTGGCGGCCGGGGCGGCCGCTATCGAAGACCCAGACCCCTTCAGTGCCTGTGTTGCCGGCACGCCAGGGGCCGAGCTCCGGCGCCTGCAGCACGCCCTCAGACATCACGGTGCCTCGATCCGGGCGAACTCGACGATGCGGCGAAAACGCTCGACCTCGTCGCGCACGAAGCGCGGCGCGTCCAGGTCGGGCGTCATCGTGACGCCCGAGCCCTCGAGCCGGCCCGACACCTCGGGCAGTCGCAGCACCTCGCGCAGTTCGCGCTGCAGCCGCGCGACGACGGGCGCGGGGGTCTTGGCAGGCAGGAACAGGCCGAACCACACGCCGATGTCCACCGCCGCGAATCGCGGCGTCTCGGCCAGCGTCGGGATCTCGCGCGCCGCCGCCGAACGCTGGCGCGTGGTCAGGCCGATGGCCTTCATGCGGCCCTCGCGGATGTGGGGCAACGCACTCGACAGCACGAACACCGCGAAATCGACCTGACCGCCGAGCAGGTCGGTCACCATCTGGGTGGCGCCGCGGTAGGGTACGTGCAGCAGGTCCACCCCGCCTTCGCGCTTGATCAACTCGCCGGCCAGATGCAGCGGAGTTCCGTTGCCCGAGCTTGCATAGCTGAACTTGCCCGGCTGCCGGGCTGCAAAGGCCTGGAACGCGGTGGCGTCGGACAGACCCGTGCGCGGGTGAGCTACCAACACCAGCGGCTGCGCGCCGATCATGCCCACTGCTGTGAGGTCCTGCAGCCCGTCATAGCGCGCCGACTTCGAGATCAGCTGGTTGATGCCGACCTCGCTGGGCGAGCCCAGAAGCAGTGTGTAGCCGTCAGGCCGGGCGGCCGCCACCTTGGCCGCGCCCAGCGTGCCCCCGGCCCCGGCGACGTTCTCGACCACGACTTGCTGGCCAAGCCGGCGCGCAAGCTCGGGGGCAACCGCGCGCGCCACCAGATCGACGCTGCCGCCAGGTGAGTAGCCGACCACCAGCGTGATGGGGCGCGTAGGGTAAGGCACCTCCTGCGCCAGCGCCGGCAGCGCGGCGAGCGCGCTCAGACCGAGCGCCAGGGTTCGACGGATCAGGGACAACATGGGGGGTCTCCAGCTGGACGGCAACAGCACCGCCCGCTGATTCTTCGGCCCGAGGGCCCCGCCATGCGTGCCGTTTCGGCACGATGAATGGCCAGATCAGCGCGGCGGGACGAACGCGTCCCAGACCCGCTGCAGCGCCGGCGAGGCCAAGCGCTTGCGTCTGAACAGGCGGATCTCGAAATCGATGGCCAGTCGTGGGTCAGCCCAGGAGGCGAGCCGCCCCGCCTCCAGATCGGCCGCCACCATCGAGAGCGGCAACCAAGCCACGCCCAGGCCGCGCAGCACGTACTCCCGAAGCGAATCGACCGAATCGCTGCGCAGCAGAACCGGCAGCGGTGGGGCGCCGTCCAGGTGGGCGATGTGGTCGTCCAGCAGGCGGCCCAGCGCCTGGGCAGGGTCGTAGGCGAGCAGACGGGCGTGGCCCGGCGCGTGCGCTGCCGCACCGCCGGCCCGCGCACGCACCACCGGCAGCAGCCGGTCGTCGGCCACCCGCGCGCTGAGGTAGCGGCGTCCGTCCAGGCGCAGCGCGAGTGCCGGGTGCTGGTAGCCGAGCATCAAGTCGGCGGCGTCCCGCTCCAGCAGGTCGCCGGCCTCGGGCATCAGGCGCGTCAGCACCTGCACCTCGGGCGGGGCTGGCTGGCATGCAAGCCGTGTCAGCGCATCTGCGACCACGCCGTGAGCCAGCGCCCGCCCCGTCACAAGCCGCACCACCGTGCCGCCCCAGTTGCCCTGCAGCGCAAGCCGCAGCCTGTCAACATCAGCCGTGGCTGCGCGCGCATGCTGCGCCAACTGCTCGCCTGCCGGCGTCAGCATCAAAGGCTGGCTGCCACGCACGAACAGCGCCACGCCGAACCAGGCCTCGAGCGCGCGGATGCGCCGGCCAAAGGCCGGCGCCGTCACATGCCGCTGTTCGGCGGCGTTCTTGAAGCTGCGCGTGGCAGCTAGCGCCAACCAGTCTTCGAGCCACTTGAATTGCATGATGCTGCCAGTAACGTGGATTGAGCCGCGCGCGGCCTGAATTCTGCCGGTCGGGAACGGTCCGCCTGGGAAGATGGCGATCGTCAGATGCAGGTTGACCGCCGCAGCCGTGGTTGGACCAGGCGGGAAAGTGCCGCTCAAGGCGGCTCTGTGCTCCACCTGAACGCGATCTGCGCGTCCTCTCCCCTCGCTACACTGCGCCGCTTTGCCCCTGACCCGGCGCGAGGCCGGGCCCCACTGAATTGGACAAGATCCTGCTGCAGATCGCCGTCGAGCTGAAGGCTCGGCCGGCGCAAGTGAAGGCGGCCGTCGAGCTGCTCGATGGTGGCGCCACCGTGCCTTTCATCGCCCGCTACCGCAAGGAAGCCACTGACGGGTTGGATGACGTGCAACTGCGTGAGCTGGAGGTGCGGCTGGCCTACCTGCGCGAGCTGGAAGACCGGCGCGCGGCAGTGCTCAAGAGCATCGAGGAGCAGGGCAAGCTCACGCCCGAGCTGCGCGCGGCCGTCGAGGCTGCCCCCACCAAGCAGGAACTGGAAGACCTGTACCTGCCCTTCAAGCCGCGCCGCCGCACCAAGGGCATGATCGCCCGCGAGGCGGGCATCGAACCGCTGGCCGACCGCCTCATTGCCGACCCCTCACTGGACCCGACCGCAGAGGCCACAGCGTTCGTGGCCGCCTACCCGGGCGGCGCGGTGGCGCTGGCGGAAGCCGGTTTCGCCGATGCGCTGGCGGTGCTGGACGGGGTGCGCGACCTGCTCTCCGAGCGCTGGGCTGAGAACGCGGCCCTGGTGGGCCCCTTGCGCGAGTGGCTCTGGGCCGAGGGCTTGTTCAAGAGCCAGCTGGCCGACGGGAAGGACGGCACGCATGCCGATGCGGCCAAGTACCGCGACTACTTCGACTACGCCGAGCCCATCCGCACCGTGCCCAGCCACCGGGCGCTGGCCGTCTTCCGCGGACGCAGCCAGGAGTGGCTGGACGCCAAGCTGGTGCTCCACGACGAGACTGCGGCGCCTGGCAAGCCCTCTCTGGCCGAAGGCCGCATCGCCCGACATCTGGGCTGGAGCCACGCCGGCCGCCGCGCCGACGACCTGATCCGCAAGGGTATCGCCTGGACCTGGAAGGTCAAGCTCTCGCTAAGCCTTGAGCGCGACCTCTTCGCCCGCCTGCGGGAAGAGGCCGAGGCTGTGGCCATCAAGGTCTTTGGCGACAACGTGCGCGACCTGCTGCTGGCCGCCCCGGCTGGCAAGCGCGTGGTCATGGGGCTGGACCCGGGCATCCGCACGGGCGTGAAGGTGGCGGTGGTGAGCGACACCGGCAAGGTGCTGGACACCGCCACCGTCTACCCCCACGAGCCGCGTAACGACTGGGAGGGTGCGCTGCATGCCCTGGGGCGCCTGGTGGCCACGCACGGGGTGAACCTGATCGCCATTGGCAACGGCACCGCCAGCCGCGAGACCGACAAGCTGGCGGCTGAACTCATCCAGCGCATCCGCAAGCTCGCGCCCGAGGCGCGGCTGGACAAGGTGGTGGTGAGCGAGGCCGGCGCCTCGGTCTACTCGGCCAGCGAGGTGGCGAGCAAGGAGCTGCCCGAGCTGGACGTGAGCCTGCGCGGGGCGGTGAGCATTGCCCGCCGCCTGCAGGACCCCCTGGCCGAGTTGGTGAAGATCGACCCCAAGAGCATCGGCGTGGGGCAGTACCAGCACGATGTCAACCCCGGCGCCCTGGCCCGCACCCTGGACGCCGTGGTGGAAGACTGCGTCAACGCCGTGGGCGTGGACCTCAACACCGCCTCGGTGCCCTTGCTGGCCCGCGTGTCGGGCCTGTCCGGTGCGGTGGCCGCCAGCATCGTGCGCTGGCGCGATGCGAACGGCGCGTTCCGCAGCCGCAAGCAACTGCTGGACGTCTCGGGCCTGGGCCCGCGCACCTTCGAGCAGGCAGCAGGCTTCTTGCGCATTCGGGATGGCGACAACCCGCTCGACATGACGGGCGTGCACCCGGAGACCTATCCGGTGGTGCAGCGCATGCTGGAGCGCACGGGCAAGCCGGTGCAGGGCCTCATGGGCCAGGCTGATGTGCTGCGCACCCTCAAGCCCGAGGCCTTTGCCGACGAGCGCTTTGGCGCCATCACGGTCAAGGACATCCTCGCCGAGCTGGAAAAGCCCGGCCGCGACCCCCGCCCGCACTTCCAGGTGGCCCGCTTCAACGACGGCGTGTCCGACCTGAAGGACCTGCAGCCCGGCATGCTGCTGGAGGGCACGGTCAGCAACGTCGCGCCGTTCGGCGCCTTCGTGGACCTGGGCGTGCACCAGGACGGCCTGATCCACGTCAGCCAACTCAGCCACAAGTTCGTCAACGACGCCCGCGAGGTGGTCAAGACGGGGCAGGTGGTCAAGGTCAAGGTGCTCGAGGTGGACCTGACGCGCAAGCGCATCTCATTGACCATGAAGCTGGATGCCACCGTGACGCCCAAGGGGGCCGCTCGCTCGGGCGACAACAGCTTCCGCCCCGCGCAGCGCCAGGAGCGCTCTGACCCCCGCGCCGGCCGAGAAGCGGCGGCCCCGGCCGGACAGGGCGCCATGGCAGCGGCGTTTGCCAAGTTGCAGGGGCGGCGTTGAGGTCCCTGGAGGCGAAAAAGGGCTGCTCTTGCCGCCTGAGTGCGTGTGTACGGCGGACAGGGGTCCGACAGGCCCCCCTGCGCCTGGCAGGCAACAATGTCGTGCCGCTGGACATCGTGAACCGCGTCTGGCGGGACGAAACTTCAGCGCCCACCTGAAGATGAAGTGCCTGTTTCCCCTGGAGACCTCCACATGGACCCCCGCCGCGTCAAACCCGAAAGCATCGCCGCCCAGGCCCTGGGCTGGGTGGATGAAAAGACCCGCGCCATCACGCCGGCCATCCACGTCTCCTCGACCTACTTGCGTGACCCCGACAACGAGTACCGCTCGGGCCGCGTCTACGCCCGTGCCGACAACCCCGCCTTCGACCAGGCCGAGGCCGTGATGACGCAGCTCGAAGAAGGCGCGCAGGCGGCGCTGTTCGCCTCCGGCATGGCCGCGGCCACGGCGGTGTTTCAGGCCCTGTCGCCTGGGGACCACGTGCTCGCGCCCAAGGTCATGTACTGGTCGCTGCGCAACTGGCTGATGAACTTCGCCACGCGCTGGGGCCTGAACGTCGAGCTGATCGACATGACCGACCCGGCCGCCGTCCAAGCCGCGGTGCGCCCGGGGGTCACCAAGCTGGTGTGGATCGAGACCCCGGCCAACCCGCTGTGGACCGTGACGGACATCGCGGCCACGGCCGAGATCGCCCACGCTGGCGGCGCCCTGTTGGCGGTGGATTCCACCGTGGCCTCGCCTGTGCTGACCCGGCCGCTGACCCTGGGGGCGGACATCGTCATGCACGCGGGTACCAAGTACCTCAACGGCCACTCCGATCTGGTGGCCGGCGTGCTGGTCACGCGCGAGGACAGCGAGTACTGGCGCCGCGTGAAGATGGTGCGCGCGCAGATCGGAGGCACCCTGGGCTCCTTCGAGGCCTGGCTGCTGCTGCGCGGCATGCGCACGCTGTACCTGCGCGTGCGTGCGGCCTCGCAGTCTGCGCAGCGCATTGCCGAGCATTTCCAAGGCCACCCGCTGGTGGAGGCCGTGCTCTACCCGGGCCTGCCCGGCGCGCACGGTCACGCAGTGGCGGCGCGTCAGATGCTAGGCGGCTTCGGCGGCATGATGTCCATCCGAGCCAAGGGCGGGGAGGCTGCAGCCATCGCCACGGCGGCGCACGTGGAGTTGTGGAAGCGGGCCACGTCCTTGGGCGGCACCGAGAGCCTGATCGAGCACCGCGCCAGCGTGGAGGGCGCCGGCACCCCGGCGCCGCCGGACCTGCTGCGCCTGTCCGTGGGCATCGAGGACGCGGGCGACCTCATTGCCGACCTGGAGCAGGCACTCCAGCGGGCGTATTCCTGACGCCAAGCTTTTGCACGACCGAAAAGGGTTCCCATGAAGCTCATCGACGACATCACCCTGGACGCGGCCGCCATGACGGCGCTGCGCCGCCGCATCCACGCCCACCCGGAGCTGGGCTTCGAGGAACAGCTCACCTCCGACCTGGTGGCTGAGCAGCTTCAGTCCTGGGGTATCGAGGTGCACCGCGGCTTGGCCAAGACCGGCGTGGTGGGCGTCGTCCACGGCCGGGACGGCGGCGCCTGCGGCCGCCGCATCGGCCTGCGCGCCGACATGGACGCGCTGCCCATGCAGGAGCACAACACTTTCGCTCACGCCAGCCGCCACCCCGGCACCATGCACGCCTGCGGGCATGACGGCCACACCGCGATGCTGCTGGCCGCGGCCCGGCATCTGGCCACCACGCGAGACTTCGACGGCACCGTGGTGCTGATCTTCCAGCCGGCGGAAGAGGGCCGTGGCGGTGCCCAGGCCATGGTGACCGAAGGCCTGTTTGAGCAGTTTCCCGTGGAGGCCGTCTTCGGCATGCACAACTGGCCCGGCCTGCCTGCTGGCGCCATCGCCTTCAGCCCCGGGCCCGTGATGGCCGGGGGTAGCACCTTCAAGGTGACGGTGAAGGGTGTGGGCGCGCATGCCGCCATGCCGCACCGGGGAGTGGATCCGGTGGTGGTGGCCGCGCAGCTCATTCAGGCCTTCCAGACCATCGTCAGCCGCAACAAGAAGCCGGTGGACACCGCCGTGCTGTCCATCACCTTGCTGCAAGCGGGCGAAGCCATCAACGTGATCCCGCCCACCTGCACCATGGAAGGCACGGTGCGCACCTTCACGGCCGAGGTGATGGACCTGGTGGCGCAGCGCATGGAAGACATCGCCCGCCACACCTGCGCCGCCTTTGGTGCCGAGTGCGACTTTGAGTTCAATCGCCGCGTGCCGGCCACCACCAACCACGAGCGTGAGGCGCTGTTCGCCGCCGAGGTGGCGCGCGAGGTGGTGGGGGCGGAGTTTGCCATCGAGCAGGAGCCGGTGATGCCCTCGGAAGACTTCTCCTACATGCTGCAGGCGCGGCCAGGCGCCTACGGTTTCATCGGCAACGGCGACGGCCTGCACCGCGAGATGGGCCACGGCGAAGGCCCTTGCACCCTGCACAACCCGAGCTACGACTTCAACGACGAGCTCATCCCCGTGGGCGCGAGCTACTGGGTGCGCCTGGTGCAGCGATGGCTGGGGCAGCCGCGCTGAGTCCACAAAGGCGCTCGCGCAGGCCCTTCGCTCCATGAAGGCGCTCCAGATCCACGCCGGGCCTCGCGCCGCAGCGGTGCTGCGCGAGCGGGGCCTGCGCCCGCAGGACATCCATCTGGTGCCTGGTGCAGCCGGGGGCCCCAAGGGGCTGGTGCTCAACCCGCTGGACCGTTATGTGTTCGGGCACTGGTTGACCGATGCGCCGCAGGTAGTGCATCTGGTGGGCGCCTCCATCGGCGCCTGGCGCATGGCTTGCGCCTGCCTGCCGGATGCCGAGGCGGCTCTTGCTCAGCTGGCCGAGGACTACGTCACCCAGACCTACGACCACGCCCCGGGCCAGCAGCCCACGGCCGAGGTGGTCAGCCACGCCTTCGGCCGCAAGATCGAGGAGCGGCTGGGCGTCCGCGCCCAGGAGGTCCTGTCCCACCCCCGCCGGCGCCTGCACGTCGTCACCAGCCACGGCCGGCATGTGCTGGGCCGGGAAGGGCGGCTGCGCACGCCGCTGGGCTACGCCGGTGCCTTCTTCGCCAACGCCTTGCACCGGCGCGCGCTGGGCGGGTGGCTGGAGCGCGTGGTCTTCAGCGATCCGCGGGACGCGCTGCCCCTGCCGCTGGACGACTTCCGCACCCGCCAGGCCCGGTTGGATGCCGCCAACCTCTCGCCCGCCATCCTGGCCAGCTGCTCCATCCCCTTCTGGCTGAAGGCGGTGCACGACATCCCGGGCGGCCCGCGCGGCGCCTACTGGGACGGCGGCATCACCGACTACCACCTGCACTGGCCCTACGCCGGCATGCAAGAGGGGCTGGTGCTGTACCCGCACTTCCAGCCCACGGTGGTGCCGGGCTGGCTGGACAAGGTGTGGCGTGCGCGGCACTGCGCCACGGCGGCCCTGGACAACCTTGTGCTGCTGTGCCCCAGCCCTGAGTGGGTGGCCACGCTGCCCGGCGCCAAGCTGCCCGACCGCAGCGACTTCAAGACCTACGCCCACGACGAGACCGCTCGTCAGCGGGTGTGGCGCACGGCGGTGGCCGAAAGCCAGCGCCTGGCCGATGAGTTTGCCGAGTGGGCCCTGCGCGGCAGCATCGAGCCGTTGCCCCTGCCCTGACTACAATGTCATGCCGATCAATCATGGCAGGCGCCGCAACAAGAGCAGGAAAGGCACGACGGGTTATGACACCGCGGACTACGACCTTCTTCCTCACCGAGGTTTGACCCCGGCCGCATCGTCACGTCCTGTCCCCAAGACCCACGAAGCGCGGCCTCCACCGCGCTTTTTTGTGGCCTGAATTTCCCGGAGATCCCCATGTTGAACATCACGCTGCCCGACGGCTCGCAACGTCAATTTCCTGCGCCGGTGACGGTGGGTGAGGTGGCCGCCTCCATCGGTGCCGGTCTGGCCAAAGCGGCGCTGGGCGGCAAGATGGACGGCCAGCTCGTGGACCTGAGCCACCGCATAGAGGCCGATGCCCGCCTGGCCATCGTCACCGACCGCGACGCTGACGGTCTGGAGATGATCCGCCACTCCACGGCGCACCTGTTGGCCTATGCCGTCAAAGAGCTGTTTCCCGAGGCGCAGGTCACCATTGGCCCGGTCATCGAACACGGCTTCTATTACGACTTCGCCTACAAGCGCCCCTTCACCCTCGAAGACCTGGCTGCCATCGAGGCCCGCATGGCGGAGTTGGCCCGCAAGGACGAGAAGGTGGAGCGCCGTGTGCTGCCGCGGGACGAGGCCGTGGCTTACTTCAAGGGCCTGGGCGAGCACTACAAGGCCGAGATCATCGCCAGCATCCCCGAGGGACAGGATGTCTCGCTCTACCGCGAGGGCGGCTTCGAGGATCTGTGCCGCGGCCCGCACGTGCCCAGCACCGGCAAGCTCAAGCACTTCAAGCTCATGAAGGTGGCCGGCGCCTACTGGCGCGGCGACCACCGCAACGAGATGCTGCAGCGCATTTACGGCACGGCCTGGGCCAGCAAGGACGACCTGCAGAAGCACCTCACCATGCTGGAGGAGGCCGAGAAGCGCGACCACCGCAAACTCGGCCGCGAACTGGACCTCTTCCACATCGACGACCACGCCCCCGGCGTCGTGTTTTGGCACCCCAAAGGCTGGACGGTGTGGCAGGGCGTGGAGCAGTACATGCGCCAGGTCTACCGTGACAACGGTTATCTGGAGGTCAAGGGCCCGCAGATCCTGGACAAGGCGCTGTGGGAGAAGACCGGCCACTGGGACAAGTACCGCGACAACATGTTCACGACCGAGAGCGAGAAGCGCGACTACGCCCTCAAGCCGATGAACTGCCCCGGCCACATCCTGATCTTCAAGCAGGGCATCAAGAGCTACCGCGACCTGCCGCTGCGCTATGGCGAGTTCGGTCAGTGCCACCGCAACGAGCCCACAGGCGGCCTGCACGGCATCATGCGCGTGCGCGGTTTCACTCAGGACGACGGTCACATCTTCTGTACCGAGGACATGATCCTGGAGGAGTGCGTGGCCTACACGGCGCTGCTGCAGAAGGTCTATGCCGACTTCGGTTTCACCGACATCCTCTACAAGGTGGCCACACGGCCGGCCGCGCGCATTGGCTCCGACGAGGTGTGGGACAAGGCCGAGCACGCGCTCATGGAAAGCCTGCGCCGCTCTGGCGTGGAGTTCGTCATCGCCGAAGGAGACGGCGCGTTCTACGGCCCCAAGGTGGAGTACACGCTCAAGGACGCCATTGGCCGGCAGTGGCAGTGCGGCACCATCCAGGTGGACTTCTCAATGGCCGAGCGGCTGGACGCCGAGTACGTGTCCGACGACGGCTCACGTCGCCACCCCGTGATGTTGCACCGCGCCATCGTCGGCAGCCTGGAGCGTTTCATCGGCATCCTCATCGAACAGCACGCCGGCGCGCTGCCGGCTTGGCTTGCGCCTGAGCAGGCGGTGGTGTGTCCGATCACCGATCAACAGCACGAATACGCAAGAGAAGTGGCGAAAACGCTGCAAAAACAAGGAGTTAGGGTGTCGGTCGACAGCCGTAACGAGAAAATCAACTATAAAATCCGTGAGCATTCGTTGCAAAAGGTCCCGTTCATCCTCGTCGTGGGCGACAAGGAGAAGGCAAGCGGGGCTGTAGCGGTGCGCGCACGAGGGTCCGTGGACCTTGGCGTGATGCCCCTGGAAGACTTCTCCTCGAAGCTGCTGGGTGACATTGCCCGGAAGGCCTGAGTCTTCGTCGCGCCCGATTCATTTTCAAGGCGGCGCCGCATTGCCTCGGGGCTGCACAGAGGGGTTTGAACCATCGCTACCTTCATGGACCGCCGCGTGCCGAACGCGGAGCGCAAGCACAGGCTGAACCGCGAAATCATGGCGCCGCAGGTGCGCCTCAACGGTGTCGAGAATGAGCCGCTCGGCATCGTCAGCTTGATGGACGCGCTTCGAATGGCAGGTGAACTCGACGTCGATCTGGTCGAGATCGCGGCGGTGGCAGATCCTCCGGTCTGCCGGTTGATGGACTACGGCAAGTTCAAGTACCAGGAGCAGAAGAAGGCCGCCGAGGCCAAGTCCAAGCAAAAGGTCATCGAGATCAAGGAAGTCAAGTTCCGTCCGGGTACGGACGAAGGCGACTATCAGATCAAGATGCGCAACCTGCGCCGCTTCATCGCCGACGACGGCGACAAGGGCAAGGTCACGCTGCGGTTCCGCGGTCGCGAGATCACCCACCAGGACATCGGCATGCGCTTGCTGGAGCGCATACGCGACGAGCTGGCCGACGTGGCGGTGGTGGAGCACATGCCCAAGCTGGAAGGCCGGCAGATGATCATGGTGCTGGCGCCCAAGCGCAAGTGAGCTTGGCTCGAAGAGATCGTTTTTGAAGATCATTCGCCCACTGGGTTGACCGGCGGGCGGTTGAAACAACCGGTGCCTGGCAACAGGAACTGGTTGATGAAAGCTCCCGCCGGGTGAAAGCTCGGACGGAAGCACCACAAGCCGATGCAGGCCGGACAAGTACCGTGGAGACACGGTCGCCTGCAAAGGTGTCCAACAACAGGAGCAGTCATGCCCAAGATGAAGACCAAGAGCAGCGCCAAGAAGCGCTTCCGCGTCCGCCCCGGCGGTACCGTCAAACGTGGACAGGCGTTCAAGCGCCACATCCTCACCAAGAAGAGCACCACCCGCAAGCGTCATCTGCGCGGCGCGGCCAACGTGCACGAGACCAACATGGGCCACATGGCAGCGATGCTGCCGTTCGCCGGTCTCTGATCCACCACCACTGAACAAGGAGCACACACATGCCTCGCGTCAAACGTGGTGTCACCGCACACGCCCGCCACAAGAAGATCCTGAAGCTCGCCAAGGGCTTCCGCGGCCGCCGCAAGAACGTCTTCCGCATCGCCAAGCAGGCGGTGATGAAGGCTGGTCAATATGCCTACCGTGACCGTCGCACCCGCAAGCGGGTGTTCCGTCAACTGTGGATCGCCCGTATCAACGCGGCGTCCCGGTCGATGGGCGTCACTTACAGCAAGTTCATGGCCGGCCTGAAGAAGGCGCAGATCGACATCGACCGCAAGGTCCTGGCCGATCTGGCTGTCAACGACCCGGCTGGCTTTGCCAGCATCGTGGACAAGGTGAAGGCTCAACTGGCTTGATGATCGGGCCCCGGGGCCAGCCTCGGGGCCTGCAAGCATTCCAGAGGCCGTCACCTCGTGGCGGCCTCTTTTCGTTTCCGACGTCGTTTTCTTCCGCCTGAAACTGCATCCGATGAACGATCTCGATTCCCTGCTCGCGCAGGCTGCGTCTGAGTTTGATGCTGCACCCACCGCGGCCGAACTGGAGAACGCCAAGGCCCGGTTCCTCGGCAAGTCTGGCCGCGTGACCGAACTGCTCAAGGGCCTGGGCGCGCTGAGCCCCGAGGAGAAGAAGTCCCGCGGGGGAGACATCAACCGCCTCAAGACCGGCATCGAACACGCTCTGCAGGCCCGCCGCGAGGCGCTGGCGGAGGCGGAACTGCAAGCCCAACTCAAGGCGCAGGCGCTGGACGTCACGCTGCCTGGCCGTCAGAGAGGCCAGGGCAGCCTGCACCCTGTCAGCCGCACCATCGAGCGCATCGAGGCCATCTTCGGCTCCATGGGTTTTGATGTGGCCGAAGGCCCCGAGATCGAAACCGACTGGATGAGCTTCACAGCCTTGAACAACCCGGAGAACCACCCGGCGCGTTCGATGCAGGACACCTTCTACGTCGACGTGAAGGACGCGCAGGGCCGCTGGTTGAACCTGCGCCCGCACACCAGCCCCATGCAGGTGCGCTATGCCCGCATGCACGCTGCGGCCCATGCCGGCCAGGACCCGATACCCGAGATCCGCGTCATCGCCCCGGGCCGCACTTACCGCGTGGACAGCGATGCCACGCATTCGCCCATGTTCCACCAGTGCGAGGGGTTGTGGATCGGCGAGCACATCAGTTTCAAGGACTTGAAGGTCGTCTTCACCGACTTCCTGCGCCGGTTCTTCGAGGACGATGGCATCGAGACGCGCTTTCGGCCCAGCTACTTCCCCTTCACCGAGCCCAGCGCCGAGATCGACATGATGTTTGCCACCGGGCCGCTGAAGGGTCGCTGGCTGGAACTGGCCGGCTCGGGCCAGGTGCACCCGAACGTCGTGCGCAACTATGGCCTGGACCCCGAGCGATACATCGGCTTTGCCTTCGGCATGGGCCCCGACCGCCTGACCATGCTGCGCTACGGCGTCAGCGACTTGCGACTCTTCTTCGAGAACGACCTGCGCTTCCTGTCGCAGTTCCGTTGAGCCGCAACCTGTCTGCTTCGATCAGCGGCACCTGGCGCCTTCACTGATCTCGAACGAAAACCTTCCGAGCCTCAAGATGCAATTCCCGGAATCCTGGCTGCGCGAGTTCTGCGATCCGCCCCTGACCACCCAAGCCCTGGCCGAGCTTCTCACCATGTCGGGCATGGAAGTCGAGGAACTGAAGCCCGTCGCTCCTGCTTTCCACGGCATCGTCGTGGCCGAGATCATGGAAGCCGTGCAGCACCCCAATGCCGACAAGCTGCGCGTTTGCAAGGTGGATGCCGGACCGCACTCCGCGCAGGGGCCGTTGCAGATCGTCTGTGGAGCGCCCAACGCCCGCGCAGGCATCCGGGTGCCGCTGGCCCTGGTGGGCGCTGAGTTGCCGCCGGGAGAGGATGGCAAGCCCTTCAAGATTGGCGTGGGCAAGCTGCGAGGGGTGGAGAGCTTTGGCATGCTGTGCTCGGCGCGGGAGCTGAAGCTGTCGGACGACCACGGCGGCCTGCTGGAACTGCCGGCCGACACGCCCATCGGGCAGGACGTGCGCAAGGCGCTGACCTTGGACGACACCCTCTTCACGCTGAAGCTCACGCCCAATCTGGGGCATGCGTTGAGCGTGTACGGCATTGCGCGCGAAGTGGCGGCCTTGACCGGGGCTCCCCTGAAGACCCCAGTCTTTCCACCCGTGACGCCGGCGCACACAGACTGCCTGCCTGTGGAAGTGAAGGCGCCTGACCTGTGCGGCCGCTTCTCGGGCCGGATCGTGCGCGGCGTGAACACCGCCGCCAAGACGCCTGCCTGGATGGTGGACCGCCTGGCGCGCTGCGGCCAACGCTCGGTCAGCGCGCTGGTGGACATCTCGAACTACGTGATGTTCGAGTACGGACGGCCCAGCCACATCTTCGATCTGGACAAGATCCGCCACAAGCTGGTGGTGCGCTGGGGGCAGCCCGGCGAGACCTTGAAGCTGCTGAACGGAAACACCATCGAGCTCGATGAGCAGGTGGGGGTGATCGCTGATGCGCAGGCCGTGGAGTCGCTGGCGGGCATCATGGGCGGGGACGCTACCGCGGTCAGCGACGACACGAAGAACGTCTACGTGGAGGCTGCTTTCTGGTGGCCCGAGGCTGTGTCAGGCCGCTCGCGGCGCTTCAACTTCTCCACCGACGCCGGGCACCGCTTCGAGCGTGGCGTGGATCCCTCCCTCACGGTCGAGCACATCGAGCACATCACCGCGCTGATCCAGCAGATTTGTGGCGGCGAGGCGGGGCCCATTGACGATCAAACGCTGGTGTTGCCGCAGCGTCAACCCGTCACCTTGCGCGTAGCGCGTGCGTCCAAGGTGCTGGGCATGCCATTGACGGTTGCGCAGTGCGCACAGGTCTTCCAGCGCTTGGGGCTGGCCTTCGAGCAGCAGGGCGACACCTTGGTGGTCATGCCGCCCGCGTGGCGGTTTGACGTGGCTATCGAGGAAGACCTGATCGAGGAGGTCATCCGGGTCATCGGGCTGCAGCACCTGCCCACGAATCCGCCGCACGCACCGGTGATCTCGCGTCCGCAGCGTGAAGGGCAAGTGTCTCCTTACGCGCTGCGCAGATCGCTGGCCGCCCTGGGCTATCACGAGACCATCAATTTCAGCTTTGTCGAAGAACGTACCGAACTGGAACTTGCAGGCAACAACGATCCGATCCGCGTGCTGAACCCTATCGCGGCCCCCTTGGCGGTCATGCGTTCTTCGCTGCTGGGCAGTCTCCTTGGCGTGCTCAAGACGAACCTCTCCCGCAAGGCAGCCCGGGTGCGGGTGTTCGAGATCGGCCGCGTCTTCAGGCGCGACGCTTCAGTCCAGGACGCGCCTCTGTCTGTCGGGGGAGTGGACCAGCCGATGCGCGTGGCGGGGCTGGCCTGGGGGCCGGTGGACGAGCTGCAATGGGGCGAACGAGAACGAGCCAGCGACTTCTTCGACATCAAGGGAGACCTGCAAGCGCTGCTGGCCGGCCGCCCACTGAGCTTTCATGCCGATGTACATCCGGCGATGCATCCTGGACGTTGCGCGCGTGTGGAGTCGAATGGCCGGGTGCTGGGTCATGTGGGTGAACTTCACCCCAAGTGGCGCCAGGCCCAAGACCTTCCCTCGGCGCCCGTGCTCTTCGAACTGGCTCTGGATGACGTGCTGAAGCGACCGGTGCCCTCGTTTGAGCCTGTTGCCCGACAACAGGCCACGCAACGTGACGTGGCGCTGTTGGTAGGCGTGCATGTGTCGCACGACGCCTTGTTGAAGGCCTTGCGGTCGGACCCCGAGGGCCTGGTACGCCATGCCACACTGTTCGATATCTACAAGCCGGCGCACCCCGTGGGTGGCATGACCGCTGACGAGCACAGTCTGGCCGTGAGGCTCGAACTTCTGGACGATGCCGCCACCCTGACCGACGCGCGCATCGACGCCGCGGTGGCCGCAGCGGTGCAGCGTGCCGCAGCAGCCTGTAGTGCCCGACTGCGGGTCTGAATGGACGTCCACCTGGAGCATTCCACATGAACGACCCGATTCCCAACATCCCTGCCATGGGTGCTCTCCTGCAGTCTTTGGAGACGCCGACGCTGACCAAGGCCGAACTGGCCGAACTGCTTTTCGACAGGCTCGGGCTCAACAAGCGAGAGTCCAAGGACATGGTGGAGGCCTTCTTCGAGATCGTCCACGGCTCCCTGGTGCAGGGGCAGGACGTCAAGCTGTCTGGATTTGGCAACTTCAACGTCCGGCGCAAAGCGCCCCGGCCAGGGCGCAACCCGCGTACCGGTGAGTCCATCCCCATCAAGGCCCGGCAGGTGGTGACCTTTCACCCCAGCCTCAAATTGAAGGCGATGGTGCAAGGCGATGTGCCGCTGACTGGCGAATTCGAGTAGAGTTTTCTGCCCATCGACGCTAAGCCCACCTGAGTTTGCCGGTCCTCCATGGACACCGCGCTTCCTGCCATTCCCGCCAAGCGTTACTTCACCATCGGAGAGGTCAGTGAACTCTGCGGGGTGAAGGCCTACGTGCTTCGCTATTGGGAGCAGGAGTTCACCCAACTGCGCCCGATGAAGCGGCGCGGCAACCGGCGCTATTACCAGCACCACGAGGTGCTGCTGATCCGGCGCATCCGCGAACTGCTGTATGACCAGGGCTTCACCATCAGCGGCGCACGAAACCGCTTGGCCGAGGCCATGGCATCTGGCCGTGGGGCCGCTTTCGCAGCGGCACGCAAGGCATCAGCCCCGTTGGATCATCCCCCCGTGGATGTGCAGTCCGTGGAGCCCCTCGCCGAAGGCCCTGCGGTTCGCGATACGTGGCCCGTCGCAACCCAGAGAACTGAAGCTGCTGCCGTGGCCTCTGTCTCTTTGGTGCGGCCCGTCGGCACCATCGAAGACGTGTTGCGGGAGCTTCAACTGATCCGCGAGCTCTTGAAGGACTGAACGCGTCCGCGTGCTGAAGGAGCCTGCTGTACGGGCTATACTGCTGGCTTCGTCGGGGTGTAGCGCAGCCTGGTAGCGCACTTGCATGGGGTGCAAGGGGTCGCGAGTTCGAATCCCGCCACCCCGACCATAAATCACCGTTGTATTCCAACGGGTTGCAGATGGGTCAGTCTTCTCAGGAGGCTGACCCATTTTCTTTTTCCCTGAGCCTTCAACGCACCATGAAAAAGGCCGCCCGAAGGCGGCCTTTGCATTCCACGGGCTCAGCAGACTTACTTGGAGGCAGCAGCGCTGGCCACAGGCGCCACGGCAGTGGCGGGCGCAACATTGGCGGCTGGCGCAGCAACCGCCGCCGGGGCTGCACCGTGTGCCGGTGCCTTGGCGGTGCCTGTCATCGGCAGCAAGGGCACGATCAGCAGCGCCACGATGTTGATGATCTTGATCAGCGGGTTCACCGCCGGGCCGGCGGTGTCCTTGTAGGGGTCGCCCACGGTGTCTCCTGTGACGGCGGACTTGTGTGCGTCGCCGCCCTTCTTGTGCAGCGTACCGTTGTCGTCGGTGAAGCCTTCCTCGATCAACTTCTTGGCGTTGTCCCAGGCACCGCCGCCAGTACACATGCTGATGGCAACGAAGAGACCGGTCACGATGGTGCCCATCAAAAGGCCGCCCAGCGCAGCAGGCCCCAGCAGCATGCCCACAGCGATGGGCACCACGACCGGCAACAGGCTGGGGACGATCATTTCCTTGATGGCCGCCGTGGTCAGCATGTCCACGGCCGCGCTGTAGTCCGGCTTGCGCTTGTTGGCCATGATCTGGCCGTCTGCGAACTGCTTGCGCACTTCCACCACCACGGAGCCAGCGGCGCGGCCCACGGCTTCCATCGCCATGGCGCCGAAGAGGTAAGGGATGAGCCCGCCAATGAACAGGCCGACGATCACTTTGTGGTCGCTCAGGTCGAACGCCAGGTTCATGCCGCGCGCTTCCAGCGCGTGCGTGTAGTCGGCGAACAGCACCAGCGCGGCCAAGCCGGCCGAGCCGATGGCGTAGCCCTTGGTCACCGCCTTGGTGGTGTTACCCACGGCGTCCAGCGGGTCGGTGATGTCGCGAACGCTGCTGGGCAGTTCGGACATCTCGGCAATGCCGCCGGCGTTGTCGGTGATGGGGCCGTAGGCGTCCAGCGCGACGACGATGCCAGCCATGCTCAGCATCGAGGTGGCGGCCACTGCGATGCCGTACAGGCCGGCCAGCGCGTAGGCCGCGTAGATGGCAGCACAGATCAGCAGCACCGGGTAGGCCGTGGAGCGCATGCTGACGCCCAGGCCGGCGATGATGTTGGTGCCGTGGCCGGTGGTGGACGCCTGTGCGATGTGCTTGACCGGGCTGTACTGCGTGCCGGTGTAGAACTCGGTGATCCAGACCAGTGCAGCCGTGAGCGCCAAGCCGACAAAGCAGGCGCCGAAGAGCGCCATCGCACTGGCGGTCTTGCCGCCAACCAGCTTTACGGGCTCGGGGAACACCGCGGTGGTGACGAAGTAGAACGCGATCAGCGACAGCACACCGGCCACCGCCAAGCCGCGGTACAGCGCTGGCATCACGTTGGTCATGCCCGGCGTGGCCTTGACGAAGTAGCAGCCGATGATGGAGGCGATGATCGAGACCCCGCCCAGCACCAGCGGGTAGATCACGCCAGCCATGGGGGCGCTGACGATCATGATGGCGCCCAACGCCATGGTGGCAATCAACGTTACCGCGTAGGTCTCGAACAGATCGGCGGCCATACCGGCGCAGTCGCCCACGTTGTCGCCCACGTTGTCAGCGATCACGGCCGGGTTGCGCGGATCGTCTTCCGGAATGCCGGCTTCCACCTTGCCCACCAAATCGGCGCCGACGTCAGCACCCTTGGTGAAGATGCCCCCGCCCAGCCGCGCAAAGATTGAAATCAGCGACGAGCCGAATGCCAGCCCGAGCATGGGCTTGAGCATTTGCGACAGCGTGGTGTCACCGCTCGGCATCACCGCACCGGTGGTCCACCAGAAGAACAGCACGACGCCGATGAGGCCCAGGCCGACGACCAGCATGCCGGTAATGGCGCCACCCTTGAAGGCGACGTCCAGTGCTGGACCGATGCCTTTGGTGGCGGCTTGCGCGGTGCGCACGTTGGCGCGTACCGATATGTTCATGCCGATGAAACCGCAGGCGCCTGAAAGCACCGCCCCGAGCACGAAGCCGATGGCGGTCTTGCTGTCGAGGAACACGAAGATCAGCGCAGCCAGCACGACGCCGACGATGCCGATGGTCTTGTACTGACGTGCGAGGTAAGCGGCAGCGCCTTGCTGTATGGCGCCCGCGATTTCCTGCATGCGCGCATTGCCGGCATCCTGCTTCAGGATCCAGCTTCGTTGCAAGAACCCGTAGATCACGGCAATCAAGCCGCAGGCAAGCGCTATGTTGAGCGCCATCGAAGTGGACATCGGGAGAACTCCTTCTTCTTTCTATCTTTCGTCTGTGCCACGAAGCAAGGAAAGCCTCGCTCTGGCGCGCTGATCCCTCACCTCTGGGACCGGCAACATGCTACGGGACGCACGACCCTGCCAGCCATGGTGTTTTCCTGCGGTTTCACGATCTTGACAGTCTGCGACGTCAAGGATTACGTGTCAGGGCTTGGAAAGCACGCCGCCTAGAATTGGGGTCAACCCTGATCTCGGAGAGCTTTCTTCGAGACCGCCACAGTCACCGTCCTGATCGAAAGCCCGTATGAGTTTGCACAACGTGTCGCCCGGCCCCAAGGCCCCTGAAGAGTTCAACGTCATCATCGAGATCCCGATGAACGCCGACCCGATCAAGTACGAGGTCGACGAGGAATCCGGCGCACTGTTTGTGGATCGTTTCATGGGCACGGCCATGCACTATCCGTGCAACTACGGCTACATCCCCAAGACCTTGGCAGACGATGGCGACCCTGTGGACGTCCTGGTGATCACCCCCGTGCCGCTGATTCCTGGCGTAGTTGTGACGTGCCGCCCGATTGGCGTGCTCAAGATGGACGACGAGGCGGGCGGCGACAACAAGCTGCTGGCCGTGCCCATCGACAAGATCCTGTCGATCTACACCCAGTGGCAAAAGCCCGAGGACCTCAACCCCATGCGCTTGAAGACCATTCAGCACTTCTTCGAGCATTACAAGGATCTTGAACCCGGCAAGTGGGTCAAGGTGCAAGGCTGGGAAGGCCCGCAAAGCGCTCGCGAGGAAGTGCAAGCCGGGATGGCCAACTGGGCTGCCCAGCAGGCCGGCTGAGGCCTAGCCATTGGGGTTCAGGGGCGGGAGACGGGCAGGCCTGGCAGGGCCACCGGTGCTTGCAAGGGGACCAGCAACGCCTCAGGCCGCATCCGTTGAAGGCTTCTTGAACGGACTGCGCTCGCGCAGTTCATCTGCATAGGCCTCCATCCCCGTCCCCTCGCGGGCCAGGAACTCAGCGATGGCCGCTTCGAAGCGGCTGTCCCGAATCCAGTGTGCCGAAGCCGTCCTGACGGGGAGGAGCCCTCGTGCCATCTTGTGTTCCCCCTGGGCACCCCCTTCGAATCGATTGAATCCCTGAGCAATGCACCAGGCCAGGGGCTGGTAGTAACAGGCCTCGAAGTGCAGGCACGGTATGTGCTCAGTCGCGCCCCAGTAGCGTCCCCAGGCCCACCCTGTGCGCCGGTCGATCGCAATGAGCGACGCTGCCACGGGCTGGCCTTGACGGCGAGCCACGAAGAGCACCCAGTGTTGGGGCAGGTCCTGCGCCATCCTGGAAAAGAAGTCTCGGCTGAGGTATGGGCTTGAGTGGTGCGCGGCGTAGGTGCCGCAGTAGCGCTGGTAGAAGAAGTCCCAGAGATCCTCGTCAATGGCGCTGCCTTCATGGACGGTGAAGCTCACGCCGGCGTCGGCCACGCGGCGGCGTTCCTGAGCGATGTTCTTGCGCTTGTGTCGGTGCATGCCGCTGAGCAACTGCGCAAAGTCCATCACCGGGTGCTCCGGGTCCTGAGTCCAGTGGAATTGCAGTCCTTCACGGATCAGCCACCCCTGGGATGCGAGCACCGCCTCGTCGCAGGCATCCATGAACAGCAGGTGCGCAGACGACAGGCCGAGCTCCCGCGCCAGATGCCGAAAGGCCTCGGCCAGTGCGGCGCGCGAGTGCTCGTCCCGGGCCAGCAACCGCGTCCCGGGCACGGGCGTGAAGGGGATGGCCGCCAACGCTTTCGGGTAGTAAGGCAGGCGGTGACGGTGATGAGCGTCGGCCCAAGCCCAGTCGAAGACATATTCCCCATAGGAATGGCTCTTGAGGTACAGCGCCAGACCCGCGTGCAGGTTCCCGTTGTGCCAGAGGGTGAGGAACTTGGGATCCCAGCCGGTGGCGGGAGTGGCGCTGCCTGAGGTCTCAAGTGCACTCAGGTAGGCGTGGCGCAGGAAGGGGGTAGGGTGCTTCTGCTGCGCAAGCAATGCATCCCAGTGCACAGCGGGGATCTCAGTGGGCGAGTCGTGGACCTGGATGCGATACTCGGACACCTTGTGATGGCTCCTGATGGTGGGCCCCAAAGACCCTATGTTGAAGGTGGCGCTGGCCCAGATCAATGCGACGGTGGGAGACCTCGAGGGCAACTCGCAACTCATCGAAGCAGCAGCCCGCGAAGCCTACGCGAAAGGCGCTCGCCTGGTGGTTTCACCAGAACTGTCCCTGACCGGGTATCCGCCCGAGGACCTGCTGCTGCGGCCCGCATTCATGAAGGCCTGTGATGATGCGTTGCAAGCGCTGGCCCGGCGTCTGGCAGATATGCCGGAGTTGAGCGTGCTGGTGGGGCATCCGGTCGCCGTCCAACTCCCTGCGGATCAGCGCTCGAAGTCGCTTGCAGTCCCCGCCTGTTTCAACGCGGCCAGCGTGCTGGCCGGCGGCGCCGTGGCGGGCACGTACTACAAGCGGGAGTTGCCCAACTACCGGGTTTTCGACGAGCGGCGCTACTTCACGTCGGGGCGTGATGCGGGTGCTGCCCCGCTGGTCCTCGAGGTGCAGGGTGTGCGCGTGGGGGTGCTCATCTGCGAGGACGCCTGGTTCGACGAACCGGCCGAAGTTTCCTGTGCCGCAGGTGCACAGGTGCTTTGCGTCATCAATGCCTCTCCCTTTCATCTGGACAAGGCCTACGAACGCGAGGACCGCATGGCGCAGCGCGCCCGGGCCTGCGGTGTGCCCGTGCTCTACGCCCACCTGGCGGGTGGGCAGGACGAGGTGGTGTTTGACGGCGCCTCCTTTGCGGTCGATGCGCAAGGCACCATCCGCGCGCGCATGCCGTCGTTTGAGGCCGGCCTCAGCTTGCTGACCGTGGGGCCTGACGGCCAGGTGGAGGGGCCCATCGCGGAGGTTCCCACCCTGGAGCAGCAGGCCTGGTCAGCCCTGGTCACCGGTGTGCGGGATTACGTGAACAAGAACGGCTTTCCCGAGGCCATCATCGGCCTGTCGGGCGGGATCGACTCAGCTCTGGTGCTGGCAGTGGCGGTTGATGCCCTGGGTGCTGGGCGTGTGCGCACGGTCATGATGCCCTCGCCTTACACCGCAGACATTTCCTGGATCGATGCCCGGGAGATGGCCCATGGGCTGGGTGTGCGTCATGACGAGATTCCCATCGCGACCGTGTTCGAGGCCTTCAAGGCCGGTCTCGCACCGTTCTTCGCAGGCTTGGCTGAGGACGCGACCGAGGAGAACATCCAGGCGCGTATACGTGGAACGCTGCTGATGGCCCTGTCCAACAAGACCGGCGCCATCGTGCTGACCACGGGCAACAAGAGCGAAATGGCCACTGGGTACTGCACCCTCTACGGTGACATGGCCGGTGGTTTCGCCGTGATCAAGGACGTGGCGAAGACGCTGGTGTATCGGCTGGCGCGGTGGCGGAACCAGCAATCCGGGGGGAGCGTCATCCCGGAACGCATCATCACGCGCGCTCCGTCTGCCGAACTGCGTCCTGACCAGACGGATCAGGACAGTCTGCCGCCGTACGAAGTGCTCGATGGCATCCTGGCCCTGTACATGGAAGAAGACCGCAGCGTGCAGGAGATCATCGACCAAGGGTACGCTCCGGCCGATGTCGAGCGGGTCACGCGACTGATCAAGATCAACGAGTACAAGCGGCGGCAGGCCCCGGTGGGCATACGCATCACCCATCGTGCGTTTGGTCGCGACTGGCGATATCCCATCACTTCCAGATTCCGTGCGTAAACTGTCCCGACGAATTGTTGAAAGCTGAGGTTCTCCATGAAGCAGATCACCGCCATAATCAAGCCGTTCAAGCTCGAGGAGGTTCGGGAGGCCCTGGCGGATGTCGGCGTGTCAGGTTTGACCGTGACCGAGGTCAAGGGCTTTGGGCGTCAGAAGGGCCACACCGAGCTTTACCGCGGTGCCGAGTACGTGGTGGACTTCCTGCCCAAGGTGAAGATCGAGATCGTGGTCAAGGACGCTGACGTCGACCGCTGCATTGACGCAGTGGTGCGTGCTGCGAAGACAGGGAAGATCGGAGATGGCAAGATCTTCGTCACCGCGGTGGAGCAGGTGGTGCGCATCCGCACCGGTGAAACCGACGAGTCGGCTGTGTAGCTGTTGACTTGTGGCTGTCTAGCGGCTGGGTCGCTGAGGTAACGGGGCTCTGGGCTGCATCAAATGTCCCGGTAGCTGTCGGGTCCGGTCGCCTCAAGGCAGGCACCATGCAAACGCCCCAGGAGTTCGTCGGCATCGGTGCCGACATGCAGCTTGTCCAACTGGGCCTGTTCGAGGAATCCGCTTGAGACGGTGTGGCGCAGGAAGGTCAGCAGCCCATCATAGAAGCCGCCTACGTTGAGCAGGCCGATCGGCTGGTCGTGGTACCCGATCTGTCTCCAGGTCCAGACCTCGAACAACTCCTCCAGGGTGCCAATGCCGCCGGGCAGGGCCAGGAAGACGTCGGCCCGCTCGGCCATCATTTGCTTGCGCTGATGCATGGTGTCCACGATGTGGATCTCGCTCAGGCCCGTATGACCGACCTCGCGTTCGCGCAACTTCTGCGGTATCACTCCTACCGCGCGTCCCCCTGACGCCAGCACGGCATCGGCCACACTGCCCATCAGTCCCACTCTCCCTCCGCCGTAGACCAACTGCCATCCTCGCTGCCCGATGGCCTGCCCCGTTTGGCGAGCCGCGAGTGTGTACAGAGAGTCAGACCCGGAACGCGAGCCGCAGTAAACACAAACGCTGAAGGGGACTTTGGCGTTCACGGCAGGTGAGAGTCGGGTGCGACGAAGGAATCAGGCAGTGAATCGAACCCAGGCCGCCGAGGCCCAGACCGCCCCGAAGAGCAGCAGGGACATCATGACGGCGGCGCTTCCCATATCCTTGGCCCGCCTGCTCAGGTCATGGTGGTCCATGGAGACGCGGTCTACCGTGCTCTCAACCGCTGAGTTGAGCAGTTCCACAATGAGGACCAGCATCAAGGTGCCAATGAGCAGAGCCCTCTCCACCCAGTTGCGGCCCAGCCACGCGCCCACTGGCAGCAGCAGCAGGAACAGCACGAGTTCTTGACGAAAGGCGCTTTCGAACTGCCATGCATCGCGCAGGCCTCGTGCGGAGTGCCCGGCGGCTCGCACCACCCTGCGCCACCCAGTGTGTATCTTGTGGGGGTTCTGGGCCGGGCTGTCGACAGGTTCGTCTCTCATGTGCCCAAGGCCGAGTCCGGGGCCGGCACTTGAACAGGCAACGGCCTGCAATCCACCAAACGGGTGCGGCAGATCAGGTCATGCACGAACTGCCTGTCGGGGCTCCAGTGGGCCGCAATCGCGATGACCATGACCCCGCCCAACAAGCACATCCAGAGCCCCGCCCCAGCTGGCGTGTCGGCCCAATGGGCCACCCCCAGCGCCGGAAGGAACCATAGCCAGCTAAGCAGGTATCGCGCTACGGCGCGGCGCGGTGTCACCGCATGGCCTTGCCTGTCGACCAGGCGCACATGCCACGTCTTCATGGCCAAGGTCTGTCCCGACTTGCACCAAAACCACACGAAGTAGGAGCCCAGCACGAAGAACACGAAGGCCTGAAGGCCATGTAGCCCTTGCAGCGCATGGCGTTGCTGCGTCAGCCCGGAGAACACGAAACCAGCCGCCATCACCACGCCGAAGAGCAGCAGGCCTTCGTACACGAAGCTGGCCATCCTGCGCCACACGGGGGCAGGGCGCAGATGCCCGGCTGGAGCAGCGCTGAGCTCGGTAGCGGCGTTCACGGGGAAGGCGCCTGATCGAAGATGGCCCAGCCTGCCATGGCAGCGGCTTGAGGCCCACGCTTGGGCAACAAGGTCTTGGGATCGACGAACGTCGAAGTAGCCACGATCTTCGGCATGCCGGGTTGATGGTGGGAAGGGGGGGCGTGGACCTTGGACACCAGCTGTGTTGTGGCGCCGGGCTTGATCTGTACCACCGTCGGGGCCACGGGCTTCTTCACGTTAAATCCAGGAGCGGATGCAGAGACGGTGTTCTTCTTCTGTGTGGCCGAACCGGACATGGATTGCGGGTCGCCGCGGTTCGCCTGGCCCGCCAGCGCGGTTCTCTCGTCATCGGTAAGCGCCAAGTACGCTTCCCATTTGGCCTGCCGATCATCGGCAGGCCATTGGCGTACCTCCTGAAATTGCAGCCTGGCCTGACCTCGCTGTGCGGGCGACATTTGAGCCCACTCGAACATGCGCTCGCGCACCCGCCCGCGTTCCTCATTGGACATGAGCGGCATGCGGGCAGCGACCTCCAGCCACTTCTGTTGTCTGTCGGCTGACAGCGAAGGCCATTCTTTTTGCAGTTGCTGGAGTTCGCGCCGCTGCTGAGGTGTCAGGGAAGCCCAGGGAACCTGGCCCTGACTTGACGTAGAACCTGCAAGTTGGGTGCGCGGACTGTCCGCCGGGGTTTGTCCGAAGGAGACGCCAGAACAAACCCAGGTGACGCACACCAGCCAGACGGTTCGCGGCCAGGTCAGGCGTCGGCGGACACTCTCGGCCATCACGGGCGGGGCGACTTGAGAAACTCCGCAAAGCCCGGATCGGCATAAGCGGAAGGCGGGAGATCGTCCGAGAGCAGCGCTGCGTCGACTTCGGCCGCGGCCTCGATCCGCTGTGTCAGGCTGAACTGGTCAATACAGATGAGACCCAGTGTCAGGGCGACCACCGGCATGAACGCCGCCAACCGGGCCCACCAGGGCGTCAGACCTGCCGCCGAACCGTAGGAGATGACCGCAGGTCTTGCGTCCAGCGCCTTGAGGCGCCGAACTCGCTGGGCTGCTTCGACGGCCTGCCACCTGGCGGCGGACAGACGCCTCTCAATGTGCCCAGCCAACACGGGGCTGCCGCCCCCCAGGCCAGCGATCACCCGCTCACCAAAGCTTTGCTCTGCACGGACGGCGTCGTCCGGGAACGTGGGGTTTGGCTTGCTTGACAGTTTGATCACAACACGATCCCTCTGGCCTTTAGTGCCTTTGCGAGGCCGCTGACCGCCCGAGAGCAGTGCGTCTTGACACTCCCCTCAGAACACCCCATGACTTGTGCTGTTTCCGCAACATCCATCTCCTCCCAGTAACGCAACAGGAAGGCTTCCCGTTGACGGGCGGGCAGTTCGGAAATCTCTGATTCGATGATCATCATCACCTGCGAGCGGTAGGCGCCATCAGACGCACTTTCCGTGCCGGCATTGCCGCCTGCTGTGGACAGGTACTCCAACAGGTCAAAGCCCGGATCATCGTCTGATGAATCGAGCTCTTCCATCGAGGTGAAGAGCGCGTTTCGGACCTTCTGCCGTCGGAACCAGTCCATGGTGGCATTGGCAAGGATGCGCTGAAAGAGCAGCGGCCATTCCTGGCTCGGGCGGTCTGCGTAGCGCTCGGCCAGTCGAATCATCGCGTCTTGCACGATGTCAAGAGCCGAGTCGTCGTCGCGAACAGTGAACGCTGTGCGCTTGAAAGCGCGCTTCTCGACGCTCTTCAGAAAGTCCGTGAGGGCCTGATCCGAGGTCAAGATGGGGGAGGCAGTGTGGCGCGGGAGTTCGAGTGAGTATCCCATTCGCAAGCTCAACCCGAATCGCCTTGAGAGGCAGTGTCATAATCGACCGCTCGCACCATGCGAGTAGTCTCGGCAGAGAGCTGATGTTCAGCGCGAAGCCGAAAGACTGCGCAGGCACCGAATCCGCCCCACGAGGGTGCGCAGGAGGTGCACCGATGGTTTTTCGTTAGAGAAATTCACAGAGGTTCTCAATGGACATGTCTGCCGCAGAAGTCAAGCGGGCCGCCTTGGCGCAAGCAAACGCCGCCACCACGGACCCCAATGGTTCGGAAATCCTGGTGAGAAGCCTTCAGGCCGAAGGCGTGAAGTTCCTTTGGGGCTACCCAGGCGGAGCGGTTCTGTACATCTACGACGCGCTCTACAAGCAGGATTCGATAGAGCATGTGCTGGTGCGGCATGAGCAGGCCGCAGTGCATGCGGCCGACGGTTATGCCCGTGCAACAGGTGAGGTTGGTGTTGCGCTGGTGACCTCGGGGCCAGGGGTGACGAACGCCATCACCGGCATCGCGACAGCGTACATGGACTCGATCCCGATGGTGATCATCACCGGTCAAGTGCCTACGCCGGCCATCGGCCTCGACGCCTTCCAGGAGTGCGATACGGTGGGCATCACGCGTCCCATCGTGAAGCACAACTTTCTTGTCAAGGACGTCCGTGATCTCGCGTCCACGATGAAGAAGGCTTTTCACATTGCCCGCAGTGGCAGGCCGGGCCCGGTGGTGGTGGACATTCCCAAGGATGTGTCGCTCAAGACGGCGCCATTCGATTACCCCGACACCATTTCCATGCGTTCCTACAACCCGGTTCGCAAGGGTCACGGGGGGCAGATCCGGAAGGCTGTTCAGCTGCTGCTGACCGCCAAGCGCCCCTACATCTACACCGGCGGTGGTGTCATCCTGGGTGAAGCCTCCCACGAGTTGCGGGAGCTGGCCGATTTGCTGGGCTTTCCGTGCACGAATACCTTGATGGGCTTGGGCGCCATTCCCGCCTCGGATCCGAAGTTCCTCGGCATGTTGGGCATGCATGGCACCTACGAAGCCAACATGACCATGCAGCACTGCGATGTGTTGTTGGCCGTGGGCGCGAGGTTCGATGACCGTGTCATCGGCAACCCCAAGCATTTCGCGTCGGTGGAAAGGAAGATCATCCATGTCGATATCGATCCTTCTTCCATCTCCAAGCGAGTGAAGGTGGATGTGCCGATCGTGGGTGACGTCAAGGAAGTCCTGACCGAGTTGACGGCCCAGATACGCGAAGCGACGATGCGTCCTGATGCACAGGAACTGCAGGCTTGGTGGTCGCAGATTGGGCAGTGGCGCGGCCGTGAGTGTCTCAAGTACCGCGAGAGCAGCGAGGTCATCAAGCCCCAGATGGTGGTCGAGACCCTGCACCGCCTGACCCGCGGCACGGACGCGTACATCACCTCAGATGTCGGGCAGCACCAGATGTGGGCGGCCCAGTATTACGGGTTTGACGAGCCGCGTCGGTGGATCAACTCGGGCGGTCTCGGCACCATGGGCGTGGGCCTTCCCTACGCCATGGGCATCAAGCTCGCCAAGCCCGATGCAGATGTGTTTTGCATCACGGGCGAAGGCTCGATCCAGATGTGCATCCAGGAACTGTCGACCTGCCTGCAGTACGGTACTCCCGTCAAGGTGCTGTCGCTGAACAACCGCTATCTCGGCATGGTGCGCCAATGGCAGCAACTGGACTATGGTGGGCGCTATTCGCACAGTTACATGGATGCCTTGCCTGACTTCGTCAAGTTGGCGGAGGCCTATGGTCACGTAGGTCTGAAGATAGAGTCGCCGGGCGATGTGGAGCCTGCCCTCAAGGAGGCCATTCGACTGAAGGACCGGACAGTGTTCCTGGACATCCGAACAGACCCAACCGAGAACGTCTGGCCCATGGTTCAGGCGGGCAAAGGCATCTCCGAGATGCTGCTGGGTTCCGAGGACCTTTGATCTTGCTGCAAGGCGTTGGGGCTCGATGCGGTTACCGCTGCATGTGAGGTCCCGGCGCCAAGCGGCAATGATCGGTCTCGGAGTCCATGCATTTCCTCTTTTCTCAAACCCATTGAAACCTCAAGGCTGGGGCGAACCGTCTACAGACGGTCCGCCTGAGTGCCCTCAGGACACTTCAATATGAAACACATCATTGCGGTATTGCTCGAGAACGAACCGGGAGCCTTGTCTCGGGTGGTGGGCCTGTTTTCGGCCCGCGGCTACAACATCGAGAGTCTGACCGTCGCGCCGACCGAGGACGCTTCCTTGTCCCGCATGACCATCGTGACCACAGGTTCCGATGACGTCATCGAGCAGATCACCAAGCACCTGAACCGGCTCATTGAGGTGGTCAAGGTTGTGGATCTGACCGAGGGCCACTTCACTGAACGTGAACTGATGCTCATCAAGGTGAGAGCCGTTGGCAAGGAGCGCGAGGAAATGAAGCGCATGGCCGACATCTTCCGAGGGCGCATCATCGACGTGACCGAGAAGAGCTACACCATAGAGTTGACGGGAGACTCCAGCAAGCTCGACGCGTTCCTGGTTGCCATCGACCGGGCGTCGATCCTGGAGACTGTGCGCACGGGCGCCAGTGGCATCGGTCGCGGCGAACGCATCCTCAGGGTCTGACGCCTTCAGAGTCACAACTTCATTCACCCCCATCCCCTATCAATCCCACCACCAAGAACGGAGAAATCATGAAGGTTTTCTATGACAAGGACGCCGACCTCAGCCTGATCAAGGGCAAGAACGTCACCATCATCGGCTATGGCTCGCAAGGCCATGCACACGCGCAGAACCTCAACGACAGCGGTGTGAAGGTGACTGTCGGTCTGCGCCGCGGTGGCGCGTCCTGGTCCAAGGTGGAAAAGGCTGGACTGAAGGTCGCCGAGGTTGGCGAGGCTGTCAAGACCGCCGACGTCGTGATGGTGCTGCTGCCCGATGAGCAGATTGCCTCCGTCTACAAGAATGACATCGAGCCGAACATTCCGCAGGGCGCCTCGTTGGCATTTGCGCACGGTTTCAACGTGCACTACGGCCAGGTGGTTCCGCGCGAGGATCTGGATGTCTGGATGGTGGCCCCCAAGGCGCCCGGCCACACCGTGCGCAGCACGTATGCGCAAGGTGGCGGCGTGCCTCACCTGATCGCCGTGCATGCCGACTGTTCTGGCAAGGCCCGTGATGTCGCGTTGAGCTATGCCGCCGCGAACGGCGGGGGCAAGGCCGGGATCATCGAGACCAATTTCCGAGAGGAGACCGAGACCGATTTGTTCGGTGAGCAGGCCGTCCTTTGCGGCGGCACGGTCGAACTCATCAAGGCGGGTTTTGAGACGCTGGTGGAGGCGGGTTATGCACCCGAGATGGCCTACTTCGAGTGCCTGCACGAACTGAAGCTGATCGTGGACCTGATCTACGAAGGCGGCATCGCCAACATGAATTACTCCATCTCCAACAATGCGGAGTATGGCGAGTACGTCACCGGCCCCCGCATCGTCAACGACGAGACCAAGCAGGTCATGCGCAAGGTGCTGCACGACATTCAGACCGGCGAGTACGCCAAGAGCTTCATTCTGGAGAACCGTGCTGGCGCCCCCACGCTGACGTCGCGCCGCCGCCTGATGGCCGAGCACCAGATCGAGGTCGTCGGCGAGAAGCTGCGCGCCATGATGCCCTGGATCAAGGCCAACAAGCTGGTGGACAAGAGCCGCAATTGACCAGGGTCGCCGCACATCCGGCCATCCCGCCCCAGAAGGAAAGAGATGCCTTCAAGCGAACCTGAGGAGGTTCAGGAACCCGTGAGGCCACGACGGCGCGGCATTTACGTGTTGCCGAATGCGGTGACACTGGCCGCGTTGTTCGCGGGCTTTTATGGCATCGTCATGGCGATGTCCGGCAGGTTCGAAGCTGCTGCGATAGGCATCTTTTGTGCGGCTATCCTGGACAGCCTGGATGGTCGCATCGCCCGAATGACGAACACGCAGAGCGCGTTCGGAGAGCAGATGGACAGCCTGTGCGACATGGTGAGCTTCGGGCTGGCGCCTGCACTCATCGTGTACGAATGGGCGCTCAAGGGGTTGGGCAAGGCCGGCTGGATCGTCGCGTTCATCTATTGCGCTGCGGCTGCCCTGCGCCTGGCGCGCTTCAACACCAACATTGGCGTTGTTGACAAGCGATTCTTCCAAGGGCTGCCCAGCCCGGCCGCCGCTGCTTTGGTGATCGGCCTCATCTTCGTTGCGGAAGACGCTGGTTGGCGGGATGTCTCCAAGATCGCATGGCTGTCATGGACCGCCCTGGGCGTGACGCTGTTCGCCGGCTTGACGATGGTGACCAACTTGCCTTTCTACAGTTTCAAGGTCGTAGGAGGGCGCAAGACGGTGCCGTTCGCCGTCATCGTTGCAGTGGCCTTGGGTATCGCGCTGGTGAACATCCACCCACCCATCGTGCTGTTCAGCCTGTTTTTGGGTTACGGCTTGTCCGGCTACGTGATCTATGCCTACAGGAAGGCCAAGGGCAGGCCCGTGAGCGTGATCGCCACCTCGACTGATGAACCTGAAGAACGCGGACTTCATTGACGAGTGGGTGTGCTACATTCAAACTGTGATGAACGTGATCGCTTTTCTGATGGCTCTACACCTAGAGGTGCCGATGGCGCGCTGATCATCCACGTTCGTCGTAACTGCCTTGGATAGACGGCCCGCCAGCTTCGCGCAGCGGGCCGTTTGCATTTTCAGCCCACGTTCCTTCCGCAACTGATTTCCAACCCTGCCTGGGAGAACTTTCATGACCGACAAGCTCTTCATCTTCGACACCACTTTGCGCGACGGCGAACAGTCGCCGGGCGCGTCCATGACCCGTGAGGAGAAGCTGCGCATTGCCCGGCAACTGGAAAGGCTTCGGGTGGATGTGATCGAGGCAGGGTTTGCCGCCTCCAGCAACGGAGACTTTGAGGCCGTGAAGGCCATCGCCGACGTCATCAAGGACAGTACGGTGTGTTCGCTGGCCCGCGCCAACGATCGCGACATTGCCCGCGCTGCCGAGGCCTTGAAGAGTGCAGCCTCTTCGCGCATCCACACCTTCATTGCCACCAGCGAACTCCACATGGAGAAGAAGCTGCGCATGAGCCGAGAGCAAGTCCTTGAGCAGGCCCGCCTGTCGGTGCGGTTTGCTCGCAACCTGTGCGGTGATGTCGAGTTCTCGCCTGAGGACGGGTACCGATCGGATCCGGAGTTCCTCTGTCGCGTGCTGGAGGCCGTCATCGCCGAAGGGGCCACCACCATCAACATCCCGGACACGGTAGGCTACGCGATACCTGAGCTCTACGGAAACTTCATCAAGAATCTTCGAGAGCGAATCCCCAATGCTGACAAGGCGGTCTGGTCCGTCCATTGCCACAACGACCTGGGAATGGCTGTCGCGAATTCATTGGCGGGCGTGATGATCGGCGGCGCCCGTCAAGTGGAGTGCACCATCAACGGGTTGGGGGAGCGTGCAGGCAACTGCTCGCTTGAGGAAGTGGTGATGGCGGTTCGGACCCGCCGTGACTACTTTGGGCTCGATGTCGGAATCGACGCGTCGCAGATCGTGCCGGCTTCGCGCCTGGTTGCGCAGACCACGGGTTTTGTCGTGCAGCCCAACAAGGCGGTGGTGGGCGCGAATGCGTTTGCGCATGCGTCAGGCATTCACCAAGACGGCGTGCTCAAGGCCCGTGACACCTACGAGATCATGCGTGCCGAGGATGTGGGCTGGAGCGCGAACCGTATCGTGCTCGGAAAACTTTCCGGACGCAACGCCTTCAAGCAACGGCTTCAGGAACTGGGTGTCGAACTCGGGTCCGAAGCGGAGATCAACGCTGCCTTCGCGCGCTTCAAGGACCTTGCGGACCGCAAGAGCGAGATCTTCGATGAGGACATCATTGCGCTCGTCAGTGATGAGAGTGTCACGGTCGAGCAAGAGCACTACAGGTTGCTGTCACTGTCGCAGAGGTCGGAAACCGGAGAGCGTCCCCATGCCAGCGTGACGGTCTCCGCGGGCGGGCAGGAGTTCAAGGCGGAGAGCGCTGGCAATGGCCCAGTGGATGCGAGCCTGAAGGCGATCGAGTCCAAGCTTTCCAGCGGTGCTGAGATGCTTCTGTATTCGGTCAACGCCATCACATCCGGCAGTACCGAGTCCCAGGGCGAGGTGACCGTTCGGCTTCAATTGGGTGGACGCGTCGTCAACGGCGTGGGTGCCGACCCTGACATTGTGGTGGCCTCGGCCAAGGCCTACCTTGCAGCCCTGAACAAGCTGCAAAGCAAGGCCGAAAGAGTGGCTGCCCAAGGTTGAGTTGTGCCGGCCTGGTCGTGAGGATGGCAATTTCTCAGGTGACTGTTGAGCAGCATTTTCCAAGTGCTTGATATTGCCCAATCTTTAGCCTTCCCCTACACTCCCGCAGCTTGAAGCGTGCAGGGGTGTAGATGCCGGTCGGAGGTGTGATGCGGGGTGTACGGTTGCTGAAGGGAGTGCTGGTCCTCGCAGGGGTCGGCTGGGCCTTGATGGCCGGCGCGCAGCCTGCATCCCCGGGCAAGTCGCAAACGACTTCGCTGAAGGTCGAGAAGCCGCAGAAAGGCCCGCCCTCGGCACAGGGAAGTGCGCGTTCTGCAACTGCCAGGGCCCAGGGGTCCGCGCAGGGAGCCAAGGCAGGCCGAGACTTGAACGCTCGCGCCGCAGGGCGGGAGCAGCGGGCAGACCAGAAGGGCACGCTGGGGAAAAAGGCGCCCGCCAGCACCGCTTTGCGGCGGCCGACCTCTTCAACCCATGTTGTACAAGCGCGGTCCGTGACGCGGACCAACAGCGGTCCTGCGCGTACATCCTTTGGGCAGCGCGCGGGACTGCATGACACGGCTGACCCTTTGGATCTGAGGTCCAGTGTGGCGCTGGTGATCGACCAGGATACTCAGCAGGTGCTCTTCAGCAAGAACCCAGACGCCGTGTTGCCCATCGCTTCCATCACCAAGCTCATGACCGCCATGGTGGTGCTGGAGGCGGGTCAGTCCCTTGACGAACAACTGGCAATCACACAGGACGACGTCGATACCGAAAAAGGCAGCGGTTCGCGCCTGCGTGTGGGATCCTCCCTTTCACGAGGGGACATGCTTCATCTGGCCTTGATGGCTTCTGAGAACCGCGCCGCAAACGCGTTGGGGCGTCACTACCCGGGAGGGCTGACAGTCTTCGTGGATGCAATGAACCGCAAGGCGCGCAGCCTGGGTATGACCAGCACGCGCTATGTTGAGCCCACCGGCCTGTCCAGCGCCAATCAGTCCAGTGCGCATGATTTGTCCGTCCTGGTTCGCGCTGCTTCCGAGCATCAATTGATCCGCGAGTTGTCCACCACGGCAGACGCGAGCGTGACTGTCGGAACCCGTTCCATGCAGTTTCGCAACACCAACGGGCTGATACGCAACCCTTCGTGGGAGATCGGCCTGCAGAAGACGGGCTATATCTCCGAGGCCGGTCGTTGTGTGGTGATGCAGGCGCAGCTTGCGGGTCGCAAACTCATCATGGTCCTGCTGGACTCGGCAGGGCGTTACTCTCGCATCGGCGATGCTGAGCGCCTGCGTAACTGGATCACCCATTCCCTGCCGGCCGCTCAGGCTGCAACAGCTCCTGCCTCAGGGGGCTGAGTTACGCTGTGTCAGCGCGCATGGTGCCCCAGAGCCGCTGAAATCTCCCTTGCTGTGGCGCGCAGGCGTTCCAGCCAGGATTCCTCCAGTCGGTCTGTGGGTGAAGAGATCGACAACCCGGCAACCAGTTTGCCTTGGTCGTCGTGGATGCCTGCCGCCATGCAGCGCACACCCAGTTCGAGTTCCTCGTCATCCCGGGCGTAGCCCAAGGCCCTGACCGCCGCAAGCTCTCGCTCCAGCCGGGCTGGTTCAGTGATGCTGTTTCTTGTGTGGCCCATCAAGCCTGTGCGGGTGATGTAGGCGCGAACGCGCTGAGGGTCATCGTGAGCCAGGAACAGTTTGCCCACAGAGGTGAGGTGCAAGGGAGCTCGCCCTCCGATAGCCCGAACGACCTGCATGCCTGAGCGTTCGCTGAACGTGCGTTCTATGTAGACGATCTCATCACCTTGGCGCATGGAGAGGTTGACCGGCTGGTGGGTCAGGCGGTGCAGTTCGCGCATGGGGCCTAGGGCCGCGTCCCTCACGTCGAGTCTGGCCTTGACCAGGTTTCCCAATTCCAGCAATCGCATTCCCAGGCGATAGCTGCCCACTTCCGGGCGGTCCACCAATCGGCCCAAGGTCAGATCGTTCAGGATTCGGTGAGCGGTGGACGGATGCAGGCCCGTGCGTTCGCTGATCTCTTTGAGCGACACCGGATCCTGATGGGATGCGAGGACGTCAAGCAGCGCGAAAGTGCGCTCCAAGACTTGAATGGCGGGTGTTGAGGGGGCCGACTTGCTCATGAGCTTCCACGATTCGGAGGTACATTTTGCATCGCGGAAGCGATTCCGGCCAGCCCTTCAGCGGCGTTCTGGCCAGATCTCACAGCACCTTCAAGGGTGGCTGGGTAGGGTCCGTCGACGTAGTCACCAGCCGCCCACAGATTGCCAGCAAGGCGCGCAGAGGGTCTGGCAATGCCGGGTTCACACCGAAAGGTGGCCCGGTGCTCAGTGAGGACGGCCTCAACCCTGGGAGCTTGGGGCCACGTATGGGCCGGAAACTGGTCATGTGCCTGCTGCAGCACCGCCTGCGCAAGCCTTTCCCGACCCAGACTGCAGAACTCGTCGGCAGCACTGATCACAAATGCAAACCCGCCGCCTGTATGGCCCATCGCCTTCAGATCGAAGGCGAACTGCGCCGGGCCCTTGGGAAGGAAAGTCATGGGAGTCTTCAGCCGGGCGCCATCGCAACGCAGGTAGACCGTCGAGATGGCTTCGTGAGGGATCTGTGACGCCAGCCCGGACCAGTGGGGGTCATGATCTCGTGTCAATCGGGCTGCCTCCTTCGCCGAACACGCGAGGATCACGCCGTCAAAGTAGCTGCCGCACAGCTGCCAGCTTGCGCCTGTTCGATCCAGTGAGGCCACGCGTTGACGAAGTTTCAACTGTGCCCCGTGGCGTTCCAGCCAGTCTTGCGCAGGCAGCGGAAGCAGATCCCCCAGAGGTCTGCTCGGCAGCAGCAGGTCGGCACTGCCTCGGCCTGTCAACAACGCATCTCTCAGCACTCGCAGGAAGACGCGAGCGCTCGCCCTGGAGGGCGGGGTGTTCAAGGCTGCCACACACAACGGATCCACCAGCCCGTGGCGGACCTCTTGCGGCAAGCCTTGTGACAAGCCCTCGACGCTGAGGTCGTGCGCGCACTGAAAGCCGCTCAGCGCCCAACGTGCGGATTCGCGTAACAGCGCAAGTCGTGAGGACCATTTCCATGAGCCATGGCGGAGGACCGCCACGGCGAAGGCCATTGGAGAGGAGGTGGTTCTCAGTGCCAGGCCGCTACCGCTGGGGTCCATCAGGCTCAGAGGAGTCCGGTGCAGTGCCTGGTCAGTGTCCACACCCAGTTCCCGCATGAGGTCCAGGGTGTGGTGGTAGGCACCAATCAGAATGTGCTGACCGTTGTCGTGGCGCTGTCCGTGCGTTTGGACGGTCCTGGCGCGACCTCCCAAGGTCGAGGCCATCTCGAACAGGGTGACCTCGTGCTTGTGCTGCACGGCCTTGACGGCGGCCGCAAGACCTGCCCAACCGGCCCCGATGATGGCTATCTTCATGTCCGACGCGGCGTTCTCGCTGAGGTCATCAGGATCCACGCCACTGGGTCTGTGCTGCGATCCAGAGCTTTCTCAGAGGTGTCAGCGAGGTGCGCTGGTGCAGCACTTGGAATCCCTGCGCTTCGATCTCGCGCAAGAGATTGCGGTAGATGTTGGCCATCATCAGTCCAGGTCGCTGGCGCGGTCGGTCTTCGAGAGGAAGCAGCGAGAAGGCTTCATCAAACAGCTGATGAGCACGCTGGGCCTGAAACGACATCAGCGCCGTGAAGCGGTCGCTGTAGCCCCAGGGTCGCTGGCGTGCAAGAAGCTCATGCGCTTTGACTCCGAACTGCTGAAGTTCGCTGATGGGCAGGTAGATCCTGCCTCTTCTGGCATCGTCACCCACGTCACGGATGATGTTGGTCAGTTGCATCGCCAATCCCAGACGGTGGGCATAGTCCACGGTTTGCGGGCTTTGACGTCCGAAGATGTTGCAGGCGACTTCCCCGACCACGCCGGCCACCAGATGGCAATACCCTGACAAAGCAGGGAAGTCGATGAACCGGTTCTGTTCCAGGTCGACCCGGCAACCCCTGATGACTGCTTGCAGATGCGCATGCTCGATGCCGAACTCCTGGGTCATGGGCATGAGAGCCCGCATGACCGGGTGAGTGGGTGCGCCGCCAAAGGCTGCAGCAACCTCTTGCTGCCACCAGGCCAGTTTGGCACCCGCCACTGACAGTTCCGCGGTATCGTCCACGACATCGTCGACCTCGCGGCAAAACGCATAGAAGGCCGTGATGGCCAGACGCCTGCGGGGCGGCAGGAACAGAAACGCGTAATAGAAACTGGATCCGCTGCGCGCGGCCTTCTGATGGACGTACTGCTCGGGCGTCATCGTGCAGGTCCGAAGGCGCGGCGCATAGACAAGGCTCGCCAAAGCAGAGTGGGCACATCAGCTGCGCTCAGCACCGGACGACTGTGAAAAGTCTGGTAGTCCATCCGTCTTATTCTCTCCAGGATGCGCAGGCCACCCTGCACCACGAGGCGGAGCTCCAGGCCCAGGCGCCCGCCGATCTCCAGCGGCAGCATGGCGCCTTCGTGCATGGTGGCACTGGCCCAATCGCACAGTTCGGCCACCAGGGCACGCTCGCATTGGGTGCCCGACGGGCGTCCGGCGCCGGGCGGCCAATGGATACCGTGGGCCGCAGCATCCTGTTTCGGGATGTACACCCGGCCCCTCGGGAGGTCGATGCTCAGGTCCTGCCAGAAATTGATCAGTTGCAGGGCAGAGCAGACTTTGTCTGACATGGTGATCAGCGCCTCGCCGTTCACGCCATGCAGATGGAGCAACAGTCTGCCAATCGGGTTGGCCGATCTGCGACAGTAGTCAAGCAACTCATCACGGCTTGTGTAGGCGGGGTTGCGAACGTCTTGTTCAAAGGCGTCCAGCAGATCATGCAGCGGAGCCGACGGCAGGTGGTGTTTCGCATGCGCGATCGCAAGCATGCGGAAGATGTCAGACCACGGCGCATCTGGATCTCGGCGTTGCCGCCCCTGCAGGGTGTCTTCGAGCGCCAGCCTGTAGGCCTTGAGTTCGCAAAGGCGTTGGTCCGGCGCCTGGTCGCCCTCATCTGCGATGTCGTCTGCAGTGCGCGCGAAGTGATAGATCGCGACAACAGCCTCACGCATGGCAGGTGGACACAGCCATGAAGCTACCGGGAAGTTCTCGTAATGCTGGACTGCCACGGGATGGATTGTCGCCGGGGGTATGACCGATCCGCGAGGAGATGGCGCGGTCAATTTGGGCAGCCATGGTGGGCGACCTTGACGCCGCGATCTTTCTTTCAGCCACAGGCTAAAATCCGATGCTTTGCGATCGCCATTCGGCCCCCTGCTTCAGAAGGGGTGCCGTGCCTTCCGGACATGCGCGGGTGGCGAAATTGGTAGACGCACCAGGTTTAGGTCCTGACGGGGGCGACCCCGTGTCGGTTCGAGTCCGACCCCGCGCACCACTTGCAACCTCCCGCCCCTTGAACAGAGTTCCCTTATGACTGTCACCGTCGAAACCCTTGAGAAGCTCGAACGTCGCATCACCCTGAACCTTTCAGCCCAGGAGATAGGACAGGAAGTCGACAACAGGCTGAAGCGTCTGTCACGCACGGTAAAGGCCGACGGATTCAGACCTGGTAAGGTCCCGATGTCGGTTGTGGCGCAGCGATACGGCTACTCCGTACAGTATGAAGTGGTCAACGACAAGGTCGGCAAGGCCTTTTCTGATGCCGCTGCCGAGGCGAAGCTGCGGGTCGCGGGTACCCCGCGTATCGCCCAGAAGGACGAAGCCCCCGAAGGGCACTTGGCCTTTGATGCCACGTTCGAGGTGTACCCGGAGGTTCATCTGGGCGACCTCTCGGCCTTGGAGGTCGACCGTATTGCCACTGAGGTCACCGAGGCTGCGGTCGACCGCACCATCGACATCCTGCGCAAGCAGCGTCGCACCTTCGCGCAAAGGCCGGCATCGGAAGGTGCAGCCGAAACGGATCGCGTCACGATTGATTTCGAAGGGAAGATCGACGGAGAGCCTTTTGCTGGGGGCAAGGCGGAGGCCTTCCAGTTCATCATCGGCGAGGGCCAGATGCTGGAGCAGTTTGATCTCGCCGTGCGCGGCATGCGAGTGGGCGAGAGCAAGACCTTCCCATTGCAGTTCCCGGCTGACTATCAGGGCCAGGACGTGGCTGGCAAGGAGGCCGATTTCCTGGTCACCATGAAGAAGATCGAGGCAGCCCACCTGCCTGACGTCGATGACCCGTTCGCCAAGGCGTTGGGCATCAAGGAAGGCACTGTCGAGGCCCTGCGAAGCGACGTGCGCAAGAACTTGGAAAGAGAAGTGAAGTTCCGCCTGATGTCCAGGAACAAGGCGGCGGTGATGGACGCCTTGGTGAAGTCGGCCGAACTTGACGTCCCCAAGTCTCTTGTCGACAGCGAGACCGAGCGCATGGTCGAGTCGGCAAGGGCTGACCTCAAGCAGCGAGGCATCAAGGACGCGGACACCGCGCCGATTCCTGCGGACATCTTCAAGCCGCAAGCCGAGCGCAGGGTGCGTCTCGGCTTGGTGGTGGCTGAGCTGGTGCGCAGCAGCGGCCTTCAAGCCAGGCCCGATCAACTGCAGAAGCACATCGAAGAGTTGAGCCAGAGCTATGAGCGTCCCGCCGAGGTGGTGCGGTACTACCTCAGTGATCGTCAGCGTATGGCCGAAGTTGAGGCCGTCGTGATCGAGAACAACGTCACCGACCATGTGCTCGGCCAGGTCAAGGTCGTGGACAAGGTGATACCGTTCGACGAATTGATGGCATCAGCTTGAAGGGACGATCGAACATGAGCGCACTCGAGACGACAGGACTGGGCATGGTGCCCATCGTGATTGAGCAGTCGGGGCGGGGTGAGCGCGCCTACGACATCTACAGCCGACTGCTGCGCGAGCGCATCGTGTTCCTCGTCGGTCCGGTGAACGACCAGAGCGCCAACCTGGTGGTGGCGCAGATGCTGTTCCTGGAGAGCGAGAACCCTGACAAGGACATCTTTCTCTACATCAACTCGCCTGGCGGCAGCGTCAGCGCAGGCTTGGCCATCTATGACACCATGCAGTTCATCAAGCCTGATGTGTCGACACTTTGTCTGGGTATTGCTGCCAGCATGGGTTCCTTCCTGCTGATGGCCGGCGAAAAGGGCAAGCGGGCTGCCTTGCCGAATTCGAAGGTGATGATCCACCAACCCTCTGGCGGTGCTCAGGGTCAGGCCACGGACATCGAAATCCATGCACGTGAGATCCTGAAGACCCGTGAGCAGTTGAACCGGATCTACGCTGAGCGGACGGGTCAGTCCCTGGAGAAGATCACTGCCGACATGGAGCGAGACTTTTTCATGTCGCCCACCGAGGCCAAGGAGTACGGGCTGATCGACCAAGTCCTGGAGCGGCGTCCAGGTTGAAGCGGGCTTTCGGGGTTCTTTTCGACGGCTTGGCCTGCTGCATTCCGGGTGAAGATAGTCGATGAACTATCATCATCCGCACCGCAATCACTGACCTGAGCTCGCACTACACATGGCCGAAAAGAAAGGCGCCTCAGGCGAAAAAGTTCTTTACTGCTCCTTCTGCGGGAAGAGCCAGCACGAGGTCAAGAAACTCATCGCGGGCCCCTCGGTGTTCATCTGTGATGAGTGCATAGAGCTCTGCAACGACATCATTCGGGACGAAGCGCCACCGGAGAGCCCGGCTGGCAAGGCGGGGCGCTCCGATCTTCCGATTCCCAGCGAGATCAAGGCCAGTCTTGATCAATATGTGATCGGGCAGGAGCCTGCCAAGAGGACGCTTGCCGTGGCGGTGTACAACCACTACAAGCGCTTGAAGCACATGGGTGCCTCCAAGGATGAGGTCGAGCTTGCCAAGAGCAACATCTTGCTGATCGGGCCGACGGGCTCAGGCAAGACGCTTCTGGCCCAGACGCTGGCAAGACTCTTGAACGTGCCCTTCGTGATCGCAGACGCCACCACCTTGACGGAAGCGGGTTACGTCGGCGAGGACGTCGAGAACATCATCCAGAAGTTGCTTCAGAACTGCAACTACGACGTCGAGCGGGCTCAGCGCGGCATCGTTTACATCGACGAAATCGACAAGATCAGCCGCAAAGCCGACAACCCCAGCATCACGCGCGATGTGTCGGGCGAGGGGGTGCAACAGGCGCTGCTCAAGCTGGTGGAAGGCACCATGGCCAGCGTACCCCCGCAAGGAGGGCGCAAGCACCCGAATCAGGATTTCCTGCAGATCGACACCACCAACATCCTGTTCATCTGCGGCGGCGCATTTGACGGGCTGGAGAAGGTGATCCAGAACCGTACCGAACGTTCCGGCATCGGCTTTGCGGCCACCGTGCACAGCAAGACCGAGAAGCGAGTCTCTGAAACGTTCCAGGCCGTTGAGCCAGAGGACCTGATCAAGTTCGGATTGATCCCGGAACTGGTAGGGCGCCTTCCTGTTGTGGCCACGCTGGGTGAGTTGACGGAAGAGGCGCTGGTCCAGATCCTGACTGAGCCCAAGAACGCCTTGCTCAAGCAGTACCAGAAGCTTTTCGGCATGGACGGCGTGGAGCTGGAGGTCCGGCCCTCCGCCCTTGCCGCAGTGGCGCGCAAGGCATTGGCCCGCAAGACCGGTGCCCGCGGCTTGAGGTCCATCGTCGAGCATGCCCTGATCGATACGATGTTTGAGTTGCCGCATCTGGATGGTGTCGCCAAGGTGGTGGTCGATGACCACACCATTGAGGAAGGGGGCAAGCCCCTGCTGGTTTACAAAGAGCAGGCCAAGGCGAGCGCTTGATCCGCGTCCCGAGGCCGCCCTCCGCGGCGTGCGCCCTTGCATTCAGTCCCAAGGGCCCCATGTCTGCTGAAGAAAGTGAGGAATGTCATGTCAGGTCATCCTGTTCTTCCGTCTGAACCCATCACGCTGCCGCTGCTGCCGCTGCGCGATGTTGTCGTGTTTCCCCACATGGTCATTCCCCTCTTCGTGGGGCGGCCGAAGTCGATCAAGGCGCTCGAATCCGCCATGGAGGCCGGTCGACAGATCATGCTGGTGGCACAGAAGGCCGCCGGCAAGGACGAGCCAAAGCCCGAAGACATGTTCGAGGTGGGCTGCATCTCCAGCATCCTTCAAATGCTGAAGCTGCCCGATGGCACGGTCAAGGTGCTGGTGGAAGGTGTGCAGCGTGCGACCACGCAGGCCATCCGTGACGAAGGTGACCACTTCGTCGGTGACGTGACGCCGGTGGCGCCGCCCGCAGAGGGCAGCCCCGAGATCGAGGCGCTTCGCCGGGCGGTCACTCAGCAGTTCGACCAGTACGTCAAGCTGAACAAGAAGATCCCCCCGGAGATCCTGACCTCCATCGCGGGCATCGACGATCCGGGCCGGCTCGCCGACACCATTGCCGCGCACCTGCCACTGAAGCTTGATGCCAAGCAGTCGGTGCTGGACATGTTCCTTGTGGCGCGGCGGTTGGAGAAGCTGCTGGAGCTGCTGGAGCACGAAGTCGACATTCTTCAGGTTGAGAAGCGCATTCGCGGCCGCGTGAAGCGCCAGATGGAGAAGAGCCAGCGCGAGTACTACCTCAACGAACAGGTCAAGGCCATCCAGAAGGAACTGGGTGATGGAGAAGAAGGCGCTGATCTAGAAGAACTCGACAAGAAGATCAAGGCTGCGCGCATGCCCAAGGAGGCACGCAAGAAGGCAGAGGCGGAGTTCAAGAAGCTCAAGCTCATGTCGCCGATGTCTGCAGAAGCCACCGTGGTGCGCAACTACATTGACGTCCTCATCAACCTGCCCTGGGTGAAAAAGACCAAGATCAAGCACGATCTCGGCAATGCCGAGTCGGTTCTGAACGAGGACCACTTCGGCCTGGAAAAAGTCAAGGACCGCATCCTCGAATACCTCGCGGTTCAGCAGCGCGTGGACAAGGTCAAGGCCCCGATTCTTTGCCTGGTGGGTCCTCCCGGAGTGGGCAAGACTTCTCTCGGGCAGAGCGTCGCCCGCGCCACCGGACGCAAGTTCGTCCGCATGGCTTTGGGCGGCATGCGTGACGAAGCGGAGATTCGCGGACACCGTCGTACCTACATCGGTTCCATGCCTGGCAAAGTCTTGCAAAGCTTGACCAAGGTTGGTACTCGCAATCCCCTGTTTCTGCTTGACGAGATCGACAAACTCGGCATGGACTTCCGGGGTGATCCGTCCTCGGCGCTGCTGGAGGTGCTGGACCCAGAGCAGAACCATACTTTCAGCGACCACTACGTCGAGGTTGACTACGACCTCTCCGATGTGATGTTCGTGGCAACGTCGAACTCGATGAACATTCCCCCGGCCCTGCTGGACCGCATGGAAGTGATCCGTCTGGCAGGCTACACCGAGGACGAAAAGGTCAACATCGCCCAGCGCTACCTCTTGCCCAAGCAGCAGAAGAACAACGGCATCCGTGACAAGGAGATGGAAGTCACCGAAGGTGCCATTCGCGGAATCGTCCGGTACTACACCCGGGAGGCGGGTGTGCGCTCGCTGGAACGCGAGATCTCCAAGATCTGCCGCAAGGTGGTCAAGGGCGTGCAGTTGAAGAAGTACGCGCAGAAGGTGGTGGTCGAAGACGGCAATCTCAACGACTTCCTGGGTGTGCGCAAGTTCGACTTTGGGCGCACTGAGAAGACGAACCAGGTGGGTCAGGTGGTGGGTTTGGCCTGGACAGAGGTCGGTGGCGACCTGTTGACCATTGAGGCTGCCGTCATGCCAGGCAAGGGCAACATCATTCGCACCGGTTCTCTGGGTGACGTCATGAAAGAGTCCGTCGAGGCTGCGCGGTCCGTGGTGCGGTCCCGTGCCCGCCGACTGGGCCTGAAGGACGATCTGTTCGAAAAGCGGGATATCCACATCCACGTGCCTGACGGCGCAACACCCAAGGACGGACCGAGTGCCGGCATCGCCATGACCACGGCGTTCGTCTCTGCACTGTCGGGCATTCCCGTTCGCGCCGATGTCGCCATGACGGGTGAAATCACCTTGCGCGGAGAGGTCACCGCCATTGGCGGGCTGAAGGAGAAGCTTTTGGCCGCCTTGCGCGGTGGCGTGAAGACGGTGCTGATCCCTGAGGAGAACGTCAAGGATCTGCAGGACATTCCAGAGAATGCCAAGAACCAACTTGAGATCATCCCGGTGCGGTGGATCGACAAGGTGCTTGAGATTGCGCTGGAGACCATGCCCAAGCCTTTGCCGGAAGAAGATCCGCCCGCGAAGACCGAGGCCGTGGCCGCCTCTGCCGCCGCTGTAGCGGAGGCCTCGGCTGGTGATGGGTTGCCGCACTGAAAAAGTTCTTGCGAGCGAGGTTTCTCTGCATATAATGTGAGGCTTACGCGGGAATAGCTCAGTTGGTAGAGCGCAACCTTGCCAAGGTTGAGGTCGCGAGTTCGAGCCTCGTTTCCCGCTCCAATTTCCAGACAAGACATCTGGCCGAAAAGGGAAGCTCAGGCTTCCCTTTTTTGGTTAAGCATGACCCAGGCGCGGTAGCAAAGCGGTTATGCAACGGATTGCAAATCCGTCTAGCCCGGTTCGACTCCGGGCCGCGCCTCCAGCCCCTCGAACCAAGTCCGGCCATGCGCCGGGCTTGGCTGTTTCTGGGCCGCTTCTGGTCGCTCGCAGGGATGCTCTCTTCTGCGGCACGCGGCCGATAATGCGATGCCGCCCGGGTGGCGAAATCGGTAGACGCAAAGGAGCACTAGCGACTTCAAAAGAAATGGACACTTCCAGTTCTTGAAGAATCAAGGACTTAGCGAGGTGTAACTGTCCATCCGAGATTTCGGGTTTATGGACGTTTCAATGCGTTTTCCAGGGCCAAGTGTCCATCCACCGCTCGGCGCGCCAACACGGGTTTCCCCACCTGCGGCGCCTGCGTGGCATGCGCCACGTCGCCCGTGGATAACCGTGCGCTTAGGCGTTCTAACGGTCCTTTGACGACGCAACGGTAAGGCGACCCTTGCTCAGTTGCTTGACCTCCTCGCGCAACTGGTAGACCTCCGCCAAGAGGTTGACTTCGCGCTCCAGTGCGTCGTCCAACTGCCTACCCAGAAGCGATAGTTCCTGACGCATTAATGGCACGGGGTCTTCGTCTGCCTTGGCTTGTCGCTGTTCCTGCGCAGCTCTTTCGATGGCTGCGATGAGCTCGGCGTGACCCGCCCTGGACTTCTTGATGCTGCCTTTGCCGGAGCCAGCCTCCAGGGCCACCGCGTCGTTGTTGATGGGCTTGCCTTGCGCCTTGAGGCGCTCCAGGGCAGCCAGGTACTTCTCGGTTTGCGACTTGTTGGCCATCAGACGGACTCCTTCGGCTTGTCCCGCTGCAGTCGGCTCTTGGCCTTGAGGAGCACCTCCAGCGAACGGAGTTCCAATCGGTGCTCGACACTTCCGGGCTCGGTCTTTTCGAGCATGGCCACTGCGCCTTTCTGCGACTTGATGACCGTGTCCAGGCGCTTGCCCAGGACCACCATGTTCACGCAGTTGCTCTCCAGGCAGTCATATGGGATGGGCTCCAAAGGGTCGGTCTTGCAAGCCTCGGTGGAGATGCAGCCACCCAGAACGGTTTCACGGTAGGCCACCTTGCCCTGAGTGAACAGGTTGAGTGTTTCTTGGCGGGTACGCCTCTCCACCACCTCGCCCATGCGCGTGACGCCCTGACCCAAGAGTTCGTCATCGGCGAGGAGCAGGCCCAGCGCGTAAGCGAAGTAACTGCTCTCTGCCTTAGCGGCTTCCCACTCATGCGCGATGTGCTTCTGGTCGAACACGAGGTTGATGGCCGCGCTGAAGTTGCGGGCGTAATAGGCCCCCATCTCCTGCGTGATGTGCTGCAGTTGGGCCTTCAGGGCGGGCAGGCTGACCATGCCTGAGCGGTGGCCGTACACGGCCAAGCTGCGCCTCAACTGATGCATCGCCAAGGGCCAGCGCTGGCCCACCTCGATGCCGTCTTTGGCCCACCCACGGCCCAATTCCAGACGGTCCAATTCGGCCATGTCCTGAGCATCGATTTCCGGGCACAGGCGGGCCCGTGCCGCAGTTATGTGATGGTCAAACGACCTGGAACTTTTCTTCCTGTAGGGGTTGTCGGTGCTCGCAAACAGCAGTGCCTGTTGACCCTTTCTAGCGGCGGTTTCGTGGTGCAGCGCTATCACTCGCCCTATGCGTTGGGCCAGTCGGATGGCGCGCACACCTTGGTGGCTCGTGACCCACCCGGCTTCACGCTTGACGCCTTGGTTGAGCTTATGGGTCGCGCCCTGAACCTCGTAGTGGGTCGAGCCCAGGAACTCGAACTCGCCCAGACAGTCCTCCAGGGTAAGGATGAGCACTTCGGACCTGCGCATGCCGGTGTAGGCCACCACCGTGAGCATCAGCGTCATCTGGTACTGGTTGATGCGGTCTAAGATGAACCATTCGAGCGAACGCACGGCTTTTGGGTCGTAGCCCTGGGCCACCATGGCTTGGGCCACACCCTTCACGCCCTTGAGGTGCTTGGCCCGGTGGGCTATTCGCTGGGTAGGGGTCAGCCCTGCCGGTGTCTCGCGGCTGACGGTGCGCTCGGTCGCGTAGCCAGCCAGCACCTTATCCAGTTCGGCCTCAATCCGGTCCATGTCCCGGTCAAGCGCGACCAGGACGGCGAGGTACACGCGTGAGGGAATCAGCGGGGTCTGCCTCGACTCCTCGCGGCTTGACGACTCCCGCACCACGGCCTGACGCAACTCCCGAACCTGCATGTCCATGCGAGCCCCCAGTTGCGCTCGGTGGCGCCAGAGGGTCTGAATGGCAGGGGAGGTCAATGTCAGGTACGTCTTGTTCAGCTCTTGAAGGTGCTCGGACACCGCCTGCGGGTCGCTGAGCAAGGTAAAGAGGTCAGTCCCCTGGTTTTCTGCCCGGGCGCACCACTGGGTAAGCGCAAAGTTGGTGTATTGCAGAGTTACCCAGGCGCGAACCTTTCCGGTGTCCATGTGCAGCCACATGAGGGCCTTTTGCTGCTGTCGGATGAGCAGAGCCAACTCTGAGACTTCGGGCTCTCCACACTTGTAGAACACGAGGGTTTGGGTCGATGTGCCATCCGTGGACATGTGGCTCATGTTCCACGAGTCATCGGCAAACCGGGAGGCCACATCGCCGCTGACAGTGCGGCTGACCACGAGGTCGGCCGGGAAGTACCTTGACGGCGCGGCGCAGCGTGCATCCGTTAGAGGACTCGGCTCACCCTTGGCCGACGGTTCCGAAGACGGACCTTGCGCATGTGCGTGAGCCAGTGCCTTGTCGTTCATGTGTTGTCCCTTTGTGGCGAGGGTGGTAAGGGTGGCGAGGGCGGCGAGGGCGGCGTGAGCATTTGTAGCAAGCCGAGCTGGCCTACCTTTCGGACGAAGTACGGGGTGAGATAGCCCCGCTCCAACACATCAACGCGGGCGGCGTCATAGGCTTGAGGCGCACGGCGCTGCAATTCAGCCAGCAGACTGTCCACACGGTCGACAACGACCTGGTAGACGTTGTGCGCGACCAATGAGTCATGGGACAACGACGCGATGGGGCCGAGCACTCGGCGGCACGACAGGAGTTTTCTGATGTCTGCTTCATCTGCGTGCAGACGGTACTTGTCGCAAAAGAAGCAGCCCTGCGTCTTGTTGCAGTCCGGCTGAACCGGTGGGCTGGCAGAAGATGCAGATGACGCCGAGGCCGCCATTGACACAGCCGGATGGCCGTGGTCCGCACAAGCTCCCACAGGAATGGGCGTCAGCGTAATGGCCTTTGCTCTTGGAGTCTGCTCAGAAGCCACCAGAACGGTTTCTTGCAACGAGTTGAAGTACTTGGTCATCTCGCCGTGTTTGGTGGCCTCCTCGGCTTTGCAGTAGGCCTCGATGGCCGTCTTCACGCTGTGCCCCATGATCTTTGCCGCCACCGCCACCGGATAATGCCTGACGAGGTTCTGCTGTTTGTAGGCGCGCAACTGCCGCAGGGTCACCCGGGGCAGTTTGATGGGCCTCTTCTTATTGCCCAGCGTCGAGAAGCGGGAGCGAAGGTGCCAAAGGAATCTGCTTTCCAACGGACCCACTTTGGCGGGGTCGGCGTATCTGCTGGTCGACTCGAAGCGCCCCCGCACGAACAGCGTTGCGATGTCTCCGACACGTTCGCCCTGACCCACGCCGTCCACCAAGACCTGCCGTAACCGCATGAAGGTGCGGATGCGGGTCACGGTTTGCGCCGACAGGTGAACTTCGACGGGCTTGCCTCTGGCTCGGAACTTGATGGCCTTTTGCGTGAGGTTGATGCGGTCGGGGTCTGAAAGTTGGTCCTCCAGATCCTCTGGCTCCTGATAGGACTGCAGCACGGCGAGATTCGCGCCCGAGTCCATGAAGGCCAAGCCCGCATACGCCATGCAGGCCAGTTCGGCCAATCGGAGGCTCGAATAACGCTCATCGAGCGCCACCCAGTCTTCATCGCCGTCGCCGACGCTCAGGCGCCTGACCGGTTTTGCGCCGATAGAGGCAGCCCCGGAATTCGGGTCGAGAACCAGCCTTGCAGCACTGTCAAACACCGCTTGCAGCATCTGGCCCATCTGCGCCACGTGCGCCTGCTGCGGCGCCTGCGTGCCTTGGCCATGTCGAGTTTGAAGGGGTTCGATGTCGTTGGCGAAGACGCGGTCGTGGATTTCAGACAGCAGGGCAATGGCCGACTTGTCTGACTGTCCAGCAGTGAAGGCTGTGATTTGATGGCTCTGCAGCCTCTCCCGCAGGTGGCTGTGGTGGGCCTTGAGGGCTTGCAGCGCTACGTCCGGGTCGCTCAGGACCGTCTCATAGGCACTGCTGTGCCTGGGGTGGTCTGCCCAGTTCAAGAACCTACCTAGTATCGCCAGTTCTGAGTGGACGGAACGGGCTCTGCTGCTCTTGAAATTGAATTGCTTGGACAAGCGCTCGAGGGCCTGGGAAAGTGCCTGACTCCGCACGGTCGACTTCGAGGAAGGGTCGTATGAAGAAGTGTTCCCTCTCACCACTCGGCACAAGTAGCACCACAAGAACGAATAGACCCTCAACGCGCCCGCGCTATCAGCGAAGGTGAGGATGGTCTTGTCGGGCGCAAACAGGTCGGGTTTGACCTTCCAGGGGAAGTTCTGCACAAGCAGGTTTTGAAGGACCGCCGGCGTGCAGCGAACCCAGCCGGAGCGGTCGGGGTGGCGGGTGCTGTCAGTCTTTGCCCCCGCCTTGGACTGGGTGGTCAACTCGGCAGCGTTCTGAACCCTCACGCGACCGTCCCCTCGATGAGGTCGGTCAAGTGCTGACTCCAGCCCTCTTGGGCAAGCTGCAGGTGATGCATGTGGTGTCGGTATTCCAGGTACTTGTCCGTCGTCGTGGCTTGGCGGTGCCACATCAGCTTTCTGAGCTGGTCCCGGGCGTACAGATACCGCGTGGAGAAGTCCACCCCTTCTTCTGTGGCCTGACGCATCTGATAGTCCACCCAGTTCATGCCGAATGTGGCTCTCAAGTCGTGGAAGCGATAAGAGAACTTGGCCATTGCAGGGTTGGCCCTGCGAACCTCGGGGATGACTTTCTCGGCTATGAACTTGCGCAGCGGCCAACCGTTCTGAGTCGTGCGACTGAGCTCGTCGGTGCTGACCCGAACCGCGTTGCGGTCGTCTTTGGACTCGTAGTAGGGCTGCGCCAAGCGGGTCAGGAAGAGGTAGTTCAGCGGGTCTTCACCCAGCGCAGACCGCGCTCGTCTGCCTCGCGCCCGCTCTGAGACCGCATAAGCATGCAAACGGCCGTACAGCGCCTTGGGAAGGGAGAGGTACACATCGGTGGCGTCGTTCTTGGTGTCGATACCAGTCCCCGGGCCACAGCGAACCTTGTGCGACCACGTCGTAATCTGCTCCATCGGCCGCGCGAAGTCCCTGAGCCGCAAGGTCAGTACGGTGGCTTCCCGTGCACCCGTGACCAAGGCGATGTAGTGCATCAGCTCGTACTCGATATTGCCCAGTGCTTTGAGAGCGGCAACCACCGCCTTTTGCTCTTCCACGGGCAGGGGCCTGAGCTTGCCGCCGTCGCTGATGGCCGGGTCCCACGCGTCCTCGTAACGGGTGTTCTTGATACTGATGTCTGTGGTGGTGACCGACGCCACCTGGCGGAAGCCCTTGTTGTCCCGGTAAGCGATACCCAGTTCCTTCTCCACCCAGGGGTCGTTGGCGGGGTTGAAGTTCATGCGCGAGTTGCGCATGAGGAACCTGTAAAAGCCGATGACGTTGTTCATCCGGCGCGCTGCGGTGCTCTTCTTCAGTTCGCCTGAATTGACCAGTTCATTGAGGTGATTCCGGTACAGGTAGGTCGGTCGGGCGTACTTCTCCACACTGCTGAAGTCGTCCCAATCGAGTGCGGCATCTTCCAAGAACGACCTGTACGCGCACAGGTCCTGGGCGACGGGCTTCAGAGAGTCGGTGCTGGCTGGCTTGGACTGCGCTTTGTCCATCAGCCAAAGACAAGCAGGAGCCCAGGGCGCTCCTTCACCATCCAAGACCAAGGGAAATGAACGGAAGGTGGTCCAGCGCGATGCGCTGGGCTTGATGGGCTCTCGCCAGTATTTGACCCGATGCCCTTTGCACTGGTACTCCACGGGAGCAGTGCCGGCGATGGGGGGGGTGCTGACCCTTGTCAGGGCGAGTTTGGGTAGGGTGTGAACCCGAGGTCGGACCAACGGTAAGTCTGTTTCGCCAGGTGACCGTGCCATCTGCTCAGAGCCCACCTGCTTGGACTTGGCGCGGCTTGACTCGCTCCCGCTCTCTATCATGGATAACCCCCATACTGTGGATAACGCCAGCAGTATGGCCAGCCACGAAAATAAGAAGGGGACTTTTTTTAGCGGCCCGTTGCAGCGAACGAACGCTCTGAAGGCGTGGTTAGTTGAAGGCGCTGACCTCCACACGGTCTGAGCACCAGCCAGTCAGGAGCAGACGACTCGATTCAGTCGTCAACCTGGTGGAGATTGATCTTCAGGCGTGCTCGCGGCGGCGAACTCACCTTTCGCCAAAGCGAGCAGCCGCTAGCGGGCGCGTTGAGGCCCTCTGGGGCGGAACACAGTTATCAGGATCAGATCTCCGCGATGACCACCAAGTCGGTGTCCGATCGCGTCATCGGCTCCATCGGCCATCCCCCCCACCGCTGCCCTGAAGCATCGGACAGGACGAGGCTGAGCTGGGCGCCATCGAGTGACCTAAGCTCCTTCTCTACTCGGACGATCTTCACAAGCGTCCAGTCGCCCGAAGGCGCCCGTGAGGGTGGAAGTACGACTTGGACTCCCTGAAGCCGTTTGAAGACTTTGTCCTTCATGCAGTATTCGAGCATCTCTAGCGAGGAAATGAGGATGCTGTGAACCTGCTCTTCCTCCTGGGCTACGAGTTCGAACTCAGCAATCATCCAAGGCAGATGCGGCATGCCCAACTGAACGGCCCGCCATGTTGGTGGGTCACCAGCGAATCGAAAGGGAGATGCCCATTCCTCCGGCGTGGCAAAAATCATGGTCGTGCCTCCGAGACTTCAGTCAATACAACCCAGTCAGAGGCCCGCGGCGGCGCAAGGATGATGATTGGGAACCCTCCCCAGTAGTGGCCGGCTTTATCTTCCAGCACTACCCTGCGACGTGCTGCGCTGAGTTCTTGCCCGATCTTGGCAACCGGTACGAAGGACCACGCCTGGGTCGGTGAAGCAGTGGGCGGCAAAGCAATGTTCAGCCGCAGGATTCGACCGAGCCTTGTGTCTTTCAGCGTCGCAACGAGCGTGTCGATGCTTGTGAGCAGGAAGGACTTGTAAACGGCTTCCACATGCTCGAATTCGGCCAGCAGCCACGGCCTGTCGGGCGACTCGAACTCCGCGACCCTCCAGGTACTGGTTCCAGGTCGGAAGCGCATCGGGAACTTCCACTGGTCAGTGGTTGTGATCATTCGCATCTCCAACCCTGATTGTGACGTAAACGCGGCTGACTCAAACAGTCTAGATCGACAGACTTCAGCGGGTGAATGCTCCCCGCAGCAAGCCCCAACCTTCTGCCACGGCACGGGAAATCCTTGCCGCCAACTTGGTGGCTCTGCGCAATGAGCGGGGGTGGTCGCAGGAAGTTCTGGCTTTCGAGGCGGGACTGCACCGGACCTTCATCGCTCATGTCGAGCGGCAGGCCCGCAACATCTCGCTGGACAACATCGAGAAGATCGCCCGGGCGCTTGAAGTGCCGTGCTACAGGCTGCTAATCCCGGAATGCGTGACGGCCTCGACGATCAAGGAGGGTCGTCGCCTTGAAGGCTGAAGGCGGCCAGCACTTGGGCCGTCTCGAGAGCTCGAATCCATTTCGGACCGCCAGTACAAGACCTTCGAATCTGCTCAGCGGGCTTCGAAGGCGCCCAGAGCCCCTCACCACGCCGGGCTTTTCGCTATGGGCTCCTGACTGCGGTCTCTGCCGGGAGAGCCGAAAGGGTGTCTCTGGGGCCCGTTTTCTCTGGACCTCCTGACTTTTCAGGGGTCGGTACGGGAGGCCAAAGGCCACCTGTTATCTCGCCAGCGCTCGCCCGCTTGGGGGGCTACCTAGAGGTTGCCTTGAAGATATCCACCTTCGTCTCCAGGCACTTGCGCAGGTTCAGGTCGTGCGCGCCTACCTCGAACCAGCTCGATGGCTTCTGATAGAAATCCAGGCCTCGGCCGATCTTGATGATCCAGCCGTTGTCCAGGCGGATCTCGCGGTCGTGGATGTTGGGGTTGAGCTTCACTTCCAACTCGACATCAACCTCCAGCAGGCTTTGCTTCAGCTCTTCGAGCTTCTCCGCCATCTCAGCCAGCGGGGTCTTGTCGTCGTGCCCCGTGATCAGAGTGATCCGCTTGACGGTTCCCGCCTTGAGCACCGTCTCGCAGAACCGGACAAAGTTCTGGATCTGGTGCTGCAGCCGAATGTATGGATCCTCGATGACCACGGCCTTCGCACCTTGCAGATACGGGCCCAGGATGGACTCATAGCTGTAGCCGGTGTCTCCGTAGAGGATGGTGAAGTGCTGCTCTTTGGGACCAGTGGAAGGGGTTGGTGCTGCGACAGGGCTGGCCGGTGCAGCAGCCTCGGGAGCGGTAGGCTCAGCGTCTGCCGCTTTTGCGGCCGGTACCGGCTGCACAGCAGGCGCCGGCTCAACCGGCTCTGTCGGCTGTCCTTCTGACTGTCGCAGCTTCCGGCGCGCCGGCTCTTGCGTGGCAATGGCGTCCTTGGACTCCGGGCAGAACACCACAACCTCATCGCCGCCAGCTTTGAAGTAGGACAGACCAATGCGCGCGAACTCGTCGTCCGGCTTGCGCTTGTTCATTTGCTCCTTGACGCGGCGACGGCACTCGGTCGCGTAGGCCACGTATTCCTCGAACTCGGCGTCGGTCGGCGGGCCGTGCGGGTGCAGGATCTTCAAGAACGCGCAGACGGTCTTCTTGATGCCCTTCTCATCACGCCCCTCGATTGCCTTGCCGAGCCGAATGCGCTTGCTGACCTCTTCGTACCGGTTCGTGTGCTTGAACTGGTAGTGGAAGGCTTCGGCCAGGTAGTCAGTGATGAACCCGTAGTTGCTGGTCAGGAACTCGCTGCTGTTCTTGGGCATCTCCCAGCCTGGTATGTACGCCGCGAAGCGGTCCATCACAGCCAGATCAAGTTCCGGCGGCAGCGGCTGAAACAGGTCGTACTCGTTGGAGTTGACGACCTGCTGCACAGAGACGTCGATGTTGCCGACGAAGCTGAGGCTGGCGTCGGCGATGACCTCGGCGCCGCGCGAGAAGCGCCCGTTGGCCATGAAGTCCTTCATGATCTGGATGGTGTCCGGATCGCGCACCTTGATTCCGCCTACCTCGTCGAAGGCCACCGTGTCCCAGTAGCCCACCAAGCCCACCTTACGGCGCGCGTTGTTGTAGAACAGTGTGGCCTTGGTGGCTTGTCCACCCGAGATCAGGGTCGCGTAGGGTGAAAACTCGCTGAAGAAGTACGACTTACCCGTGCCCCGCGGGCCCAGCTCGATGTAGTTGTAGTTCGGCTCCACCAGGGCGGCCAGGCGGGCGATGAAGTGCATCTTCACGCGGTGCGATAGCTTCGTCGGCTCCAGGCCGACCGACCGCAGCACCGCCGCCAGCCACTCATCGCGGGTGAACGCAGCCCGGCCTTCGGCATAGCGCGAGAAGTCAAACCGGGTGAGCTGAATCGGACGCAAATCTTCGATAGAGAACGCATAGTCGTCCTCGTCGATGTCGTTGTGCACCAGCGTCACTTCGGCCCAGATCCCGCCCTCCAGAAGGCGGTCGTTGTCCCGGTAGAACTTCTCGCCGATCGCGATGCGCTGGGAGTTGAAGTTCTCCAGCGATGCCCAGTGCCGCTTCTCTTTCTCGACGTAGCGGACATGGACCTTGTCGATGAACCGGTGCTTGCCTTTGGTGGCCACCTTGGACTGCGCCGCGTTGGCCTCGTCCGGGCGAACGTAGTTTTCCTGGAGAGAGGAGAGCACCGCCTCCATGCCGGCGTCGAGCTCGGCCTGGTCATTGCTGGCGCAGTACTTGGCCAGCAGGAACTCCAGCACAAAGGTCGGGACGTTGGTGCCCTTCTTGATCCGGTGGAGCAGGTCCTTGCGCAGCACCTTGCCGTCAAAGGTCTCGTTCAGTTTCTTGTCGAGTTCGTCCATCAGGCTCACTCCGTGTAATCGGTTTCGAGGGCCAGCTCACTGCCCTTCGACGCCAGCGCCAGCGTTGTCGGGTTAAGCGCCTTGACCGAGAACTTGCCCCTGAACTCGTCGTCCATGCGCAGTGCAATCTGCTTGCGCTGACCCGGCATCAAGGTCACTGTGCGGGTGGCGGGGTTCACGTCGCCACCAGGGCGCGGTTCACCGACCACGTTGCCCTTGCTGTCCTGTGCCTCCAGCAAGATCTCCAGGCTCACGTCTTGCGAGAACATGTCGTCGGAGACCAGCACCACCTCGATGACCGGCAGCCGCGTTGTGATGCGCTTGGCCCCGTTCTTGTAGGTCAGCTCGACCATCACCTTGCGTTGCTCGGCGTGCGAGGCGGTGTCTAGGCGAGCCACCAGCACTGGCACGACAGCCTCTGCCAGCGAAGCCCCGCCGTGGAAGTAGAGGTGGCCTGAGCGGTACGGAGCCATGCTGCGGGGCATGGCCACCTGAGCGAAGTCACCCCGGATGCCGACCTTCTCAGCGCCGACCACCAGGCTGTGCCCGTCAGCCGAGCCGGTGCCCAGCATCATGCGGTCATGCGCGTTCACCGGCCACGTGCCCTGGGGCTTGACGCAGACGTCGCCCGCCTCGGCCTGAGCGTTCAGGAAGAAGCCGTGGTCGGTCACGATGACTGCTTCCTTGAAGCCCAGCCCACGCAGTTTGTGCAGCGCGACGCGGATCAGCTTCAGTGTGCCCGGGATCAACCCGAGGGTGGTCTCCGGGTTGCTTTCGAGCTGGCTGTCGATCTCAGTCGATCGCAACACCAGCAGGTCGACGGTCTCCGCGATCTTCGGCTTGCCCCGTACGAAGTCGTTGAGGGGCATCTCTTCGAAACGATCTCCGTACCGCTTCGACAGCACGCTCATGCGCTGAGCGACGTTGCCCACGGGCGCTCCCACCAGCTTGAGCACTAGGGCGTCGTTCTCCAGTGAGAGGGTCAGGCCAGCTCGCGCTCCAGGCAGCAAGCTGGCCATGCCCACCAGGGTAATGGTCGGCAACTGCGCGTAAGCGGCCTGCAGCTCGACCGGTCCATCCTCCGCCAGCAGCTTCTCCAGGGCCACGCCCAACTCGTAGCGCAGGGCGTCCACCATCAGGTAAGCCACCTTGCGCCCGCTCTCCTTGAGACGGTCCGCCACCAGGCGATCGAAGGCATCGGCGTTGGCCAGCCGGCCGGCTGGCGGCCACCCGGCGGTCTCGACGTGCTTCACGAACACGCCTTGAACCTTCTCTGCCAGGCGTCGATAACGCGCCCGTGCCTGGCCGATCACCTCGTGCATCAAACCATGCTGGTCCAGGAAGTCGCCTGCGGCCTGCTCGAACTCACGTTGCAGGCGGTCTGCTTCGCGCAGGCTACCCAGGTAGAAGTCGATCAGTTCTGCCTGTGAACGGGCATGATCCGGCAGCTGCCGCTCAAAGTCATCGCACGCCTCCACGAGACTCAGGCCCGCACGGATCAGGTCCCATTGCGCCTGGCTCTCGCCCTTGCCCAGCCACACGGAGCTCTTCTGGCGGGCCAACACACCGCGCGTGGCATCCGTGTCGCCAGTCACGATGCCCTTGATGGCAGTGCGCAGGAAGGTCCGTTCCTCGAAGGGGAATGTGTCGCGCTCGCCCAGGTCTTCAATTGCGCCGCAGAGATCGCTCAGGTTGAGCTCCGCCTCGATGGCTTCGGCTCGCTCGATGTAGATGGCGCACGACTTCGGATCGCTGCGCAGCCGGTCGCACACATCCTCGACGATCGGCCGGGCCTCCATTGGTGCGTGCGGTACCCCTTGCAGGGTGGCAGGCAGGGCAACAGGCAAATCAAACACGAACTCGCTGAACAACACATAGCGCCACAGCTCATCCGCCAAGGCAGACCAAGACTTACCCCGTGTCTTCAGGCTGAGGCCCAGGGTGGCGCGGAGGAAGTCGCGCGCCTCCTGTGCCCAGCCTTCTTGCTCCTTGAGGGCAGTCGCCTGCGTGGCGCTGGGCGCCAGCAGAGCAGCCAGAATCTCTCGGCCCGACTCGACCCGTAGCGTTGCCCTGAGTTGTGGCCAGCTCACACCGCCGCCGATGGCGTCGATGACGGCGAAGGTTGGCGCACCCGATGCGTTGGCGAACACTTGGCGGATCTCGGTGGCGTGATCCGGCCTGGCGCGCAGGCAGAGGCTCAGGTACTCATCACCATCGTCTTGCGGGAACACTGCGCCGCATGCGGCGTAGAGCGCAAACGGGTCGGCCTGCTTGTCTTCGTCGGATTCTGGTCGCTTGCGGGGTACGTAGATCAGGACGCCGTCTACCGGTGTCTGGGGGGGCCCCACCTCGCGTAGCGCCAGCAACGCTGCCTCGCGGCTTTCGATGCTGCTCTCGGACGCGTCCACGACCCGAACCTTGTCGCTGGCCAGATCGAAGCACTGCTCGCGGTAGCGCCTATTGGCGTCGTACACCACCAGCGCACCGGCCTGCTTCAAACGGGGCCGCAGCACACTCTCGCGGATGAATTCAGCAATGCTCATTCATCGCCTCCCGCTTTCTTGCGTCCACGCGGCTTCTTAGGCTGTGCCTCAGGCTCGACGTATAGATGCTCCAGGCCATGGGCGATGGCCAGCGACTTGTCGGTCTTGCACTTCTCCCGCACGCGGTCGGGCCAGTAGTTCATGGCTAGGTGGGCCCAGTCGTAGTCGCCCTTTTCAAGCTTCGTCCAAGTGTCCTTGAGCACCTTTTGCCAAGGCTTGTGCCTGAATAGTGGCCACAGAGGCGCGGCGCTGATCTGCACGCCGTCGTCGTGGCTGGGCTTATAGCCGGGCGCGAGCTTGAGCAGCGTGTCGCGTAGCTCGATCAGCTCCAGCTCAAAGGATTGCAGGACCTCGAACTGCCTTTCGTCATCGCGCGTACGAGCCGAACCCTTATTGCGCAACTCCGACACATCACCGCCGACTTGTCTGAGCTTGGGCTCGACGAAGTCGTTAATCGCCATGTACAGCGTCTGGCTAGTAACACTCGGGTAATAAATCCATAGCACGTAGCTACTAGAGACGGTGGCAATCGGCCAATATATGGGAGCGCGGCGACGGCTCTTTGTGTATCGTTTCAGATGATCGAAAAAGAAACCGTTTGGCCGACGCAAGTAATCTTCTAGGGATCTGACGCCGATTGCGTCGCAAGCATTCTGTTCAAGGTGCTCATAACTGCGAGCCCCAGAAATGGCTGGAAAGATGACACTAAAAACCTCTCTAATGCCTCCCAGGGTGTTGTCGGAGTGCGACGGGTCATCAACCAATATGCCTCGCGGAGAAATAGCAATCGGGTAGTTCTCTCGGTTGCCGGAATCACTGATATCAAGGTCTCGACGAATTAGCTGCTTGCGATCATCAGGTTGGAGTTGACCTGGGGGAAACTTGGGCATGGGCTGGAACGGATTCGAGGCGACTGCAGGCGTTCTCGTACCCGTCGCAAATCTAATGTCCCAGCGTCCAAAGGCACAGCCAATTGCGTATGAAACATACCCCTCATACCGGCTGCGATCTGATGTGTCTAGGAGAAGTTCGGGATCGTCATCTTCGTCCTCGTCATCCCCTCCGTCATCAACCGAAGCTCCGCTGACTCTGAGAACGTCATCTAGGTCGGAACACAAAGCACCTGCTTCTGCACGTGTGAGCCCATATGCCTCCGAGATTCGTGTTTCCAGCGCGTCTCCCAAGAACGTTGAGAGATCAGTATCAATTTCCGTTTTAGCGCCGATCTCGGTCAAGCCAAATGGCTTAATGAAATCGAAGAACGGCTCGTGACCTTGATAGGCTAGACGACGGCGACTCCATTGTTCCATAACATGCTTTGACAGTGATTCCGCAAGGCTGGAGTCTAATGTCGGGCACGGCAGCAGCTTCAGCTTTCCTTCTAGGAATTTTGGGAACTCGAATTTTTCACCGTAGAAGCGGAGAAAGGCCGATGCGATGCGTGATGCAGATAATGCAATCCCTTGAATTTCCATGCCTTCAACAGGAAAGGCCATGGGCCTGCTTCCTGTTGGTATACATCCCCCAGGTATAATATAGGGAATAAATCGCTTCGCCCTGAGTGTCCAACTCATTCCCGGTCGAAAGTAATAATCCTCCGCTTGAATTAGGCGAGAGGGAGTACCGTACTTTGTCACGTACTGCCTAAGTTCTCGACCATTATTCTTCCAGTTGATTGCGACGATAATCGGCGAGTACCATGGCTGAGATGCGCCACTGAGGACAAGGGGAGCCCAATTCGCCAGCTGTCTCCTTTCATTTGAAGCTGATGAAACGACTTCTGGGGTAAAGGCCTCGCTATTAATTTCCCAGAGAGCCCGTGTAAATCGGAAGTTGTCTCCAGTTCGAAGCCCCTTTCTAACTTCCCCTAGCGATGGTTCAAATGAAGACCATCGCGCTAACTTGTTTAGTATTGCTTTATCTGCCCAATACGCAAACGGAGAATTCGGGAGAAAATTAAATATCTCTCGATCGACGCGATAAAGCCTGATGTCCTCCGCCCCGCGACGATAAGCGCTGGCACATTTGAGTGCCGTTGTCTGCTTCTCGTTATCGGTAATTGCTCGAATTACGGTGGCGCCATGCTGGTGCGATGCCTTTGTCAAGACGTATGTCGCCGCTTCGACCATAGCGTCATCCATAACACCTTGACCGAGATCTAAAAATGCCTCCAGTGAGCTCGTCTCGATTAAAGTCGTTTTGCGCCAATCTGAGAAGCTGACGGCAAAAAAGCATGCGCGAGAAGTAATTGCCCCAAGTCTGCCGTTGGGTCTCAGTAGATCCAATCCGCGATCAACAAAAATGCTTAACAAGTCGTTGCTTGCTTTTGGATAGTGCTTCACAAGGTCAGCCTTAGGCTGCGCTGG
>Ga0315907_10000289_pt1 | contig 75149 bp, 56 predicted proteins | sample LakEriMetagenome_3_FD_203525 | JGI IMG/M metagenome (GOLD analysis project Ga0315907, IMG submission 203525) | Freshwater fungal communities from buoy surface, Lake Erie, Ohio, United States - Buoy 12 MA123 | ecosystem: Environmental > Aquatic > Freshwater > Lake > Lake biofilm | place: USA...
GCCAAAAGAAAGTAAGCAAAGAAAAGGCGACCCCGGTTCCGAGGCCCCCTGCGGGGGCTGCCTTGCGCTGCTCGCGGGAGGCGGGAAGCGCAGAACTCGCCCTGCGGGCTCAAACATCTGCGCTTCTTTATCCGCCTCCCGCTGCGCTGCTCAGCTCGTCTCAAGGGGGCCCGAAGAGCCAATACACCACGGCTCGCTGCGCATCGCCCTGGTTGAAAGAATACGGATCGACGCGATGTTTGGCGCAGCCAAACGAGCCGTCCGCTGGTGATCGCTCTTGGGGTCCCCGTGGGAGGCGTCGAGCAGCGCAGGGCAAGACGGAAAAAGAAGTTCAGATGTCTGAGCCCGCAGGGCAAGTTTCTGAACTTCCCGGCTTGACCGAGCAGCGCAGAGCAGTCCCGGTACTCCGGGACCGCCGGATTCGGGGTCGCCTTTCTTTTGGTGACTTTTCTTTGGCGAAGCAAAGAAAAGTTACTCGGCTGTCGGGCCGACGTCCCGACGCGGTCGTCCAAGCACGAACCCACTCAAACAACGAGGCCACCCCATGACCTCAACATTGAAGCGCACTGCAATCGCCATCGCCGGCCTACTCGCCATCGTCGTCGCCCTCGACAGAACCTACCCACTTCCACCAGAAGCCCGGCCGCAGGCCACCACCCCCGCCACCCTGGTCGTCACCGCAGAAGACGGCACCCCCCTGCGCACCTGGCCGGGCGCCGACGGCGCGCTGCGCCAGCCCATCACCTTGGCCGAGGTATCGCCCCTCTACCTGCAAGCCCTGCTCACCTACGAAGACCGCTGGTTTCGCTGGCACCCTGGGGTGAATCCCTTGGCCCTGGGCCGGGCGGCCTGGCAGTGGGCCAGCGAAGGGCGTGTGGTGTCGGGCGGCTCCACGCTGACGATGCAGGTGGCGCGGGTGCTGGATCCGCCAGCACCGTCACGCAGCTTGTTCACCAAGGCCAAACAAATCGCACGTGCAGTTCAACTCGAAATGCACTTGAGCAAAGATCAGATCCTGACCCTCTACCTCAACCATGCACCCATGGGCGGTCAGGTCGAAGGCGTGGAGATGGCCAGCCGCGCCTATCTGGGCAAGTCGGCACGTGATTTGAGTGCCGCCGAAGCGGCGCTCTTGGTGGCACTGCCTCAAAGCCCGTCTCGCCTGCGCCCAGATCGTGCTCCCGGCGCCGCACAAATTGCGCGCGACAAGGTGCTCACCCGTTTGCAAACCTTGGGCGTATGGGACGCGGCTGTGGTCAACGATGCCAAGTTGGAGCGTGTCTTTGCGCCGCCACTCAAAGCGCGCTGGCTGGCGCCACTGGCGGCGCAACGTCTCAAGGATGAACGCGTGCGAGCACAGCGCCGTCATGGCCGCGCTGGGGGGAAGCCAGAGGACGGTTGCACACACGGCAACACCTCGGCGTCGACGCACTGCCTGGGTTCTCGCACGGGTGTCAGTTCAAGCGGGAATGACGACGTGGGGAGCGCTGCACACACCGTCCTGCGGTCCACCTTAGAACCCGCCATTCAATCCCGCCTGGAGCAAATCCTGCTCGACCGGCTGCCCCGTTTGCCTGATGCGGTCTCCGTTGCCGCCCTCGTGGTGGACAACGAGACCCTTGCGGTGCGCGGCTACGCGGGATCGGCCGATTTTTCCGATGCGGCCCGCGCCGCCCATGTGGACATGGTGCGCGCCGTGCGCTCGCCGGGCTCCACGCTCAAACCGTTTCTGTATGCGATGGCACTGGACGACGGTTTGATTCACTCGGAGAGCCTGCTCATCGACGCGCCTCAAAACTTTGGTGGTTATGCGCCCGGCAACTTCCAAGCGGCCTTCACTGGGCCCGTGAGTGTGAGCGAAGCTTTGCAACGCTCGCTCAATGTGCCCGCCGTGGATTTGTTGGAGCGCCTGGGCCCAGCTCGCTTCAGTGCCCACCTGCGCAACGCGGGTCTCAGGCTTCGTTTGCCTCAAGGGGCCGACCCCAATTTGAGTTTGATCCTGGGCGGCGGTGGCACCACGCTGGAGGAACTGGTGGGCGCGTACACCGCACTGGCCCGTGGTGGTGTGGCGGGCAAACCGCGTCTCACACCGGATGCACCTTTGGTTGAAACGCGGTTGATGAGCGAAGGCGCTGCCTTCATCGTTCGAGAAATTCTGGAAAACGGTGGCCGACCGCATGCCCCGTTTCGCGAGACCAACACCCGCGTCGCCTGGAAAACAGGCACCAGCTTTGGTTTTCGTGATGCCTGGGCCATCGGCGTCACCGACCGCTACACGGTGGGCGTATGGGTAGGCCGTCCGGACGGCACGCCCAACCCAGGCTTCTTCGGTGCCAACACCGCCGCGCCGCTGGTGAAGGACCTGCTCGCCGCTCTGGCGGCTACCCAAGCCACCACCACCAAGCCGCGCCACCAACCCACCGACGTCACGGCACAAGACATCTGCTGGCCGCTGGGCACAGTGGCGGCACAAACACCCAACGCCCACTGCCGCGAGCGCCGCAGCGCCTGGTTGCTCAACCACACGGCCCCGCCCACCTTGCCCGACCGCGTGCAGCCCGGCAGTTTGCTGGAAACCGCTTGGATCACGACCGACCCCACCCCGAAGCGGATTCGGGCAGGTTGCGTCACCCACACCGCTGTGCAGCCCCTGCGCTACGCGCGCTGGCCTGCCTTGTTGGAACCGTGGGTGGAGGGCGACTGGCGCAGCGAGGTGGAACGTCTGCCAGTCGACAACACCTGCAAGTCACGCGGCCAGCCCCTCGGCGCCCAACGCAGCCTGCGCATCACCGGGATCGAACCCGGCAGCGTGCTGCGGCCCAGTCCCGGGCGCGGGGACGTGACACTGAACGTTCGCGCTGTTGGCAGCAAAGAGGCCATCACTTGGTTACTCAACGGCCACACCGTGGGAAACAGTGATGCGGGCCAACCGAGTTTCAAAGTCAAACTCACGGCCAGCGGACCTCAGGCATTAACCGCCCTGGATGCACTGGGCCGCTATGAAAGGGTGGAGTTCCGCGTGCAGTGATGCATGCAAGTCAATCGAACTGAACACCCAAACGGCCCATTTCTACGATTGCTTGAACGCGCGAAGAAACATTCAAGGCCTGGAGAATGGGTTTGACATGGGACTTGATGGTGGACTCGGCCACACCCAGGTCGCGGGCAATCACCTTGTTGGGCTTGCCCAATAAGATCAGCTTGAAGACTTCTTTTTGCCTGTCTGTGAGACGCAACTCTGCGAGTTTCTTCGACGGTGAATGGTCCCGAAGCACACTGGTATCAGAGGAATCCAATGCGGTCACTGGCAAATAAATCCGGTTGGAAACCACCGCTTGCAACGCCTCCTCCAAGGCCGACATGGACGCCGACTTGGGGATGAAGCCCATCGCGCCATGGCACAGTGCATCCAACACCGTTTGTTTGTCGGAAAGACCAGACAAAACCACGACAGGCAGGCTGTGGTGAACTTGTTTGAATGCAGCCAACGCATCCAAACCCGACACCCCTGGCAAGCTCAAGTCAAAAAATACCAAATCCAAGCGTGGTTCAGACTGCGCCATGGCCATCGCGGAAGGCAAATCGCCAGCTTCAAATACTTGGATGGAGGGGTTCAAACGCTCCAGCAGCAGTTGTATCCCCTGACGGAACAGAACATGGTCATCAACGAGTAAAACTTTCATGGCGCCGGCATTACCAAAGAAATGGATGGGTTCGACGAGGGTCAAAGCACCATTGAATGAACATTTTGGATTGAAGAAATCAGCCCTGGTGCACCAGACTGGACGAGCGGTCGAACAGATTGGATAAGGCACCGGCCAATAACCCTGCTCTCAAAGGGCCCAAAGGAACCCCCCATGCGCCACATCAGGCGAGCAATAAGGGGGTTGAGTTCAGTGCGATGTCGCCACCACCATACGACCGTCTTGATCGCGGGCGAATCAGGCCAACAACCCCATCTGCTCCAAGCGCAGCAGTATCGATGTCTTGTCGCTTCGCGCCACCTCACGCCAGTCGCGGTTCTCCTGAGCGCCGATCAATGCATACAGCAAGTTGCGGCTGACGCTGCTGTGGCGCTGTTTGAGCTGGTGGTAGAGGTCGAACACATCGACGGCACGCAACTCTTCAAGGGTGCAGACACCCATGGTTGCCAGCATGGCGACCGAAGCCGGCCCCAGGCCGCGCGCCCGTGACAAGGGTTTCGGGCACAACACATGCCCCATTTCGTCAGGTTTCACTGCGGCATGCGCACCCGCAGAACTGCCCCCGGTGTGGCGATGTAGAGCAGGTTGTTATCGTCGATGGCGACGCCGGTCGGAGAGGTCAAGCGGCCGGGCAGCGCGCCCAAACTCACGCCAGCTTTTCCAGTCTGGCCCACCACAGTGCTCACCACGCCCTCGGGCGTGATCTTGCGTATCGTATGGTTGCCGGTGTCGGCAACGTAAACATTGCCTTTGCGGTCGACCGTCAGGGCCTGGGCGTTGCGGAAAGTGGCGACGGTACCGGGGCCGTCGTCGGCACCCCAGACCCCATCACGCCCAGCCAGCGTGGTGACCGAACCCGTCGGCGAGACCTTACGAATCTTCGAATGGGACTCCACACTGGAACTCGTTTCTACGTAGGCATTCTCTGCAACGTAAGCGTTGCCCAGAAGGTCAACCGCGAGGCCGTTGATATAAAGAAAGCGCGCGGCTGAACCGATTCCGTCCTGGGTTGGGAAATACGCGATGCTGTTGGTACTCCTTCCTGCCAGTGGTTTGAGCCTGTTGAGCCCGCGGTCAAAGACCCGAATTTCTTCGGAGTTGGCCAAGTAGAGACTCCCCAGTCGATCCAATACCGTGAACTCCTGCGACGAATAGAACCTGTTTCCGTCGAAATCATCCCAGGTCGCCTTGTCCCAGCTTGATTTGAGTACACCGTTTGACCCGTATTGCAAGCCGTTGTAGTAGATGTCACCAACGTCGTCGACGCTGAATCTGGCTGCCTGGGAGGCACCTAAAAGTGTCACCGGTAGACCAACACCCGTGCGATCGATTCGGTGAATCATGGCGACAGTGCTCGTTGTCTGACGAGGACCCGACATTTGGGCATAGAGGTGGTTGCCGTTAGGCGATACAGCAACCTCCAGAAACTGCAGCACCTCTAAGTCCGTATGGAGTGGCAAAACAGCCTGAACACCCTCTTGATACTCCGTTGAAGGCGCTTTGCCGGCTAAGGTGCTCACTTTTGCAGATGGGGTCACTACGCGGAGTGTGTGGTTGCCCGTATCAACCCAATACAACTGCTGCTGGGTGCCGACAGCAATACCGCCGGTCAGTCCACCGGCCGTTTCGTTGCGAAAAGCGGCATCGGAAAATGAACCGTCAGTGGCTCCCCCTTCGAGCGCAGACTGAAAAGTCGGCGGAGCTCCGTTTCGGAAGAACTTGGCCCATACCGACCTGACAGCGGCCCGAACGCCACCACTGGCCCGCAGCGCGACATGGAATGTGCCCGTGCTGTCTACCGCCAGCCGCGCATGCCAATCAGCGTTGAAGTCGCAAGGGGAGCAATATCCGATCAGAGTTCGAGCAGACTCTGGCATCTTCAAATCTTCGAACACACCCTGCGCGCTGAGCTGGAAAAATTCAAAGGTGTCCTGTTTTTCGCGAAGGCGAAGCAGGACCACATTGCCGTCGGCATCAGTGGCCAGATTCATTAACTGCCTTCCAATGCCTGACTCACCAACCGATTCCACAACCGCCGCCTTGGGGTCAGCAACAGTGATGGTTTGAAGATCGGTGCTACTGGCCGTGCAGGGGCGGCCACTAAAACACCCGCTTAAAGTTCGCACTGTGCCGTACACCCGGCCCAGACGATCAACGGCCAGCGAGTCCCAGCGCTCGAACAATGGATTTTTTGCAAATGTGGTGACTGCACCTACCGGCGTGATTTTCCGAATCAAGCCACCGTCGACCACAAACAAGTTGCCTTCTTTGTCTCGCGCGATCGCCCCGGGCGAAAGAAAACGAGCAGCCTGCGCGTTTCCGTCGGACTGGCCTTTCTCGCCGGCTTTGCCAGCAAAAGTGGTCACCACACCGGCTGGCGTGATCTTGCGAATGGCGGCGTTGCCGGTATCGCCCACATAAACATTGCCCGCTTCATCCACCACCACACCGGTGGGTGATGAAAACCTGGCTTCTTCGCCCACGCCATCCACATTGCCATAGCCGCCCACACCGCCCATCATGAGCTCCAACCGCCCCACGTCTGGCGACGGGGTGATGGGACTGTTGGGCGCGCCGATCCCAGCGCTGCTGCTAGCACTGCCCCCACCGCCGCAAGCAACCAGCCCCGAGATCAAAAAAAATGCGCCGATAGCCCAGCGCCATAAATGGCGCGGTCGAGCGCGCCCTTGGCTCAATTGTTGATTCAATTTCTCTCTCCCCATCATCGCGCCGCTGTTCTTTTAAGTCTAGCTGCGAACCCCTCCAACTCCCATCAATCTGCCATCCAAGCTCACCGTGCAAGCACCCGCTTGAGTGCCACACCTGTGTGGCTCGTCTCGTTCTGGATCAACACTTCTGGCGCGCACTCGGCCACGACATGGCCGCCATGCACGCCGCCTTCGGGCCCGAGGTCGATGACCCAGTCGGCTTCGGCGATGACGTCAAGGTCGTGTTCGATGACCACCACGCTGTGCCCACCTTGCACCAAACGGTGCAACACCTGGATGAGTTTTTCCACGTCGGCCATGTGCAGGCCCACCGTGGGTTCGTCCAGCACGTACAGCGTGTGCGGCGATTTATTGCCGCGCCGAGTGACGTCGTCGCGCACCTTGGTGAGTTCAGTGACCAGCTTGATGCGCTGGGCTTCGCCGCCGCTCAAGGTGGGTGAGGGTTGGCCCAAGGTTAGGTAGCCCAAGCCCACGTCTTTGAGCAATTGCAAAGGGTAGGAGATGGCGGGCATGCTGCCGAAGAATTCAACCGCTTCGTCGATCTCCATGCGCAGCACATCACCGATGGTTTTGCCGCGCCAAGTCACGGCCAGCGTCTCTGGGTTGAACCGCTGGCCGTGGCAGGTGCCGCAGGGCACTTTCACGTCAGGCAGGAAACTCATCTCGATGGTGCGCATGCCTTGTCCTTCGCAGTCGGGGCAGCGGCCTTCGCCGGTGTTGAAGCTGAAGCGCGCTGGTGTGTAGCCACGGGCACGCGACTCCAGGGTGTCTGCGAAGAGTTTACGGATGGTGTCCCAAAAACCAATGTAGGTGGCGGGGCAGGAGCGCGGTGTTTTGCCGATGGGGGTTTGGTCCACTTCGAGCACGCGGTCGATCTGTTGCCAGCCTTGCACTTCGCCGCAGCCGCCCCAGGTGGCAGGCGCTGCGCCGGTTTCACGGGCGCGTTTGGCGCCCGTGGTGTTGATGAACAGGAGATTGGCCAACAACACATCGCGCGCCAAGGTGGACTTGCCGGAGCCGCTGACGCCGGTGACCGCCACGAGGCGCTTGAGGGGCACGCGCACATTCAGATTTTTGAGGTTGTGCAGGGAGGCACCTTTGATGTGCAAATGCGGCGTTAACTCTCTCTCCCCACCGGGGAGGGGGAACAATACGTCCCGACGCGGAAACAGCGGGTGCTTGAGCGGATGTGCCAACACCCGGCCCGTCACCGAATCGGCATTGGCTGACAAATCAGCCGCAGAGCCTTGCGCCACCAGCCGACCGCCTCGCACCCCGGCACCGGGGCCGATGTCGATCAGGTGTTCGGCGCGGCGTATGGTGTCTTCATCATGCTCCACCACCACCAGGGTGTTGCCTTTGTCACTCAGGTTTTGCAAAGCGTTCAGCAGAATCTGGTTGTCACGCGGGTGCAGGCCGATGGTGGGCTCGTCCAACACATAACAGACGCCTTGCAGGTTGCTGCCGAGCTGTGCGGCCAGGCGAATGCGCTGGGCTTCCCCACCGCTCAAGGTGGGTGCAGCGCGGTCCAGGGTGAGGTAGCCCAAGCCAACTTCTTCCAGGAAGGCGAGGCGGCTTTGAATCTCGGTCACCACATCTCGCGAAATCTCTAAGTCGCGGCCGGTCAAACGCAGGCTGTCCACCCACTTCTTGGCTTCATTGACTGGCCACTGCGCCACCCAAGCAATGGAGTGGCCGTCAAAGGTCACACCGCGTGAAACCGGGTTCAGACGTGTGCCGTGGCAGTCGGGGCAAGGGGCATCCACCACGCCCTCAACATCGGCTTCGTCAGACGGGAAACTTTGCTCGCGGCCTTTTTGTTCGTCGTCACGCACCGAGTCGTCAAACGCTTTGCGCTGTTCACGGGTCAAGGCCAAGCCTGTGCCCACGCAGGTGGTACACCAACCGTGTTTGCTGTTGTAGCTGAAGAGTCGGGGATCAAGTTCAGGGTAACTCGTGCCGCACACCGGGCAGGCGCGTTTGGTCGAGAACACCTTCACCTGACCGATGTGGCCGGTGGGCGCATCCGTCAGCATGGCGCCTTTCAATCCATCCAGTGGTGCGAGCACATGCATCACGCCTTTGCCAGCATCCAGTGCCTGCGCCAGCAGGGCACGCAGCTCGGCCTCCTGGCTGGCATTGACCACGAGGTCACCAACCGGCAACTCCAGGGTATGTTCCTTGAAACGATCCAAGCGCGGCCAGGGTGAGGTTTTGATGAACTCGCCATCCACACGCAAATGGCTGTGACCCCTGCCCTTGGCCCATTTGGCCAGGTCGGTGTAAAGCCCTTTGCGGTTGACCACCAAGGGCGCGAGCAAGCCAATGTGCTGGCCTTTGTAGTCGCGCAGGATTTGTGCCGTGATGCTCTCGGCGGACTGGGGGCGCACTTCGGCGCCATCGTGCACACAGTGCTGCAAACCCAGCTTCACATACAGCAGTCGCAAGAAATGCCACACCTCGGTGGTGGTGGCGACTGTGCTTTTGCGGCCACCGCGCGAGAGGCGCTGCTCAATGGCCACGGTGGGCGGTATGCCGTAGACCGCATCCACCTCAGGGCGGCCCGCCGGTTGCACCAGGCTGCGGGCATAGGCATTGAGCGACTCCAGATAACGCCGCTGGCCTTCGTTGAACAAGATGTCAAACGCCAGCGTGCTTTTGCCCGAGCCGGACACGCCGGTGATGACGGTGAATTTGTCGCGAGGGATGCTGACGTTGAGCGCTTTGAGGTTGTGTTCTTTGGCATTGACAATGCGGATGGACAGATCTTCTTCACGTTGTACGCGGGCTTGGCGAATCACGTGCTGCAAGGGCATGCCCTCTTCCACGGCCCCCGCCCCCAAGCCCATGGCCATGTCGTACTCGGCCAATGCGCGGCCGGTGTGCGACAGCGCATCCCGCTTGACAGACTCTGGCGTACCAACGCACATCACCTGCCCACCCGCATCCCCGCCTTCAGGGCCGAGGTCGATCAGCCAGTCAGCGGCCCGCACCACGTCCAGGTTGTGTTCAATGACGATGAGGGAGTGGCCCGCGTCCAGCAGCTTGCGGAAGGAGCGCATCAGTTTGGCGATGTCGTCAAAGTGCAAACCTGTGGTCGGCTCGTCAAACATGAAAAGCGTGCCGCGTTTGGCCAACTGCTGTTTGCTGGCGGTGGACGCTTGCGCCGTTTCTGCCAAAAAGCCGGCCAACTTCAGACGTTGCGCTTCACCACCACTCAAGGTCGGAACGGGCTGCCCGAGCTTCACATAGTCCAGTCCCACATCCACGATGGGCTGCAAGACACGCACGACCTCGCGGTCCTGGGCAAAAAGTTGCACGGCTTCGCTGACGGTCAGTTCCAGCACATCGGCCACCGACAAATCGCGCAGGATGTCGCCGGGCAAGCGCCTGTCGATCTTCACCTCCAACAGCTCCGGGCGAAAACGTTTGCCGTCGCAGTCCGGGCAACGCAAATACACGTCGGACAAAAACTGCATTTCCACGTGCTCAAAGCCGGAGCCGCCGCAGGTCGGGCAGCGCCCATTGCCGGCGTTGAAGCTGAACATACCGGCGCCATAACCGCGTTCAATCGCCAGCGGCGCTTGGGCAAAGAGTTTGCGAATTTCGTCAAACGCCCCAACATAACTCGCCGGGTTGGAACGTGCGGTTTTGCCAATCGGGGACTGGTCCACAAACACCGCATCGGCCAGCCAGTCGGCACCGAGCAAGGCCTCATGCGCCCCGGGCGACTCGGTGGCTTTGCCAAAGTGGCGCAGGAGCGCGGGATAGAGCACGTCTTGCATCAAGGTGCTTTTGCCGGAACCACTCACCCCCGTGACACACACCAGGTGTTGCAACGGGAATTCGACGGTGATGTTTTTCAGGTTGTGTTCGGTCGCGCCTTGAAGAATCAACTTCGGTGTGGCGGGCGTGACCAGGCGTTTGAGACCGAAGCCCACCTGTTTGCGCGCGCCAAGGTAAGCGCCGGTCAGCGTGTCCGCCTGGCGGATGGCCTCGGGCGTGCCGTCGAAGACAATTTGCCCACCGCGTTCACCAGGCCCGGGGCCCATGTCAATCAGCCTGTCGGCGGCCAACATCACGGCGGGGTCGTGCTCCACCACCACCAGGGTGTTGCCCGCATCACGCAAGCGGTGCATGGCTTCGACGATGCGGTTCATGTCACGCGGATGCAGACCAATGCTGGGCTCGTCCAGCACGAACAAGGTATTGACCAGCGAGGTGCCCAAGGCCGTGGTCAGGTTGATGCGCTGCACTTCGCCGCCGCTCAAGGTGCGGCTCTGGCGGTCCAGCGTGAGGTAACCCAGACCCACCTCGCAGAGGTAACGCAAGCGGGTGCGGATTTCATCCAGCAGCAGCTTGAGGGCATCGTCCAGCAAGGTGCTGGGTAACTGCAGCGTTTCAAAAAACAAACGCATGCGGTCGATGGGAATCAACATCAAGTCATGCACGGTGAGACCGGGCAAGGCCTCGAGCTGCTCGCGCGACCACAACACGCCTCGGGGCATGAAACGTTTTTCAGGCGGCAAGGCCCTGTCCGCATCAGCCTTGGTGCCTAAGCGCCACAGCAGCGCCTCGGTTTTGAGCCGCGCGCCACCGCACACACCACAAGGGTTGTAGCTGCGGTACTTGGACAAGAGCACACGGATGTGCATCTTGTAGGCCTTGCTTTCCAGGTATTCAAAAAACCGCTTCACGCCGTACCACTGTTTGTTCCAGGCGTTGGCTTTGCCCGTCCAGTTCGGGTCGCCGTCAATCACCCAGTTTTTTTGCGCCTCGGTGAGATGCGACCACGGCGTGTCGCGTGGAATGCCGGCGTCACCGGCGTGGCGCATCAAGTCGTCCTGGTTCTCGGCCCAGGCGGGGGTTTGCAGGGTTTTGATGGCACCGGCGCGCAGGGTTTTTTTGGGGTCAGGAATGACCAGGCCATAGTCAACACCAATCACCCGGCCAAATCCACGACAGGTCTCACAAGCGCCCATGGGCGAGTTGAAAGAGAAGAGCGCGGGTTGTGGGTCGCTGTAGCGTAAGTCGCTGTCGGGGCAGTGCAGGCCGGTGGAGTACTTCCACAAGGCATCCGCGCTGCCCTCGCCATCAGGTGCGAGGGCGTTGACGGTGACACGGCCGCCGCCGCGTTTGAGCGCCGCCTCAATGGCCTCCATCACCCGCACTTTTTCCGCACCTTGCACCCGAAAACGGTCGGCCACCACGTCCAGCACCTGGCGGGGCCCGGTGGGCGAGGCCACTTCGCGCTGCGCATGCACCTTGGTGTAACCGCTGGCCGACAACCACTGCTCGATTTCTTCGGGCGAAGTCGCTCCGGGCAACTCCACGGGAAAGGTGATGACCACACGCGGGTCGTGCGCCTTCGTGCGCTCCAACAAATCGGCGTAAATCGTCTCTGGCGTGTCGTGGCGCACCCGCTGTGCGGTCTGGCTGTCAAACAAATCAGCGGCGCGGGCAAAGAGCAGCTTCAGGTGGTCGTTCAGCTCCGTCATCGTGCCCACGGTGGAGCGCGAGGTACGCACTGGGTTGGTCTGGTCGATGGCGATGGCAGGCGGCACACCATCCACCCTGTCCACCGCAGGTTTGTCCATGCGGTCGAGGAACTGCCTCGCGTAGGCGCTGAAAGTTTCTACATAACGCCGCTGGCCTTCGGCATAGAGCGTGTCGAACACCAGACTCGATTTTCCCGAGCCGCTGGGGCCTGTCACCACCGTCATCTCGCCGGTGCGGATGTCCAGGTCGATGTTCTTCAGGTTGTGTTGACGGGCACCACGGATGCGGATGAGGCCGGAGGTCATGGGGAGGGTGTCCTTGAAGAGAGCGGGACATTCTAGGGACGCGGGGCGAGACCTCCCGGTGGGGTCGGGTTTTGGCCCGACGGCCAGGGGGGCCATTGGCGGCTTTTAGTTCGGGATCTTGACGCGTTGCACTGCGTCGGGATGTGCGCCCGACAGCGCAGTAACTTTTCTTTGCTTCGCCAAAGAAAAGTCACCAAAAGAAAGGCGACCCCGGTTCCGAGGCCCCTTCGGGGCTGCCTTGCGCTGCTCGCGCGAGGCGGGAAGTTCAGAAACTCGCCCTGCGGGCTCAAACATCTGAACTTCTCTTTCCGCCTCCCGCTGCGCTGCTCAGCTCGTCTCAAGGGGGCCCAAAAGCCAATACACCACGGCTCGCTGCGCATCGCCATGGTTGAAGGAGCATGCATCGCCGCGAAGTTTGGCGCAGCCAAACGAGCCCTCTGCTGGTGTCGGCTCTTGGGGTCCCCGTGGGAGGCGTCGAGCAGCGCAGGGCAAGACGGATCAAGAAGTTCAGATGTTTGAGCCCGCAGGGCGAGTTTCTGAACTTCCCGGCTTGACCGAGCAGCGCAGAGCAGCCCCGTAGGGGCCGCCGGATTCGGGGTGCCCTTCTCTTTGCTTACTTTCTCTTGGGCAAGCAAGAGAAAGTAACTGCGCTGTCGGGCGCATATCCCGACGCAGTGCTGCAAGAAACAACAAACTCAACCAACAGCACCACAAATCACAAAACAAAACAGCCCGCACAAAGCGGGCTGCCTCCATCAAACACAACGATCAGCGCTACGGTTTGGCTGCACTCGCAGCAACAGGCGTATCAACAGCCGCCGGGGTGTGGGCTTCGGTGCTGTGTTTCTCACCGCCCATGTCCAGGCTGTCACCCCCTTGCATCAGCACCCAAATAGCGAGTGCGGCAAAGAGGATGAAACCAACAACGATCTTCCACATGATGATGAACTCCGGGTGCGAGCGATTCAATCGCCCGCGTAGATGTCGCGGTCCTTGGTTTCGCGAACGAACAGCATGCCAATCACAAAGGTGACCGATGCGATGATGATCGGGTACCACAGGCCGTTGTAAATGTTGCCGGTTTGCGCCACCACACCGAAGGCAATCGTCGGCAACAAACCACCGAACCAGCCATTACCGATGTGATACGGCAAGCTCATCGAGGTGTAGCGGATGCGGGTGGGGAACATCTCCACCAGCATGGCGGCGATGGGACCGTAGACCATGGTCACGTAGATCACGAGCAAGGTCAGGATGCCCACCACGAGTGGCTTGTTGACTTGGGCGGGATCGGCCTTGGCAGGGTAACCGGCGGCTTTGGTGGCTTCTGCCACGCTCTTCTTGAAGGCGGCAATTTTGGTTTTGCTGTCGGCTTCAAAGGAGTTGCCATCGGGCGTGAGCGTGGCATTAAAAGCGGCAATTTCTTTGTCGCCGATCTTGATCGCTGCCACCGTACCGGCGGGCGCTGCCACCACGTCATAGTTCACCGCGGCTTGTGCCAGGGTGCGCATGGCCAGGTCACAGGAGGTGCGGAAGTCCACCTCACGTGCGATCGGGCTGCCCTGGAAGCTGCACTGCGACTTGTCGACCACCACGGTAATCGGCACATCTCTCTGCGCTTTGGCCAGTGCAGGGTTGGCCGCGGCGGTGAGCGCGTTGAAAAGCGGGAAGTAGGTGAGCGCAGCAATCAAACAGCCGGCCATGATGATGGGCTTGCGGCCGATCTTGTCTGACAAGGTGCCGAAAATGACGAAGAACGGCGTGCCAATCAACAAAGAGATGGCAATCAAAATGTTGGCGGTGGCACCATCGACTTTCAGCGCCTGCGTCAGGAAGAAGAGTGCGTAGAACTGGCCGGTGTACCAAACCACGGCTTGGCCTGCGGTCAAACCCACCAAAGCCAGGATCACGATCTTCAGGTTCTTCCATTGTCCAAAAGACTCGGACAGCGGTGCCTTGGAAGTTTTGCCTTCTTCTTTCATTTTCTTGAAGGCGGGTGACTCGTTCATCGACAGGCGAATCCACACGCTCACGGCGAGCAAGGCAATCGACACGATGAAAGGAATGCGCCAGCCCCAGTCGGCAAACGCTTCTTCACCGATCAAGGTGCGGGTGCCCAGAATCACCATCAAGGACAGGAACAAACCCAGCGTGGCGGTGGTTTGAATCCAGGACGTGTACGCACCGCGTTTGCCATGCGGTGCATGTTCGGCCACGTAGGTTGCAGCACCACCGTACTCACCGCCCAAAGCCAAACCTTGCAGCATGCGAAGAACGATCAGGATGATGGGCGCTGCGACACCAATCGAGGCATACGACGGCAAGATGCCGACGATGAAGGTGGACAAACCCATCAAGAGGATGGTGACCAGGAAGGTGTACTTGCGGCCAATCATGTCGCCCAGGCGGCCAAACACCAAAGCACCAAATGGCCGCACGATGAATCCAGCCGCAAAAGCCAGCAAGGCAAAGATGAAAGCCGCGCCCGCATCCAGCCCCGAGAAAAACTGCTTGGCGATGATGGCGGCGAGTGAGCCGTAGAGATAAAAGTCGTACCACTCAAACACCGTGCCCAGGCTGGAGGCGAAGATGACTTTCTTCTCCTCCTTGGTCATGGGTTGGGGGACGGGTTTCGCGCCGCCTCGCGTTGAGATCACTGTGGCTGTCATGTTTGTCTCCTGTTGTGCTGCTGTTGACAGAGCGGCCCCGCAAATCAGCAGGGCGTGGCGGGATGTTGAGACACCGCACTGACCCGGCTCTGACGCGAAACCAACAGGAACTGACAGGAAACTGAATCCAAACTGACAACTGGCGCGATGGAGCCTCACGAAGCCGGGTTTACACCTAAGCCTGGCGAACATTGAGCGCTACATGCGAGCCTTACCGCCTTGAAAAGCCCCCTCTTACCGGCCAATCTCGTCATAGATGTCAGAAACAGCGACGAGCGGCCCTTGCGGCCGAACGCGGCAGTAGACTGCGCACACATCAACAAAACCAGGAGGCTCGCATGCACCGCACACCCGAATCATTCGAACGCCGTTGCGCACTGAAGGGCAGCGTGGCTGCACTTGCCAGCATTGGCATGGCAAGTTGGACTCTCCCCGTTTTCAGTCAGAGCGCGCCTGTGCGACCGCTGCCCGCTTACGCCACGTGGAAAGATGCGGGCAGCTTGATCGTGCACAGCGCCACCACCATTGAAACGAAACGCGCGGCTTTTGGGATGGGCGCCATCACGCCTGCATCGCAGCTCTACATCCGCAACAACTTGCCACCGCCCAGCGCCAGCATCCTGGACGATGTCAACGCTTGGCCCATACAAATCGAGGGCGTGAAGACCCCCACCACGCTCCGATTGAAAGAACTCAAAGCCATGGGTGAAGTGCAGTTGCCCATGGTGTTGCAATGCTCGGGCAACGGACGCGGCTTTTTCCCCAACAAACCCAGTGGCACACCGTGGACGGTAGGCGCGGCAGGCTGCGTCATCTGGACCGGCGTGCCAGTGCGTCAGGTGATCAAAGCCCTGGGCGGCATCAACAAAGACAGCCGCTACATGACGGGCACGGGTGGAGAAGTGTTGCCTGCGGGGGTCGATGCCAACAGCGTGGTGGTGGAGCGTTCGCTGCCGCTGGCAGCCATGAAAGACGCCATCCTCGCGTGGGACATGAATGGAAGCCCCATCCCCTTGGCCCATGGCGGACCCTTGCGGCTCATCGTGCCGGGTTACCAGGGCGTGAACAACATCAAGTACATCAAACGTTTGGCCTTCACCGAGGCCGAAAGCCAGGCGCGCATCATGTCGCACGGCTACCGCATGTCGCCTCCAGGCGGCAAAGCCGACCCCAGCCAACCGTCTGTGCTGGAGATGAATGTCAAGTCATGGATCAACAGCCCCTTGCCCGAAACCGGCGCGGTGCCCGCCGGGCCCGTGCGCATTCAGGGTGTGGCGTTCAGTGGCACCGCAGCCGTGCAGCGGGTGGAGGTGTCGGTGGACGGTGGCAGCAGCTGGCAGGCGGCCCGCTTCGTGGGCCCGGACCTGGGACCTTACGCCTGGCGACAGTTCGTCTTGGAGGTGGCTTTGCCACCGGGTCAGTACAAACTGGCCAGCCGTGCGGTCGATATGCGGGGAGCCGCGCAGCCCCAGGTACGCGAGGAGAATGCCGGCGGCTACAACAACAACAGTTGGGCCGACCATGCGGTCCAGATCACGGTGGCCTGATGCAAGCACGCTATCGCTTCGCGGTCTGGATGCTCACGCTGGCCTGCGGTGTGGCCCAGGGCCAAGACAACAAAGCGCTCTTTGACAAGGGGCGACAGCTTTTCCTGCAAGGTGCCACACCCTCGTGCACGCTTTGCCACACCTTGAAAGAGGCGGGCAGTACCGGAGCGGTGGGGCCGGTACTGGACGAACTCAAACCCGACGCATCCAAGGTGGCCACCGCCCTGCGCAATGGCGTGGGGGCCATGCCCTCGTTTCGCAATACTCTGAGTGAGGAGCAAATCGCCGCGCTGGCTTGGTATGTGGCCAAGGCCAGCGCGGGACAGTGAGGGGCTTGCCGGTACAGGTGGTCCGTTGCTCAAACACAGTCAATCGCTGAAAAAGTCGCGTCGTACTGCGCTCACAAATTACTCTTCTGCCCGGTGCCAACAGCGTGTTGCAACAAGGCATGGATCAACACTTCGCTGCCTTCCTCAATGCCGTTCCAACCCCAACAAGTTTTCATCGTGAGGGCATTGCTGAGCAAATCCCCGTGACTGCGTTGAGCCCCCATGCTGCATCCCGTGGTGCCGCTGGCGTATAGGATGGCCGCCAGGTCATCGCGGCCCTTGTACGCAGGACTGTGCTGATCGGATTGGAATGAAGCGCGATCCAGCAAGGTGCCAGTGCGGTCACGGTTCAGCGTGAACACGTGGCGCACACCGCTGATGAAAGCGAGCTTGCTCACCCAACCAAAATTTCTGCTCGCACAAACCACCACGCTGGGTTCGGCATCACGAATGAAGTGCTCCACCTCGCCACGCTGGTAGGCGTTGTTCAGCGGCAGGTAAACCCAACCCCCGCGCAACACGGCCAAATAAAGCAGCAAGGCCTCGACCGATTTATCGCAGTACACGGCGATGCGTGCATCAGGTGGCAAATTCAGCTGGTTCAACCAATGGGCCAGCATGGCGGTGGCACGGTCGATGTCGCGCCAGGTGTAATGCAGCCGCTCACCATCGGCTTGTTCGATGGCGGTGGTGTCCAGATCTTGCGGAAATGACGCGCGCAGGGCGACGAAGAGGTTTTGGTTGTCCATGGGGGAATCATGCCAAAGAGTGAAGGCTCCGAAGTGGGCCTGAAGCTCACAACGCCGCCACAGACCGAACATTGCCCTTACGATCCCATTTCAGATTTTGTCGGGCTCTGAGATTCCATCTCCCACGTCGCCATGAACCCCCAGCGTCGCCATTGGCTCAAAGCCGCTGCTTGCACTTCTTTGATCGGAACCTCGGCGCTGTCAGGTTGCCGAGATGCGCCGGCGGTTTACCCAGGTGAATGGCTTGGTGCAAATTCCGACCGGGGTCATCGCTTGCGGGATCGGCTGGGCGCCAGCAAGTCAGGGGAGCCGGGCGCGGTGTCGGGCAAGCACCACGCCTCGGTGCTCATTGTGGGCGCGGGGATGGCGGGCCTGGCATGTGCGCGGGCCTTGATGCAAGCAGGAATCGACGACGTCCAGGTGTTGGAACTCGAAGATGAACCTGGCGGCAACAGCCGCTCCCACACCATGAAAGGCATGGCCTGTCCACTGGGCGCGCACTACCTGCCTGTGCCTGACGAAAAAAACCCCGAGTTGCTGCAGTGGTTGCACGAGCTTCAGCTGTGCCGCTTTGAACACGGTCGCTGGGTGTTTGACGAACGCTATTTGTGCCACAGCCCGCAAGAGCGGGTCTACCTACCCCTGGGTCCGGACGAGGGCCATTGGTTCGAGGGTTTGTTACCCCCCATTGAGGCGCTTGCCCGTGAACAACAAACCGATACGAAGAACCAGGCGGCCTTGTTTGCAAAACTGGTCAATTCACAAGCGGCAGGTGCTTTCGCCATACCCACCACACGATCGGCTTTCAGCCCCGAATTGCAGCAGCTTGATGCCCTGACCTTCGGCGACTGGCTGAACCGCCATGGCATCCATGCGCCGGCGTTGCGATGGTACTTGGACTACTGCTGCCGCGACGACTACGGCGCGAGCTGCAACATGGTTTCTGCCTGGGCCGGACTGCATTACTTCGCCAGCCGCCATGGCTTTCGCGCCCCCAACGAAAACGATGGCCACGATGCCCATGCGGTACTCACCTGGCCTGAAGGCAATGGCTGGCTCAGCCAGCGGCTGGCCGCGCCACTGCGCGACACCTCGGGCTCGGGTGGTGCGCGTTTGCACAGCGCTCGGACAGTGCTGGAGGTGATGGAAAACCGGCACGACGTTGATGTGCGCGTGTGGAACGATAAGCGCCAAGCGGTGGAGCTGTGGTCGGCCGCGCACCTGGTTCTGGCCACACCACTCTTCATCACCCAGCGTTTGTTTCGCAACCCCGCACCTGCTTTGGCGTCCGCGCTGCAGGAGGCGGCGGGCCTGGCAGCACAAGCGCCTTGGCTCGTCGCCAATGTGCAATTGAAGGCTGCTCTGGTAGATCGACCTGGGGCGCCGCCCAGTTGGGACAACGTGGTTTATGGCAGCCCTGGCTTGGGATACGTGGATGCCATGCACCAAACAACCCGGCCCCACCCCGGACCCACGGTGCTCACCAGCTATTGGGCTTTGGGGGGAGACAACCTCACCGCGCTGCGAAACCACCGCACTGAGCTTTTGCAGCAACCCTGGAAGTTTTGGTCAGCCCAGGTGGTGAACGACCTGAGCCAAGCGCATCCCGACTTGCCCGGCAAGGTGGAACGGATAGACCTGATGCGTTATGGGCACGCGATGAGCGTGCCTCGGCCGGGGCTCAGAAGCAGTTCTGCCCTGGCCGCCTTGGCCACTGCAAGCTCGGGCCGCGTGCACTTCGCCCACAGCGATTTGTCGGGCTACTCCATATTGGAAGAAGCCTTCTTCCACGGGCACAGGGTGGGTCTGAGCCTGGCCAAACGGCACAGCTAAAAGGTACTCAGCGCCCCGCAAAACGGCTGCGCCGCCCTCGATCACGGCTACTGCGCTCGATGTGCCAGCGCTCCCACAATGCGGGTACACACCCTGCCAGCTCAGCCCGAGGCTCTGGGCGTTGCGCCGGCTGGTTGATACGCGGCGGAATGGCGTAGGCCGCTTCCTCTTCTTCAGGCGTGGGGAGCCTGTCCCAAGGCTCGTCGTCGACAGGGGATGTTTGAACGCGTTCGAGCAGCTCTTCCATGTGCATCACCGCCCAGTCAGGACACAGTTGGGGCCACGAAGCAACACGGGACCGTCGGCAACATGAACCCATCGAGGGTTGGAATAAGGCATGGGGTACTCCATCAAAAAAACATCGAGAACACCGCCGCTGGTGCGCCAGCGGCCACAACACAAGGTGTTACTTGCATGCCTTTAACGCAGGACTTGTGCCAAGCCCGTGGTGCCTCCCTTGAATCACGCTAAACGTTTGATTTGTCTTGACCGCGTCAAAGCGGGATCGCCGTCTTGCCGTAAAAACCCTCAGGCCGCAGGTGTCGAAACCCACACGTCCTGAGTGCCGATGTGCGGGTTTCGACACCGGATGCCCTTGTGGTGAGCCCAATCGAAAACAAGCCGCCGAGAACATGGGTCTTCGAACCCACGGCAGGCCCGCCTACACGGGCATACTTCTGAGACGATGACTTCCCCAGTTGCTGAGACACCCCCCTCAACCGAAACCCCGACCGCATCCCGGCCCACGGTGCGGCCACCATGGTTGCGCCGGCTGTTGCGGTTGTTGCCCTACCTCTTCATGTTGCTGCTGGTGTTGGGCAGCGTGGCGGCCAGCTACCGGGCGAGTCTGCAAAGTGGCTACCGCGTGCTCGACGACTCCGCCTTGCTGGAGCTGGACCTGTATGCCTACACCCTGGAAAGCGAACTCGGTCGTTACGCCTACCTGCCAGACTTGCTGGAAGTCGACAGCGACATCCAAGCCGTCCTGCGCAGCCCGCCGCATCCGGTGCTGCAAGAAGCCGCGAATCAAAAACTGGCGCGGTTCAGCGTCACTGCGGGCGCGATGGAGATGTGGGTGCTCGGACCTCAAGGTGAACCACTCGCATCCAGCCACGCCTACCGCAGCATGCCCTCACGCCAATGGCGAGACCCCGCCTGGTTGCTGGCCCAGGTGCGGGGGCCCGGTGTTCAACGTTTTTTTGCAGCCGACCCCGAAACCGGCGCGCCGAGTTATTTTTTCCTGCAGCCTGTAGAACGCCGCGGTGTACCACTGGGGGTGATCGCCATGCGCATCAGTCTGGACCCCCTGGAGGCCACGTGGGCCGATTTGTCGGTGCGCTCGGAAAGCGAGGAGCTTCTTGTCGTCGATGAAAACGGCGTGATCGTGGTGTCATCAGTGGCCGCCTGGCGCTACCGCAGCTTGGTGCCCCTGACCGCGGAGCAGCAGCAAAAGCTCAAAGACTCGGCACGTTACCCACATCAAACACTGCAGCCTTTGGGTTTGACGCTTTTGCAAACCATCGAACGGGGCATTCGTTTGGTGCGCCTGCCAACAGAATCCGCCCGCTCATCCAATGTTTTGCGCGCGGCCCAGGAGAGACCCATGGCAACTCTGGGTTGGCGTTTGATGATCCTGTCCAATCCAGCAGAGATGCAACGCAACGCTGCGTTTGTTGCGCTAGGCAGCGGTGCCTTGGTTGCGTTTTTTTGCTTGTTGAGCATCTACCTGTGGCAACGGCGCCGCACGCTCAAGCAGCTGTTTGCGGCGCGGCATGCGCTGCAGCAGGTCAACGACGGTTTGGCCGCTACGGTGGCTGAACGAACCCAAACCCTGGAGCTGATCAACACCCAGTTGCTGCAAGAAATGCAGGAGCGCCAACTGGCACAACAGGAATTGCTGCAAGCTGGCAAGCTCGCCGTGTTGGGACAAATGTCGGTCGGCATCGCCCATGAAATCAGCCAACCACTGACTGCCCTGCGCGCGTTGTCCAACAACACCACGGTGTTGTTGCAGCAAGGCCGAACGTCGGAGGCCATGCACAACCTGAGCGCACTTGGAGAACTGGTGGCCCGCATGGGGCGCATCACCACGCAGCTCAAGTCCTTCGCGCGTCGGGCGCCTGACCAATACCCTGCGGGCGTGTCCACCGCATCTTCGGTGGGTCTGAAGGCCGCCATCGGCAATGTCTGTTTGTTGTTGGAGCACCGGACCCGCACGGAAAACGTGGAAGTTCAAATTGACGTGCCTGCAGACCTGCAGGTGCAGTGCGACGTGCACCGGCTGGAGCAGGTGCTGATCAACCTCGCCAGCAATGCACTCGATGCCATGAAAAACTGCGAAAAGCGCACTTTGCGGTTCCACGCAGAAACCCAGGGCGACCGCGTGTGGGTGCGCGTGATCGACACCGGTCCGCCCGTGTCAGACGAGGTACTGCAGCATTTGTTTGAACCTTTCTTCTCGACCAAAGCGGCGGGCGAGGGGCTGGGCCTGGGCCTCGTGATCTCCAGCAGCATCGCACGCGAGTTTGGCGGAACGCTGCGTGCGGCAAAGGCAGAATCTGGGCTGATGTTTGAGTTTGATGTGCCGACAAGGACTGACCATGTTTGAAGGCTTCAAGGTGATCTTTGTCGAAGACGACGCACCCGTGCGTACCAGCCTGGCCCAGACCCTGGAGCTCGCCGGTTTGCAAGTGCATGCCTTCGCATCGGCCGAGCAGGCCCTGCCCCATGTGCAGGCTGGCCTGCAGGGCATCGTCATCTCCGATGTGCGCCTACAAGGCATGGACGGCGTGGCCTTGCTCAAGGCGGTGGTTCAACGAGATCCCGAGATTCCCGTGATTTTGGTGACGGCACACGGCGACGTGACCATGGCCGTCAACGCCATGCGCGATGGGGCCTACGACTTCATCGAAAAGCCGTTTGCCCCGGAACGGTTCATCGACACGGCCAAACGTGCAATGGAAAAACGAATGCTGCGTTTGGCGGTGAACAACCTGCGCCAACAACTGCATGAGAAAACCGGCATAGAGGCCGTGCTGCTGGGAAATTCAGCCGCCATGCGACAGGTCAGAGCGCAGATCCTGCGGCTTGCACAAACCTCTGCCGATGTGATGGTGATGGGTGAGACGGGCAGTGGCAAGGAACTCGTGGCGCGCTGCCTGCATGACCACAGCCCACGCCGAGACCGCCACTTTGTCGCCATCAACTGCGGCGGCCTGCCCGACAGCCTGCTGGAAAGCGAACTGTTCGGTCACGAGATGGGCGCCTTCACCACGGCCAACAAACGCCGCATTGGGAAAATTGAACATGCCCATGGCGGCACCCTGCTGCTCGACGAGATCGAAAGCATGCCCATGACGTTTCAAGTCAAGTTGTTGCGTGTGCTGCAAGAACGCAAAATCAACCGCCTGGGTTCCAACGACGAAGTGCCCGTCGATGTGCGTGTGATCGCGGCCACCAAGAGCGATCTGCTTGCCATGAGCCAAGCCCAGCAGTTCCGCAGCGACCTCTACTACCGCCTCAATGTGGCCGTGCTGGCCCTGCCACCACTGCGCGAGCGCAAAGAAGACCTGCCGCTGCTCTTTGAACGTTTTGTGGCCCAGGCGGCGCAGCGTTATGGCCTGCCAGCGCCTACGGTGGACAAAGCACAGATGGCGGCCTGGATGGCCCACGACTGGCCAGGCAATGTACGCGAGGCACGCAACGCAGCGGACCGTTTTGTGCTGCAGCTCCCGGCATCGGACACCGACCCGACCGCCGAGCCTCACACCGGCGGTGGCCGTTTGGCCGAACAAATGGACGCGCTGGAGAAGTCACTGATAGAAAAAGCGCTCAAAGAACACCAGGGCTCGCCCACCGCCGTGATTGCAGCCCTGGGCATAGGCAAAAAAACGCTTTACGAAAAACTGCGCCGCCACGGCATCACGATCAACGAGTACCGGTGAGCCCGGGTGAACTCTGTGAATAGAACCCCTGTTTGATCATTGGTAGTTCTTGGGATCGCTTGAATCAGTCGGTTGCAGGATGGCCCGTTGCAAGGCCCCACTCATGGGCAACTGCAAATTCAAGCCATTGGGCGGTATGGGCGACTCGAACCATTGGCGGTACAGGCGGTTGATTTCGCCAGAGCGAAAGAGTGCTGTCAGCGCGCCGTCCACCAAACGTTTGAACTCGGGGTCGTCTTTGCCGAGCATGATGCCGTAGGGCTCCACCGACAAGGCCTCATCCGACACCGAGTAGTCCTGCGGGCGTGGGTTGCGGGCGATCAAGGCATAGAGCAATACGTCGTCCATCGCATAAGCCACCGCACGGTCGGACTGCACAAAAAGAAAAGAGTCGGGGTCGTCCTTTCCCGCCAAGATGCGCATGCCCAGTTGCTGCTGCGCATTGATTTCATTCAGACGCGCGATGCTGGTCGTGCTGACAGTGGAAACCACAGGTCGGCCGCGCAAGTCAGCCAGTTGCCTGATGTTGTTGACCTTCTTGGCCAACAGCCGGCTCTGCGCCACAAAGGTGGTCACCGAAAACGCCACCTGTTTTCGCCGCTCTTGGGTATTGGTGGTGATGCCGCATTCCAGGTCCACCGAACCATTGGCCACCATGGGAATGCGTGTCGCAGAGGTCACTGCGACCAACTTGACTTTGAGGTCGGGTAAGTTCAGCTGCACCTTGACGGCTTCCACCACGGCACGGCACAAATCCATGGAGTAACCAATGGGCTGCAGATTGGCGTCCAGGTATGAAAAAGGGACCGACCCCACGCGGTGGCCGATCACGATGACACCTGAGGTTTGGATTTTTTTCAGGGTGTTGGACGGCAGCGGCTGCGCTGACGCGGCGGTCACGATGCCAGCGAAAACAGCCCATCGGCCATATCGAAAAAGCGCTGAAACGGCATTTAAGAAATTCATTTTTTCTGTTGCTGCCCAAATTCACTGGATTAAAAACTTTTCTAAATCGACACCCACTTGACTTTTTAATTTTTTTACGGTCGCGCCGAAAAGATTCGCAGGTTTTGTGTCCTGCCACTTAAACCCTTCTTAGCTCTTTAATCAACTAAAGGATGTTTTATGAAGACGTTTTTCAAATTAGCAATTCTCATGGCGATGACTTGCAGTGCCACGGCCCATGCCTCCGACACCCTGCAAAAAATCAAAGACAGTGGCATCGTCAAACTCGGCGTTCGCCCCGACACCGGCGCCCTCTCCTACGCCATCTCGGATGGCAAGTATGGCGGGTTCCATGTTGCCGTTTGCTTGGCTGCGGTCGCTGATTTGGAAAAACAACTCGCGAAAAAACTCACGGTGGAATTTATTCCGGTGACCTCCCAAGGACGTATCCACAGCGTCATGAGCGGCGCGGTAGACATGGAATGCGGCGTGACCACCAACAACTCAGCGCGCCAAAAAGACGTGGCTTTCGCGGTCACCACTTATGTCGAAGAGGTTCGGGTGGTCGTCAGAGCTGACTCGGGGATCACCTCTATCTCGCAACTCAACGGCAAAACCGTGGCGACGACCGCAGGTACGACCTCTATTCCGCTGCTGCGAAAGCACGAGCGGGGCAACAGCGTTGACTTGAAAGAAATCATTGGCAAAAACGACACGGCGAGCTTCGCCTTGCTGGCTGAAGGGAAAGCTGATGCTTACGTGATGGACGGCCAAATCGTCGCTTCGTACATCTCCAGCAGCAAAAATCCTGCCATGTTCCGGCTACTTGACGAGGTGCTGTCGGTCGAGCCCATTGCGATCATGCTCCGTAAAGACGACGCGCCATTCAAAGCGGCCGTGGACGGCACCATCAAGTCGCTGATCAAGTCGGGGGAGATCAACAAGCTTTACAACACCTGGTTCAACTCGCCAATTCCACCGAATCAAGTGAAGGTGGGTTTGCCTTTGTCCGGTGCCACCAAGAAGGCTTGGGCAGACCCGAACGACAGGCCGGTGGAAACCTATTGATCGCCCCGTCTGTAGCGGGCGCCGGCTGATCCACTGGCTGACGACAAAAAAATAGCATCAGATTAAAAACCTCTAAATTAAATCAGAGGTTTGTTCGTTTTTGTTGACAAATTCTAGTGACATAAACGGCCCGCTCTGCGTGCAATATTGGTAGCCTTGCTGACCTTTTTGTGTTGATCGGCGACTCGAACGCCCGAAAGCCGTTCAACCCGCGACATCAGTCTGGGCAAGGCGAACTCTGTTTTTTTGTTCTTCGGAGAATGGAAAATGAAAAACGTTTACTTCTTGTCGTTGTTTATTGGCGCAGCAGCCTTGGCCACAGCAGCCTGCAGCCCCATACCCGATACGGTCAAGATTGGCGTGGCACAGCCACTGTCCGGCCCCTTGGCAAGACAGGGTGCCGACCTGCTGCACGGCGTGGAGATGGCGGTCAATGAAATCAATGCGCAGGGTCTGCGCATCAAAGGCAAATTGGTCAAGCTGGAAATCGTGCAGGGAGACGACCAGTCCAACGCCGAAGAAGGCAAAAAGGTGGCGCAGAAGTTGGTCGATGCGGGTGTGGTGGCTGTGGTAGGCCACCTCAATTCGGGTGTGAGCATTCCCGCTGCACCGATTTACGCGGCCAAGAACATTCCGCAACTGGCCATTTCAACCAAGCCGGACTACACCCAGCTGGGCCTGCCCACCACCTTCCGAATCGTTGGCAATGACAGCATGCAGTCCAAAGCCTTGGGCTCGTATGCCGCGCAGCAGATAGACGGCAGGGTGTTTGCGTTGGTGGACGACGGCACCCCTTTCGGCAAAGGCCTCGCCAGCTTGGCTGCCGTAGAACTCAAGAAATACGGGAAAGTGGTGGCGGTACAGCGATCCCTTGACGATAAAAGCACTGACTTCGGTCAACTGGTCGCCGAACTGAAATCTGCAGGTGTCGATACCTATGTCAGCACACAACCCGACTTTCAAGTGGCCGCTTTGTGCGAGCAACTGATGAAGGCAGGGCTGACCGACATTCAAATTATCGGTGCGGACACGCTGAAAACCGACAAGCTGCCATCGATGAATTGCGGTGTGCGAGCGGTTTATGCCACTTCCCCCATTGTCGAGGCCAGGGAATTTCGATCAGCCAGGGAGTGGTTGCCAAAGTTTGTGGCGGCCTACAAGTCAGAGCCCATTTACGGCGCGCATTACACGTATGACGCCACGCATGTGCTGGTGGCTGCGATGAAGCGAGCTGAGACAGTGGACCCGAAAAAGCTCACCGAGGAGCTCAAACGCATCGATGCACTGGCTCCCGTGACCAACAACATGCGTTTTCGTGCGGACGGGGAACAGCACTACCCCGTGGTCAGTGTCTACAAAGTAGTCAAAGGGCGGTGGGAGCCTGTGACCCGCAGCGACTCTTGGTGAACGGCAGCGAGGCTCCATGAGAAATCTTGAGATTTACTTGCAAAACTTCAGCATTCGCTCGCGCTTTTATTGTGTGCTGGTCATGGTGTCGTTGTCCTTGTTGGTGCTGGGCGCCTGGAGTTGGGCGTCAGCGGCCGAAACCACCCAGCGCACTGTGGAGCTTTTTGAAACCACCAGCACGGCTGCTAGCGATGTGGCCAATTTACGCGAGACCATGAGCCGGACACGCCGCTGGGAAACCCAGGCCATGGCCATAGGCGCCAGCGACACCAACAACGTGCAAAAGCTGCTGGAGCTTTGGGACCAAGAACTCAAAAACGTCAAAGCCGCTGGCGACAAAATTGCGGGCAACAACGTGGGCAACGCCGACATCGCCGCATTGGTAAGCAATCAACACGCCTTGATGGAAACCTACGCTGGGATTCTGCGACCGCTCATTGTGCAGATGCAGGAAGCCAAGATGGACGGTCCAGTGGCCATGGCCTTTGCCAGCAAGGCAGAAGATACCCATAAGGCGCTGAATGAGAACACTGAGAAGCTGATTGCGGCCCAACAAAACGAGAGCTTGGCATTACGCGACCGCATGGCCAGCGACGCCACCACCGCTTCGTTGATGCGTTTCGGTTTTATCGGTGCGTTGCTGGTGTTTTTTGTGCCGCTGATGTGGTTGACACTGCAGTCGGTTTGCCGACCGCTGGACAGTGCAGTGGCGGTAGCCCGTCGCATTGCCACGGGCGATTTGAGCCAAACCATCCGCGTCTCCGGAAAAGACGAAACGGCCAATTTGCTGGATGCGCTGGCTGCGATGCAAGCCTCGCTGAGCAAGGTGGTCGGTGAGGTACGCGACGCAGCCGACTCCATCAAAACCGCCAGCAGTGAGGTCAGCAGCGGCAACCTGGACTTGAGTCAACGAACAGAACAAACCGCCAGCAATTTACAGCGCACGTCCTCTTCCATGACGGACTTGACCAATGCCGTTCACCAGTCGGCTGCATCGGCCAAACAAGCCAACCTGATGGCGACCGCGGCTGCGCAGGCAGCGGCAGAAGGCGGCGCCGTGGTGTCCCAAGTGGTAAGCACCATGAATGACATCAACATCAGCTCCCAAAAGATTGCCGCCATCATTTCAGTGATTGATGGCATTGCCTTTCAAACCAACATCTTGGCCCTCAACGCAGCGGTGGAGGCTGCACGTGCTGGCGAGCAGGGCCGTGGGTTTGCCGTGGTGGCTGGTGAGGTACGGGGCTTGGCCAGCAGCTCCGCCGAGGCCGCCAAAGAAATCAAGGTACTGATTGAAGGCAGCGTCAGCCGCGTTGAGATGGGATCGAAACAAGTCGCGGAGGCGGGCAAGACCATGCACAACATCGTCCATTCAGTTCAGATGGTGTCGGACATCATTGGCGAGATCACCCTGGCTGCTGCAGAACAAAGCGAAGGCATTGGACGAATCAATTCGTCGGTCGGTGAACTCGATCAGATGACCCAGCAGAACGCGGCCTTGGTCGAAGAAGCAGCCGCTGCGGCAGCCAGCCTGAAAGAGCAAGCACAAAAACTGGCCCAAGTGGTGGCGACGTTTCGTTTGAACGGCGCACATGACGCTGCCGCGTCAGTGTAGTGAGCCAAGGTAACTGCCCCATCAAGCAGTCGTCGCAGCAAGTCAGGTCTCTGACATGCTGCGGTCCAGCATTCAGCCCCGCATCAACGCCTCAATTTCATCCGCACGGACCGGCACGCCGCGTGATATCAACTCGCAGCCTTGGTCAGTGACAACTGCGTCATCTTCAATGCGGATCCCGATGTTCCAGTAACAGCCGGGCACTCCCGGTGCAGGACGAACATAAAGTCCGGGTTCAATGGTGAGCACCATGCCGGGTTGCAACAGGCGTGAGGGTGGCGTTCTTTCCTTGGCTTGAGCATCCATGCCGATGAAAGAGTCACCCAGCGCTTCGCTGCGTTCCACATAGTCACCCACATCGTGCACATCGCGGCCCAGCCAATGTCCCGTGCCGTGCATGTAAAACTGGCGGTAGGCCTGCGACTCAATCACGTCATCCAGTTGGCCCACTTGGTTGGCATCCAGCAGTTTGAAATCCAGCATGCCTTGTGCCAGCACGCGCACGGCGGCATGGTGGGCGTCTTTGTGGCGAGCGCCGGGCCGAGTCGCCGCGATGGCAGCTTCTTGGGCAGCCTGTACCACGGCGTACAGGTCACGCTGCGGCGAGCTGAAAACACCGCTCGCCGGGAAGGTTCGTGTCACGTCGCTGGCATACCCTTGGACTTCGCAGCCAGCGTCGATCAAACACAAATCCCCTGCCCGCAGGAGGGCATCCGCAGCCGCATAGTGCAGAACACAGGCATTGGCGCCGGCAGCCACGATGGAGGTGTAAGCCGGACCGCTGCTGCCGTGGCGACGGAACTCGTGCAGCAGTTCGGCTTCAATTTCGTACTCACGAACCTCGCCTGCACCGGCGCGCAAACGTTCGGCACAAAACCGCATGGCACGCACATGGGCCCCCGCCGAAATCTGCGCAGCGCGGCGCATGTGGGCCAGCTCGCTGTCGTCTTTGAACAAGCGCATTTCCGCCAGCAGTGGAGACAGATCGCGCTGCACTGCGGGACACACGACACCACTGCGTGCCTTGGTACGTAACTTCGCCAGCCAGTTGTCCAAGCGCGCATGCACGCAGGCGTGCAAACCGACACTGAGCCAAACAGTCGACTGGGCTGCCAGTTGCGGCAGCATCCAAACATCCAGGTCGGACAGCGGGTGAGCCTCGTGAACACCCAGAGCCTGCACTGCCGCTTGGGGGCCAAGGCGCAAGCCGTCCCATAACTCACGCTCAGGGTCTTTCGGCTGACAGAACAAGGTGCTGTGGCCATCCGCCCGCAACACCAGCCATGCGGCCGGTTCAGCAAAACCGGTCAGGTAGTGAAAGTGGCTGTCAAATCGGTAGGGATGGTCGACGTCGCCATTGCGCAGTTGCTCGGGTGCGGTCGGAATCAATGCAATGCCACCGCCCGCCGCTTGCATGCGCCGTGCCAGTGCGGCGCGGCGGCGTGAGAAAACGTCAATGTCCATGGAGGGCACTATATCGGCGCCCACTCGTTTTGACGTCCCTCTCAAGTTGGGACCGTTGAATTCAGCGCATGCAACTGCTCGGGCGTGCCAACGTTCTCCCAACGACCGCCGTACAGCTCGGCGCTGATGCGCCGCCGGCGCATGCCTTCAAATAACACGGGGCCGAGCGCCGCCACTGTGCCCACCGCAATGTCCGCACACAAGGCTGCACGACATAAAGCCACATTGGCATACGTGTGCCGCAGACCATCGGCACCGGGGGCATCCGCCAGACCCCAGCCCTGCGCCGACAACCCAAAATCCCCTTGCGGGTGGTAGGGAGGATTGGGGACCAGCCACAGATGGGCCAAGCGAGCAGCGGGCCCGGTTTCTCGTGAAAAACGCTGCAACAAGACAGGATCAAAAACAAAATCTGGCGCGTAGATGTCGCCAGAGACCAGCCAAAACGCATCGCTGCCCGGGTCGACCAGCATCGGCAAGGCCTTGGCAATACCGCCTGCAGTTTCCAATGCGCCCCCGTGGTCACGGCCTTCCATGGAATAGTGGATGTGCAGGCCCCAGCGCGAACCATCACCGAGCGCAGCGGGAATTTGTTCTTCCAACCAAGCTGTGTTGATCACCACATCACGGACTGCGCCTCGTGCCAATGCCTCCAAATGCCACACGATGAGGGGTTTTCCAAGCACTGGCAACAAAGGTTTGGGCGTGTGGTCGGTCAGGGGGCGCATGCGCTGACCTCGTCCGGCTGCAAGAATCAATGCCTTCATGGTCATTCCTCCGAGTGGCTTGAAGGCACACCACGCCGCAAAACATGCCGCTGTGCTTGTTTCGGTGAGAAAGCAAGGATCAATTCATTCAGCACGTAATGGGCCATGTCGCTGTTGTCGCGACCGATGTTGCACACGTACACATCCAGCGTCACCGACGCCAACTCAGGCCAAGTATGGACGGCAAGATGGGACTCCGCCAGCAGCACCACACCGGTCACTCCTCCCTGCTCCAGCGGGGAGACCGACGATGCTGACAATGGGCCGAAGCGATGAAACAACTCGCCGACAGGCTGCAAACCCGCTTGTTGGACCGCCGCCAAACACAGTGTGCGCAAGGCATCGGGCTGCGTCATGGCGGGAAGTGCGGCGGCGCAGTCTTGCAAGTCAGCGGTGAGGTGCAGGCCATTCATGGGACTCGATTATCCCGGTCGCGGGGCGGCCGGATCGATCCGAAACGTCCGTGAGCGGCTTGTAACCTTCAGACCCTTAAAATACAGGGTTTTGCGCCCCACCCCACCACCTGCACGGAACCTACATGGCCGAGACCACTGCCTCAACCTCACCCGCATCACCGGCCCTGATGGCCCACGCGATTCGCGCTCTGGCGATGGACGCGGTGCAGCAAGCCAACTCCGGCCACCCTGGCGCGCCCATGGGCATGGCCGACATTGCCGTGGCCCTGTGGAGCCGCCACCTCAAACACAACCCGGCCAACCCCCATTGGGCAGACCGCGACCGTTTTGTGCTCTCCAACGGTCACGGGTCCATGCTGATTTACGCATTGCTGCACCTGACAGGTTATGACCTGCCCATTGAAGAGCTGCGTCATTTCCGCCAGATGCACAGCAAAACACCGGGTCACCCGGAGGTGGGCATTACACCGGGGGTTGAAACCACCACCGGCCCGCTGGGTCAGGGCATCACCAATGCGGTAGGTTTGGCGCTGGCGGAAAAACTCCTTGCGCAAGAGTTCAACCGCCCCGGGCATGCGGTGGTGAACCACCACACTTATGTCTTCCTGGGCGACGGCTGCCTGATGGAAGGCATCAGCCATGAGGCCTGCGCTTTGGCAGGTGCGTGGAAACTGAACAAGCTGATCGCGCTCTACGACGACAACGGCATCAGCATCGATGGCCAGGTCGCGCCTTGGTTCATCGACGACACCCCCCAACGTTTTGAGGCCTATGGCTGGAATGTGCTCCGCGGGGTGGATGGTCACGATGTGGATGCGGTTGACGCAGCCATCGTGAAAGCCAAAGAATCAAATAAACCCACGCTCATTGTCTGCAAAACCACCATAGGCAAAGGGTCACCCAACCGAGCCGGTACCGCTAAGGCCCACGGCGAAGCCCTTGGCGTGGAAGAAATCAAACTCACCCGCGAGGCACTGGGCTGGTCATTTGAACCTTTTGTAATTCCCGAGAATGTCTACGAAGCCTGGGACGCGCGTCACAGCGGTTTGGCGGCTGAATCGGCCTGGGTGGATGCTTTTGAGGCCTATTCCAAAGCCCACCCGGAACTGGCGGTGGAGTTCATCCGCCGTGTCGAAGGTCAATTGCCTAAAAACTTCGCTCAAGTCGCGGTGGACGCTGCCGTTGCCGCCCACACCAAAGGCGAAACCGTGGCCAGCCGCAAGGCCAGCCAAATCGCCTTGGAGGCCTTCACCAAAGCACTGCCCGAGTTGCTTGGCGGATCAGCCGACTTGACGGGCTCCAACCTCACCAACACCAGCAGTACACCCGCCCTGCGTTTTGGTGCGGACGGCGCCTCAAATGGCGGTCGTCACATCAATTACGGCGTACGCGAATTTGGCATGGCGGCCATCATGAATGGTGTGGCCCTGCACGGTGGCTACATCCCCTACGGCGGCACCTTCCTCACCTTCAGCGACTACAGTCGCAACGCCATCCGCATGGCGGCGCTGATGAAGCAGCGTGTGATCCATGTATTCACGCACGACAGCATTGGCCTTGGTGAAGACGGCCCCACCCACCAGTCGATAGAACATGCGGCCAGTTTGCGCCTGATTCCCAATCTGGATGTTTGGCGTCCCGGTGACACCGCCGAAACCGCTGTGGCTTGGGCCAAGGCGATTGAAACCAAAGACCGCCCCACCGCCCTCTTGCTCAGCCGGCAGAACATTGCTTACGCACCCAAGAGCGGCCTGGACGACATCGCCAAAGGCGCTTACGTGCTGGCCGAGCCAAGCGAAGTCGGCCTGAATAAAAAGGCGCAAGCCGTCATCATTGCCACTGGCTCTGAAGTGCAGCTCGCCTTGCACGCGCAAGCCTTGCTGGCCAAAGAAAAAATCGCTGTGCGTGTGGTTTCCATGCCCAGCACCACGGTGTTTGACCGCCAACACATCGACTACAAGAAAGCAGTTCTGCCAGCAGGCCTGCCGCGCATCGCTGTGGAAATGGGTGTGAGCGACGGCTGGTGGAAATACGGCTGCGCCGCGGTGGTGGGCATCGACACTTACGGTGAGTCGGCGCCTGCTCCCGTTTTGTTCAAGCATTTTGGATTCACGCCCGAGAACGTGGCCGACACCGTTCGAGCTGTGCTATTTGGCTAAAAGGACTCGCGAACAATCGGAGAAAAAACTATGGCCAGTTCGTTGTTGCTCAACACGTCAACCCCGACACTGGGCGAGGTATTTTCCAACGGTAAAACCTTTGAAGTTCCCCGTTTCCAGCGCCACTACGCATGGGATCTAGATCAATGGGAGGAACTTTGGGAAGACTTGTTGCAATGCGAGCAGTCTGGCCAGGACCACTATTTGGGTGCGATTGTCCTGAAAACCTTCGCAGACAGAAAGCATTTCGAAGTCATAGATGGCCAACAGCGCCTGGTCACCATCAGCCTGGTGCTGCTGGCCATGATTGATGTTCTTCAGAACTGGTCCGCGCAAGGGCGTGACGCTGATGCGAACAAGCAACGCGCGAACTTAATTCGAGAGCGGTTCCTCAGCACACAAGATCCGGCTTCTCTGACGTTCACCAGCCGACTCAAACTCAATGCCCAGAACGAAGGATTTTTCCGGGCCAATCTTTTGCAGTTACGCCCACCTGTTGCAGCAGCTCGACTTCCAGAATCGGACAAACTGCTCTGGAGGGGATTCTTGTTTTTTAAGCAGCAGATAAACACTCGTTTCCCCGCAGAACAAGCCAATGCCGTGGCACTGGCTCATCTGGCAGAGACTTTGGCAGACCGCTTTTTGTTCATTCAAATTCAAGTCGGCGATGAGTTGGACGCCTACACCGTCTTTGAGACGTTGAACGCGCGTGGCACCCAGTTGACGGTAACCGACCTATTAAAGAACTACGTGTTTTCGCGTGTCGCGGCTTCGTCGGCGGATTTGGAAGTGGCGGAATTGAGTTGGGACCGAATTGTGGGTGACAAGGAGCGTGAGTTCTCCAAACTGCTCAAGCACTATTGGAACTCTCATCATGGAGTGACGAGGCCTCCCCGTTTGTTCAAAGAAATTCGTCAAAAAGTACAAACTGGTGAAGAGGCCTTCAAGCTACTGGATCAACTGGAGGCAACGGCGGTGCTGCACGCTGCTCTGAATCAGCCCTCGTCCGACGCATTGTGGACTCAATGGCCAGGCGCCAGGCAGCATGCGGTAGAACTGGACCTGTTTCAGGTGACACAGTGTTATCCACTTCTTTATGCCTGCTGGGATGCTTGCCAAGCCTTGTTGCCTGATGCGCTGCGAATGTGTTCGGTTATTTCATTCCGATATGTGGTCATTGGTCGGATGAACACTCAGCCTATGGAGCGCGCTTACATCAATGCTGCGCTGGAAGTTCGTTCGGGTCACATCAACACGGCACGTCAGCTCTTTGACGCGCTGAAAGCGCTTTACGTACCCGATGAACAGTTCGAAGCGGACTTCGCCACATCACAGGTTTCTACCGCCAAAAGTCGCGTGCTACCTCGCTATATCGTGTACAGGCTAGAGAATCATTTGGCTGGAACGAGCCTGAGTTTTGAATCAGATCAAGGCACGCTAGAACACATTCTTCCCGAGAACCCGGATGAGGAATGGGTTCAGGCTGTGCCGGAGTACGTCACTGACATTTATCGACTAGGGAATTACACGCTTCTCGAGCGAAATTTGAATGAGCAAGCAGGTAGGCAGGCCTTCCCGGTGAAAAAGGCCCTCTATGCAAAGAGTCACTACCAGCTTTCCAGCCGCTTTTCGTGGGACACATGGAACCACAGCAACATCGACGCACGCCAAAAATGGATGGCAAAACAAGCCGTCGCTTGTTGGCGTCTGAATTTTTAGTTTCACTCTTAAGAAAAGGAAATCTCATGACCATCAAAATCGGTATCAACGGCTTCGGCCGCATCGGGCGCATGGTGTTCCGTGCCGCCATTCAAAACTTCAAAAACATTGAAGTCGTCGGCATCAACGACCTGCTGGAACCCGACTACCTGGCCTACATGCTGCAGTACGACAGCGTGCATGGTCGCTTCAAAGGCGAAGTCTCCGTCGAAGGCAACACCTTGGTGGTCAATGGCAAAAAAATTCGCCTGACCGCGGTGAAAGACCCTTCAGAGCTGAAGTGGGGTGAGGTCGGCGCCGACATCGTGGTCGAATCCACGGGCCTCTTCCTGACGAAAGACACCGCAGAAAAACACCTCGCCGCTGGCGCGAAAAAAGTCATCCTCTCCGCCCCCAGCAAGGACGACACCCCCATGTTTGTTTTTGGCGTGAACGACAAAACCTACGCTGGCCAAACCATCATCAGCAACGCCAGTTGCACCACCAACTGTCTGGCACCTGTGGCCAAAGTGCTGAACGACACCTGGGGAATCAAACGCGGTCTGATGACGACCGTGCATGCGGCCACGGCCACCCAAAAAACCGTGGACGGCCCCAGCAACAAGGACTGGCGCGGCGGACGCGGCATTCTGGAGAACATCATCCCCAGCAGCACGGGCGCGGCCAAAGCAGTGGGCGTGGTGATTCCCGAACTCAACAAGAAACTCACCGGTATGGCCTTCCGGGTGCCCACGTCGGATGTGTCCGTGGTGGACTTGACAGTGGAGCTGAACAAAGAAGCCAGCTACGCAGAAATTTGCGCCGCCATGAAAGCGGCCTCCCAGGGTGCGATGAAGGGCGTGCTGGGCTATACCGAAGACAAAGTGGTGGCCACCGACTTCCGCGGTGAAGTCTGCACCTCGGTGTTTGATGCCGAGGCAGGTATCGCGCTCGACAGCACCTTCGTGAAGGTCGTGTCTTGGTACGACAACGAGTGGGGTTACTCCAACAAAGTGCTCGAGATGGTGCAAGTCATCGCCAAATGAATTCAGCAGTCATCTGAGTTGCAACGACGGCCCGCCAAAACGGGCCGTTTTTTTTGCCTGGTGGGTGGCACTAAACTTGTCTACTTGCATCATGCTGAATGAGAAAACGCACATGAAACAACCTGTTTACAACTGTCTTGCTTTGGCACTGCGCCCCCTGCTGTTTGCCGCAGGGCTGGTCTGTGGCTTGGGGTTGTACGCAGCGCCAGTGAGCGCACAAACCACTTCAGCACCCCCAGCACGAGACACCGCGCGTGTCATCGTCAAATTCAAAGCCAATGCCATCCTGCTGCAAAAGCAGATGCGAACCACCAAGTCCGGCGAGAGCATTTTTGAATCGAAAGCGCGCTCCCATGCTGAACAACTCAGTGCGCGTTTGGGCATGCGCTTGACAGCGGGTCGTGCGCTGACCGAACGCACCCAGGTGCTGCAAGCCGACGGCATGAGTTCGCAGCAATTGATGCAGCGCCTGTCCAAAGAAGCGGACATTGAATATGTGGTGGTTGATGAGCTCCGAAAACCCAATGCCATACCCAACGATCCGCTGTTTGCCACGGGCCCAGCCATTGCCGGAGAAACCGGTGGCCCTGCCTCCGGTCAGTGGTACCTGCGTGCCCCTAATGGCGAGGTTCGTTCTGCCATCAATGCCGAGGGCGCCTGGGGCATCACCACAGGCAATCCCAATGTCGTGGTCGCCGTGCTGGACAGCGGCGTCCGGTTCGACCACGTGGATTTGAAACGGGTATCGGAGGGTGGGAATCTGCTGGAGGGATATGACTTCGTCACCAACGTTTTCATTGGCAATGACGGCAATGCGCGGGACAGTGATGCGTCGGATCCGGGCGATGCCGTCACCGCCGCGGACTTGAACGATCCAGGCAGACCCATTAACTGCAGCAGTGGCGATATCGGAGACAGTTCCTGGCATGGCACCAAAGTCGCTGGACTGATTGCCGCGCTGAGCGATAACGGCGTTGGCATGGCCAGCGTGGGCCGAACCATTCGCGTCTTGCCTGTGCGAGTGCTGGGCCGATGCGGCGGGTTTGACTCCGACATCATCGCTGGCATGCGCTGGGCGGCCGGTTTGAACGTGCCGGGCGTTGTGGACAACCCGCAACCGAACCGGGCCAAGGTAATCAACTTGAGTTTAGGGGGCACGGGCTCGTGTTCCGCTTACAACGACGTTGTCAGTGAAATCAACGCCCTGGGCGCGGTGGTCGTGGCGTCCGCTGGTAACTCAGCAGGACAGGCCGTCAGCATTCCTGCGAAATGCCAAGGGGTCATCGGCGTGGCAGGCCTGCGCCACATTGGAACCAAAGTTGGCTTTTCAGACCTTGGCCCTGAAATCACCATCAGCGCGCCTGGCGGCAACTGCGTCAATACCGGCCCCGGCGACGCTTGCCTTTATCCGATTTTGAGCACATCGAACAGCGGCAGCACGGCCCCCGTATTGGGCGCCGCGGGAGCGATTTACACCGACGCATTCAAACCAACCGTCGGCACCAGCTTTTCCGCGCCATTGGTGTCAGGGACCGCGGCATTGATGTTGTCGGTGAACCCCAACCTGTCGGCGTGTTCCGTGCGCAACGTCTTGCGCGCCAGTGCGCGGCCCTTCCCCAACACGGGCTCCAGCCCCGGTGTTTTGCAATGCAACGTAGCAACTTCAGGCAATGGCGTGGAGTGTTACTGCAACAACGCCAGTTGTGGCGCGGGCATGTTGGATGCGGCTGCGGCCGTGACGCTGGCGGCAAATCCCCCCGCGGAGTTCGCCTCGTGTTCTGTAACGCCCACTCCGACTCCGACTCCGACTCCGACTCCGACTCCGACTCCGACTCCGACTCCGACTCCGACTCCGACTCCAACTCCAACTCCAACTCCAACTCCAACTCCAACTCCAACTCCAACTCCAACTCCAACTCCAACTCCAACTCCAACTCCAACTCCAACTCCAACTCCAACTGCGCCGGAGCAAACAGGAAGTGGTGGCGGTGCGACGACCAGCCTGTACTGGTTGGTCGGTATTGCGTTGGCGGCATGGGCCTTGCGTCGACAAGAAAAACGTACGGCGTGAAAAGCATCACAGCCTGCCGGGGGATGTTCCAAATGATCCAACCATCACCTGACCTTATGGATGCGGGCGATAGCGTGATGCCACTGGGCAGGCTAGGCACCCTACAGTGTCACTGAGGCCACCAGAGAGTCACCAAGAGGTGCCAGCAGGTCGCCTCTTAGACTTTGGAGTGCGCCATGACCATCCCTGCCCCTACATCGGTTTCACCGGACTTTGCCTCAACCCTTTCAAAGGCTACGAACAGCCAGGGCGTGGTCGGTGTACTGGGTGGCATGGGACCGCTAGCGACGGTGGACTTTCTCCACAAGATGTTGTTGGCCACTGCGGCTGAGCATGACCAAGACCATGTGCCGGTTCTGGCGTGCAACATGCCGCAGATTCCGGACCGAACACTGGCCTACCGAGGGCAAGGCCCCTCGCCCCTGCCCGCCATGCTGGGCTGTGCAGAACGCTTGGTGGCGGGTGGCGCAGGTTTGATCGTGGTGCCCTGTAACACCGCTCATCTTTGGTTTGATGACTTGCAGCGTCAGGTTCCATTGCCCATGTTGCACATCGTGGACGCGGCGTTGGCGGAGGTCACTCGGTTGACAGCATCCGCCCAAGCGCCGGTTCGAGTGGGTTTGCTGGCCACAGATGCCACGTTGTCGTCTGGTTTGTACATGAACCGACGCGTTGCAAGCAGCGAGACGGGCTGCGAACCCTTTCTATGGAGCTTGCCCACGGCCGTTGAAATGATGGAACACGTCATGCCGGGCATTAACGCCGTTAAATCCGGGCACTTGGACAAAGGCCGTCAGCACCTTCAAGCAGCCGCCCAGGCCTTGGTACAACGGGGCGCGCACGTATTGGTCCTGGCCTGCACCGAAATTCCATTGGTGCTCACTGAAAGCCTGGTAGGCCTACCCGTGGTTGATGCCACCGCCGCCCTGGCCCAGGCTGCGGTCGCGTGGTCACAGCGCACGATCAGCCCGGCACCACAGCCTTGAAGGCGGCGATGAAATCGTCCGTGGGTTGAGGCGAACGTTCACCCTGCGGCAAGAGGGCCTGCACCACGACACGCACCTCAGGCAACAAGGTGCGCACATGCAGCGTCGGCAAGGTGCTGGCGTGGGCGGTGAAAGAGTCGATGATGGCCGGCCCAAAACCTTGTTCAGCCAGCACCATGGCGATGTGGTGGGTTTGAACAGTGATGCCGCCTTGCATCGGCAGCTGCTGGCGCGCACATTGTTCGGCCAGCATGGCGCCAAGCGGATCACGCTCATCGATGCGTATGAATTGGTCTCGCAGGATTTCTGCCAGTTCCACGGTTGAGCGTTTGTCGCTGCCCCGCACCTTCAAGGCAGACACACACACCAGTTTCCCCGTCGCGATGTCCATCTGTTGCACGGCAGGGTGGCGCGTGGCACCGTAAACAATACCCACATCCGCCTCGCGCAGGGCGATGGCTTGGGCGATTTCGTTGGAGTGCAGGGTGCGGATCGACACCGCCACATCGGGGTGCTGGCGGCGGAAACGTTTCAGCGCATCGGGCAAGGCGCGCACTGCCAGGGAGGGCACCACCAAGACCCGGAACTCTGCCTCTTCGTTGTCCTTGAGCGCCCCGGCCAAACGCCGCACCGATTCCAGCTGCGACATGAGGCGTTGCACTTCCGGGTACAGCGCCTGCGCCTGGCGGGTTGGAACCAAACGATTGCGCTGTCGGGTGAACAGCGGAAATCCCAGCTGGCTTTGTGCATGCTGCAGGGTTTGTGTGATGGCCGGCTGCGTCACGTGCAGCAAACGCGCGGCCGCACTGACGCTGCCTGTCAGCATGATGGCGTTGAACACTTCCAGGTGTTTGAGGCGCATCGTTGTTATCCCTGTAGACGTGACACCTGCGGTCACGATAATGCTGCAAACCAGCTACAAGTATCCTTTGTAAGTTGTTGATTTTACGAGATCGTTACGCTTCGAAGCCTACAATGTACCCAACCGTTTGGCCCATTCCCTCATGACCGTCTTGCTGGTACAAATTCCTTCTCGCCCGCGCTTGCAAGCGCGCAGCACAGACGCGGGCGCATCAGGGTTACCCGGTTCCCACACGATTTACAGCTATGTGCTGTCGCGCGACGGCATGGTTGTTGAGCGTGTGGGGCAGTGCGCGGCCAGTTTGTTGCCCAAGGCACAACAGGTCGTGGCGGTGCTGTCTGACACCGACGTGGCCTGGCACAGCATCGTGCTGCCCAAAGCACCTGCTTCGCGTTTGGCTGCAGCCCTGAGCGGCATCTTGGAAGAAGCCTTGCTCGACGACACAGAAAACAGCCACCTGGCCTTGGCGCCTGACGCCGTTGCCGGACAGCCCACCTGGGTGGCCGCCATCAACAGACCATGGCTGCAGGCGCATTTGGCCGAACTGGAAAAGAACCAAAACACGGTTGACCGTGTCGTTCCCAGCAGCTGGCCGGACGCACCCGCCATGGGACATTTTTCTCTCATCAAAGAGGCCGAGCTCGTAGACGGTGAAAGCAACACCCAAGTTCAGCTCACCTGGTCGCATCCGCAAGGTGTCGCGGTGTTGCCGCTGGTGGGCGGACTTAGCAAAACCTTGTTGCCCAGCAGCAGTCACGGCGACATCCGCTGGAGCGCCACCGCCGCCGCAGCCACTCAAGCAGAGCGATGGTTGGGCGGACCGGTCACCGTGCTGCCCCCCGAACAGCGTGTCTTGCAATCGGCACGTACCCTGTGGAATTTGCGTCAGTTTGACCTCACCCCTTCGCGCAGGGGCAGCCGCTTGTTAATGGACGCATGGCGCACGGTGCTGGGGCCACAGTGGCGACCGGCCCGTCTGGGACTGGGGGTGTTGGTGGTGGCGCAGTTGCTCGGTTTAAACCTGTGGGCCAACCATTTGGACAACCGTTTGCAGGCGCAGCGACGGCAACTCACCACCGTGCTGCAGGCCGAGTTTCCGCAGGTTCGGGCGGTACTGAACGCGCCCCTTCAAATGGAAAGTGAAGTGCAACGCTTGCGACTGCGTGCGGGGCAAACCTCCAGCGGCGATTTGGAGCCCTTGCTGGTCGCTGCTGCATCAGGCTGGCCCGGTGACCGCAGTCCAGCCCAAGACCTGACCTACAGCGCAGGACAGTTGACCGTCGCGGCATCGGGCTGGAGCCCTGTCCACATCGACCAGTTCACGAATGCACTGCGCGCCAGTGGTTGGCAAGTGCAAGTCCAGGAATCCAAATTGGTGGTGCGGGCCGCACCTTCCATGAGCCCACCCGCCGGTAGTCCCAGAGGTGCCCCATGAGTGCCGCCATGTCACGCCCTTCGACCAAGTGGCAATCACTGCTTGCCTCATGGGCAGTCCGCAGCGAACCCGCCCGCCGGTGGTGGCAAAGCCTGGCACCGCGCGAGCAGCGTGGCCTGGTATGGGCTGTGGCTGCTCTGGCCTTTCTGTTGGTGGTGATGGTCTTGGTTCGCCCCGCTTGGCGTACCCTGCAAGAAGCCCCACAACAACTGGCGGAAGTTGAAAGCCAGTTGCAACAGATGCAGCAGTTGGCCCGAGAGGCACAGCAACTGCGCGCAACACCCAGCGTGTCCTTGGCTCAATCCACCGATGGGCTGAAAGCGTCGACCGACCGCATGGGCGCGGTGGCCAGGTTGAATCTGCAAGGCGCACAGGCGTCGGTGACCTTCAATGGCGTCACACCTGAGGCCCTCACCGAATGGTTGCGTGAGGTGCGCACCGTCGCCCGCGTCCGCGTCAGTGAAGCGCAGCTTGCCCGCACTGGAACCACTTACTCTGGCACGGTGCTGGTCACATTGGGGGGCGCCGCACAGTGAAGCGCCCTTCTTTTTTAGCCCAGCGCAAAGTCGCACCGGCACGGGCGGGTGGCTCGCGTTACAGCACCACCTTTCAAGACTCCACCTTGGCGGAACAGGCCTGGGGACGCTCCCAATCGAGAGGCCACCGCTGGGCTGTCGTCGGCGCTGTGGTGGGGGTATTTCTCGGGCTGGTGTTCTTCGCACCGGCGGCATGGCTCGCGCATTTTGTTTCGCAATCAAGCAACGCCAGGCTGGTTTTGTCTGACGCACGTGGCACGGTGTGGAACGGCAGTGCGGTGCCTGTTCTGACCGGCGGGCCAGGCAGCGTTGATGCCAGCAGCCTGCCCGGACGTTTGGCGTGGAGCGTGGACTGGCGCTGGCGAAGCACGCCCGCAGGCGGGCCCGGTTGGGTGATTGAGCTGACACATGCCTGTTGCCTCAACGGTCCACAAGCCATTGCGGTGCAACCACATTGGGGACGACTGACAGCCCAGGTTGTGGCTCACCAAAAGCCGCAACCCGCAGGGGCATCGGAGAGCTGGTTCGGACAATGGCCGAGCCAATGGCTCAGCGGACTGGGCACGCCATGGAATACCTTGCAACTTGGCGGCGCAACCCGTTTGAGCTTCACAGGGGCTACCTTGACCTGGACACAAGGTCGCTGGAACTTCCAAGGCCTTGCGCAGATCGACTCGTTGGGGGTGTCGTCCCGCGTGTCTCCCTTGCCTGTGCTGGGCCACTACCGCCTGACCTTAACCAACAATCCCGCTGACCCATCCAGCACTTTGTTGTCAGTCACCACCGTAGAGGGTGCCTTGCAACTCAATGGGTCAGGCCAATGGGACCCGTCAGGCATGCGCTTTCGTGGTGACGCACGCGCATTGCCTGCAGATGAAGCCGTACTGTCAAATTTGCTGAACATCATTGGGCGACGCGAAGGCAGTCGGTCCGTTATTTCTATTGGATGAGTGATTGGATGAGCATGAAGCAGTTTGTGGATCAACACACACCGATGGGCATACGACCGCGCGCGAACGTCTCCGCCCTCTTGCTGGCATCGATGCTTGCAGTGGTCAATCCGACCGCTGATGCACAGTCCCCCAATGCCAGATTCCGCGGCGAGCCTGTCACGCTGAACTTCGTCAACGCTGACATTGAAGCGGTGAGCCGTGCCATGGCCACCATCTTGAAGCAGCAAATTTTGGTGGACCCCCGTGTCAAGGGAAACATCACCCTCTACAGCGAACAAGCCATCAGCCCACGCGAGGCCTATCTGAACTATTTGGCGGCACTGCGCGGTTTGGGTTTCACGGTGGTGGAGGTGGGTGATCTGTTCAAGGTGGTACCTGAGGCAGATGCCAAATTACAAGCCTCCACCGTGTCCGTGGGTGAAGTACCTCGCCGTGGCGATCAAATCATCACGCAAATCTACAAACTCAACCATGAGAGCGCCAACAACCTGGTGGCGGTGTTGCGGCCCCTGATTTCACCCAACAACACCATCAATGCCAACCCTGGCAACAACACCCTGGTGGTCACTGATTACGCCGACAACCTGCAGCGTATTGCCAAAATCATTGCCGCGATGGACACCCCCGCAAGCGGTGAAGTGGAAGTGATTCCCCTGAAGCACGCCGTGGCGGCTGACATGTCGGTGCTGGTGCAACGTTTGGCCGAAACCTCTGGCGGTGCCGGCATCCCCGGCGCGGCGCCCAGCAGTGCCCCCGTGGTGCTGGTGGACTCGCGCAGCAACTCTTTGTTGGTACGGTCCTCGAGCCCGGCACGCATGGCCAGTCTTAGGTCCTTGATCGAAAAACTGGACCGCCCCGCAACCGGCAATGCGGCCACCGGCAATATCTGGGTCGTCTACTTGAAGAACGCAGACGCGGTGAAGATGGCTGCGGTTCTGCGCGCGGCCTATGCCTCTGGCAACAACGCGACTCCAAGCAATGGGGCTGCTGGTGGCCTGCCGGGCATGCCTCCCCCCGGTGGCAGTGCACAACCCTCCCCAGCATCGCTGGCCGGTGCCGGTGCTGGGACCAGCCCGCAGGCTGCGGCCCCCGTGACGCCGTCAGCCGGACCGTCCACCGGCGGCTTCATCCAGGCCGACCCCACCACCAACGCCCTCATCATCACTGCGCCCGAGCCCATGTACCGGCAACTGCGTGCGGTCATCGACCAGCTCGATTCGCGTCGCGCCCAGGTTTACATTGAAAGCATGATCGTCGAAGTGTCTGGCGACAACGCGGCCAACTTTGGTTTCCAGTGGCAAGGCTTGCTTGGAAAATCAGGGGACAAGATTGGCCTGGCTGGCGGTACCAACTTTGGCTCCAGTGGCAACCTGCTCACCATCGACACGGCGCAGGCCTCCGGCAACCTGGCGGGGGTGAAGCTCGGCGAAGGTCTGAACATCGGCGTGTTGCGTGACTTCGGCGGCACAGTCGCTTTGGCGGCCATTGCCAACATTTTGCAAAGCCAGACCAATACCAACATCGTTTCCACACCGAACTTGATCACGCTGGACAACGAAGAAGCCAAAATCATCGTCGGCAGCAACGTGCCCTTCGTCACTGGTCAGTTCACCGCAACCGGCACAGCGGCCACCAACCCCTTTCAAACCATTGAGCGCAAAGACGTCGGTATCACGCTGCGCATCAAACCGCAAATTGGTGAAGGCGGCAACATCCGCTTGACGATTTTTCAGGAGTCGTCCAGCCTCAGCGACAAGGTCGCGCCTGGCACCAGCAATGCCGGGCCTTCAACCAACAAACGCTCAATCGAATCAACCGTCGTGGTGGACGATGGCGCCATATTGGTACTGGGCGGCTTGATCGAAGACAAGTTCACCGACAACAAATCCAAAGTGCCGCTGCTGGGTGACATCCCCGGCATCGGCGGCCTGTTCCGAAGCGAAAGCCGCACCAAAACCCGCACCAACCTGATGGTGTTCTTGCGGCCCGTGGTGATGCGTGGACCGGAAGATGCCAACAAACTCTCGCTCGACCGCTACGACCTGATCCGTGCGCAACAGAAAGACGCACAACCAGCCGCGAGCTTCTTAATGCCCATCAACCAATCGCCTGTGCTGCCACCACAGCGCCCGCCCGCTGTCGATGGGCCATCGCCCGCCGCGTTGTCTGTGCCTGCGCCGGCACCGGCTGCGACGAACTGAGGCCTCACATGGGTGCCCGCCATCCCCTGCCCTATGCCTTTGCCAAGGCCCACACCTTGTTGCTGGAAGACGATGGCGACAAACTGGTGCTTTGGGCCCCAGAGACAGCCGCACTGCCGGCTTTGAGCGAGGTGATGCGGCTGTATGCGGTCGATGCCGTAGAGCACGAAGCCGCCAGCAGCCTGAGCCAACGCATCTCAGTCGTTTACGCCGGCAGCGAATCCAGTGCCGCCACCGTGATTGGCGAGGTCGAAAGCGCAGTCGATCTGAGCCGCATGATGCAAGAGTTGCCAGCGGTGGAAGATTTGCTGGAGGCCTCGAACGACGCCCCCATCATCCGCATGCTCAATGCCCTGCTCACGCAAGCGGCAAAAGACGGTGCCAGCGACATCCACATTGAGCCGTATGAACGCAGCTCCGCCGTGCGCTTTCGGGTGGACGGAACCTTGCGTGAAGTGGTGCAGCCGAACCGCGCTTTGCATGCCGCGCTGATCTCGCGCCTGAAGATCATGGCCGAGCTCGACATCTCGGAAAAACGGCTGCCACAAGATGGTCGCATTTCCCTGCGCATTGGCGGCCGTGCGGTGGACGTGCGTGTCTCCACCCTGCCCTCCGCCCACGGCGAACGCGCGGTGCTGCGGTTGCTGGACAAAGGTGATACCAAGTTCACACTCGAAAGCCTGGGCATGAGCGGCGACACACTCTCGCGTTTTCACAACCTCATCCAGCAGCCGCACGGCATCGTGCTCGTCACCGGCCCGACGGGCTCGGGTAAAACCACCACGCTCTATGCCTCACTCAGCCGTGTGGACACCAGCGGCACCAACGTGCTCACCGTGGAAGACCCGGTCGAGTACGAGTTGCCAGGCATCGGCCAAACACAGGTCAATCCCAAAATCGACCTCACCTTTGCCAAAGCCTTACGTGCCATCCTGCGCCAAGACCCCGATGTCATCATGATCGGTGAAATCCGCGACTTTGAAACCGCGCAAATCGCGATTCAAGCGTCACTCACTGGCCACTTGGTGCTGGCCACACTGCACACCAACGACGCGCCGAGCGCAGTCACCCGACTGACCGACATGGGCGTCGAGCCTTTTTTGCTCAGCTCCAGCTTGTTGGGCGTGCTGGCGCAGCGCTTGGTGCGCAAACTCTGCCCCCATTGCAAACGCCAGGACGAACACGGCCACTACCGCCCCGTGGGTTGCGCCGAGTGCGGTCACACAGGCTACAAAGGCCGCACCGGGGTTTACGAGTTGATGGTCACCGACGACAAAGTGCGCGCCCTCATCCACGGCCGCGCCTCAGAAGCCGACTTGATCCAAGCGGCACGAGATGCCGGCTTGCGCACCATGCGCGAAGATGGTGACAGGCTGGTCGGGCTGGGCATCACCTCACCCGAAGAAGTGCTGCGCGTGACCCGCGACTGAGAACGGTGATGAGCGCACCTTGCACGCTTTTTTCCCTGTCTCTTGAAGTGACGCGTTTGTTCGTTCCAACTCGCCGGGAGACGGATTTGCTTCTTGGTGGTGGGGCGGCTCGCAGTGCCATGAGAAACACAAAAGCTTCAGCAAGCAACTCTCTCAAAGCGACTCGCTGAACAAGCTCAGCCCTTAACCCCATGCCCGCCTACAAGTTCGAAGCCCTCACCGCAGAAGGCAAATCCAAAACGGGTTTGCTCGAAGCGGACAACGTCAAAGCCGCGCGCGCCCAATTGCGTGCGCAGGCCTTGGTGCCCATGGACGTGATCCAGGTGAACGCCAGCGGCACGGGCAGCGCCAGCAGCCTTCGATCACCGAGGCGTGTTTTTTCCTCCACCACCCTGGCAGTCTGGACCCGTCAGTTGGCCGGTTTGGTGGGCAGCGGCCTGCCGCTTGAGCGTGCGTTGACCGCACTGGCCGACGAAGCCGACGACCCCAAACAACGCGAGCTGGTCGCGCATTTGCGCTCAGAAGTGAACGCAGGTTCGGCCTTCGCGCAAGCCTTGTCCACTGCACCGCGTGAGTTCGACGAGATCTACCGCGGCGTGGTCGCCGCTGGTGAACAAAGCGGCGCACTGGGCGGCGTTCTGGAACGGCTGGCTGACGATCTTGAAGAGCGCCAAGCCCTCAAGGCCAAGTTGATGGGCGCCATTCTTTATCCCGCTATCGTGTCCGTCATCGCAGTCATCATCGTGATTTTTCTGGTCACCTATGTGGTGCCGCAAGTCGCTTCGGTGTTCACCAGCTCCAAACGAGCCCTGCCAACGCTGACCGTGGCCATGCTGGGCATCAGCAGCTTCCTGCGCGAGTACGGATGGCTGCTGTTAGCGGCTTTGATTGGGGGCTTGGTCACCTTGCGCATCATGTTGCGCGCCGACGCCTTCCGTTTGCGTTTTGATGCAGCGTGTCTGAACCTGCCCTTGGTTGGCCGCCTGTCACGCGGCTACAACGCTGCCCGCTTCGCCAGTACCTTGGCCATGCTTGCGGGGGCCGGTGTACCGATTTTGAAAGCCTTGCAAGCTGCCGCAGAAACCCTGTCCAACCGCGCCATGCGGGCTGACGCCATGGACGCCCTGGTGCAGGTGCGTGAAGGTGCGCCGCTGGCATCCGCACTCGCGGGGAAAAAACGGTTTCCCGGGTTGCTCGCCATGTTCGCCCGCCTGGGTGAACAAACCGGCCAACTCCCCACCATGCTGGAACGCGCCGCCAAACAACTCGCCACCGAAGTACAACGCCGCGCCATGCAAATGGCCACCATCTTGGAGCCCCTGCTCATCGTCGCGATGGGGGGTGTGGTGATGTTGATTGTGTTGGCGGTCTTGATGCCGATCATTCAGCTCAACACGTGGGTGAAGTAAAAGGTCAAGCCACACCAACTCGCCGTTCCCGTACCGGGATAAAACAGCATCGGAGAAACGCCATGAGACATGACATCGGCCGCCGACTTTTGTTGTTTACGATGCTCGGTCATTCTGTTGCGCGGGGACAGAATCAAGAGCTGCCACTTGCAAGCTCCCAAGATGCAGTGAACCTCTACATCATTCCAACCGATGGAGTTTCGGAGCAGGGTGCAGGGGTGATAGCTCGCGCGTTGACAAAGGAAACGGGACTGTCGATCAAGTCCACGCTCTGGTCCCCCAGTGATGTAGAAAACCCTTTTCCAGGAACCGACCAGTACCCCGCAGAAAACTACTTCTCCATCGGCGCAAGAATGGCGCGTACTTTGCCTGACGCATCTGCGCGGACGTATTTCATCGTTCTGACAAACCGCGACATCAACTCGAAGACGGGCAACTTTAGGTTTCAGTTTTCGATGCACCATCCGGCGGCCAATACATCGGTACTGTCGTTTGCTCGCTTGCAACACAACATGGATGGCTCATCGTCACCGGCCGATGTGGTGGCAGAACGGATCGGCAAGATGCTGCTGCGAATCGTGGTTGAAATGCGCCTAGGCTGGAAAAGGACCAACGATCCCAGCGACCTCATGTATGCGCCCATCATGTCCGTCGAGGACGTTGATCGAATGAACTTGGTCCACACTTTTAAGCGACGCGGAACAGTCTCTCCGGCCATCTAGCTGTCGATTCTTGAGCAGCGCATGAGAGGCCGCTAAATATCCCGAATCAACTGCCTGAACTCATCCACATCCTCAAAACTCCGGTACACGGATGCGAAGCGCACATAGGCCACTTTGTCGATGCGTTTGAGCTCGCGCATCACGAGCTCTCCAACCTTGGCTGACGCAATTTCTTTGGCGCCGCTACTCAGTAACTTTTCTTGAATGCGCTCCATGGCCGCGTCGATTTGTTCCACGCTCACAGGTCGTTTGCGCAGTGCGAGGGTCATGGAGGCGCGCACCTTGGGCAGCTCAAAGTCTGCCCGTGTGCCGTCTTTTTTGACGACAAAGGGCAAAGCAATTTCTGCGCGTTCGTAGGTGGTGAAACGTTTTTCGCAGGATACGCAGCGGCGGCGGCGGCGAATCACGTCGCCTTCGTCGGACTCGCGTGTCTCGGCGACCTGGGTTTCATCGGATCCGCAGAAGGGACAGCGCATGGATCGGCTTATGGTGGGTTGCTGAAGAAAAAACCCACCTGGTGGTGGGTTTGGATCAACTCAGTTCGGCTCAGCGATAAACGGGAAAATCACGCGTGAGCGCGGCCACTTTTTCACGCACGGCCGCGATGTTGGCTTCGTCATGCGGGTTGTCGAGCACGTCGGCAATCAGATGCGCGGTGATGCGGGCTTGTTCTTCTTTGAAACCACGTGTCGTCATGGCGGGCGTGCCTAACCGGATGCCGCTGGTGACCATGGGTTTTTGTGGGTCGTTGGGAATGCCGTTTTTGTTGCAGGTCATGTGGGCATTGCCCAAAATGGCTTCGGCTTCTTTGCCGGTGAGGTTTTTGGGGCGCAGGTCCACCAACATCACATGGCTTTCAGTCTTGCCGCTGACAATGCGCAGGCCTCGCTCGGTCAACGTTTTGGCAAGCACTTCAGCGTTTTTGACCACCTGTTGCTGATAGGCCTTGAACTCTGGCGTCAGGGCTTCTTTGAACGCGACCGCTTTGCCAGCGATCACGTGCATCAAAGGACCACCCTGGATACCGGGGAAGATGGCACTGTTGATTTTTTTGGCGATCGCATCATCATTCATCAAGATGATGCCGCCACGTGGGCCGCGCAAACTCTTGTGCGTGGTGGAGGTGACCACGTCAGCATGGGGCACCGGGTTGGGGTAAACGCCGGCGGCGATCAAACCAGCGTAGTGAGCCATGTCCACCATGAAATAGGCGCCGACCGCCTTGGCCACTTTGGCGAATCGCTCGAAGTCGATCCGCAAACTGTAGGCCGACGCACCGGCGATGATGAGTTTGGGTTTTTGCTCATGAGCCAAGCGCTCCATGGCGTCGTAGTCAATGGCCTCGTTCGCATCGAGCCCGTAACTCACAACTTTGAACCATTTGCCGCTCATGTTCAGTGGCATGCCATGGGTGAGATGGCCGCCTTCGGCCAAGCTCATCCCCATGATGGTGTCGCCGGGTTGCAGCAAACCAAAAAACACCGCCTGGTTGGCCTGAGATCCGGAGTTGGGTTGTACGTTGGCGAACTGCGCACCAAACAAAGCCTTGACGCGGTCGATCGCCAATTGCTCCGCCACGTCCACGTACTCACAGCCACCGTAATAACGTTTACCGGGATAACCTTCGGCGTACTTGTTGGTGAGCTGGCTACCTTGGGCCTGCATCACGGCGGGCGAGGTGTAGTTCTCGCTGGCGATCAGCTCAATGTGTTCTTCTTGACGCCGGTTTTCGTTTTGGACGACGGTCCACAACTCGGGGTCAATGTTGGCAAGGGTGGATTGGTTTTTGTCAAACATGGTGAGGCAGTCCTGTGAAGACGTCGACCCGGCTAGGTACGTGGGTTGGATAAATCCATCACGCGGCCAGCAGGCTGCCCAGGCGAACGGCTGAAACGACGGGGCTCCAAAGCAGACTGCCCACGTCGACTGCACTTCCCGGTGGTTCACCACCTCAGGTTGGTTTGAGCCTGCTTTGCAGCCCCCAACACCCCATCGCCAGTCGTGCAATAGAACAAGAGTTTAACCTGCCGGGCGCTTGAGCAAGGCCACTTGTTCTGGCTCGGGCGCCGGAGGTTTCTCCTGGAGGGCGCCATCCTTGGCTTGCTCCATCACGGGAATGGTCGGTAACTGGGTTGCCGGAACAATGATGGGCGCGTTCACCGACACCGTTCGACCGATGAGCACATTGCGCAAATGGGCTTGTTCACCCAAAACTTTCCCAGCGTAACCACCATCGTCGGGCAGATTGGCCGCGCCCACGTAAAAACGCAAACCTTGCTCCAGACTGCCAGCACGCGAGATGCACTCCTTAAGCACCAATACCCCCACACGCAGGTTGGTAATGGGGTCAAAAGCCGCGTGGGTACCACCAAACGCCTCGTATTTTTCGTCATGAATGCGAGTCATCACTTGCATTAAACCTTGTGCACCAACAGGGCTCTGGGCAAACGGATTGAATCCAGACTCGATGGCCATGATGGCTAAAAGCAAGGTGGGCTCCAGGCCGACTCTTTCACCGAGTACCCAGGCCTCTTGGACTAAACGACTGATGGGCTCGGGAGCCACCTTGTAGCGTTTGGAGAGCCAATGCGCCACGGCTGCCTGCTGTCGGGTGAGTTCTTTCGGGTCGGTGGCCGTGGCGCGGGCGATGGCGTCGGGCTCACGCAAAGACTGCGTGAAGGCGTCCAGGGGGTCTTGCCGCGCTTCGTGTCGGGCTTGCAACCATCCGAACAGGCTGAGTTCGGTTTGGTGCCGAATGTCGTCCCGGCTGGCAATGAAAACCAGAAGCGCCACCATCAACAACCCCACCAAGGCCAAAGTGTTGTGGCTGACCTCTAACAAACCATGACCGACATCCTTCGCAAATACGCGGACGGACTGATTCAGCGCACCGGCGACTTGGCGGACCCATTGCATTAAAGACCTTGTGGATGACATGACGTTTTCCTTCCTGACGGCCTGACCACAGGGACACCATTGCGATGGCATCACGGGTCGGCAGTGATAATGGGCAAGCCGCCTAAAGACAGTCGATGATTCGCTTCGCCCCACCCTTGGCCGGACAAAACACGTGGTTAAGTCTTCGACCGCGTCCACCTGAGGACTCGGGTATTCCCGGAAATTTCCGGACGGGCGGATTCTAAGAAGCGAATTCATAACTGGTCAACCATATAAATAGAACCTCTAATTACTTATTTGTATGAAATACCATGATTTGCGGGACTTTATGGCCGGCCTGGAGCGGCGAGGCGAACTCCAGCCGGTGACGAACCCTGTATCGGCGCGGCTGGAAATGACAGCGCTCAGTGACCGGGTGCTGCGCAGTGGTGGACCGGCACTCTGGTTCAAGCGGGTCGATGGTTACAAGTTTTCTGCGTTGACCAACCTGTTTGGCACGCCTCAGCGAGTCGCCATGGGCATGGGAAAGCAGGACGTCTCAGAACTACGCAGCATCGGGCAATTGCTGGCCAGCCTGAAAGAGCCTGAGCCCCCCAAAGGTTTGAAAGATGCGGGGCATCTGCTGGGAATGGCCAAAGCGCTGTGGGACATGAAGCCTGCATCGGTCCGAAAAGCCGTTTGCCAAGAGGAAGTGCTTTGCGGCGACGAGGTCAACTTGGGCGAACTCCCGATCCAAACCTGCTGGCCAGGAGACGTTGGACCACTCATCACATGGGGCCTGGTCATCACCAGAGGTCCGCAGTCCATCCACAATGCGCGCAAACGTCAAAACTTGGGCATTTACAGGCAGCAAGTGATTGGTCCGCGCCAGGTCATCATGCGCTGGTTGGCGCACCGCGGTGGGGCCCTGGACTTCCGAGATTTTTCGATGGCCTGCCCTGGGAAACCCTTTCCCATGGCAGTGGCTTTGGGTGCCGATCCAGCGACGATACTGGGTGCGGTGACCCCGGTCCCAGATACCTTGTCGGAGTACCAGTTCGCCGGCCTGCTGCGGGGCAGCCGTACCGAGGTGGTAGACACTGCCGTGGGAGACAACGGCCTCCTGTTACAAGCCCCAGCGAGCGCAGAGTTCGTTCTGGAAGGTCACATTCCCGTCGCGGCCCCTGGTTTTGTGGGTCGCAGCGAACACGGCATTCCCCTGAAAGAAATCAAAGGCCACCTGCACGCACTGGAGGGCCCATTTGGGGACCACACGGGGTACTACAACGAAACGGAGTGGTTTCCAGTTTTTGAAATTAATCGACTGACCCGCAGGCATGATGCGATTTACCATTCGACCTACACGGGTAAACCGCCCGACGAGCCAGCGGTTCTTGGCATGGCCTTGAATGAGGTGTTCGTACCCATCTTACAAAAGCAGTTTCCCGAGATCGTCGACTTTTATTTGCCGCCCGAAGGCTGCAGTTACCGGATGGCGGTGATCAGCATCAAGAAAAGTTACCCAGGCCACGCCAAACGATTGATGTTTGGGCTATGGAGTTTTCTGCGGCAATTCATGTACACCAAATTCATCGTGGTGGTGGATGACGATGTGGATGTGCGTGACTGGCGCGAGGTCATCTGGGCCATCACGACACGCATGGACCCAGCGCGTGACACCACGTTGGTCAACAACACGCCCATCGACTACCTGGATTTCGCCTCACCGGTGAGTGGCCTTGGAGGCAAGATGGGGCTCGATGCCACCAACAAATGGCCTGGTGAGACCTCCCGTGAGTGGGGACGGACGATCCGAATGGACTCAGAGGTTGAAAAAAAGGTGGCGGAGATGTTCGACGCGATCCAGTCCAAGAGACAAGAGGGGAGACGATTTACCTAAAGCCCTCGAGGGATCGATTGAAAAAAATCGCTTGCACAGACGCAGGAATCACCCTAATCTGGCGCTGCCTACACGTAGGCATTCCTAGGGGCGCAGTCACTGCGCACCAGGGGCCCAGGACTCAATACGCTCCAGAGCCCCAAATCGGTGGCGTCAGTCACCCACCCCTCTGATCGAAAGACCAGAGGGGTTTGTCATTTTGGAATGCTTTTTTGCCCGCCTGAGCGGACGTGCCTTTAGACGCTGGCCGATTCCAGCGAAACGGCGTTGCGCAACATGGCGCAAAAGCGCTCTCTGTCCAGTGGCTTGGGTTGGAAAAGCACATCGTCCGGCAGCTCACCCAGATTCAGCAGTTCGTCACGGGTATGGTTGGAGACCGCCCATATGGTTTTAGGCCTGACCGCACAGTCGTGGGCCAGATGACGCAGCATCTCAAAACCATTCATATTGGGCATCATGATGTCGGTGATGAGCACATCAGGGGACTGACGGCCAATGCACACCAACGCCTCGAATCCGCTCGACACGACGGTGACATTCGCGGTTGGCAAAGCCGACAACACCAGATGCTGAAGAATCTCTCGGTCGTCTTCGTTGTCGTCAACGATCAGCACCGTACTGGGTTGGATACCTCCGGCAAGCGACGCGGCCATGGCCGCAGACGCAGGCGGCATTGCTTGCCGACCCACAGTCAGTTCATGGCGCAACAAGCGCTCTGCGCTGTCGGCGTCAATGCGGCGGTGGCCACCCAAAGTTTTCCAGGCTTTGAGGTGACCGGCGTCTACCCAGCGCTGGACGGTTTGAATGGACACACCCAACCGGCGAGCGATCTCAACCGTAGAGTACGAACGTGGAGCGGAAGGAATGGTGGATGTAGGCACCGCGGCAACCTTATGCACTGAACTGCTTTTGACACAACGTGGGCCGTCAAGTTTCATCGACAAGCAATAAAACAAACGAACCAACCCTCAAGACAACGGTTTTCTTTGAAACCTGAAGCTAACGAAAGACAAAGACTTTCTCGGACAGCATTCTCCAACAATTTGTGAAATACCGCCCAATAGTAACCAGTTGGTGACACTTCACTCGTCAACATCAGAAATCTTCCACAGTTTCAGGCAAACGATGGGCCAGTTTTTTCTCGTAAACGCCAGGTGCCACGGACTTCAAAGTAGGCAGCACACCATTCAGGCTTTCGGCCAAACCGACAAACAGACGCCCGCCAGGCTTGAGTGTGGCCATCACAGCATCCACCACCCGCCGTTTGGTGGCCAGGTCGAAATAGATCAGCACATTGCGCAAGAAAACGGCATCAAATGGTCCCAGCGGCGGCAAGGGTTCAATCAAGTTGATGGCTTCAAAACGAACCTTCTCTCTTAAGCTGCCATGAACCAGGACAGTCCCTGAACTCTTGCCCATGCCGCGCAAACAGTAGCGGCGCAGCATTTTGCTCGGCAAACGCTGGATGCGGTCTTCGGTGTACACGCCTCGGGCGGCAGCAGCCAGCATGCGGCGGCTGACGTCAGAACCCATGACATCCCAAATCAGGTTGGCGCCTTCGTCAACCAACGATTGCAGCGCCATGGCCAGGGTGTACGGCTCTTCGCCGCTGGCGCACGCCGCACTCCAGATTTTGAAACTGCTGTTGCGTCCAATGGATGCCCGCGCCAAGTGGCGCACCAACTCAAAGTGTTGGGGCTCACGGTAAAAGTAAGTTTCATTGGTGGTGAGTAAATCCACTGCCGTTTGAAACTCTACTTCTTGGCCAGGGCGAGCAATCAAACCGAAATACTCGCCGTAGGTGCTCAAGCCCAAACACTGCACCCGTTTAAACAAACGGCCACAGACCAGGGCATGTTTATTCGGGCCCAAGGCAATGCCCACCTTTTGATGCAGGAGGGATCGAATCTGCGCGTACTCGGCTTCATAAATAGTCGCCGGGCCACAAGGCCCCAGCGGCATCGGCATGGAAAAGGATTGCCAGTCAGTGACTTGCATGAGGCTGCACTCCTGGCGTGTCGTGCATTGGTTTCGGGTCGCTGGATTCGTAGAGTTCAGGCAGGTGGAATGTGTTTTCCAGATGCAGTAAGACCAGGCTGCGCCCTTGATGCTGTGAGATGCCTGCTACCAGCTCTGGGCGTAGCCCCAGACCGAAACGCGGGGCTTGCTCGATTTGGTGCACTGGCACACGCAGTACCGCGCTGACCGAATCCACCATCACGCCGAGCAATTGACGCTCACCTGTCTGATCGAGGCCTGGATTCACCGGCAACATCAAATCCAGAATCAAAACACAGCTCTTTCTTCCCACCTCCGAAACACCGCGTCCAAAACGTGCCTGCAAGTCCATCACTGGCACCACAGCACCACGCAGGTTGGTGACCCCACGAATGCAATCCGGCATTAACGGCACAGCAGTGATGCTGGCCGTTTGGACGATTTCTCTCACCGCAGTGATGTCAACCGCAAAAAACTCGCAGCCCAAGCTGAAGCTGAGACACTGCAAACTTGCAGACGGCACCTCGGTCGCGACACGTTCGGCGTCGCGGCGGGCCTTGACAGGGATGCTATCGGCTACAGCACTCATGGTTTTGGCTCAGTAACGTTCGTACTGAGACTCGTCCACGGCCGCACTGACCACCTCCACCCTGCGCCGTCCTGGCTGCGCTTCGGCCCGCTGACGGTGAGGCAACCGGTGCACCTTGTCCAAACGCTGGCCGCCTTCGAGTTTGAAAAAGGCCATGATGTCTTGCAACTGTTCGGCTTGGCTGGCCATTTCTTCAGCGGTGGCCGCCAATTCTTCCGACGCGGTCGCATACTGCTGCGTGCCCTGGTTCAACTGGCCCATGGCAGTGTGAATTTGAGACACACCCTCGGCCTGCTCTTCAGAGCTGGCGGTAATTTCTTGCACCAGCTCCGATGTTTTGCGAATGTTGGGCACCATGTCGTGCAGCAACTTACCGGCTTTTTCAGCCACCGTGATGCTGGAGCTGGCCAATTGGCCTATTTCCTGGGCCGCAATTTGGCTGCGTTCGGCCAGGTTACGAACCTCGGCAGCCACCACGGCAAATCCCTTGCCGTGCTCGCCTGCCCGCGCAGCTTCAATCGCCGCATTCAAAGCCAAAAGATTGGTTTGGTACGCGATGTCATCGACGATGCCGATCTTGCTGCCAATCTGACGCATGGCTTCCAAGGTTTGATGGACCGCCTCGCCGCCCTGTGATGCTTCTTTTGCGGCCTTGGCTGCCATGCCATCGGTGATCTTGGCGTTGTCGGTGTTTTGCGAGATAGACGACGACATCTGCTCCATCGACGATGTTGTTTGTTGCAAACCCGCTGCTTGTTGGGAAGCCCCTTGGGACAGCGTCTGGGCGGTGGTGTTGACTTGCTCGGAAGCGCTGGTCAGTGCTTCGGCCGCATTGCGAACGTCGGCAATGATGCCGGCGAGTTTTTCGCTGGTGGCGTTCAAATCGTGTTTCAACCGTCCATAGGTACCGGCGTATTCGCCTTGCATGCGTTGGGTGAGGTCTCCTTTGGACATGGCGGTCAGGACACGTGCCACTTCGGTGAGGCTGCTGTCGCTCGTTGCCAGAATTCGATTCATGTTTTGGGCCAATCCGGCCAGGAAGCCGCTCTTGCCGGCTTCGTTGATGCGTTGTTTGAAATCGCCTTGGGTTGCCGCTTGAACCGCAGCCTCTACCTCTTTCTCTACCGCGACTTCTGCTGTTCGGTCTTTCCACTCCACCACAGTACCCAAACGTTCACCCGCATCGTCCACGATGGGATTGGTGCTGAGCATGTAGGTTCGGTTGCCCACCACGTACTCGGTACGCATCAACCCATTGAGGTGACGCAGGGAATCCAGGTACTGGCCTGGGTTTTTGTTCAGCACCGCCAAGCTTTGCCCCATCAAGCGGTGTGATTGCAGCTGCGGCAACTCGCTGCGGAAGTCCATCTCGCCTTCGGCCAGAAGGTCCCGCATTGCATCGTTCAAGTAGATGATGTTGAAGTGTGCATCAGCGATCACCACGCCCGTACGCGAACTGTCCAAGGCCCGGCGAACACGGGCATTACTCACGGCCTGAGCAGCCGCTTCTTGGAACTGGGCCTGAACACCATCCATGGCATCGGAAATCTGTGCCTTCTTGCCAGGCAAGCGATCCATCGACACGTCAAGCCGCCCTTGGGCGTATGCCGTCACCACATCTACAACCGCGGCATTGTCGGCAATGTGCGAGTACACCAAATCGTTCACCCCTTGAGCCATCTGCGCATATGCACCACCAAATTCGGACGATGGCATTTGGTGGTCTGTGTTTCCGGCCAGGTGCTGCTCGGCCATCAGGTGTTGTTCGGACACCAGCTTTTGCAGGTTATTTTTCATTTGGGCCATGGCACCTATCAACTGGCCAGCCTCGTCTTTGGAATCAGCCTCAAATACCCTGTCCAATTGACCAAGACCGATTTCATTGGCCACTGTGACCGCCAAACGCAGCGGCTTCGTCACAGCCCGTGTCACGAACCAACCCGTCAGCATCGTCAAGGCAATGGCGAAAAAGCCCGCCGCCCACAGCAGTTGTCGCGCTTGTTCATACAGTGTCTGCGTCTGGGCAGCCGCCAGCACCTTCACAGCGGCCTGCTCCTCCAGGAGGTCATGCACCAGCTTGCTGGCTTGCGCCATCACAGGTTGGTAGTCGGTGTGGATGAAACTCTCTGCGCCGCCGTCACCGCGTGTAAGTAAATCCATGGCCTGGTCGCCCACAAGAATCAACCGCTGCTGCGCGGCGAGCAAGTCTTTGAAGAGCTTCTTACTTGATGACGTTTCAAGCAAGGGCTCAATGGCACGCATGTGTTGATCAAAGCGCTCGCGTTCTGACAGCAGCATGGTCTTGAGTTTCGGAAGTTCCGTTTTGCTGGCGATGCTCATGCGTCCAATCAACGCATCTCGAACAGCAAACGTATCGTGAATTTCATACGCGTGTTCCGTGCCCACCGAAGTGTGTTTCACGTGGTGTGTCATCGCCTCGTTCATGTCGCTGAGTTTGATCACACCCATCACAACAATGAACAGGAGCAGGGCCAGGTTCAGGCCAAAGGCAAGGGACAACTTCCAAGCGAACTTCAGGTTTTTGAACATGACAAGCTCCACGGTTTAGCGCATAACAACAAAGTGTTTTGAAAAAATGAACTGCTCATGCGACTTGCAACTCGGTGCCGAGAGAAGCGCCAAGGGCCGACACGGGGAGTTGCTGTGCATCAACTTGAGCAGCCAAGGTCAGCAACACAGGTACGTCCAGGATGAGTGCCACCTCGCCTGAACCCAATATGGTCGAACCGCCTACACCCCGCACGCGGCGAAACATGCGCGAGAGCGGCTTGATGACGGTCTGGTGCTCGCCCAACAAGGCGTCCACCACCACACCGGCGCGCCGCTCACCCACACGCACCACCACCACGCTGGCGCGCGGGCTGGCCTGTCCTTGTAGCTTGAAGAGTTGCCGGAGATGAATCAAGGGGAGTGTCTGGCCCCGCAACTGCATATGGCTGGTGGCCTGAGGGGCGACCTCAAAGGAGTTGGCGGAGACCGGGTACTGTTGGGGATTGATGCACTCCACCACCATGTCCAGTGGCAGAACCAATTGGTTATCTCCCACTCGAACCAGAAAACCATCGATGATGGCCAAGGTCAGCGGCAGGCGAATCTCCACTGTGGTGCCGAGACCCCACTCGCTATGCAAAGAAACGGTGCCTCGCAAACTTTCAATGTTGCGCTTGACCACATCCATGCCCACACCACGGCCCGACAGTTTCGTGACGGCTTCGGCCGTGGAGAAGCCTGGCGCAAACACCAACTGCAGAATGTCTTTGTCTGTCAGCGGATCCCCCGCTTGGACCAAACCACGTTCGATGGCTTTGGCCAGGATGCGGTCTCGGTTCAGCCCGCGACCGTCGTCTTTCACCTCAATCACCACCATGCCGCAGTCGTGACGAGCAGACAGCAGCAACTGCCCGGTGGATGACTTGCCCGCAGCCTCGCGGTCAGCAGGTGATTCGATGCCGTGGTCCAGTGCGTTGCGCACGATGTGCATCAAGGGATCGACAATTTTTTCGACCACGGACTTGTCCAGCTCGGCATCACTGCCCTGCAGCACGAGATCCACTTGCTTGCCGAGGTCGTTGCACACATCGCGCACCACGCGGCGAAAGCGTGAAAACGTTTCACCGATCGGCACCATGCGCATGGACAGCGCGCCGCTGCGGATTTCCTCGACCAGGCTGTTCACGCGTTTGCAGTTTTTCGTCAAAGCGGGAATGCGGTGGACCTGGGCCAAGCTGCTGGATGTGGCAGCAGCGATCACCAGCTCACCGACCAGGTTGATCAGCTGGTCGAGTTTGTCGGCAGAGACACGCACCAACTTGGCCTCGGCGGATGCGGGCTCGCGGTGGCGCTGTTGACGCGCCAGTGCCGCATCCACCACTGCAGGCGTTGTGATTTGTTTGGCCACCAGAATTTCACCCAGGGGCGCGGCTTGCCCTTTGGCCACACTGTCGGCTTGCACGGCCAAAGCAACCTGAAGTTCATGGGGGGTCACCGCACCACTGGCCAAGAGCAAATCACCCAGGCGTTCCGGCGCCAATGGCTCGCTCAGCTTTTCAACCAGGGCCGGCGTGAGGCTGGGTGGTGGGGCTATCGAGAGTTGGCAGTCGTTAAGAACAAACTGAAACGCCGATTCGATGCTGGTTTTATCGGCCTGGCTGCTGAGGTGTACATCAAAGCCCAAGAAACATGATTCGGGGTCGAACGCGACGTAGTCGTCCCAGTCCTGCAGGGCAAGGTCCTTGGCGACATGGCTTTGCAGCTGCTGAATGTCGCCCAGGCTAGACAGGTAAATCAACATGGCCAACGGGTCAAACCCATCGCGGAAGGTGTCGCGTCCGAAGGTGATTTGAATCAGCCAGGTGTCGCCGACAGCAGCAGGCGGGGGCTCTGGTGATGTGGACGCATGGTTTTCCTGAGGGACTTCGGGGCGAACCTCGACATTCATCAAGGCCTGCAGTTGCTGCACCAACATCAGTTCCCGGGTTTCATCCTCAGCATTGGCGCTGCTTCCTTGTTTGGCCAGAGACAACAGATGGGCCATGTGGTCCCGACAAGCAAACAGCAAGCTGCTCAATGCCCCGTCTAAGCGCAATGTCCCTGTGCGCAGCTCATCGAGTACGGTCTCAACGTGGTGTGTGAAACCGACAATGGCTTTCAGACCAAACAAACCTGCAGAGCCTTTGATGGTGTGTGCCGCACGGAAGAGCGCATTGAGCTCCTCCATGTCCAAAGGGTTCGCTTCGAGCTCCAGCACACTGCTCTCCATTTGTAAGAGCATCTCCTGGGCTTCCTCAAAGAAGGTACCCAGCGCGGCCTCGAAGGGATTGGTGCTCATCGGTTAACTCACACAGTGTGCGTCGATGTCGTTCAGTGCGTTCCAGCGCTGCAACTGCAAATGCATGGCCTGGCTGACTCGAAGCAGCTGCAAACGTCCCCGGTTGAGTTGCATGAAACGGGCCGTGACCAACAGCAGCTGCAAACCAGCCGCGTCGATTTCATTCAGGCGCGCGCAGTCCAACCTCAACGCCGGTATTGCGTCGGACTGGGTGGACAGACAGCGTTCGATCTCCGCCTTGACTTTGGCGACCTGGTAGATCATCAATTCGTTGCCCAAGTCGATGGGCTCGACGTCTGGTTGGCTCATGGTTGCACCAACTGTTTGACGACGGCCAGGATTTGCGGTGGGTCAAATGGCTTGACCATCCAGGCTTTGGCGCCGCCCGCTTTGCCTTGCTGGACTTTGGCCTGTGCAGACTCGGTCGTGAGCATGACCACAGGGGTGAACTTGTAGTCGGGCATGGCCTTGACGGCTTTGAGAAACTCAAAGCCGTCCATCACCGGCATGTTGATGTCGCTGATGATGAGGTGAGCGCGCTTTTGAGCCAGCTTGGCCAGGCCGTCTTTTCCGTCTTGCGCCTCGACCACCTCGTAGCCGGCACTGCGGAGAATGATGCTCACCACCTGCCGAAAGCTGGCGGAGTCGTCAACGATCAGAATCGTCTTTGGCATTTCAGTGTCCTCTTCGGTTCCTGCTAGCGGTTAAAACACGGTGAGCTTTGGCGCCGTTTCTGCGGTCGCATTCGACGAACCTGCATGCGCGTTGTGTTCTTCAGCCATGGTGTAGCTGCGAGCCAATCGGCTGAGCCACTGCTTGGCGCTGGGCAACTCATCGGGCGGCGCATGCGCTTGGGCCTGCAGGCGACGCAGGTCGTCGCTGACCACAGCCAGCACCTGACTCATGCGGTCTTGGTATTGAAACGACACCAACATGGAAACAATGTCAGCCTGAATGCCAAGCCCGCGCTGGCGCAGTGATTCGGCCTCCTGCTGCAACTCCAACAAACCGTCCTGCATGCGCTGTGTGACGCTTTGAATGCGCTGCTCTGAGCTTTGCACTTCGTTGCTGTCATCCTGGCTGATGCGCTGGGCCTCGGCCAAGGTTCGTTCGATCACACGCAGGACTTGGTCGATGCGGTCGATGATGCGGCGGCCAGTTTCGGCCGATTTGGTCGACAGCGCGCGCACCTCTCCCGCAACGACCGCAAACCCTCGCCCGTGTTCCCCGGCTCGGGCAGCTTCAATGGCCGCGTTGAGCGCCAACAAATTGGTTTGACCGGCGATCTGCCCCACCTCGTCGGCCATGGCGCGCAACTCGCCTGTGGTGTTGGCCAAAAGCTTGACGCCGTCCAGCAACGAAGATTTGCTCTCCAAAATTCGCCGCAGTCCGTGGATAACGGGCTGCAGTTCTGCGTCACAGTGGGCGAGTAAAGCGGTTGGGCCAGTCGCTGTTTGCGCCGCTTCTGCTTGCGGTTTCAAACCCACCTCACCCAAAGCAGCGATCACGTCATTGAAACGCTGGAGCAGCTGTTGGGTCGCTTCTCCCGCTTGCTGGTCCGCCGTGGCGAGGTGGTGCTGCCAGACAGGCGCCACATCGGCCAGAAAGTTCTGCCAACTTGAAAGAAGGTTCATTCGTGCGTCGCGTTCGCGACGGCGTTGCAGAGCCGACCGCCATGCCTGCCAACAAAACGCCACAACCGCCAGGGATAGCAGCACCGGAGCCCAAGTGGGTTGCCACCAGGCGCTTGCCACAGCCAGCCCAGCCGCCGGCACCAGCACCCGTTGATCGTGCAGAACTTCCGTTGAGTCGGTCAAAATGAACCCCCAAAATATCCATAACATGTACAAATGTTAAACGTATTGGATGTTTTGGATTGAGAAAATAGCGTGGTTTTATACCGCCTGTTCTGTTACGAGATGACGGAACGGTAGGGATCAAAGGGTTTGGGTGCGCCCTCTGTTCAGCGCGGAAATCCCGCAAATCGGCTTCGCAAGTTTGGGAGCGGTTGCTCAGAACGTCGGGATCGACGGGTTGGATTTTTACAACGCGGGGGACGCCGCTGCCGAGCCCGTCACCACATACCGCCGGATGGGGCGAGGCAAATCAACAGCTCAAGCCAGTCGGTCCAGTTCGGCCAACAGCAGTTTCATGGAAACGGGCTTGGTGAGGTAGTCATCGAATCCGGCTGCTTTGGCCTCGGCGATTTGTTGGGGCATGGCATTGGCGGAGACAGCAAGACACCGCACCGATTGCAAGGCAGGCACCGAACGCAGTTTCTCAATCACCTGCAAGCCGTGCAGGTCGGGCAGCATCATGTCGATGAGGATGAGGTCGGGCGTCTGGCGCAGCGCGGCATCAATGCCGCTTTGGCCATCCACCGCCATCTCCAGCGCAATGCCTGGGCGTAGTGATACATAACCTTCCACCAATGCACGGTTGACCGCGTTGTCTTCGATGTAAAGCACACGACTCCAATGAGGCTCTTGCGATGCAGCCATTGTGTCTGTACCCGACACTTGCTTCGCGTTCTGCGGCTCAGCGGTATCGCCTTGTGCCTGCCCATGGCTGGGTGCTTGGGCGGCTTTGAGCACGACACAGAACTGGGAACCGACGCGCTGCTGGCTGGACACGGAAACTTCCCCGCCCATCAGTTCGACCAAATGTTGGGTGATGGCCAATCCGATACCCGTCCCTTCGATCGTTGAATGCTCTTTGCCCAAACGGTTGAAGGGCTGGAAAAGCTGTTCCAGTTGCTGAGGACTCATGCCAAGGCCGGTGTCTTTCACCACCAAACGCACATCCGTGTCGGTGGCATCCAAGGTGATGAAGACCTTGCCGTAAGGGCGGTTGTACTTGATCGCATTGGTCAACAGGTTGAGCACCACCTGTCGCAGGCGCGTTGCGTCACCACGCACCCACACATCGCCCGCACTCGATTGCTGCGCCCACTCGAGGGTCACCTCTCTTGCTTGCGCTTGCGCCATGGCCAAACGAACCGCCTCACGGACTTCATCGGTCAAATTCACCGCGGTGACCTGCAAACGCAGCGCGCCGGTTTCGATGCGAGACACGTCCAACAAATCGTTGATCAACGCCAACAAATGCCCCCCCGCGCTGCGTATGCGCTCGACACGCTTGCGGTGCGACAGCGGCAAAGCCGGTGCGGTATCGGCCTCCAAAATCTCCGCAAAACCCAGGATGGCGTTCAAGGGGGTGCGAAGTTCATGGCTCATGCGGGCCAAGAACTCACTTTTGGCGAAGTTGGCTTGCTGCGCCATGGCAGCTGCGGTACGGGCGTTTTCAGATTCACGTTGTTCGGTCACGTCATGAACGACCAGCACCGTGGACAAGGCCGCGCCGGCCGCGTCACGCTGCAAAGTGTGTTGGCCCATTAAATAACGAACAGAACCATCGGGACGTACGGCACGGAACGAGCGGAGTTGCGAAGGTTCTCCCGCCAAGAGGCGACGCATGTTGATTTGCGCGGCTCGACGGTCGTCGGGATGAAAGGCCATCAGCCATTCACTGCGAGGACACCCCTCAGGCGCGTAGGGACGGCCGAGGATCGTGCACAGGTTTTGATTCATGTAAGCGATGTCACTGGCCAAATCCAGCCTCGCAACCCCCAGCCCGGCGACAGACAACGCCATGTCGAGATTGACAGAGACATCACGCAACTGCCGCGCCGTGGCCATGCGCTCAGCCTCGGCTTGTTTACTGCGCGTGATGTCTTGCAAGGCACCCCACACGCGATTGATGCCGCCCATGCTGTCACGCTGCGCTTGGCCGACCGAGCGCACCCAGCGGCTTTCGCCGTCGGCGGTGACGATCTGCAATTCCAAATCCCACGGTTCACCATACAAACGGCAGCGCTCCAAAGCCTCGCGGGCTTGGCCGCGACATGCAGGCGCCACGAAGTCCAGCCCGCTGTCCATCACGGGCATATAGCCCTCGGGAACACGAAAAATGGCCGCCACTTCGTTGGACCATTGCACCGCCCTGCTCGGCAGGTCCATCGACCAACCACCCAAACCGGCCATGCGGCCGGCCATGCGTAAAAGGGAATCCCCCGCTGCATCGGCCGTAGAAAAAGCGGCTGAGGGAGGAGACAACGGTGAAAAATTCAAATCCGAATCCGTGAGTGAGCGTGCGCGGGTTGTCGGCTTATTTGACACGAAACTGAGTCAACAATCAGCGGGAAACGCACAAAAACATCCATAACTCACAATATACGCGCAGATGGAGGGTGCTCTGCGTGATTCCTCCGCATATTTCGCACCAGTAACAAATGACCACAAAAGCAGGGGCACTGAAATGGTCATGGCACTCATTCTTCGCCCCCGCACAACTTCAAACCCGGCCGGGTGGTCTTGGACCCGGCCCGACATGGTCTGCAGTTCCGTTCTGGTCGGCCCCTCGGAGGGGAAACGGATCAGACCCCAACCGAACCGATGGACCCATGATCACTTGGTGAGCGCGCCCTTTCGGGGCTTGCCTGCACCCTTTGTCACCCATGTGAAGACGGTGCGACAACGGGGTCATCACTTAAACAGGCCGGGCGGGTCGACCCACCGGCCATTTCGGTGCATGCCGCGACCAGCCATCTGAGGCGTGACATGATCGGGCCATCGCCATTCGTGGCATACGCCGAACCCGTGTTGGCGACCCGAAAGGCCTTGATGATCGAACCTTTGCTTCTCAGCACCACCCGCGTCGCCACCTTTGACGGGGACAAAGCGCTCACCGTGGCCAGCGGTTTCTTTTTTGAACGAGATCAACATTTGTTTCTGGTCACCAGCCGCCATGTGGTGATCGACGAGCCCAGCCAACACCACCCCAACCGACTGGAGATCGACTTCCACACCGACGAAGTCAACCTCACCCAGTTCACGGTGCTGTCAGTGATGCTGTACCAAGACGGTAAAGGTGTCTGGCTGCAAGGCCGTGATTCGGGCGGCGACATCGATGTAGCAGTGGTGGAACTCGACCGCAACGCGTTGCCCCCCTCTGTGAAACTGCGGTGTTTCACACCCGCCCATTTACAGCGGCGTTTGGGCGATGTGGAGGTCGGGCACTCTGCCTTGGTGGTTGGATTTCCGCTGGGCTTTTACGACACCCTGCACCACCTGCCCGTGGTGCGGCAAGCGGTGATCGCATCGGCCTTCGGCGTGCGTTTTCAAGGCCAGGGTTATTTTCTGACCGACGCCCGCACCCACCGTGGCACCAGTGGTGCACCCGTGGTGATGCGCCATGAATCGGGCGACGCCGTTTTGCCGTGGACTTTGTTGGGCGTACACAGCTCACGTGTGGACATGGGCACACGCGATTTGAAATTGGACGAGTCCCTGGGCTTGAACTGTGCTTGGTACGCCGATATCTTGATGACGTTGACAACGCCTCGCATGGCAGCGTTGCCGTGACTTGGGGTGGGCTTACTTCTTCTTGCCTCCACCACCAATCTGGTGACCAATCACCCCTCCAACGGCCGCACCCCCGACTGTTCCCACAGAGCTACCACCAGTCAGCACCGCGCCTGCGACGCCACCAATAGCCGCTCCGGCAATGGTGTTGCGGTCCCGGTTTGACAGGCTACTACAGGCTGTGAGACTGACGCCAAATATGGCCCACAACATCCAACGGGCTGGTATAAGCCATCGATTCTGCATGAGTGCAAACTCTTGAGTTATGAGATCTTCATTCTGGCCAAAAATGCCACCTTTGCACAGCGGCTTTGGAGCAACCTGCGGTTTCATTTGCAAGCAACGGTTATCTCACGCGCTCGCGACCTCGTCTCGCTCAATCCGCCCATCCACCAACTCAATCACCCGGTCGCAGCGCTCGGCCAACCGAGGGTCGTGGGTGACGATCAAGAACGAGGTGTGCAGTTCGGCATGCATGCGCCTCATCAAGGCAAACACTTCATCGGACGATGCGCGGTCCAGGTTGCCTGTGGGCTCATCGGCCAATACCAGCGGGGGCTGCAACACCAAGGCGCGGGCCATGGCAACACGCTGCTGCATGCCGCCAGAAAGTTCACCCGGCTTCTTGGAGGAGGCTTTTTCCAAGCCCACAGCCTTCAACACCGCCATGGCCCGGTCGCGGGCTTGAGGGGTCACACAGCCATCACGCATCAAACTCGGCAGGGTCACATTCTCCAGGGCGGTAAAAGCGGGTAACAGGTGGTGGAACTGAAATACAAACCCCAGCGCCAGGCCGCGCCTTTGGGTGAGCGCTGCATCAGACAGCCCGGTCACCTCTTCGCCCAACAATTGGTAGCTGCCGCTGCTGGCGCGTTCCAATAGGCCCAGCACATTGAGCAAGGTGCTCTTGCCTGAGCCTGAGGGCCCGATCAATGCCACAAACTCACCGCGGTTGATTTGCAGTGTCAGTCCGTGCAACACCTCGGCCTCGTTCGGCAAACCCAGGTTGTAGCTTTTGCGGATGTCACGCAGCGCCAGCAGGGACGATGGGGTATCGGTGGTGGCCATGGGCATCACATCCGTATGGCTTGCGCTGGGTCCAGCTGTGCTGCCCGCCGTGCCGGCGCCACCGCGGCGAGCACACCAAACACGGTGGCCCAACCCGCGACCTGCAACGCCAGCGCGAGCGGCAAGGTGATGGCAAACAAAGGCAGGCCATCGGAGCCGCGAACGAAGGTGGTGAATGCCGCTATCAATCCGTATGCGAGCGCAATACCCAACACCGAGCCCAATGCCCCAACAATGGCGCCTTGCAGTAAAAACACCCGCAACACCTGGCCCCGCGTGGCGCCCATGGCGCGCAAAATGCCAATTTCTCGGCGCTTTTGAACCACCGACACCACCAGCACACTGGTGATGCCCAGCACCACCACCACCATCACCACCGCACGAATCAAGGTGGTGCTGACCGATTGCGCATTGAGGGCGGACACCAAAGACGCATTGCTTTGCTGCCAACTCTCCACCTTGCCGCCGTAACGTGTGCTGAGTGTCTGAGCCAACTCGCTGGCGGTCCACACGTCGCGCACCGTGATGTCGACGCTGGTCACACCGCCTTGTAAACCGACGGCGCTTTGGGCTGCACGCAGTGGCACGATGACGCTGCGGCGGTTAAGGTCACGCAAGCCCAAATCCACCAAAGCGGACACTCGAAGCGAATCCGACTGCGGGCCCGTGCTGGGGTTGGTGGACAAGGTAAAACGATCCCCCACGCGCAGCCCCAGATCAACGGCCAACTCTTTGCCGATGATGGCGTCACCGGGTTGCAAACGCGCTTGACCGGCCACGGTTTTTTTTCTCAACCCGATGATGCGGTCGTAGCGGTCCAGGTCCACACCCATGATGGCGACCGATTTACTCGCCTCGCCCCGCAAGGCCAAACCCGCACCTGAAACCATGGGCGACACCGCAGCGACCTGCGGAATCGCCTCTAGCAATGGCACCAAAGCCTGCCAATTGACTACCGTGCGCGGACGCTGGGCCCGAGGCTGAAGCTCTGACATCACCGTACCGCGGTCCAGGTTCAGGGGTGCGTTCACGACATCGTCCGGCGCACTGATGCTGACATGGGGCTGTGCGCCCAAGGTCTTTTCCAAGGTGTTGCGTTGCAAGCCGCTGATCAACGCCGAGATGTAGGTGATCACGGCCACCCCCGCCGCCACCCCCACCATGATGAGCAGCGTTTGCATTCGCCCTTCGCGCAAAAAGCGGATGGCGACTTGGCGTTCGAATCCGAGGAACTGCATGGCGGAGGGTCAGCGGCCCATGGCGCTGCCCATGGCCGAACCCGCACTGTCTTTGCTTGTGATCGAGCTCTTGACGTTGGAGGCCACAGGCCCAGACTGGGTGCGCACACGACGGCCAGGTTCAGGAGTGGGACCAAGCAGCACCTGGTCACCGGCGGATAAACCGGTCAACACCTCCACCGATTCCAAGGTACGCAGCCCAAGCTGGACCGTTTGTTCTGCAACACGCCCCCCACGCACCAATCGCACTTGGGCCTGACGCTGAGCACCGGCAGACTCTTGTCGCAGCGCCGTCACGGGCAAAACCAGGGCCCGCTCGCGACGAGCGGTTTCAACCTCCACCGACAAACTCATGTCTTCGCGCAAAAAAGCGGGCGCCGCCTCAGGCAGCGAGAACTTCACCTCCACCGCACCACGCTGCGCATTCACCAAAGGCGCGATCGACAGCACACGCGCCGCAAAGGACTCCGTGGCAAAGGCATCGGCCACCACGACAGCAGGCTGCCCCACTTGCAGCTGGTCCAGGTATCGCTCGTCCACCTGAGCCACCAGTTGAAGGGGACCCGACAGGGCCAAGGTGAGCAAGGCTGCACCGGGTTGCACGATGCGTCCGGGTTCTACGGCGCGCACCAGCACCTGGGCATCAGCGGGGGCGGTCAACACCGTTTGTGCCAGTTTGGCCTGCGCCGTCTGCAAGGCCGCTTGTGCCGCGTCCACTTGCGCCTGTGCCTGAACCAGCTCTGTTCCTTGTTCGGCATTGGCGGCACGGCTGGCGCGGGCACTCTTTAACTGTGCATCTGCAACCGCCACGGCACGTGTGGCTTCATCCAACCGGGCCGGGCTGACAAAACCTTGCGCCACCAATTCTTTTTGCCGCTGCAAATCGGCTTGCGCCGCCAGCAACACCGACTCGGCCTGGGCCACCACGGCTTGCACATTGCTGCGCCCGGTGCTGCGCAAGCCATCAAGCCGCGCCACAGCCTGTTTGTGGTTGGCCACCGCTTGTTCAAGCGCGGCTCGCAGCTCCTGGCTCTCCAGCCGCAGCAAGACGTCTCCGGCCTTCACCCGTTGACCTTCTTGGGCCACCACCTTCAGCACACGACCGGTGACGGTGCTGCCGACCTCAACACGGGACAAGGTGGCCACCCGCGCCGAAAACAGCACAGTGCGAACCAAAGGGGCGCTTTGAACGGTGACCGTTGGCAATACAGGCGGGCGGGAACTCCACCAAATCACGACCACCGCCAGCGCGACGAGAAGCAAAAAATAAACAGCCAGACGTTTGGGGCTCATGACAAGGATTGTTGCACCCAGAGTCTGGCTGCTGTGATTCCCGCACGTGCCGCGCACCTATCGCGCCATCACAAACCGCGCGTCCAATGCTCGGCCCGCCGGTGCGCAAAGTGTCCTGCCCGCGAGCACGGAAGGAACACCAAGGTCGGAGAAAACTCAGTTTTTCCCCGGCCGCCCGGTTTTGATGGTGGGCACGGCATTCACTGCTGCGAGCAGGGCTTTGTCGTCCAATGCACTGAGCAGCTTGATGCCAGCGCGCAGCAACTCGCTTTTCTTGACCGGCCGTGCCAGTTTGGCCGCGCGCTCTTTGAGCACGTCAATGGCCGCGTACTCCAGCTTGGGCATGGTGAAGCTGTCACGCACCAGTTTGACTTTGGGCTTGGAGGGCTTGGGAGCCACCACCTTCTTCTCGGCTGGTTTGGCCACCACCGCCTTCGGGGGCACCGGTGCCGGCTTCTTGGCAGGCGCGGCTTTCACTTGCGTAGGTTTGATGCTCGCCTTCTTCGGCACGGCTGAGTTGGTTTTCGCCGTAACTTGGGTCTTGGTTGGGACTTGGACTTTTTTGCTTGCAGCAACGGGTTTGCGTGTGGCCATGATCACCTCAGATTCATTAAACGGTGTAAACAGTATATCCAGTTTATGAACATAAAGATACAAGCACGCATGGCAACAGTGGAGTCCTTGGGCCAGCACCCAACATGAATACACGGCAAGACACGCACAAGCGTTATGCTGCATTGCACCAACTTCTCCAACAGAGGCTGCTATGACCCTGCACCGCGTCGCCAAAGTCTTGTTGTCATGTTCCTCATTGCACCGTCGATCGTCAGCGCGTCGGGCCACCCTCATGTTGCTGATGGCGATGGCCAGCGGCGCGGGCGCCCAGGTCTTGCCACGCCTGCCCGCCGTGGGGGCCAACACCGCGCTGCTGACGGTGTCGGGTTTGTCATCGGGCGGCTACATGGCGACGCAGTTTGCAGTGGCGTATTCCGCCTCTGTGTCCGGCGTGGCCGTGCTGGCAGGCGGCCCCTACGGCTGCTCTCAGGGCTCGGTGAACACGGCCTCTTTGAATTGTTCCTGCCCTGCCAACCCACCGTGGTGGTTGCAGGTGCAGCAGCTCTGGGGCGGTGGCTGCCAAACCCTGGCGGCTCAGGTTTACGCCGAACGCAGCCTGGCAGCCGTGCGCGCCAACCAAGGACAAATCGACCCCATCGACAACTTGGCCCGTCAGCGGGTGTGGTTGTTCTCCGGCGGTCAAGACAAGGTGGTGCGCGCACCCTTGGTGCAAGCCCTGCAAATCACCTACGAGCGCTTGGGAGTGCCCGCAGCCCAAATCCACCATGAAAAACGAGGCGACGCGGGTCACGGTTTCCCCAGCCTCGCGGCCACCGAGTCTTGCAGCACCACGGCATCTCCTTTCATCACACAGTGCCAGTTCGATGCAGCGGGCGAATTGTTGAAATGGCTGCACCCGGACCTGGCGTCTGCAACCCCCGCTGCGGTAGACACAGGGGCCTTCAAACGTTTCGACCAAAGCCGCTACGCCCAAGCCGGTGAGTTCAACAGCTTGGATGCCACCGGCTGGCTCTACCTGCCCCGCGCCTGCGAGCAAGCGGGCGCCAAGTGCGCGGTGCATGTGGTGTTCCACGGCTGTGAACAAGGCCAAAGTTTCAAAGTGGCCGGCAAAGAATACGGTCGCCAGTTCGTCGACAGCACCGGCTACAACCGATGGGCCGAAGCGGGCAAGATCGTGGTGCTCTACCCGCAAATCAAACCCAACGAACGAGGCGGCCTCTTCGACCCCTACCGCTACAACCCCAAAGGCTGCTGGGACTTTTGGGGGTACACCGAAAAGTCTGCAGCCTTGAACCCCGGCGCACCGAACTTCGCCAAAAAGTCCGCACCGCAGATGCGGGCGGTGAAGGGGATGGTGGAGGATTTGATGCGGGGCCCTGAGCATTGATGGGCCCTCTTCAGGCACCCCATTGCATAGGCCGCACATTTGACGCTATGAACGCCTCGCGTTAATATCTGTCGGTGGCGATCAAAAGTTTCAAGTGCAAAGACACCCAAGCTCTTTTTGAAGGGAAGCGAGTGCGTCGCTGGGTGAATATCGAACGGCCCGCACTTCGCAAACTCGCGCAACTGGACTGGTCGTCGGTTCTGGATGACTTGAAGGTACCACCCGGCAATAGTCTTGAAGCGCTGAAAGATGATCGCAAGGGCCAATACAGCATTCGCATCAATGCCCAGTGGCGCGTCTGTTTTATTTGGACCCATGAGGGTGCTGCTGATGTCGAGATCGTTGACTATCACTGAAGGGAGTCTGCCATGCGTACCGTTCTGCCTGTCTCGCCCGGCGAGATGCTTGAAGAAGAATTTTTGAAGCCTCTGGGCCTCACGAAATACCGTTTGGCCAAAGACATCGGTGTGCCGCCGCAACGCATTGGTGACATCGTGGCTGGAAAACGCGCGGTCACCGCCGACACCGATCTCAGGCTGTGCCGCTACTTCGGTCTCAGTGACGGCTGGTGGCTGCGCGGTCAGGCAAGCTACGACACCGCACTGGCACGTGAGGCCATGAAACAAGAATTGGCGCGTATTCCTCGGTGTTCGTTGCTAGCGGCGTAGCCATAGATTGATTCACCGAAACCAGATAAGCGCCAACGGAGGGTTCATGGGAGTCGAGTTTCACATCACACGCGCTGAGTTCTGGGCAGAAAACGAGAGTTCGCCCATTTCCGCAGACGAATGGTTGTCTTACGTGGCGTCCGATCCGGAGCTTTCGCTCGACCAGACGAACGGTAAATTCTTCGCTCGGTGGGCCGGACCATCTGCTTATGAAGAGCCTTGGCTTGATTGGTCTCAGGGAAACATCATCGCCAAATGGCCCGACACCGCCCTCTACATAAAGATGTTGCGAATTGCTGAGGTACTTAGAGCCCAAGTTCAAGACGATGAAGGTACCGTGTACAAGTCTCCCGGCGATTGGCAATTCGACCCAAGATCTACCCGTGATGCCTAACCTGGTGAGCGGGGGTTTGTTTGTCCGCCTGAGCATTTCAGTAGAACCACTACGAACGATTCGTCGCTTCATTTTTGAGTGACCTCCGACAGGCTCATTCGATAAGCCAGTTGTAGAGCCCCCCCTAACTCCCACCCCCTAAAACCAAGCCCCTCTCTCCCTAGAAATCGACTTGTGCGCAGCGCCACGCTGCGTAGAGTTGATCGCAGGCCAAGCAGCAGCGCTGCATGGCGTTGATCAACACCGTTGCAGGCCATCAAGACCGATGCCGTGCAACACCTTCAGGGAGACAAGTCATGAATGAACGCAAAGCAGCACCCAAGAATGCCGATGGGGAAGGTGCGGTTCAGTTGGAATTGGTGGGTTGGTCTGGTGCGGAGGAGCGCCCACCGATCACGGTGGTGGCGCTGGATGCCAGCCAGAAAACCATTGCCAGCCAAACGGTAGACGCGCAAGGCCGCTTCAACTTGCCAGCTGATGTGCTCAAACGCGCCCACCGTGTGGTGCTGGGGGCGCCGGACGGCAAAGCGGGCGTGTCAGAACAAGCCTCCATCACCTTCCGCGCCGACGAGTTCGCCGCGCAAATTCAAGCGGGCACCTTGGCGTTGGCAGAAGGCATTTGGTCACGGTTTCGTTTTCATTGGCAGTGTGTCAGCGGCAGTGTGCAGGCTTGTCGGCGCAGGCCCTGGTGGTATGACCAACTGATCTCGGTGGCGATCACGCCGGTGTCCACGCGCAGTGTGGCGGCCTCCGTTCGCGCTGCATTTGGCACCACCGCGCTGGAACGCAGTGTGTCGTCGCTGAATGACCTCATCGCCTGGCCGGTGCGCTGCGCGCCGGTGTGTTTGGGCAAGGTGGAGGTGTACCGGCGCACCTGCTGCTGTTGGCCCATCGTGTTCGACGACCTGCGCATTGACGACCTGATCCGCGACTTGGAAATTTACGTGGAGCGCTTGCCCAAGCTGCCCCCACCCAAGGGCGGTTTCCCGCCGCCACCTCCGCCGCCCCTGGGTGATCCCTTGCAGACGGCCTTCTTCAAAGGCGGCGCCCTGAACGAGCTGGCGGTTCACGCCAGCAGCGACCTGCAGGTGCTGCGCGGCATGCCGCGTGACCAAGCAGCGGCTTACATCAACGCTCGGCCCTACCTCGTTCACCGCCCGTGCTCTTGCAGTGCGCCCACCAAAGTGGGCAGCGGCAGCCTGCAACCCGATGGAAGCTTCAACATTTGCTGGCTGGAGCCTTGGCGCATCCTGGCCCACAACTGCTATGAGCAGTACGCCTATGTCGTCACCCAAACCATTGGCGGCACCAGCACCGTCATCTACAACGGCTTGACGGCAGGGGCCTGGTTTGGTGCGGGTGAAACCCCCGTGCTGCGCAGCTACAACCCACACGCCTACACCTGCAATGAAACGGGTGGGGGCAGTGGTGATGCCTATGTGTTCCTCGACCTGGTTGGCGACACCGAAAGCCACGAGCTGACCACGCCCGCCTCCACAGGCTGGGACCGCGTGGCCGCGCCCAATGCCAGCTCGGGCCTACTCTTCCCCGGCATCGGCCCCAACAACAGCCACCTGCGCAATTTGGGGGGCGCATTGGAGCTGACCTTCACCTTCAGCCTCGGCATGCGCGCGGCGGCGGTGGGTGCCAAGTACTACCGCATCAGCATCAGCCGCGCCGATGCTTTGGGGAATCCGGTGGGCACACGCCACTACTACAACCAAGGTTTGGCCTGGCAGAAGGTGGTGGGGTTGGATGTCGTGCCCGAGTCCCTCGGCCCGGTGCCGCCTGCCACGGTAGGCGGTGAAGCCAACCTTTACCGCATTCCCTACAGCGACGAACCCTGGGTGGGGTCTGTGCGTTACCACGCGCTGATCAACACCTTGCAGAACGAGCTGAATGTGCCACCCACACTGGCCGTGGACGACCCGGGTTATGCCGCCAACGTGGCCCTGCCCGCCGTGAATCATTTGATCACGCTGGAGGTGTTCAACGCCGCGGGTGAACGTTTGCGCCCCTTGGGCACGGCCGCCTCGGGCCAGCCGGGCGTGGAAGTGGCCAAACCCTTCAAGTTCCGCCGCTGGTTCCAGCCAGGTGGCAGCGTGGGCGACGACACGGTGGAAGTGCCCCATGCCGCCCTCACCCATTTGTTCTGCTGGGACAACCGCCCTCCGGTGGCCGACATCACCCGTTTGGTCAAAGGCGTGACACCCTCGACCGAGGAATGTCAGTTCCTCACCGGCCCAGCCAACGAGCAGTTCGCGGTGGAGTACCGCGCCTATGTGCCAGACCAGCGTTTCCAGTATGCGCACAGCATCGGCTGGCTGCGTGGCCTGAACGCCTCGGTGACCAACGGCGGCTTGGGCAGCTTGCCCACGCCGTCCAGTCCCA
>Ga0315907_10000290_pt1 | contig 75037 bp, 61 predicted proteins | sample LakEriMetagenome_3_FD_203525 | JGI IMG/M metagenome (GOLD analysis project Ga0315907, IMG submission 203525) | Freshwater fungal communities from buoy surface, Lake Erie, Ohio, United States - Buoy 12 MA123 | ecosystem: Environmental > Aquatic > Freshwater > Lake > Lake biofilm | place: USA...
GCCTCTGGTCAGATCCAGATGCGAAAGGTTGATGGCCGGGAAACCCTCTCTCAGCCCATTGAACCGATGCCCCTTGACCGCGCCGCCTGAAAAACCGAGCCTTCACATGCCCGGAGCGCGCCGCCAGAGAATTTCCACAGCATTCGCGACACGACCCCTTTCTTCTTTGGCCCACACTGTCGCAAAGCCCGGTCTGTGCCTGGCAAATGAGTAGGCGGACGCACACTGGAACTGAAGGAACCAACAAGGTCACAAGTGCGCGATGCGCCCTTGGTGGCAAACTTGCCGTAATCTGCCTGCTGGCGGCAGTCGCGCCCTCGCCCGGCTTTGCGGAAACACCCATCCGCCCCGACCCCATGCTGTTGGAGGGGGCAAGACCCTGAAAGAACGCCCGGTGCACGGGTGAACGTGCTTTTCCTGCAGATTCAGGCTGCGTTGAACCGCCACTGTGTCACCTGCCGGTATGTCTCGCCCGGATCAAGCGTGACCGGCGGAAACCCAGGCTGGTTCGGCGCATCGGGCCAGCGCTGGGCTTCCAGTGCCAGCCCGGCAAAGGGGCCGCAGGGCTGGCCGGAATGGCCGGGGAAGGGGCCGGTGTTCAGCGCGCGTCCGTCATAAACCTGCAGGCCGGGTTCGGTGGTGGCAAGGGTCATCGCCACACGGTCGCCCGCAAGCCGGGCCACGTCGGTCAGGCTGCGGGGTGCCAGGGCCAGGCAGAAATTGTGATCAAATCCTTCCGTCCCGTCGATCCGCCGCGGACGGCGCAGATCGAAGGTGCCCGAGACGGGGCGCCGCTCTCCCGTCGGAAGATTGGCGGCATCGGTCGGCAGACAGGCGTCTGCGGCGACGGTCAGGGTATGGCCGAAGGTGGTGGGACTGCCGTTCAGGTTCCAGTAGCCGTGGCTGGCAAGGTTCATCAGGGTCGGCGCATCGGTTGTGGCCGACAGGCGCAGGGTCAGGGCGCTGCCCGCCACGCTGTAGTCTGCGGTGATCTGCCGCCGCCCGGGAAAGCCGTCATCGCCATCTTCAAGGGTCAGCGACAGGCGAACGGTGGTCGCAGTCGCCCCGTCAACGGACCAGAGCCGGGTCTGGGTGCCGGTTGCGCCGCCATGCAGCAGTGTCGTGCCCTCGTTCGCGGCAAAGCGGTGCAGCCGCCCGCCGATCCGGGCCTGCGCGCGCGCGATGCGGTTGGCAACCGGCCCCACGATCGTGCCGAAATAGCCCATCGGGCCTTCATAGGCCGCCATGACGGGGCCGCCAAGGGTCAGGGAATGCGCCATGCCGGGCAGGCGCACATCCTGCAGGGCGGCCCCGAAACTGAGGATCGTCACCGCCAGATTGGCAGTGCCGATGCGGATGGCCGCCACGGGCTGTCCGGCGGCTGTCTGCCCGAAGGGCGCTATACTGGCTGACACGCAGTTCCCTTCCAAAGGCCGCAAGGCTGCGCCGGAACACCCGGTCCGGTCAAGGTGCCGGCTGGTCCAGACAGGCGATCAGCGTGTCGGCCAGCCCGGACAGAATGGCACCGTAGGCCTGCGGCCCCGGTTCCACGCCTGCGCCTTCCGGGTCAAGCGCGCCGCCAACCCGCAGGCCGGTATCCGCGGCAATGGTCTGGACCAGCTTCGGGTCATGCTGGGTCTCGGGAAAGATGCACTGCGCCTTTTCAAGGCGGGCCTGCAACGCGGCCAGATGGGCCGCACCGGGCGGGGCGGCATCGCCAACCGCCACCGTGCCCGCGATGGTCAGGCCGTAATGGTCGGCAAAATAGCCATAGGCATCATGAAAGACGGCAAAGGGTGTGTCCCGGACCGGTGCCAGCGCGGCATCAAGCCTGGTATCAAGGGCGGCAATCTCTGCATCGGCCCGCGCGGCATTGGCCTGATAGGTTGCCGCATTCGCAGGGTCCAGCCGCGCCAGCTCTGCCGCAATCACGCCCAGCCAGACCCTTGCATTGCCGGGGTCGAGCCAGGCGTGGGGATCAACGCCCTCATGGGCATGGTCGTGCTCATGATCGTGATCATGGCCATGGCCGTCCTCTGCGGGGGGGTCGGCAGCATGATCGTGTCCTTCCCCGTCCGCGTGGCTGTCATCCGCCGGTGCGGCACCATCGCCGTAGGATCGCAGATCTGTGCCTTCGGCCTTCAGCAGCCGCAACTGGGCGACATCGGCGGCAAGACCGCCCAGGGCACGGTCAAGCCAGGGCGTCATTTCAGGCCCGATCCAGACCACAAGATCCGCCTCTGCCAAGGCTGCGGCCTGACTGGGGCGCAGCTGAAAGCTGTGCGCATCCGCGCCCTTGTCCAGCAGCAGGACGGGCTGGCCCAGATCACCCATCGCCTGCGCCACCAGCGCCTGCACCGGAGGGATGTCGGTGATGACGCGCGGCACCTCGGCCGCAGCCGTGCCGACAAGGCCGGCCAGGGCGCTGGCCGTCACAAACGATATGGTATAACGCATTGAGAACCCCTTCCGGTGCCGTGATGCTGCCGCTATGTATGTTATACTATAACAAGTCAAGAGGCCCAGAGATGCAGGACGCCCCCGACAGCCGTGCCTTTGCCCTGCATGATCACGCCCATTGCGCCGGTGACATGATGGCGCGGGCCGAAGCGCTGAGCCGCGACAAGGGCCTGCGCCTGACCCCGGTCCGCCGCCGCACGCTGGAGATTCTGCTGGAGGCCCACCGGGCGCTGGGGGCCTATGACGTGCTCGACCGGCTGTCGGCAGAAGGCTATGGCAACCAGCCCCCCGTGGCCTATCGGGCGCTGGAGTTTCTGGTAGAACAGGGGCTGGCCCACCGCATCCGGCGCCTGAACGCCTTTACCGCCTGCATGCATCCCGGCGAGGCACATGCCCCGGCTTTTCTGATCTGCCGCCTGTGCAATGCCGTGGCCGAAGCGCCCGCAGCCCCGGTGCGCGCCGCATTGGACAGCGCCGCCAGCGACCTGGGCTTTGTGATCGAGCGCAGCAATATCGAGGCGCTGGGCCTGTGTCCCGCCTGTCAGGCCGGGGCCGCGGCATGAGCCTGATCGCGGCAGACCATGCCTGTGTGCGCTTTGCCGGAACCGAGGTGCTGCACGACATTTCGCTGCGGGTGGACCCGGCAGAGATCGTGACCATCGTCGGCCCGAACGGGTCGGGAAAGTCCACGCTGCTGCGCGCCCTGCTGGGGATCACGCCGCTGGCGGCGGGCCGGGTCAGCCGCCGCGCCGGGCTGCGCATCGGCTATGTGCCGCAGCGCCTGCAGATCGACCGCACCCTGCCGATGACCGCGCGCCGGTTTCTGTCACTTCCGCGCCGCCATGCGCCGGCCGCCTCTGCTGCGGCACTGGCGCGGGTGGGCGTGCCCGAGGTGGCAGACCGGCAGATGGCCGACCTGTCGGGCGGGCAGTTCCAGCGCGTGCTGCTGGCACGCGCCCTGCTGACCGAACCGGACCTGCTGATCCTGGACGAGCCGACGCAGGGGCTGGACCAACCCGGCGAGGCGGCGTTCTACCGCCTGATCGACGAACTGCGGCACGATACCGGCTGCGCTGTGCTGATGGTCAGCCATGACCTGCATGTGGTCATGTCGGCCTCTGACAGGGTGATCTGCCTGAACGGTCACATCTGCTGCGAAGGTACCCCGCAGGTGGTGTCGCATGCGCCGGAATACCGCGCCATGTTCGGATTGGGCACGCAGGGTGCGCTGGCGCTGTACCGGCATGAGCATGACCACGACCACACGCATGACCACGGCCATGACCATGGCCATGATCATGGGCATGGCTCTGCCCGCCCGAGGGTCGGCGACCCCCGGGGGCACGGCCATGCTTGATGATTTCCTTGTCCGCGCCGGGCTGGCCGGTTTCGGCCTGTCGCTGGCGACCGGGCCGTTGGGGGCCTTCGTGGTCTGGCGGCGCATGGCCTATTTCGGCGATGCCACGGCGCACGCAGCCATTCTGGGCGTGGCGCTGGCGCTGGCAACTGACCTGCCCGTGGGGCTTGGCACGCTGGCGGTGGCATTGCTGATGGCAGTCACCGTGGCCACGCTGGCGGCACGCGGCTGGGCGATGGATACGACGCTGGGCGTGCTGGCCCATTCGGCGCTGGCCTTTGGCCTGGTCGCGATCAGCTTCGTGCATGGCGTGCGCACCGATCTGTCGGCCTGGCTCTTTGGCGACATCCTGGCGGTGACGCGGGGCGATCTGGCCCAGATCTGGGGCGGGGCCGGTCTGGTGGCTGCATTGCTGATCTGGCGCTGGTCGGCGCTGCTGACGGCAACGCTGAACGGGGACCTGGCCCATGCCTCGGGGATCAATCCCGACCGCGAGCGTCTGGTGCTGGTGCTGGCGCTGGCCGTTGTGGTGGCGGTGGCGCTGAAGGTTGTGGGGGCGCTGCTGATTGCGGCGATGCTGATCATCCCCGCCGCCGCCGCGCGGGGGATGGCGCGCAGCCCGGAAAGCATGGCGGCGCTGGCGGTGGGGATTGGGGCGGTGGCCAGCATCGGCGGGCTGGGACTGTCGCTGTGGCAGGACACGCCTGCAGGGCCGTCCATCATCGCCTGCGCGGCGGTGGTCTTTGCCCTGTCGGCAATTGTCGGGCCGCTCCGCCGGCGCTGAGACGGGGCAGGGCAGCCCCCGGATCGGCCTGCCGCCGTGCCGCGACCCAAACCCATGTCGTTTTCGTCTGGCAAAGGTCGGGCGGCCTTGCCCGTTGCGCAGCGATTGGGGCATGACTGTGCCAAACCCAAATCGACGGAGGCCGCCCCGATGAAGACACATGTCAAAGCCCTGGTCGTCGGTGGCGGCGCGGTTGGAACGGGGATCGCCTATCATCTGGCAAGGGCCGGCTGGGACACAATGCTGGTGGAACGCGACGAATTGACGGCAGGTTCCACCTGGCATGCCGCAGGTCTTTTGCCGCTGTTCAACATGAGCTTTGCCACCACGCATATTCACAAGTACAGCGTCGATTTCTACAAGGGGCTGGAGGCGGAGACAGGCCTGAACCCCGGTTTTTATGTGGTGGGCAACCTGCGCATGGCCCAGACCGATGCGCGGATGGATGAATACATGCTGTATTCCACCGTGGCGGAAACGGCGGGCGTGTATCACGAATTCCTGACCCCGAAAGAAATCCGCGACCGCTGGCCGCTGGTGCGCACCGATGATCTGAAAGGCGCGCTGTTCCATCCGCAGGACGGCTACATCAACCCCGCCGATGTGACCCAGGCCATGGCCAAGGGCGCGCGGCAGTTTGGTGCGCAGTTTGAACGCCGGGTGCAGGTGGACGGATATTTCTGGACCGGCGACGAATGGATCGTCACCTGCCGCCGCATGGTGGACCAGGGCGGCAATCTGGTGGTGTCTGACGACAGCTTTACCATCCATGCCGAGCATGTCGTGACGGCGACCGGAAACCACGCGCAGCGCACGGCGCGGCTGCTGGGCATCAGGACTCCGGCCATTCCGGTGGAACATCAGTATATCGTGACCGAACCTGACCCGGCACTGGTGGAGTGGCGCAAGACCAACCCCCAGCACCCGGTGCTGCGCGATGCCGATGCCAAATGGTATGTCCGCGAGGAACGCGGCGGCTGGATTCTGGGCCCATACGAGCGCAATGCCCCGGCGCGGTTCCTGTATGACGTGCCGCCATCCTTCCGCGCTGATCTGTTCCCGCTGGACCTGGAGCGGATCGAGACGGAATACCTCAGCATGATCCACCGCATTCCGTCATCCGAAACGGTGGGTCTGAAGGATGATTTCAATGGCCCGATCTGCTACACGCCCGATGGCAACCCGCTGGTTGGCCCGGCCCCGGGCCTGCGCAACATGTGGCTGGCCGAAGGCTTCAGCTTTGGCATCACCGCCGCCGGGGGGACGGGGTATTACCTTGCCCAGATGATGGTGCAGGGCGAAGCCGAAATTGACATGGCCAGCCTGGACCCGCGCCGCTTTGGCGGCTGGATGACGACCGAATACGCGGCGCGCAAGAACGAGGAATGTTACGCGCATGTCTTCATCCAGCACCACCCGGATGAGGAACGCGAAGCCTGCCGTCCGCTGCGCACCGCCCCGGTCTATGACCGCCAGTTGGCGCTGGGCGCGCAGATGGGCCAGGTGAACGGCTGGGAACGCCCCAATTACTACGGGCCAAAGGATGCGCCCGCCAGCTTTGACCATGACGGGCGCAGCTTCCGCCGGGGAACCTGGTGGCCCCATGCGGTCGCCGAGGCAAAAGCGATCCGCGAAACGGCGGGGCTGATCGATGCCACCGCCTTCACCAAACACCGCATCAGCGGGCCGGGGGCGACGGCCTTCCTCGACTGGTTCACCACCAACAGGCTGCCCGCCGTGGGCCGCATCAACCTGACCTATGCCCTGACCCCGACAGGCACCACGCGCAGCGAATACACCATCGTGCGGCTGGCAGAGGACGACTATTACCTCGTCTCGGCCGGGGCGTGGCATGCCTATGACGAAGATTACCTCTACACGGCGATCATGACGGAAGAAGACCGCTTCGGCCGCATCAACGAAGAGGATGTGACGACGAAGTATGGCGTCTTCGCCCTGGCCGGTCCCGCCAGCCGCGCCATCCTGAAAGAAATCGTCAAGGACGCCGATCCAGACACGGTCCTGTCGAACCGCCGCTTCCCCTGGCTGTCCGCGCGGCGGATCGAACTGGGCATGTGCACGGTCAACGCCATCCGCGTGGCCTATACCGGCGAGTTGGGCTGGGAACTGCACCACCCCATCGAAATGCAGCGCTATCTGTGGGACCTGCTGCTGGCGGCGGGCGAAAAGCACGGGATGACGCCGGTCGGCGCAAGGGCGCAGAACTGGCTGCGGCAGGAGAAAAGCTATCGCGCCTTCGGCACCGAACTGGGCCGCGATGCCACACCGCTGGAGGCGGGGCTGGACCGGTTTGTCGACCTTGGGAAGGATTTTCAGGGCAAGGATGCCATGCTGGCCACCGGCATCCGCAGCAAATGCGTGACCCTGCTGATCGACGGGCCGGCTGATGCCGACCCCTGGGGGAAAGAGGCTTTGCTGCTGAACGGCGAGAAGATCGGGCGGCTGACATCCGGCGGCTGGTCGGTGGCCTTCGGCAGGCAGATCGGCATGGGCTATGTCCGCGCCGATCTGGCCAAGGCGGGAACGAAGCTTCAGGTTCGGATGCTGCGGCAGGCCTGGGACGCGGTTGTTGTGGAAGACAGCCCCTATGATCCGGCAAACGCCCGCATCCGGGTGGATGGCTGACTGTGGCACCAATGGCGGGGCGAGGTGCGGCGTCTTGGCGCCCGACCGCACCGGCAAGCCGCCGGTGCGGGACGGTGCCCGGTAGATCGGCAGCTCCGGGACGGACAGAGGCCAGCGCCCCTCCCGGCGGGCGCTGGCCGGGGGCATTGGGCCTCAGGTGGAACAAGGGGCAGTCCTGCACGGTGGCAAAGGCGATGGCCTTTGCCATGGCAGCGGTGACAGCGCTTCCGCCTCTCCGGGCGGGAACGGGAAACGCCCCGCGTTTCCCCCGCCCGCGCGCGACGGTGCCCCGCAAACCGGAAGGTCCGGGAACACCGCAGGCCAGCGCCCGACCCGGCGGGTGCGAAGCGCCCGCCGGGGGCGGGCCAAGGATCAGCCGGGCACCGGGACAGGGGCGATGGCCCCTGCCGTCAGGCGCAAGGCGCGCGCGGGTGCAAGTGTTTCCCGCCTTGCGGTCCGCACGCCCCTGCGGCGGCACCTTCGGCAGCCTGCCGGAAGCCGGGATGCCGACCCTGCCAGGACGGCTGCCCCGGCACCCAGCACGCCGACGGTGGCTGCCTTTGATCGCCCGATCCGCCGCCCGGCCCCTGCATCAGCCGAACCGCGCCGGATCAAGCGCGGCCACGGTCGGCGCGTCCAGCGCCGGGGGGCGTCCTGCCACCAGATCGGCCACCAGCGCCGATGCGGAGGGCGCGGTCTGAAAACCGTATCCCCCCTGTCCGGCCACCCAGAAGAAGGCCGGATCACGGATGTCCCGCCCGATGGCCAGAACCCGGTCCGGGGTGAAGGTGCGCAGCCCCGCCCAGGACGCGATCAGCCGGGTGACCGGTTCGGTCACCATCGCCTCATACCGCGCCAGCCCTTCGGCCAGCACCATGTCATCGGCCCAGGCATCATGCGGGTCCATGGCATGTTCTTCGGCGGGCGACACCAGCAGCGCGCCGGCATCGGGCTTGGCGTACCAGGTTTCGCCCGCCCCGAAGATCATCGGCCAGGCCCGCAGGTCATGGCCGCCGGGGGCCGGGATGCGGGCCATCGACCGGCGCAAAGGGGTCAGGCCAAGGGGCCGGACGCCCGCCAGGGCAGCGACCTGATCTGCCCAGGCTCCGGCGGCGTTTACCAGCAGGGCACCCTCGATCTGTCCGTCGCGGGTGGTGGCGCGCCATCCGCCCGGCGTGCGGGCAAGTGCCGTCACCCGCGCGCGGGTGACGATCTGCGCGCCATTTTCCCGCGCCTCGCGTGCGAAGCCCTGCAACAGCAGGTCGGTATCGATATCCCAGGCGTGATCGGCCAGGGCGGCATGGGCGACAGTTCGGCGGTTCAGGACCGGCACGCGCGCCACAGCCTCGTCCACCGGGACGGGCACAAGGTCCATTTCGGCGATGTCCGCATCGAACCGGGCCCGCTCTTCGCTGCGGGCGACGATCATCAGACCGCGCGGCGACAGCACGTTTGGCGCGGCGCGAAAGTAATCGCCCCCCGCCATACTCAGCGAGACGACGGGTGGCAGGCCGTATTTCGGCTCGTAAAGGGCGGCCGAGCGGCCCGAGGCATGGTGGGCCAGCGCCGCTTCCGCCTCAAGCACAGTGACGCTGCCCAGATGCGACAGGCGTGCCGCCGCCGAGATGCCGGCAATGCCGCCACCGATGATCAGGAAATCCGCATTCATGCCGGGCACGCTGCCCTGCGGCGCGGAAAATGGCAAGGCGCGGCACCATGGTTTGCAGCGTCCGCCTGCGCCCCGGCAAGGATCGCTGCGCCATGAAGAAAAGGCCCGGATCGACCCGGGCCTTCCTGCCTTGGTCTGGCGGCTTCGGCCTATTTCGGAATGTCGCCTTCGATGCCTTCGACGTAAAAGCTCATGCCCAGCAGGTCAGCGTCGCTGGCCGTCTCGCCTTCGGCAAGCCAGGGGGTTCCGTCCTGCTTGTTCAGCGGGCCGGTGAAGGGGTGGTAGCTACCGGCGGCAATCGCATCGCGCATCGCTTCGGCTTCGGCCTTCACCTCTGCCGGAACGGCTTCGGTGATTTCGCCGATCTCCACTTCGCCGCCTGCAATGCCTTCCCAGGCATCCGCCTGTTCCCAGGTGCCGTCAATCACCGCGCCGACGCGCTTGATGTAATAGGGTGCCCAGTTGTCGATGATCGAAGACACGCGCGGGCTTGGCTTGTATTCTGCCATGTCCGAGGCCTGACCAAAGCCGATGGTGCCCGGCGTTTTCGCCAGTTCGGCCAGCGGCGCGGTCGAATCGGTGTGCGACAGGATCACGTCAACGCCCTGTTCGATCAACGCTTTGGCGGCGTCCGCCTCTTTCGCCGGGTCAAACCAGGTATAGGCCCAGACGACCGAGATGGTGACATCCGGGTTCACCTTCCTGGCATGGATGAAGCTGGAGTTGATGCCCTGGATCACCTCGGGGATCGGGAAAGACGCGATATAGCCGATCTTGTTCGACTTGGTCATGCGCCCGGCGATGGTGCCCATCACCGCGCGCCCTTCGTAGAAGCGCGCGTTGTAGGTGGCAACGTTCGGATGTTCGCGCTTGTAGCCCGTTGCATGTTCGAACTTCACATCGGGGAACTTGGCGGCCACCGCATTGGTCGCATCCATGAAGCCGAAGGATGTGGTAAAGATGATGTCGCAGCCCGACAGCGCCATCTGGGTCAGAACGCGTTCGGCATCGGCCCCTTCGGGCACGTTTTCCTGATAGGCGGTTTCCACCTTGTCGCCGAATGCTTCCTGCACGGCCAGCAGGCCCTGATGATGCTGATAGGTCCAGCCACCGTCGCCGATCGGGCCGACATAGACAAAACAGGCCTTGGTCTTGTCCTGCGCCATGGCCGTGCCGGAAAGCGTCAGACCAAGGCCCAGGGCGGCACCGGCAAGAAGGGTTCTGCGTCTCATTCGTTCACTCCCAGTTGTGCCGGTAACCCCGGCTTTGAATTCATGCCTCAGCGCGAAGCATGGAAGTTTCTTCCAAGCGCCGCAGGCGCGTTCAGCGCGGCGCGGCCCAGGTCGGCGGACATGATGACCAGCACAAGGATGGTTATCAGATAGGGGGACATCGACAAGTACTCTACCGGAATGCGCGCCCCCGCCGCCTGAAGATTAAGCTGAAGGACGGTTATTCCGCCGAAAAGATAGGCACCAAGCAGGATGCGCCAGGGTTTCCAGCTGGCAAAGACCACGATGGCCAGCGCGATCCAGCCGGCACCTGCCGTGATCCCGTCGGTCCATTGCGGCACCCGCACCAGGCTGATGTAGGCCCCGCCCAACCCGGCCATGGCCCCGCCGAACAGGATCGCCGCCAGACGGATGCGCTGCACCTTGTAGCCAAGCGCATGGGCCGCATCGTGATTTTCACCCACCGCCCGCAGGATCAGCCCGGCGCGGGTGAACTTCAGCAGCGCCCAGACGGCGGCAATGATCAGGACCGACAGGTAAACCACCGGATCATGGCGGAACAGGATGGTGCCCAGCACCGGAATGTCGGCCAGCGGACCGAAGTCCAGTCGCGGGGTTGGCGGCGGCTTGATGCCGACATAGCCCTGCCCGATCAGCGATGACAGGCCCAGACCGAACAGTGTCAGCGCAAGCCCCGTCGCCACCTGATTGGCCAGCAGCACCTGTGTCAGGAAGGCAAAGATCAGCGACAAGGCCGCCCCGCCCGCCGCCGCGGCGACAAAGCCCACGACCGGGCTTTCGGCTTCCACCGCAATCGCAAGGCCGCAGACCGCGCCCATGATCATCATGCCTTCAACGCCCAGGTTCAGCACCCCGGCTTTCTCCACCACCAGCTCGCCGATGGCTGCCAGCATGATCGGCACCGCCGCCACCATCAGCGAGGCAATCAGGACCGCCGGGTTGATCGCAGTCAGGTCCATCAGGCGGCCCTCCCGAAGCCAAGGCGGATGCGGTAGTTGCCAAGCATGTCCACCGCCAGCAGGAAGAACAGCAGCATCCCCTGAAAGGCCTGGATCGCGGCCGAAGGCAGGCCCAGCATGAACTGCGCCAGTTCCCCCCCGATATAGGTCAGCGCCATCAAGAGGCCCGCCAGCAGGATGCCGATGGGGTTCAGCCGCCCGAGAAAGGCCACGATGATGGCGGTGAACCCGTAGCCCGAGTTGAAATCGATGCTGATCTGGCCAGCCGGACCCGTCACCTCGAACAGCCCCGCCAGCCCTGCCAGCGCGCCCGAGATGCCCATGCACAGCACCACCAGCCGGTTGGGGTTGACGCCCGCAAAGCGCGCGGCGCGCGGGGCCTCGCCGGCAAGGCGGATCTGAAAGCCAAGGATGTGGCGTTGCAGCAGGATGTAGCTGGCGATCACCGCGATGAAGGCGGCGACGACACCCCAATGCATGCCGGTGCCGCCGATCAGTTCCGGGTTGGCCGAGGTGGCCCATTGCGACAGGTTGCGCGAGCCGGGAAACCCGCCGCCCTCGGGGCTGCGCAGCGCCCCCAGCGCCATCGAGGCCAGCAGCGATTGCGCGACATAGACCAAGAGCAGCGACACAAGAATCTCATTGGTGCGGAACCGAGTGCGCAGGATCGCCGGGATCATCGCCCAGACCCAGCCGCCAAAGGCCCCCGCTGCCACCATCAGCGGAAAGATCAGCCGGTTTTCGGACGGGTAAAAGGCAAGGCCCGCCGCCGCGCCAAAAATCGCCCCCATGATGTACTGGCCTTCGGCCCCGATGTTCCAGATACCGGCACGAAAGCCCAGGGACAGGCCGATGGCAATCAGGATCAGCGGCCCGGCCTTGACCAGCAGCTGCGGGCGCGAATAGCTGGCGAACTGCGGATCGAACAGCGGGTCCCAGAAGATCGTGCGGATCGCCTCGAACGGGTCCTTGCCAAGAATGGCAAACATCAGTCCGCCCGCGATCATCGTCAGGATCACCGCCAGAACCGGCGTTGCCGCCATCCAGAACCGTGACGGGGTCGGACGCTTTTCAAGGATGAACATGATGGGCCACCTCCATGCCATGGGCACCACCCATCATCAGGCCGATCTCGTCCACCGTCAGGCCCTGCGTCGGCCTGGGGGCTGTCAGACGGCCGCCGTTCAGCGCCGCGAAGCGGTCGGTGATTTCCAGCAGCTCGTCCAGGTCCTGGCTGATCACCACCACCGCCGCGCCTTCTGCCGCCCGGTCGATCAGCGCCTGGCGGATCGCGGCGGCGGCCGATGCATCGACCCCCCAGGTCGGCTGGTTCACCACCACCACCGCCGGGGCCTGGCTTAACTCGCGCCCCACCACGAATTTCTGCAGGTTGCCGCCGGACAGGGCGCGTGCGGCCACCCAGATGCCCGGTGTGCGCACGTCAAAGCCTTCCACGATCTGCCCGGCAAAGGCGCGGGTCGCGGCCCAGTCGATGAAGCCGCGCGACACCAGGCCCTTGCGGACGGCACCCGACAGCAGGGCGTTTTCGGTCAGGCTCATGTCCGGGGCGGCTGCATGACCCAGCCGTTCTTCGGGGGCTGCCACCAGTCCGGCCCGGCGGCGTTCGTTCGGGCCTGCATCGCCGCAGCCCGCGCCATTGATGCGGATCCTGTCCCGCGCCGTGCGCACCTCGCCCGACAGCGCCAGCAGCAATTCGTCCTGCCCGTTGCCCGCCACCCCGGCGATACCCAGAATCTCGCCCTTCTGCACGGAAAAGCCGATGTTTTTCAGTGCCGTGCCGAAGGGGTTGGGCGAAGGCACCGACAAGCCCGATACCTCCAGCGCCACATCCCCCTTGGCCTTGGCGCTGCGGGCCGGCGGGGTCAGCGTTTCGCCCACCATCATCTCGGCCAGGTCGCGCGCCGATTTCTCGCGCGGGGTGCAGGTGGCCACCACCTTGCCGCGCCGCAGGATCGTCGCGGCATTGCACAGCGCGCGGATTTCCTCCAGCTTGTGCGAGATATACAGGATCGCCGTGCCTTCCGCCGACAGCTGGCGCAGCGTCTGGAACAGGATGTCCACCTCCTGCGGGGTCAGCACAGAGGTCGGCTCATCCATGATCAGCAGTTTCGGGTCCTGCAGCAGACAGCGGATGATCTCGACCCGCTGGCGTTCGCCCGCGCTGAGGTCCCCCACCAGACGGTCGGGGTCCAGCGGCAGCCCGTAGTCCTGCGAAACCTGGCGGATGCGCGACGCCAGCGCGCGCATCCCCGGCGGATGCTGCATGCCAAGGGCGACGTTCTCGGCCACGTTCAGCGCCTCGAACAGGCTGAAGTGCTGGAACACCATGGCCACGCCCTGCTGGCGGGCGATGCCGGGTTTGGGCGGGGCATAAGGCATCCCGCGCAGGGTCATCGTGCCGCTGTCAGGCTTGACCAGCCCGTAGATCATCTTGACCAGCGTGGATTTTCCCGCGCCATTTTCGCCCAGCAGGGCATGCACCTCGCCCGGTGCCACGGCAAACGACACATCGCTGTTGGCCACCACACCGGGATAGGCCTTGGTCAGCCCCTCGACCCGCAGCAGCACCTCGCCCGTCCCGGTCATCGCGCCGTCCCCTGTCGTGCCGCCTGCGTCACCTGCCGGTGCAGTATGTCCTGCGCCACGCCGATGGCAATCGCCTGGGGGTGTTTTCCCAGGGCGGGGTCCCCGATGGGGCAGCGGATGCGCGCGATCTGCGGATCGCTGTGGCCAAGGGCGCGCAGCCGGCTGCGAAAGCGCGCCCGTTTGGTCTGCGACCCGATCAGGCCAAGGCTGGCGAAACCATGGGTCAGCAGGCGGTGGCACAGTTCCAGATCCAGCGCATGGGAAAAGGTCAGCACCAGATGGTCAGCCCCGGCGGGGCAATGGGCCACCAGCAGCGCCGGGTCTGCGGCGGGCAGACAGGTGACACCCGCCGGAAGGGCATCCGGAAAGCGGTCCGGCGCAACATCCACCCAGGTGACGGCAAAGTCAGGCAGCGGGGCCAGCACCGCCACCAAAGCCCGGCCGACATGGCCCGCGCCCCAGACCCACAGCGGCCGGCGGGGCGACAGCACCGGTTCCACCATCCAGCCCTGCACAAGGGCCGCCACCGGCTGGCTGCCTGTCCCCCGCGCCTGTGCCAGCAGGCGCTTCACCGCCAGCGGCATGGGGCGGCCATCGACGCTGCGGGCAAAGACGCCGGCCTCCGGGCGGGGCAGGGTGGCGGTGCCGAAGATCTCGGTCAGCAGCGTGACGGCACCGCCGCAGCATTGGCCCAGGGCAGGGCCCAGCGGCACGAGCCGCAGCACGGGCGCGGGGCCGGACTCCAGCAGGATGCGCGCCCGTTCCATCGCCGTCCATTCCAGCGCGCCGCCGCCGATGGTGCCCGCGCTTCCGTCCCGCCAGACCAGCATCGCCGCCCCCGCCTCACGCGGGGCCGATCCTTCTGCGGCTGCAACCACAATCCGGGCGACCCGGCCATGGGCGGCGACGGCACCGGACAGGGCGGCAAGGTCAATCACCGCGCTGTCTCCGCACGGCCATCAGCACGCGCTCTGCCGTCGCGGGCGCGTCCAGCGCCGGGTAGACCGACCCGTCCCCGCAGGCCGCAACCGCATCCGACAGCGCCATCAGCGCTGAAATTCCCAGCATCAGCGGCGGTTCCCCCACCGCCTTGGACCGGCCCACGGTATCCTCGCGATTGTCCCGCCCCCAAAGCGCCACATTGAACACCGCCGGCCGGTCGGAACAGGCCGGAATCTTGTAGGTGCTGGGCGCATGGGTGCGCAGACGGCCGCTGTCATCCCAGACCAGTTCTTCCGTGGTCAGCCAGCCCGCACCCTGCACATAGCCGCCCTCGATCTGCCCGATGTCCAGCGCCGGGTTCAGACTGGTCCCGGTGTCATGCAGGATGTCGGCGCGCAGAATGCGGTTTTCCCCTGTCAGGGTGTCGATCACCACTTCTGTCACCGCCGCGCCATAGGCGAAATAAAGGAACGGCCGCCCCATGCCCCTGACCCGGTCCCAGACGATTTTCGGCGTGCGGTAATAGCCGGTCGAAGACAGCGACAGGCGCGCCTGATAGGCCATCGCGGCCACGTCGGCAAAGCTGTGGTCGGCCCCTGCCACCCGAACCCGGCCTCCGCCGAAAACGACATCGGCGGGCTGCGCCTGATGCCGTTCTGCCAGAAGGGCGGCCATGCGCCCGCGGATCGTCTCGCAGGCGGCGCGCACCGCCATGCCGTTCAGGTCAGACCCCGAAGAGGCCGCCGTGGCCGAGGTGTTGGGCACCTTGGAGGTGTCGGTCGCGGTGATCTTCACCGCCGCCGTCTCCAGCCCGAACACGTCTGCGGCGATCTGCGCCACCTTCTGGAACAGGCCCTGCCCCATTTCGGTGCCGCCATGGTTCAGATGCACCGACCCGTCCTGATAGACATGCACCAGCGCCCCGGCCTGGTTGAGCCAGGTCAGCGTGAATGAGATACCGAACTTCACCGGGGTCAGCGCGATGCCACGCTTCAGCACAGGGCTGGCGGCGTTCCAGGCCGCAATCGCGGCGCGCCGTCTCTGATAGGCCGCGCTCTCTTCCAGGGCGGCCACCAGATCCTGACCGATGAAATCCTCGACCGGCATATGATAAGGCGTCGTCTGTGCGCCCAGCGGATTGGGCGGCATCCCATCGGCAAGGACCGCTACCGGTTTCTCTTCGGCGGAAATACCCTGGGGGTCCGGGGGCAAAGCCCCCGGCACGTCGGCCATCGCGCGGTAGAAATTGGCGCGTCGCACCGCCAGCGGGTCGCGGTGCAGCGCGTGGGCGATGTGGTCCATCACCCGTTCGATCCCGACCATGCCCTGCGGCCCGCCAAAGCCGCGAAAGGCGGTGGCCGACTGGGTGTTGGTGCGCAATCTGTGGCTTTCGATCCTGACGGCGGGCAGGAAATAGGCGTTGTCGGCATGCAGCATGGCGCGGTCGGCGACGGGCAGCGACAAATCCTGGCTCCAGCCGCAGCGCAGCAGATGCGTGAACTCCACCCCCGCCAGCCGTCCGTCGCCATCGAAGCCCGCCCGGTACAGGATGCGCAGGTCATGACGCTTGCCGGTGATGATCATGTCATCGTCGCGGTCATAGCGCATCTTGCAGGGCCGGCCCGTGGCCCGCGCCGCCACGGCGCAGGCCACGGCCAGCGCATTGCCCTGGCTTTCCTTGCCGCCAAAGCCGCCGCCCATGCGGCGCACCTCGACGCGCACCGCGCTCATCGGCAGATGCAGGGCATGGGCGACCTTGTGCTGCACCTCGGTCGGGTGCTGGGTGGACGCGTGGATGACCATATCGCCCCCCTCTTGCGGCAGGGCCAGCGCCACCTGGCCTTCCAGATAGAAATGCTCCTGGCCGCCCACCTCGATCCGGCCCTCAACGCGGTGCGGGGCGGCGGCGATGGCGGCGGCGGCATCGCCCCTGGCCCAGATCAGCGGACCGGACTCGAACCGGCTGTTTGCGGCCAGCGCCTGATCCACCGTCAGCAGGGCCGGGCGTTCGGCGCAGCGGATCGTCCCCAGCCGCGCCGCGCGCCGTGCCGCCAGGTGGCTTTCGGCGATCACCAGAAAGACCGGCTGGCCCAGGTAGTGCAGGGTGCCGGTGGCCAGCAGCGGCTCGTCATCGGCCGAGGGCGAACAATCGGGCATGTCCGGCAGGTCGGCGGCGGACAGCACGGCAACAACCCCGGGGGCGGCCCGGACCGCGGACAGGTCCAGGCCGGTGATGGTGCCATGGGCGATGGCAGACAGACCAAAGGCCAGATGCAGCGTGCCCGCAGGCGTCGGGATGTCATCGACATAGCGGGCCTGCCCGGTCACATGCAGGGCTGCGGCGTCATGGGGAAGCGGCAGGCCCAGGCTCATGCCCGCACCCCAAGCACATTGACCGGCTGGCCCGCCAGATCCGCGACGTAGCGCACAAGCAGGTTCGCCGCCGTCTCCAGCCGGTACGGGGCCGTGGCGCGCATGTCGCTCAGCGGGGTGAAATCCTGCGCGAAGAGCGGTTTCATCGCCTGCGCGGTCTCAGGTGTCAGGGCCTGGCCGATCAGCCCGGCCTCAACCGCCGGGGCCCGTTTGGGAATGCCCGCCATGCCGCCAAAGGCGATGCGGGCCGCAGTGACGATGCCATCCGTGACGGTGACGTTGAAGCAGCCGCAGACCGCCGAGATGTCCTGATCAAAGCGCTTGGACAGCTTGTAGCACCGCAGGGCGGGGGCCTCGATGGGGATCGTGACCGCCTCCACCAATTCGCCCGGCCTGCGGTCCTGCCTGCGGTAGTCCAGAAAGAACGCCTCCAGCGGCATGTCGCGCCGGTCATCGCCGTGCCTCAGGTGCAGCGTTGCCCCCAGGGCGATCAGCGCGGGCGGCCCGTCGCCGATGGGCGAGCCGTTGGCGATATTGCCGCCAATGGTCGCGGCATTGCGCACCTGCACGGATGAATAGCGGCGCAGCAGTTCGGCGAAAGACCGATGCAGCGGGGCCATCGCTGCCATCAGATCGGTGATCGTCACCCCCGCCCCGATGCGCAGACGGTCCCCCTGCCGGTCGATCCGGCGCATCTCTTCGATGCCGGACAGGAAGGCGACAGGCGCAAGATCACGCAACTCCTTTGTCACCCACAGGCCCACGTCGGTTGCCCCGGCAATCAGCGTGGCGTCGGGGTGGGCAGCATACCAGCGCGCCAGTTCATCGGTGGTCTGCGGCAGGAAGGGCGCGGGGGGGCTGCCGTCTGCCCCCCCGCCCTGCGCACGTCCCACCGGTGACATCGGGGCGAACGCGAAACCGGGGGCGGTTTCGGCCATCCAGTCGGGCGCGGGCTTCATCGCGGCGGCTTCGGCGGCGCGGATGATCGGGGCATAGCCGGTGCAGCGGCACAGGTTGCCCGCCAGAACATCGTCATGGTCCTGCCTGCCCTGCAGATGGGCAACCGCCATCGACACGACAAAGCCCGGCGTGCAGAAGCCGCATTGCGATCCGTGGTGATCGATCATCGCCTGCTGGACGGGGTGCAGACGGCCGTCGGGGGCTGCGATGCCCTCCACTGTGCGCACCGCCTTGCCGTGCAGTTGAGGCAGGAACAGGATGCAGGCATTCAGCGCCCTTGGCCCGGCGGAATCCGTCACCATCACGGTGCAGGCGCCGCAATCGCCTTCGTTGCAGCCTTCCTTGGTGCCGGTCAGGCCGCGATCCTCCCGCAGCCAGTCCAGCAGGGTGCGGGTTGGCGGTTCACCCGCCACACGCACCGGCGTTCCGTTCAGCAGAAACGCAACTTCCGACATCTGACACCCTGCCGCCTTCTTGCCGTCCCTGGCTGATGCGGGCCACCCGATGCGGCGTAAAGCGGGCCCGCGCCCCTGTTTGCGATGTCATCAAGCCCCGCACCCCCGCACAAGGCAAGCGGAACCTTTCCGGCTTTCCCGATAGCAGTTTCGCCTTTTACCGAAAAGCCGGGCGCCCTTTCGCCCCGGCTGTGCTGTTGTTAGGCTGGCCGCATGTCAAATGCCCCCCGATTCATTCATCTGCGCGTTCACAGCGAGTATTCGCTGCTGGAAGGGGCGGTTCCGGTCAAGAAGCTGGTCGGGCTGTGCCTGGCGCAGAACATGCCGGCCGTTGCGATCACCGATACCAACAACATGTTCGCGGCGCTGGAGTTTTCGGTGACCGCGCAAGGGGCGGGCGTGCAGCCCATCGTGGGCTGCCAGATTTCGGTGGCGCATGATCCGGCCGCCGTCGGCGAAAGGGCGCGTCCCCTGGCCCCGCTTGTCCTGCTGGCGCAGGACGAGGCGGGCTACATGAACCTGATGAAGCTCAACTCGTGCCTTTACATCGACAAGGGCGGGCAGCTGCCGCAGGTGACGATGGACGATCTGGCGCGCCATGGCGACGGGCTGATCTGCCTGACGGGCGGGCCGGACGGGCCGGTGGGGCGGTTCCTTCAGGCCGGGCAGGTGCCCAAGGCGCGGGCGATGCTGGAGCGTCTGGCGCAGATCTATCCGCAGCGGCTTTATGTGGAAGTGCAGCGCCACCCCGGCGAGGGCGGGCAGACACCCCCTGCCGAACGCCTGACCGAGCAGGGATTTGTTGAACTGGCCTATGATCTGGACCTGCCGCTGGTGGCCACCAACGATGTCTATTTCCCCGACCCCGGCATGTACGAGGCGCATGATGCGCTGATCTGCATTGCCGAAGGCGCTTATGTCGATCAGCAGGCCCCGCGCCGCCGCCTGACGCCGCAGCATTGCTTCAAGACCGAAGCGGAAATGTGCGCCCTGTTCGCCGACCTGCCCGAGGCGCTGGAAAACACCGTCGAAATCGCCCGGCGCTGCGCCTTTGCCGCGCAAAAGCGCAAGCCGATCCTGCCGAAATTCGCCGGTGACGAGGTTGCGGAACTGCGCCGCCAGGCGCGCGAAGGGCTGCGCGACCGGCTGGCGGTCATCGCGCATGCCGCCAGCGTGGCAGACTACGGGGCGCGCCTCGAATTCGAGCTGGGCGTGATCGAGCAGATGGGATTTCCCGGCTATTTCCTGATCGTGGCCGATTTCATCAAATGGGCGAAGGCACAGGGCATTCCCGTGGGGCCGGGGCGCGGTTCGGGTGCGGGCAGCCTTGTGGCCTATGCGCTGACGATCACCGACCTGGACCCGCTGCGCTACAAGCTGCTGTTTGAGCGGTTCCTGAACCCCGAGCGGGTGTCGATGCCCGACTTTGACATCGACTTCTGCATGGACCGCCGGGAAGAGGTGATCACCTATGTCCAGAACCGCTATGGCCGTGACAGGGTGGGTCAGATCATCACCTTCGGCGCGCTTCTGTCGAAGGCGGCGGTGCGCGACGTGGGCCGGGTCCTGCAGATGCCCTACGGGCAGGTTGACCGGCTGTCAAAGCTGATTCCGGTGGAAGGGGTGAAACCCGTCAGCATCGAAAAGGCCCTGGCCGACGAGCCGCGCCTGCGCGAGGCCGCAAGGGCGGAAGAGGTGGTGGCGCGGCTTCTGGACTATGGCAAGCAGATCGAAGGACTGCTTCGCAACGCCTCGACCCATGCGGCGGGCGTGGTGATTGGCGACCGCCCGCTGGACGAGCTGGTGCCGCTGTACCAGGACCCCCGGTCGGACATGCCCGCCACCCAGTTCAACATGAAATGGGTCGAAGCCGCCGGTCTGGTGAAGTTCGACTTTCTGGGGCTGAAGACCCTGACGGTGATCCAGAACGCGCTCGATCTGCTGGCCCGGCGCGGCACGGTCATCGACATCAGCCTGATCCCGCTGGACGATGCCAAGGCCTACGAACTTTACGCGGCCGCCCGGACGGTGGCCGTGTTCCAGGTGGAAAGCAGCGGCATGATGGATGCGCTGCGGCGCATGAAGCCGACCTGCATCGAGGATATCGTGGCGCTGGTGGCGCTGTACCGCCCCGGCCCGATGGAAAACATCCCGGCCTATTGCGAGGTCAAGAACGGCCTGCGCGAGATCGGGTCGATCCACCCCACCATCGACCATATCCTGAAGGAAACCCAAGGCATCATCGTCTATCAGGAACAGGTGATGGAAATTGCCCAGGTGATGGCCGGCTACAGCCTGGGCGGGGCCGACCTGCTGCGGCGCGCCATGGGCAAGAAGATTGCCGAAGAAATGGCGAAAGAACGCCCGAAATTCATCGACGGCGCGGCAAAGACCCATGGCATTTCAGCGGCCAAGGCGGGCGAGGTTTTTGACCTGCTGGAGAAATTCGCGAATTACGGTTTCAACAAATCCCACGCCGCCGCCTATGCCGTGGTCAGCTATCAGACGGCCTGGCTCAAGGCCAACCATCCGGTGGAATTCATGGCCGCCGTCATGAATTGCGACATGCATCTGACCGACAAGCTGGCGGCCTATGCCGAAGAGGTGCGCCGGGGCCTTGGCGTCGGCATCGTGGCACCCTGCGTCAATTCCTCGCTGGCGACGTTTGGCGTATCCGACGGGCAGATCATCTATGCGCTGGGCGCGCTGAAGAATGTGGGTGTCGAGGCGATGAAGGTGATCGTCGAGGCGCGCGGCGCGCAGCCCTTCGTCAGCCTGTTCGATTTCGCCCGGCGGGTCGACATGAAACGCATCGGCAAGCGCCCGCTGGAGATGCTGGCCCGCGCCGGGGCCTTTGATGTGCTGGACCGCAACCGCGCAAGGGTCTTTGAGGCCCTGGATATGCTGGTCGCCTGGTCTGCGGCGCTGCACGAGGCGCGCGCATCCGCGCAGGTCTCGCTTTTCGGCGAAGCGGGGGCAGACCTGCCGGAGCCGCGCCTGCCCGACCGCGATGACTGGCTGTTGGCCGAACGTCTGGCGCAGGAACATCAGGCCATCGGCTTTTACCTTTCGGGCCATCCGCTGGATGATTACATGGGTGCGCTGCGCCGCCAGAAGGTGATGACCCTGGCAGAACTGGCGGCGGCGGCCGAAGGCGGGCCGATGGTGGCCAGGCTTGCGGGGGCGGTCGCCGCCCGGCAGGACCGCAAATCGGCGCGGGGCAACCGCTTTGCCTTCGTGCAGATGTCTGATCCGACCGGGCTTTACGAGGTGACCGTCTTTTCGGATGTGCTCGAGGCGGCCCGCGACCTGCTGGATGCAGGGTCAAACGTGGTGATCACGGTCGAGGCGACGCTGGAGGGCGAGACGCTGAAACTGCTGGCGCGGGCTGTTCAGCCGGTGGATGCCGTGGCCGCCGAAGCCGGCGGCGGGGCGCTGCGCATCCATCTTGACCGCGCGGACGCGGCGGCATCCGTTGCGTCCCTGCTGGCGCGGGTCGCGGCCGACGGCGGACGCGCGCGGGGCAGCATCACCATCTGCGTGCCCGACAGGGAAGGCGGCCGCGAAATCGACGTCCTGCTTCCCCGCGTCTGGCCCGTGACACCCCAGGTCAAGGGTGCCCTGCGCAGCATGGCGGGGGTCGTTCTGGTGGAAGACCTCTAGCGCGTCTCTGCCGCTATTGCGCGGCGATGGTCATGTCCTGCCGCGCAAAGACATTCCCCGCGATCCCGGAAAAGGCGCGGATGGCGGCCACGCGACAGTTGCTGCGGATCCACGCAGAACCGCGTTGCTTCCCAGACGGTCGATGACCGCAGCGGCAGTTCCCCGTCAAGGATCGACGAAAAGACATCGGCCAGCATATGCGGACCGGTTGTCTGCAACAGGCGCATGCAGCCGACAACATCGCCCCTGTCATCGCCTCTGTCACTCACGCTGACGATATGCGCCGGATCAAGGCTGTCAAGCAGGTCGGTCTCCCGTCCGTCGGTGACCTTGACATCCCAGCCAAGCCGGTCGGCGAACACCCGCTTGCGCAGCCGGAACATGCGATCCGGCAAGCAGGAACAGTCTTTGGCCCGGGCAACCTGCCTTCCCCCGGGGTTTGCGGCGCGGTGAAAAGGAAAGTCACGCGGCGCGGGCCGGTCCTGGCCGGGATGGATGCGCTGCTGCCCTGGGGCGTCCCGGCACGCGGATCGCGCCGCAGCGGTCCTTGCCGGGGTGAAGGCAGATCTGTCCGGCAAGGGGGCCGTGCTGCGGTCAGGCAGGCTGGTCGGTGCGGGCAGGCGAAGCCCATGGTCCGGCTGCGCTCAGGCCTTTCCCGCCGCCCCGCCGCACCGGGATCGCCGGTCAGGCGGCCCGCCCGGCATTCGATCCGCACTGGCCTGTTGAAACCCGGAATGACCGGCTGTAGCGTTTTATCATGCCTGCGTCCGAGGTTGCCTGTGATGTCTGTCTTCGCCAGACTCCAAAGCACGGACTGGCGTATGCACCACACAGAACACAGGTGCCGTGACCAGGGCGGGGCAAAAGGTTAGGGGAAGTCTTGCCGGCAGTTCCTGACTGGCAGATCGCGGAAGGATGCAGATGGGCTGGATTGTTCATTTCCTGAACGCACGGGGCGCTTTTTCCTTGACCGAGGCGGGCCTGCGGGCCGCGATCGAGGATGCACGGATTCTTCTTGAAGCAAGAAGCACGCCGACGGCGCTGGACGTGATTGTCAAGGCATCAACCCACGCAGCGCGTTACCCCTTTTCGGTCGGGGGGCATGCTATGAACCCGGATGCATCGAACTGACCGTGGATTTTTCGCGGAACCCGGCGCCGGATGCTGTCCGGGAAGAGGTTCTCAGAACTCTCTGTCACGAGTACCACCATGCAATCCGTTGGGATGGCCCCGGATATGGCGACACCCTTGGGGAAGCGCTTGTCAGCGAGGGCCTGGCACAGGTGTTCGTGCATGAGGTCATCCAATGCCTTCCCGAGCCTTGGGAAATCATGCCGCCGGACTTGGACGTGCGGAAAACCTGCAAGCGCGCATATAACGGATTTGACGACCCCGACTACGCGCATGACGAATGGTTCTTCGGCTCCGGCTCTCTTCCGAACTGGACAGGCTATGCCTTGGGAAAGGCTCTGGTAGACAGGCACCTCCAGACTGTCTGCCGGAAAACAGCACTCGATATGGCCCTTGAGCCAGCCGCAATTTTTCGCGAAACGATGAGGGTCCTTGCAGAGGATCGGTGAGGATTGCCCGCAGATCGTCCGCACCGCGAGGGACGGGGCAGACGGCTTTCCCTTGCACTTTTTCCGGGACTGGGCGCGGAATTGTGTGCAGGCTTTCAACAATGGTGTGGCTCTGGAAGCACGGTGCCAACCCTGCCAAAGCTGCCCGCCCGGATCAACCCAAGCCCGACTCACGCAACCCTCACAGGACCGTGTCCTGCCGTGGTTAACCAATCAAGCCCCCGTGAAGCCCCGCGCGGCCCGGCGGCGTGGCGTGGCCGCCACCGCCCGCGCGTCCCGCCCGGTCCGCACCGCCGCCGCCCGGCGCGGATCGGATCAACCAAGAACCGCACGTCGGTCATCTGCCAGACGCGTTGATCCGGGGTCCGTCAAGAAGACGGGGCCGGGAACCCCGGTGTTCGGTTCTGGCGGACCGGGACCGTTTCGCAAGCAGGTCCTGCGCGGTCATCGCGCCCCGTCGCACCCGATCCGTACATGCGCCGCAGGCGTTGACAGGCTGCTGAAAGGTGCCAGCCGCATGGGCGGCTGGCCCACAAAACAGCACAGTCTTCCGCAGGTCCCGTGCGGTCTGGCCGGGGCCATCGCCCCGGTCCTGCGCCGCGTGTGCCGCCCGCGCGCCGGGGGCCAAAGCCCCCGGCGGGCGCTGGCCCTGGTTGCGCCAGGATGACGGGTGTTTGCGGGGCCGTGGTCCCTGACCGGGCGGGGATGCGCGCTGCGTTTCGGGGTCCACCCGGAACGGCCCCCCCCTTTTCCCTGCATCAGCACGATGTTCCTGTCCGGCGGGCAGCCGGGACGCTTTTCCGGCACCCGGTCAGTCACGGGCGCAAAGGCCGGGTCAATGCGCCCTGCGTCCGGGTGCCCTGCGGCGGGCAGCCGTCCCCCGCCAGGCATTCCGGCATGGGCAAAGCGCGCCAGGCGGCGGCGGGGCGTGTCCGGGACACTGGACAGCGCCCCTTTCATCCAGGCGCGGAAGGGGGGCGGCTGTCATGCCGCCCAGTTCGGGTCACTTCAGGTGATGCACCTTTCCCCTGCCATAGACCGGCGTCGGAATGCCGGCCTGCCGCGCTTTCAGCTGCAGCGCCAGGAACTGCGAGTAATGGCGCGACTGGTGCAGGTTGCCGCCGTGGAACCACAGCCCTTCCTGCGCGGTCGGCTTCCACATGTTGCGCTGCTCACCTTCCCATGGGCCGGGGTCCTTGGTGGTGTCTGACCCCAGGCCCCAGCATTTGCCCACCTTGTCGGCCACCTCCTGGCTGATCAGGTCCGCCGCCCAGCCGTTCATCGAACCATATCCGGTGGCATAGACCACCAGATCGGCGGGCAGTTCGGTGCCGTCCTTCAGCACAACGGCGGTTTCGGTCAGATGGTCCACGTCCGACCCCGCCTTCAGCTTGATCTTGCCGTCGATGATCAGCTGGCTTGCGCCCACATCGATGTAATAGCCCGACCCCCGGCGCAGATACTTCATGAACAACCCGGTGTCGTCATCGCCCCAGTCCAGCATGAAGCCGGCCTTTTCCAGCGCCGCATAGAACCCGGCATCCTCGGCCTTGATCGTGTCATAGATCGGTTTCTGGAACGCGGGCAGCAGACGGTAGGGGATGGAGGCAAAGATCAGGTCGGCCTTGTCGGTGGTCACCCCCGCCGCAACCGCCTCTTCCGAATAGAGCGATCCGAGCCCGTGCCTCATCAGCGGTTCCGACCGCACGATATGGGTGGAGGACCGCTGCACCATCGTCACATCCGCCCCTGCTTCCCACAGCGCCGCACAGATGTCGTGCGAGGAGTTGTTGGAGCCGATGACGACCACCTTCTTGCCGTTCCACGCATCCGGGCCGGGGTGGGTGCTGGAATGCTGCTGTTCGCCCTTGAAGATGTCCTGCCCCGGAATTTTGGGCCAGTTCGCCTTGGCCGACATGCCGGTGGCCAGCACCAGCTGTTTCGGGCGCAGCACCGTATCCTTGCCGTCGCGGGTGACGTGCACCTCCCATTCCTTCCTGACCTCGTCGTACTTGGCCGAGGTGGCGGTGGTGGAAGACCAGTAGTTCAGCTCCATCACCCGCGTATACATCTCCAGCCAGTCGCCGATCTTGTCCTTGGGCGCAAAGACCGGCCAGTTGGCGGGAAAGGGGATATAGGGCAGGTGATCGTACCAGACCGGGTCATGCAGACACAGCGACTTGTAGCGCTTGCGCCAGCTGTCGCCGGGGCGTTCGTTCTTCTCGATGATGATCGCGGGCACGCCCAGCTGGCGCAGCCGCGCGCCCAGCGCGATGCCGCCCTGACCGCCGCCGATGATCAGCACCTCGGGCTGCGTGCCATAGCCCAGTTGCGCCGTTTCTTCGGCCCGGGTTTCGGCCCAGGTCTTGCGCCCCCGTTCCATGCCATGCACCACCCCCATGGGGCGGGAGGTGCCCTTGTGTTCCTCATGCCCTTTCAGCTCTTTCAGCGTGGTCAGCAGCGTCCAGATCTTGCCGTCGCGGATGCGGATATGGCCGTGGCCCCGGCCGGTTTCGGTTTCGAAATCGATCCAGGCCTGCTGGAAGCCGCCGGCGTCTTCGGCCAGTTCACCGGGCGTGATGGTGAAGCCGCGCGGCCGGATCTGCGCCAGCTGTGCGGCCAGCATGGCGGCAATCTCTGCCTGACCTTCCATCGTCTTGATGTTCCAGGTCAGGCTTGCCAGATCGCGCCAGTAGCCGTCCGTCTCGAACAGGGCCGCCGCCGCCGCCGGGTCGGCTTTGGACAGGGCCGCGTTCAGATCGGTCAAGACCTGGGTCACCGCCGCGCCGGGTGTCGTATCAAGCATCGTCTCCTCCCTTGCTGTGCATCCATGCCAAGCGGTCTTCGCCGCTTCTCCTTGTATAGGACTCTTCCCGCAGGTGCATGTCCACAGGACTTTGGTCGGTCTTCGGTCTGGACATGAGGGTGGCGGCAGGGCCAAATGCATCTGCTGCGGGGAGGCGGAGCGCCGGGCCCTGTCGCCAGACGGCGCGCCGGGCAGGACCGATTGCGGCGGCGTGGCAGGCGGCGGCAGGCGGAAGGGGCCCGGCTGTTCCGCCAGAAGGGAAAACGCCATGACCATACTTTCCGACATTGCCGCCTTCAGCCTGCTGGCCTTTGCTGCCCTGTTCCTTGGGGCCCAGATCCTGTCGCGCGAGGCGGGATACCGGCTGGGGCAGTATCGCGCCGCCCGGAAAGAGACGGCGGACGACGGCATAGGGGTGGTCACCGGCAGCATCCTGGGCCTGCTGGCCTTTGTGCTGGCCTTCAACCTGTCCATCGCCACCACACGGCACGCCGAACGCCGCCTTGCCTCGCTGGAAGAGGCCAATGCCATCAGCACCACATGGCTGCAGGCAAGGGCGATTGACAGCCCGCATGCGGCCGCCATCGCCCGGATTCTGGAAGATTACGCGGCCGAGCGCATCGTCTTTGTCCATGCCGACCGGAATTCACCCGTGATCGGCGAAAGCCTGGCGCGCACCGCTGCGATGCAGACCCGGATCTGGGGGCATGTCACGGCGCTGGTGCGCGATGCGCCCGGCCCGGTCACGGCATCGCTGATGAATGCGGTCAACCACACCTTCGACATGACGACGGCCATGCGTTTTGCCATGGCCTATGCGATACCGGCGCAACTGATCTGGCTGCTGCTGGCGCTCGGCTGTGTCGGGATGGGTGTGCTGGGCTATCAGTTCGGACTGACGGGGCGGCATCACCGGGTGCTGAGCCTTCTGGCCAGCATGCTGTGGACGGCGGTGGTGGTGGAGATTTTCGATATCGGCTCGCCCCGGCTGGGATCGTTCCGCACCGATACCCATGCCTATGACTGGACCATCGCCGGGTTTGGCGACATCCCGCTGCCGGGGGCGGAGTAGCGCGTTGCCCGCATTCCAGACCACAGCCTGCGGCGCCGAAGTGGCTTCGGCGTTTCTTCGGCGGCAACAGGCTGCAGACTGCGCCGGCCTGCTTGCAGAAAGCGGCGCAGGGTTTGGCTGTGGTTTTCCGTCTCAGGGTTTCCTGTTTTGTGATTGCCGTCTCGACAGGGTTCGGCAGGGTGCTGGAAAAGGTGCCGACCGCATCGGCTGCCTGACCGGAAAGCGGGCACCTCTTGCGCCTGCGCGCGCAGCAGTCTGATCGCAGGGCCGGTTTCGCGGAAGGGCAGGATGCCCGGCGCGACGATCTGCCAGGGCCTGACAGCCGGGGTGCGTTCGCGCGCGATGCAGGTGACAAAACCCTTGCGGGTCATCGCGCTGCCGCGCGTCCGGGGTGCAACGGGGCCGTCCCTGGCGGCGGCTGCGATGAACCTTCCCCTGCGCCGGTGGTCGATACCCGAACGTGCCCTGCGGGCTGCCTTTTCCCGTGCCCCGGGCCGACACGGGCGATGACCCGGCTCCCATGTCTCGCAGGACATGGCTTGACCATTCCATCCCCGATCTCTGGCGGGATCAGGGACGCACAATATCCTGCACCCTTGCATCCTGATTCAGAAACCGCGCGACGTCAGTATCCCGTCATCTCCAGGTAGCCCCGCCCCCTGTGGCTGCCCGTGATCAGGATCGGTCCCTCCCAATAGGGCACCAGCGTGCCCATCCATGCGCCGGGGTTGACAGCCGTGACGGTAACGTCCACCCCCTGCGCCGGGAGTTCCACCCGCCAGTCCACAGGCACGGACCGGTCTGCCACATCGGCCAGGCGCAGCGGCGTGACGCGCAGCGCGCCGGGCGGCATCGGGGTGGGCGTGCCATCCGCCGCAATCCAGGTGGCCGAGGTGAACCCGTCGCCCGCGTCGCGCAGGCGAAAGCCCATCAGCCGCGATCCGTCATCGAACATCAGCGAAAACCAGTCCCAGCCGGTCTGGTCCGGTGCCAGCGGCTGCGATGACCATTCCCGGTCAAGCCAGGCCTGCCCGGTAACGGGAACGGCCTTTCCGTCAATCGTGACCTGGCCCGTCACCCCGTAGAACGGCTGCGAGTAATAGCGGCTGGCCTGGCCTGCGGCGGATTTCACCGAATAGCCGCCCTCGCCCTGGGCCACAATCGGGCCGGTCGCCTCCAGCGACAGCGCATAGGAAAAGGCCTCGCCCGCCGCTGTCAGGTCCAGCGCGGACAGCGCATCGGCCCCCGGTGCGGCCCGCGTCGTCATCTGCCAGTCGTCGATCCAGGCGTGGAACGGATCCGCTGTTACGCCTGCCTGCCCGATTCCGCCGCGCGCCAGACGTTCGGCATAAAGGTGCCGCTCTGGCGTGGTCACGGCGGCATGGCCCATCCAAAGCTGCGGGCTGGACCAGCCTTCGCCCTCGCCCGGAGCAAGTGCTGTGCGAAACAGCGTCCATTGCGCGCCATAGGGGGTACCGTCCGGGCCGGTCAGGCTGGCCGTCAGATACCACCATTCGATGCGGAAATCAGGATGCGCGCCATGATCCGCCGGAAAGCTGAAGGCACCGCGCCGGGGCAGGGCAAAGCCATCGGCGGCGCGGCCCATGTCGGCAAAGCCCTGCGGCAGGGCCGGAAGGGCGGTGAGTGCCAGAAGAAAGCCCAGGATCAGCGCCCTAACGTTCATTGGCAAACACCCTGAGCAAAGCGGCCGGCGCGATGCGGGCCAGCCGCAGCACCGGGATCAGGCTGGCCACCCCGGCGGCCAGAAGGGCAATGCCGCCAAGCCGCGCCAGGTCGCCCGGAAAGACCTGCATCGGCAGACGCCATCCGAAGGCCGCCACGTTGACCACCGCCAGCAGCACCCAGGCCAGGGCCAGCCCCAGCGGCAGGGCCGCCATCAGCGTCAGCGCGGCCAGGAGCAGCGTGCGGGCAAAGTCCAGCAGAGCCAGCCGCGGCCGGGTCAGGCCCATCGCCCAGACCGGGGCAACCTGCGGCAGGCGCAGCCCCGACAGGGTCAGCAGGCTGGCAAACATCGCCAGCCCCGCGATGCCAAGCATCAGCACATTCAGCGCGGCGGTTACCGCGAAGGTCTGCTCGAACACCTGCAGTGACAGCGCCTTGAGGGTGGCCTGATCCACCACCGCCCCGTCCGGCAGGCCAAACTCCGCAACCAGCGCGGCCGCCAGCGCCCCGGCCCGGTCCGGGTCCACGCGCAGGCCAAAGCGCAGGCGCGGCGTGTCGGGAAAGCGGGCCATCAGGCTTTCGGGCGCAATCAGCACCTGCGGCCTGGGGTTGCCATAGTCGGAATAGACGCCGACCACCGGCAGCGGCCCGCCCGGCAGGTCCACCGCATCGCCCAGGGCCAGTGCTTCGGCGCGGTACAGCTGTTCGTTCACCATCAGGCCCTGTCCGGTGGCAATCCGGCCCCAGACATCCGGCAGGGCGGCCAGCAGCGGCCAGTTGTCGCGATAGGTCGGATGATCGGTGATGCCGTACACCTCGCCGGGGCGGCCGAACAGCGGGGTCCCGGCACTCAGGATCGGCAGCACCGCATCGGTGCGGGGTGCCAGCCAGGCCTCCAGCCGCCGCGCCTCGTCGGCAGAGCGGGCGGTGACGTACAGTTCGGACGCCAGCCGCTGATCCAGCCAGCCCACAAAGGTCTGGCGAAAGCTGGACACCATCGTGCCGACCCCGATGTTCGCCGCCAGGGCCAGCAGCAGCGCCATCAGCGCCAGCGACAGGCCCGGCACCTGCTGGCGGGTATCGGCCCAGAACCACTGCACCAGCACCCCGCGCGCCATCCGCCCGCCAAGACCGGTCACCAGGATCAGCCCCAGCGGCAGGCACAGGGCGGCCCCGACCAGCAGGGCCGCAAGCCCGCCGAAACCGGCGGGCAGGCCGGTGCCGAAGGCCAGCAGGCCCGCCGACAGACCCAGCAGCGCGGCCCCCGCCACCCCCTGCCGCCACAGGCTGCGGGCCGTGGCGCGGGCCCAGGCGCGCGGCTGCGCCGGGGCCAGCAGCGGCAGATGCCACAGCCGCCACAGGCTTTGCCCGGCGGCCAGCAGCGTGCCCGCCAGCGCCATGCCGAGGCCCGCCAGCCACCAGCCGGGGCGCAGCGACAGCGTGCCGGTCACCTCGGCCCCGTAAAGCCCGCGCAGCGTGGCGGCCACATCCGGCAGCAGCGCCGCCGCCACCAGATAGCCAAGGCCAATGCCGATCATGCCTGCGGCCAGCGCCAGCACCAGCAGTTCCAGCAGGACCAGCCCCATGATCTCGCGCGCCGAAAGACCCAGCGCGCGCAGCGTGCGCAGCATCGCCCGGCGCTGCTCGAACGCGAGGCCAATGGCGGAATTCACGATGAAAAGCCCCACCGCAAAGGCCAGAAAGCCAAAGGCGGTCAGGTTCAGATGAAAGCTGTCCGTCAGCCGCGAAATGTCGGTGCCGCCATCGGGGGCGCGGCGCACCAGCCCCTGCGGCAGGGGGCGGTCCGGCTGTGCCCCCGGACTGACCAGCAGATGCGACAGCCGCCCCTCCATCCCCAGCAGGCGCTGCGCCACCCCGACATCGGTCAGGCCCGTTCCGGGTGGCAGACCGGGGTCTGTCCGCAGGGCCGGCAGGCCGTCCGGGCGCAGCCCTGCCGCCGTTTCGGGATTGAGAAAAAGCTGCCCGCCGCCGGACAGGAAATCTGCAAGTTCGGCCCCGGTACGGACGGGCACAGATGCGGCACCGGCGGGCAGCGTCAGCGGATCGATGCCCAACAGGCGCAGGTCCGTTGCCGGCAGACGCCCCTCGACGACGGGCGACACCTTCCACCCGTCGCGGCGCAGCGCCACATAAAGGTCCTGCGCAATCGGACCGCCATCCTGTGACACGATCCGCTCCATCCGGTTCTGCCCCAGCACTGCGGCGGCGCGGTCATAGCTGGCGCGCGCTTCGGCATTGATCGCCTGTACCCCCGACCAAAGCGCGGTCGCCAGTGCCAGCCCCAGCATCAGCATCGCCAGCTGCACCGGATGGCGCAGCCAGTGCGACAGCAGCGCAGACAACCCCGCCCTCATGTGATCCGCCCGGCAGACAGGGTGACGCGCCGGTCCAGCCGCCCGGCGAGGCGCGGCGAATGCGTGACCATCAGCAGCGCCGCCCCGGTATCGGCCACCAGCCGCAGCATCAGGTCCAGCACCGCGTCGCCGGTCGCCTCGTCCAGATTGCCGGTCGGCTCGTCGGCCAGCACCAGCTGCGGGCGCGCAGCCAGGGTGCGCCCGATTGCAACGCGCTGCTGCTGGCCGCCCGAAAGCTGTTCGGGATAGCGGCCCAGCAGGGCGGAAAGCCCCAGAACCTGCGCCAGCCGCGCCGTCCAGGCGGGGTCATGCCGGCCCGCCAGCCGCGCCTGAAACGCCAGGTTCGCCGCCACATCCAGCGACGGGATCAGGTTGAACTGCTGGAACACCAGCCCCACCGTGCCCCGGCGCAGCCCGGCGCGCACCGGATCGCCTGCGGTTGTCAGGTTCACACCGGCAAGCTCGACCCGGCCCGCATCGGCCAGGTCCAAACCGGCGGCCAGATGCAGCAGCGTGCTTTTGCCGCTGCCCGATTCCCCGGTCAGCGCAAGGCTGGTCCCGGCCCGCAGCGCAAGGTCGATCCCGTCCAGCACTGTCAGGGGGCCTTCGCCTGTGGCATAGGTCTTCGTCACACCGGTCAGGGTCAGCAGCATGCGGCCTCCGTCATCGGGGAAAGATGTAGCACGCTGGCCGGGCAAGAACACCCGGACCGGGCCGGAACCAGGCGGGTCCGTGCCGCCGAAGCTGTCATGCGCCCGATTGCGGCCAGGTGACCGGACCAGCCGAAGGATGGCTCTGCTTGCCCGCAGACCACCCGAAGGCACCGGTCGCGATGCAGCAGTCCGGCCCGACCCGGCAGATTGACGGACCTTGGTTGAAGCCGGGCAGGATCGGGTTGCGGATCATGGCTGACCCAGCCCAACGGGGGCGATTTTTCTGCGAAAAATCGTCGCCCCCCTCAGGCCAGCAGGGCCTGCGCCTCGGCCGGGCTCAAGGCGGCGGGGCGGGTGCAGGTGGTCTGCAGGGTCACGAACTGCCCGGTCGCGCCCGATTGCAGCACGGCTGTCATCACCTCGACCCCGTGCAGCGTGCGGTCCAGCGAACAGCGCTGATCGCGGCCCGCGATCAGGGCCGCCGCCATGTCAGCCAGCCCGGCGGTGCGGTAATTGGCCAGCGGGCCGTGGCCGGGATGGTCCTGATTGGGCCGTCCGAAGGGATGGTCCCAGGGCGCAACCGCCCCGATCCTGCCATCGCGCCCCGCCCATTCCACCGTGCCGCCGAAGAAATTCGGATCAGGCACGAACAGGCTGCCTTCGGTGCCGTAAAGCTCCATGTTCACCCGCTTGTGGGCCCAGACATCCCAGCTTGTGGACAGGTTCACGGTAGCCCCGGTGGCGAATTCCAGCAGGGCGTGGATGTTCGTGGGCGTCTTCACCGGAATGTCCTGCCCGCTGCGCGGTTCAGACGTGATCCTGCGCGTCGCGCTGGCGCAAGAGGTCAGCGCCCCCACCCGGCGGACCGGCCCGATCAGGTTGATCAGATTGGCGATGTAATAGGGGCCAAGGTCCAGCATCGGCCCGCCGCCCGGCAGAAAGAAGAAATCCGGGTTCGGGTGCCAGTGTTCCATCCCGTGATTCATCACGGCAGAACTTCCGGCCGTGACTGTACCGATCCGCCCTTCGTCGATCAGGGCGCGCGCCTGCTGATGGGCACCGCCCAGAAAGGTATCGGGCGCGCAGCCCACGCGCAGCCCCCGCGCTGCCGCCAGATCGCGCAGCGCCAGCCCGTCGGCCAGGCTCAGCGCCAGCGGCTTTTCCGAATAGATATGCTTGCCCGCCTGCAGGATCGCCTGCGAGACGGCGAAATGCGCGTCCGGAACGGTCAGGTTGATCACCACGTCCAGCGCCGGGTTGGCCAGCAGGTCGTCGACCGACTGCGCCTGCACGCCGTATTCCGCCGCGCGGGCCAGGGCCGCCGCCATGTTCAGGTCGGCCACCGCCCGCACCTTCAGCCCGCGAAACAGCGGGGCCAGCCGGAGATAGGTGGTGGAGATATTGCCGCATCCGATGATGCCGATGCCGAGTGTGTCCATTGTCAAAGCTCCTTTGCCGCCTGAAGGGACCGGCGGGCAAAGCGCGCATGATCCGACGGGTTGTCATGTTCCACGATGAAGACATCGCAGGGTGTGTGCCGCAGTCCGGCCATCAGCGCCGTCCACGGCACCGTGCCTGCGCCCAGATCGGCCCAGCCGTCTTCACCGGCGTTCTGACCGGCAGGTGCTATGTCCTTCAGATGCGCCGCCGTGATGCGGGGGGCATATCTGGCAATCCAGGCGGCCGGGTCGGCGCCGCCGCGCACCACCCAGGCCGCGTCAATTTCCCATTCCAGGTCCGGCCCGCCTTCAAAGATCAGGTCCTGGGGCACCTGGCCATCGGGCAGGGGGCGCAGTTCGAAATCGTGATTGTGCCAGCCAAAGCCAAGGCCGGCATCGCGGATGGGCCGGCCCGCAGCCTGCAGGCGCGCGCCGAAGGCCCGCCAGCCTGCGGCATCGGTCGGGCGGTCGTCCGGCATCAGGTAGGGGCAATAGATGCGCCGGATGCCAAGGGCGCGCGCAATGGCCAGAACCTTGTCCGGCTCTGCCTCCAGCTGGGCCAGTCCGAAATGGCCCGTGGGCATGGCAAGGCCGCTGTTGCCAAGGGCGGCGGTCAGGGCGGCCACCTGCGCGTCTTCGGCATAAAGCGCGCCGTAGCCTTCGACGGCGTCATAGCCAAGGTCGGCCAGCATCGCCAGCGTCTCGCCAAGCGGCGGGAAATTGCGCGACGAGTAAAGCTGATAGGACAGCATTCAAAACTCCTGCGGTTGGGGCGCGCCATGGGTCGCGGAATGAAGATCACGAAGGATGAAGCACGGGGCGGGACCCGGTGCTTCGGGGATGAAGGTGATGCGGGCATCCTGACCGGGCAGCAGCGCAAAGGCGTTGTGCGAAAAGCGTCCGGGCCGGTCTGCCTCCAGCGCCACAAAGAACGCAGGGTTGCCAGTTGTCAGATCAATCGCCCAGCCCCCCGGCGCGGCAGAGATGCGGTGGATGATCTTTGGTGCCTTCAGATCATAGGCCTTCCACGGCTGCGGCGCATGGATATCGCGGCCGGGCGCGGTGCCGCCCGCCTCCTGCCAGTCGAAATCCAGAACCTCGTCCGCGCCCAGCGCATCGGCGGGCAGGTGCAGCACCGGCATCGCCGCATCCGGGCTGACCGTGACGGTCGCATGACCAAGGTTCCGCGCGGTTCCGTCCATCGCCATCGCGCGGGCGGTCACTGTCAGCGTCACAGGCCCCGGCCGGTCATTCACCGCCCGCAGGTCGATCCCCCCCGCCACCGGCACGGCGCTGACCAGCACCGGCGCGTAGAAATCTTTCGCCATATGGTGCAAAAGCTTCCAGGTACCGCCATGGTCGAGCGAGGACCAGGAACAGACCGGCCAGGTATCGTTCAATTGCCAGTAGAGCGTGCCCAGGCAATGCGGCTTCAGGCTGCGCCAGTGGGTGACGGCGGTCTTGATCGCCAGCCCCTGCTGCACCTGGCTGAGATAGACGAAGTTCCCGAAATCCACCCGAAAGCGGAAATAGCGGAACATCGTCTCGGCAATCCGGGCATTTCCGCCCGCATTCTTCTGGTGGCTTTCGATCACCGGGGCGGAAATGTTGAAATCCGCCGGATCGGCGAAGCGCCGGATCACCTGCAGCGAGGGGTAGGACTGAAACCCGAATTCCGAACAGAAGCGGGGTGCCACATCGCGGTAATGGTCAAAATCGCGCCCCTCATGCCAGACCGACCAGAAATGCATGTCGCCTGAGCTGTCGTCATGCCAGGCGTCGCCGAAGGACAGCGGGCCGGGCGAGGGCGAGGATGGCCACCAGTTGGCATCCGGGTCCGTCGCCTTCAGCGCCGCCTCGATGGTGCGGTTCAGCCGGTCATAGCTGACCAGATAGCGGTCGCGGTCCTTGCGGCTTTCGGGAAACCAGGTCAGCGCGCCGATCAGCTCGTTGTCGCCGCACCACAGCGCCAGACAGGCGTGGTGGCCGATCCGCGCCACGACATCGCGCACCTCTGCGTCCACCTCGGCCAGAAATGCGGGGGTCGAGGGGTAAAGGTTGCAGGAAAACATGAAATCCTGCCAGACCATCAGCCCCAGCTCGTCGCACAGGTCATAGAACCAGTCCGGCTCGTACCGCCCGCCGCCCCAGACGCGGATCATGTTCTGGTTTGCATCCACCGCCGATTGCAGCAGGGCGCGGGTCTTGTCCAGGGTGATGCGCCCCGCCAGCGCATCGGCGGGAATCCAGTTGGACCCGCGCGCGAAAACCGTGTGGCCATTGACGCGAAAGCCAAAGGACCGGCCCGCCGCATCGGCCTGGCTGACCAGATCAAGGCGGCGCAGCCCGATCCGGCGTCTGGCCGTGGCGGTGCCCGCCGTGATCACCAGATCATGCAGCACCTGCGCGCCCAGCCCGGCAGGCCACCACAACGCGGGGTCCGCGATGTGGAACACCAGCCGGGCGATGCCACCACTGGAACGCGCTTTTTCTTCATGACCACAGAATGTTGCGCGGATGTCCTCATAACCGGTGTGAACATCCACCCGCAGCGTCACCGCACCATCCGCATGGGTCTGGGTCACCCGCACATCGTCAATCCGGGGCCCCTTCGGCACCAGCGCGATGCGGCCATAAAGGCCAAAGGGGGCCACCGCCAGGTTCCAGTCCCAGCCGAAATCGCATTGCACCTTGCGCAGCATGTTGCCATTGGGAAGCGGGCAGTTGCCGTCGTGATAGGGCACGCGGAACGGCAGCGCCGCCTGCAACGCATCTGCCGCCCGCAGGTTGGACCGGAACAGGATGCGAATTTCGTTCTGGCCCGCGCGCAGCCCCGCCGCATCTGCCCGGTACCGGCGAAAGGCATTGGCCGCCGACAGAACGGGGTGGCCGTTCAGCGTGATCCCGGCCACCGTATCCAGCCCGTCCACCACAAGATCGGCGGGGGTGCCGTCATGGTCAAACCGCCGCACCGCCACCCAGTCGCGCGCCGCCACCCAGCGGACATCGTATTCGTTGCGCCCCCGGTAGGGGTCCGGGATCACCCCGGCGCTGTGCAGGGCACTGATCGCGTCCCCCGGCAGCGCGAAGGGGATGCTGTGCGCGCCGCTTTCATCCGAAAGTGTCCAAAGGCCGGAAAGATCGGTCATCGTCAGATCCGTTGTTCGGTCGCTGCATCAAAGAGCGATGCCTTGGACATGTCCACATGCACATGCACCTGCATACCCGGTTTCAGCCGGCGCTCCACCGGCAGGCGCACGGAAATCTGGCGATGCTCCATCTTCAGCCAGACCAGACTGTCCGCCCCCATCGGCTCGTCGATCTCGACCACGGCGGGCAGGCTGCGGCCCGGCTCCGGGTTTTGGCGCAGGTCCAGATGTTCCGGCCGCAGCCCCAGGATGGCGCTGGGACGGTCCAGCACCGCCCCGCCCTCATACCCCGCCAGATCAAGGGTGTGATCGCCGCAGCGGAAGCTGCGGCCGCCGTCAACCGTCGCGCCCGGCAGGAAGTTCATCGACGGACTGCCGATGAACCCGGCGACGAAGAGGTTGGCGGGGCGGTTGTAGATCACCTGCGGCGCGTCCAGCTGCTGGATGATCCCGCCGCGCATCACCGCAATCCTGTCGGCGAGCGTCAGCGCCTCGATCTGGTCATGGGTCACATAGACCGTGGTGTTGTTCAGCCGGCTGTGCAGCCGCTTGATTTCCAACCGCAATTCTGAGCGCAGCTTGGCATCCAGGTTCGACAGCGGCTCGTCGAACAGATAGACATCCGCATCCCGCACCAGCGCCCGGCCAATCGCCACCCGCTGGCGCTGCCCGCCGGACAGCGCGCCCGGCTTGCGGTCCAGAAGCGGGCCGATCTGAAGAATCTCTGCCGCCCGGCCAACGCGTTTTTCGATCTCGGCCTTTGGCAGCTTCTGGTTCTTCAGCCCGAAGCTGAGGTTGCCACGCACCGTCATCTGCGGGTACAGCGCGTAGGATTGAAACACCATGCCGATGCCGCGCTCGGATGGCTCTGCCCAGGTGACGTTCCTGTCCCGGATCCAGATCTGCCCGTCGGATATGTCCAAAAGCCCGGCGATGCAGTTCAGCAGCGTCGATTTCCCGCAGCCGGACGGCCCGAGCAGAACGATGAATTCGCCCTCTTCGACATCCAGGTTCAGCGATTTCAGCACGGAAACGGACCCGAAGTTCAGCGTCAGGTCACGGACGGATACGGAATGCATATGGGATCAGCCCTTGACGGCGCCCGCGGCAATGCCGCGCACGAAGAGTTTGCCGGAGATGAAGTAGATGACCAGCGGAACCAGCCCGGTCAGCAGGGTGGCGGCCATATTGACGTTGTATTCCTTTACCCCCTGCACCGAATTGACGATGTTGTTCAGCTGAACGGTCATCGGGTAGGTGTCGGGCTTGGTATAGATCACGCCGAACAGGAAGTCGTTCCGGATGCCGGTGACCTGCAGGATGATGGCGACCACGAAGATCGGAAGCGACATCGGCACCATGATCTTGAAATAAATCGTCCAGAACCCCGCCCCGTCCACCCGTGCGGCCTTGAACAGCTCTTCCGGAACGGACGTGAAGTAGTTGCGGAACAGCAGCGTCAGGATCGGCATGCCGAAGATGGTGTGGACAAGGATCAGGCCCCACAGCGTGCCATACAGCCCGATTTCACGCAGCAGGATCACACAACCGGGTGTCTGGCCAAGGCGCAGCGCACTGGCCAAAGAGCCGGGGTCTTTTCCGGCATGACCGGCGACTCGCCCGCCCATAAGACAGAGGGGTCTGTTGCCGCCCGCTTCGCCGGGGCAGAGCGTCCCGATGGGCTTGTCGTCGGCTCCCCCACGGCGGCGATGGCATCGGTTGCCGGGGCCGAGGGCTGTGGGCTGCGGATCGGCGCAGAGTTTGACCTGGCCGCCAAGGAAGCGATCCGCTTTCTGAATCTGTTTCGCCGTGAGATGATCGTGCTGAACGAGGATGTCAGCCGGGCCGGCACCTTTCTGGCGCGTGCGGTCATGGACGTGATCGAAGGCAGGCAGCCGGATGCACCGGCGCAGCATCTGGACGTGCCCGACGACACAGGCTTGATGCCCCGGCCTGACTGACACAGAGGAAGGTTGACACCCATGGATATGCCGCAGTCCCGCCCCGCCGCCTATCCCGCGCCGGACCTGGCGCGGATCGACCGCCTGATGGACGCGGCGGGGCTGGAGGCGCTGGTCGTCACCTCCCGGCACAATGTGCAGTATCTGCTGGGCGGATACCGGTTCATCTTCTTCAGCGCGATGGATGCCATCGGGCACAGCCGCTATCTGCCGGTCGTGGTGTACCGGCGCGGCGGGGCCGATACGGCCGCCTATATCGGCAACAGGATGGAAGGTGCCGAACATGCCAACCATCCGTTCTGGACACCCACCGTCCTGCCGATCTGCTGGGGCAGCGTGGACGCGGCAGAGGCGGCGGCGGCCCATCTGAAAAAGATCGGTGCGGCGCGGGGGCGGATCGGGATCGAGCCGGGCTTCCTGCCGGTCGATGCCTGGCAGGTGCTGGCGGGGGCGCTGGGGGCGGACCGGCTGGCGGATGCGACGGGCATGCTGGAACAGATGCGGGCGATCAAGACCCCGGCAGAGCTGGACCTGCTGCGGCAGGCGTCCGAACTGATCACCGATGCGATGGGGGCCACCATGGCGGCGGCGGGTGAGGGCTGGACCAAGCACCGCATCATCGAGGAATTGCGCCGCCAGGAAACGCAGCGCGGCCTGCATTTCGACTATTGCCTGCTGACGCTGGGGGCCAGCCACAACCGGGCGGGATCGCAGCAGGCCTGGCAGCCGGGCGAGGTGATGTCGATGGATTCGGGCGGCAATTATCGCGGCTATATTGGCGATCTGTGCCGCATGGCCGTGCTGGGAGAGCCGGATCCGGAACTGGTCGATCTTCTGGCCGGGATCGAGACCGTCCAGCAGGCTGCCTTTGCCAAGGTCGCGCCGGGCGTGCCGGGCGGGGACCTGATTGCCGCCGGAGAGGCGGCGCTGAAGGCACAGCCTTCGGCGGCGTTCACCGATTTCTTTGCCCATGGCATGGGCCTGATCAGCCATGAAGTGCCGTTCCTGATGACGAACCATCCCGTCGCCTATGAGGGGGTCGATGCGGCCCGCCCGCTGGAAGAGGGCATGGTCCTGTCGGTGGAAACAACGATGCTGCACCCCACACGGGGGTTCCTGAAGCTGGAGGATACCTTGGCGGTCACCGCGACGGGGTATGAGATGTTCGGGGACCGGGGCAGGGGCTGGACCCGGGGCGGGCAGTGACCTGCCCGCCGCAGGACACTTCTGCAGGTCCGGCAAGACTGAACAGGGTGGTGATGAAGTGCCGGTCGCAAGCGCACCGTCCCGCGCGGGCGGGTGATTGCACCATCGCCGCTTGATTGGCAAAGGCCATCGCCTTTGCCACCGCGCAAGGCCGGTCCTTGTCCCGCCGGGGGGCCCAAAGCCCCCCGGCCAGCGCCCGACCCGCCCCTGGCAGGCGCTTCTCGCCCGCCGGGTCGGGCGCTGGCCGCTGCTACTCCCGGACCTGCCGGTCTACAAGGCACCGTCCCGCGCGGGCGGGGGAAACGCGGGTCGCGTTTCCCCCGCCCGCACTGACGAAAGCAATGCCACCGCTTCAATGGCAGGGGCCATCGCCCCTGCCACAGTGCCACGCTGCCCCTTGGCCAGCCGGGGGCCACAGCCCCCGGCCAGCGCCCGACCCGCCCATGGCGGGCGCTTCGCACCCGCCGGGTCGGGCGCTGGCCTTTCGTGGTGCCTGGACCGACCGATCTACAAGGCACCGTGCCGCGCGGGCGGGGGAAACGCCGTGCGTTTCCTGTTCCCGCCCGGAGAGGCGTTCTCCGGGATGCCCGGTCTCTCTGGCAGGGGCCATCGCCCCTGCCACAGCGCCACGCCGGGATCAGGACCGGCCGGGGGCCAAAGCCCCCGGCCAGCGCCCGACCCGCCCATGGCGGGCGCTTCCCGCCCGCCGGGTCGGGCGCTGGCCTCTGTCCTTCCCGGACCTGCCGGTCTACAAGGCACCGTCGCGCGCGGGCGGGGGAAACGCGGGTCGCGTTTCCTGGTCCCGCCCGGACAGGCGATTGCACCTTCGCCGCTTGGTTGGCAAAGGCCATCGCCTTTGCCACCGCGCAAGGCCGGTCCTTGTCCCGCCGGGGGCCAAAGCCCCCGGCCAGCGCCCGACCCGCCCGTGGCGGGCGCTTCCCGCCCGCCGGGTCGGGCGCTGGCCTCTGTGTTTCCCGGACCTGCCGGTCGCAACGGCACCGTGCCGCGCGGGCGGGGGAAACGCGGGTCGCGTTTCCTGATCCCGCGCAAAGGGGCAATCCCCGTCCGCGTATCGGCAAGAGTGCCCCGGCGGGCAAGCGGCCGGGGTGCCGCTTCAGCACCCCGCCTGCTCCGACCGCCGCCTTTCCTGTCAAAAGAACCAGACAGCGGCAGGATCAGGCCCGCCTTGTCAGGCGGCAGAACCGCCCACGGTCAGGCCGCCGATGGCAAGCGTCGGCTGGCCCACGCCGACCGGCACCCATTGGCCCGCCTTGCCGCAGTTGCCGATGCCGGGGTCCAGCGCCAGATCATTGCCGATCGCCCGCACATGGCGCAGTGCCGTCGGCCCGTCGCCGATCAGCGTCGCCCCCTTGACCGGCGCGCCGATCTTGCCGTTCTGCACGCGGTAGGCTTCGGTGCAGCTGAACACGAACTTGCCGTTGGTGATATCCACCTGACCGCCACCAAAGCCCACGGCATAGATGCCGTCCTTGAGGTCCGCCAGAATCTGCGCGGGGTCGGTCGTGCCGGCCAGCATATAGGTGTTGGTCATGCGCGGCATCGGGATATGGGCAAAGCTTTGGCGGCGGCCGTTGCCGGTGGGGGCCACGCCCATCAGGCGCGCGTTCTGGCGGTCCTGCATGTAGCCCACAAGAATACCGTCCTCGATCAGCACGTTGCGCGCGGACGGCGTGCCTTCGTCATCGACACTGATCGATCCGCGCCGGTCGGGCAGGGTGCCGTCATCCAGCACCGTCACTCCGGGGGCCGCCACGCGGCTGCCCAGCAGCCCGGCGAAGGCCGAGGTCTTCTTGCGGTTGAAATCGCCTTCCAGCCCGTGGCCGATGGCCTCGTGCAACAGGATGCCGGGCCAGCCCGGCCCCAGGACCACATCCATGGTGCCCGCCGGGGCGGCGACCGCATCCAGATTGACCAGCGCGATGCGCAACGCCTCGCGCGCCAGGCCCTGCCAGTGGTCCCGCTCCATCAGGCGGGCCAGGCCGAACCGGCCGCCCCCGCCCGTGCCGCCGCTTTCCCGGCGCCCGTTCGCTTCCACGATGACCGAGATATTGAGCCGGCACATGGGGCGTACGTCCGACAGGCGCAGACCGTCGGGGCGCAGAATCTCCACCTCCTGCAGACCGGCGGCAAGGCTGGCTGACACCTGCACCACGCGCGGGTGCAGCGCGCGGGCATAGGCATCGATCTCGCGCAGCATGTCGATCTTGACCGCAAAGGCCGCATCCGCCATCGGGTCGGCATCGCCATAAAGCCGCGCGTTGGTGCCGGCGGGGGGCGGGGCCAGGGTGCCGCCGCCATCGCCCACGGCCAGACGCGCGGTTTCCGCCGCCCGGCGCAGCGCGCGTTCAGAGATTTCGGTGGCATGGGCATAGCCCGCGACCTCGCCCTTCACCGCGCGCAGACCGAACCCTTCAGAGGCATCGTAGCTTGCCGTCCTGATCCGGCCATCATCCAGGACCAGCGATTCCGAGCGGCTGCGTTCCAGGAACAACTCGCCATCCTCGGCGCCAAGGGTTGCCGCCCGCAGGATCGACAATGCCGCCGCCTCGTCCAGACGGGTTTCAAACGGGCGGAACGGGGCGTCTGTCATGCTGTGTCCTTGATCCGGTTCGGCGGCGTCTCTTTGCCGCAATCGTTTTGCTTGTCGATCTGTCCCTAATATGGTTTCAGAGGGGCGCGAAACAACGGGAGTCCGGCAAAGGTCAGGCCGGGACCGCACAGCGGCCCGCAAGGGCCGTGCCAGAACAGGAATTGAAGATGCCACTTACCTTTCGTTCGGGCCTTCTGGCCGGCATTGCGGCAAGCGTTGCAGCCCGGGGCGCGCGCGCGCAGGAAGCGCTTGAAGTCGTCGGGCGCCCGGTGAACGGCGAGACGGGATTTCAGTTCGGCGCGACGGAACTGGCGCGCGATCTGCAGAACCTGGATTTCATGCTGCTGGTGATCATTTCGGCAATCACCCTGTTCGTGACCGTGCTTCTGGCCATTGTGGTCGTGCGGTTCAACCGCCGGTCCAACCCCGACCCCGCCAGTTTCACCCACAACACCCCGCTTGAAGTCAGCTGGACGGTGATCCCGATCCTGATCCTGGTGTTCATCGGGGCCTATTCCCTGCCGGTCCTGTTCAAGCAGATGGAAATTCCGCAGGGTGACATCGCCATCAAGGTCACGGGCTACCAGTGGTACTGGGGCTATGAATATGTGGACGAAGGCTTTGAGTTTCCAAGCTTCCTTGTCGACGGGTCGACCAAGGTCGAATCGCTTGGCGATGATCAGCCGATGGGCCAGCCGCAGATCCTTGATGACATCGCGGTGATGAAGCTGGAAGCGCTGGGATATACGCGCGACGATTTCCTGCTGGCGACCGATACGGCGGTTGTCGTGCCCGTGAACAAGACGGTGGTGATGCAGGTGACCGGGGCGGACGTGATCCATTCCTGGACGATCCCGGCCTTCGGCGTAAAGCAGGATGCCGTTCCCGGTCGGATCGCACAACTGTGGTTCAAGCCCGAGCGCGAGGGCATCTACTTTGGCCAGTGTTCGGAACTGTGCGGCAAGAGCCATGCCTACATGCCGATCACCGTCAAGGTGGTGTCCGAGGATGCCTATGCCCGGTGGCTGGAAGCGGCAAAGGGCGGAAATGCGCAGCTGTCCTCGCTGACGGGGCCGACCGGCGAAATGAAAGTGGCTGCGGCAGACTGACTGCGGCGGCAAGCCCCGGGGCAGGTCCTGCGGGCAGGAGCGTATGATGAGCGACATTCAGGCCCTTGAACAGACCATCGCCCGGCCCGGTGAGGCCGGCTTTGGGGATTATGTGGCGCTGCTCAAGCCGCGCGTGATGTCGCTTGTCGTCTTCACGGCGCTGGTCGGTCTTCTGGCGGCACCGGTTCCGGTGCATCCGGTGGTGGCCCTGGCATCGATCCTGTTCATTGCGCTGGGGGCGGGGGCCTCGGGCGCGCTGAACATGTGGTGGGATGCCGATATCGATGCGCTCATGCGCCGCACCGCCAGGCGTCCCGTGCCTGCGGGCACCGTCGCGGGGGGCGAGGCGCTGGGCCTCGGCCTGGCGCTGTCGGGCATTGCCGTGGTGATGCTGGGGCTGGCGTCGAACCTGCTGGCGGCGGGTCTGCTGGCCTTCACGATCTTCTTTTATGCCGTGGTCTATTCGATGTGGCTGAAACGCCTGACACCGCAGAACATCGTGATCGGCGGGGCTGCGGGGGCATTTCCGCCGGTGATCGGCTGGGCGGTGGCGACTGGCGGCCTGTCCATTGAAAGCGCGCTGATGTTTGCGCTGATCTTCATGTGGACCCCGCCGCATTTCTGGGCGCTGGCCCTGTTCATGAAGGATGACTATTCCAGGGCGGGCGTGCCGATGCTGACGGTCACGCATGGCCGCAAAGCGACCCGGGCGCATGTGCTGGTCTATACCATCGTGCTGGTGCCGGTTGCGGTCGGGGCGGCCTTTACCCCGATCGGCGGGCCGGCGTATCTGGCGATCTCGGCGCTGCTGAACGCGGGGTTCCTTTATGGGGCGTGGCGCATCTGGCAGCGGGACGAGGCTGCGGCCGAGGCGGACAGCTACCGGGTGGAAAAGCAGGTGTTCCGCTTTTCGCTGTATTATCTGTTCCTGCATTTCGGGGCCTTTCTTCTGGAAGCGGCCCTGCGCGGCTTCGGCATGGGGGGCTGGTGATGTCGTTCCGCCCCGACCATGAAATCTACAGGCGCCGTCTGGGGCGCAATGTCGGCCTGGGGCTGACGCTGGTGGCCTTTGCTGCCATCATCTTCGGGCTGACGGTTGTGAAGGTTACCGAAAGCGGGCCGATCCAGGGCTATGACCATGTGGTCCAGCCCGGCCTTGTCCCGCAGGAGGGGACGCAATGAAGCTGTTGCCGCGCCTGACCGGGGCGAACCGCACGGCGGTAAAGCTGGCCTGCGTTGCGCTGCTGATGGTGTCGCTGTCCTTTGCGGCGGTGCCCTTTTACGACTGGTTCTGCCGCACCACGGGCTTTGGCGGCACCACCGGCCTGGCCGAAACCGGATCGGACGTGATCCTCGACCGCACGATCAAGGTGCGGTTTGATGCCTCTCTCGAGCGTGGGATGCCGTGGGAGTTCACCCCGGTTGAACGCGAGATGACGCTGCGCATCGGCGAGACCGGCCTTGCCTTTTACGAGGCTTACAATCCCACCGACCGTGTGGTTGCCGGTACTGCCAGCTACAATGTGGCCCCGGATGCCGCCGGTGCCTATTTCGACAAGATCGCCTGCTTCTGCTTCGAGATGCAGGTGCTGCAACCGGGCGAGCGGGTGCAGATGCCGGTCACCTTCTATGTCGATCCGGAGATCGTCGCGGGCAGGGACAGCCGCTATGTCAAGGAAATCACGCTGTCCTACACGTTTCACGAAACCGAACTGCCCGACGAACAGGCGGCCCTTGCCCCCGGCGCAGAGGCCCCGGTAAACTGACACCAGGCCCGGCAGCCGTTAGGACCGGGCCACAAGAGAAGACAAGGGAACGCCGAATGGCCCACGCCAAGAACCACGATTACCACGTCCTGCCGCCGTCGATCTGGCCCTTTATCGCGGCGGTCGGGGCCTTCGTGATGCTGTTCGGTGCCGTCCTGTGGATGCACGGGTCAGGGCCCTGGCTGGGTCTGATCGGTCTGGCCATGGTCCTTTATGTGATGTTCGCCTGGTGGAGCGATGTCATCGCCGAAAGCCATGCGGGCGATCACACGCCGGTTGTGGTGATTGGCCTGCGCTATGGCTTTCTGCTGTTCATCCTGTCCGAGGTGATGTTCTTTTCCGCGTGGTTCTGGTCTTTCTTCAAGCACGCGCTGTACCCCATGGGGCCGCTCAGCCCGATGGTTGACGGGGTCTGGCCGCCCGAAGGGATCGAGACTTTCGATCCCTGGCATCTGCCGCTTTACAACACTTTGATCCTGTTGCTCTCCGGGTGTGCAGCTACCTGGGCGCACCACGCGCTGGTGCATGAAAACAACCGCATGGACCTGAAGAACGGGCTGATCCTGGCGATCGGGCTGGGCGTGCTGTTCACGATCTTCCAGATCTATGAATACACCCATGCCGCCTTTGGCTTCGCGGGCAATATCTATGGTGCGAACTTTTTCATGGCGACGGGGTTTCACGGCTTTCATGTGGTCGTCGGCACCATCTTTCTGACGGTCTGCCTGTTCCGGGTGATGAAGGGTCATTTCACGCCCGAACGTCATGTCGGGTTCGAGGCTGCCGCCTGGTACTGGCACTTCGTGGACGTGATCTGGCTGTTCCTGTTCGCATCGATCTATATCTGGGGACGCTGAGCGCAGCCCGCTTCGCGGGGCACTGCCCCGCCGGGTGATCCCTGTCCGGACAGGCGCGGGGCACTGCGGCGCGCGCTGTTCCGGTCCTGCACAAGGCCGTGCCATGACCCGCCGGATGATCCTGCCCCTGCTGTTCGGCCTTGCCGGCTGTGCGATCCTGATCGCGCTTGGAAGCTGGCAGGTGCAGCGGCTGGCCTGGAAGCAGGGCATCCTGGCACAGATTTCGGCGCGGCTGACCGATCCCCCCGTGGCCCTGCCGGCGGTGCCCGACCCGGCTGCGGACAAATACCTGCCGGTTCGCGTTGCGGGCCGCTTTACCGGCCCCGAAATCGACGTTCTGGCCAGCCTGAAAGGGGCCGGCGCGGGGTACCGCGTGATCGCGGCCTTCCAGACAGACGACGGCCGCAGGATCATGATCGACCGGGGTTTCCTGCCCGAAGATCAGCGGGACCGCCCGCGCACGGTCACGGCGGCGTCAATCCTGGGCACCCTGCACTGGCCGGACGAGACCGACAGCTTCACCCCGCCCCCCGATGCCGCCCGCGCGATCTGGTTTGCGCGCGACGTGCCGGCCATGGCGGCGGTGCTCGGGACTGAACCCGTCCTGATCGTGGCGCGCGGGGCGACGGGCGACGGCATAACACCGCTGCCGGTCGATACGCAGGGCATTCCGAACAACCACCTGAATTATGCCCTGACCTGGTTTTCCCTTGCGGCGGTCTGGGCGGGGATGACAGGGCTTCTGCTGTGGCGTATCAGGCGTCGGACGGACTGAGACGGGGATGGACATGCACTACATCTCGACCAGGGGTGCGGCACCCGTTCTGCGCTTTGACGAGGCGATGATGACGGGCCTTGCGCGCGACGGCGGCCTTTACGTGCCCGAAGCCGTGCCGGTGATGCCGCAGGCCGCGATCGCGGCGCTTGCGGGGCTGAGCTATGAGGAAACCGCGTTTCGCGTCATGCGCCCCTTTCTGGGCGGCACCTTTGACGATGACGAATTCCGCCGCCTGATCGCCACCGCCTATGTCGGCTTTGGCCATGCCGCCCGCGCGCCGCTGGTGCAGCTGGGCAGCAATCATTTCCTGCTGGAACTGTTCCACGGGCCGACGCTGGCCTTCAAGGACTTTGCCATGCAGCTGATCGGCCAGCTGTTTCAGGCCGCCCTGGCGCGGTCGGGCGAGCGTGTGACAATCGTCGGCGCCACCAGCGGCGATACCGGATCGGCGGCGATCGAGGCCTTTCGCGGCCTGAACACTGTGGATGTCTTTATCCTGTACCCGCATGGCCGCGTGTCAGAGGTGCAGCGCCGCCAGATGACGACGCCGGTCGAAGCCAATGTCCATGCCATCGCCATGTCGGGCGATTTTGACGATTGTCAGGCCCGCGTGAAGGACATGTTCAACGATTTCCCCTTCCGCGACGAGGTGCGGCTGGCGGGTGTCAACAGCATCAACTGGGCGCGGGTTCTGGCGCAGGTGGTATATTACTTCTACGCCGCCGTCGCTTTGGGCGCGCCGGGGCGTCCTGTCAGCTTTACCGTGCCAACGGGCAATTTCGGCGATATCTTTGCCGGTTCCATCGCCCGCCAGATGGGATTGCCGATTGAAAAGCTGGTGATTGCCACCAACCAGAATGACATTCTCGACCGCGCGATGCGGTCGGGCGACTACCGCACCCATGGCGTGCGCCCGTCGATCAGCCCGTCGATGGATATTCAGGTCTCGTCCAATTTCGAACGCGCGCTGTTCGATGCCTATGGGCGGGACGGGGCCGCCGTTGCCGCGCTGATGGCCGAGCTGAAGCAGGGTGGCTTTCACATCAGCCCGAACGCCATGGCCGCACTTGGCGCGCAGTTCGCCTCGGGCCGCTGCAGCGAAGAGGAAACGGTGGAAACGATCCGGCGGACCTTCGCGCAGACCGGCGAAATCCTGTGCCCGCACAGCGCCGTGGGCGTGAAGGTGGCCGAAGAACATCTGGGCGCGGTGCCGATGATCACACTGGCCACGGCGCATCCGGCGAAGTTCCCCGGCGCGGTTGAGGCTGCGACAGGCCGGCACCCGGCGCTGCCGCCGCGCTTGGCCGATCTGTTCGACCGCCCCGAACGGGTGACGCGCGCGCCCGATGATCTTGCCGCGCTTGAGGCCCTGATCCGCGAAAGGACCGGCCGTTGACCCTGCGCCTGACAACCCTGCCGAACGGCTTTCGTATCGTGACCGAAGACATGCCGGGGCTGAAAAGCGCCTCGGTCGGGGTCTGGGTGACAGCGGGCGGGCGGCACGAGCGACCCGAGCAGAACGGGATCGCGCATTTCCTGGAACACATGGCGTTCAAGGGCACCAAAACCCGCAGCGCGCTGGAGATTGCCGAGCAGATCGAAGATGTCGGCGGTTACATCAACGCCTATACCAGCCGCGAGATGACCGCCTATTTCGCCCGCGTGCTGCAGGACGATGTGCCGCTGGCACTGGATGTGATTTCCGACATCGTGCTGAACCCGGTGTTCGACAGCAAGGAAATCGAGGTGGAGCGCCACGTCATCCTGCAGGAAATCGGCCAGGCTCTGGATACGCCCGACGATGTGATCTTCGACTGGCTGCAGGAAGCAAGCTATCCCGACCAGGCCTTTGGCCGTACCATTCTGGGGCCGTCCGAACGGGTATCGTCCTTTGGGCGCGGGGATCTGACACGCTTTGTGGCCCAGCACTACGGGCCGGACCAGATGATCCTGTCCGCCGCAGGCGGGGTGGACCATGACCGGATCGTGGCCGAAGCCGGTGCCATATTCGGCGGGCTGAAGCCGGTCGGGGCAGCGCCGGTCCAGCCCGCCGACTTCCGGGGCGGCGAGCGGCGCGAAGTGAAGAACCTTGAACAGGTGCATTTCGCCCTGGCTTTCGAAGCGCCGGGATACCGCGCGCCGGATGTCTATACGGCACAGGTCTATGCCATGGCCCTGGGGGGCGGCATGTCTTCGCGCCTGTTCCAGAAAATCCGCGAAGAGCGTGGGCTGTGCTATGCGATCTTCGCGCAATCGGCGGCCTATGAGGATACCGGCCAGATCACGATTTATGCCGGCACGTCCGAAGCGGAAATCGGCGAACTGACCCGCCTGACGCTGGACGAACTGAAGCGGTCTTGCGATGACATGACCGAAGTCGAGGTCGCCCGCGCCCGCGCGCAGCTGAAGGCGGGGCTGCTGATGGGGCTGGAAAGCCCGTCAAGCCGCGCCGAGCGCGCGGCCCGGCTGCTGGCCATCTGGGGCCGCGTACCCGATCTGGACGAGGCTGTGGCCAGAATTGATGCAGTGTCGCTGAAGGATGTGCGCAGCTATGCGGGCGTGCTGACGCAGGCAAGATCGGCGCTGGCGCTTTATGGCCCGGTCGCGGGTGCGCCCGGCTTGGATGCCATCCGCAAGGGGCTTGCCGGCTGATGCTTGGCGCAGCACGGCGGGTCAGGATTGAAACGGAACGCATGACGCTGCGCCTGCCGCAGCATGGCGATTTCCGGGCCTGGACCACGCTGCGCGACCAAAGCGCGCCGTTCCTGACCCCCTGGGAACCCGTCTGGGCGGCGGATCATCTGTCGCGCAAGGCCTTTACCAGCCGCATCTACTGGGCCAACCGGTCAACCAGCCAGGGCACGGCGCTGCCGCTGCTGCTGATCCGGCGTGCGGATGCCGCCCTTCTTGGGGCGATCACCCTGGACAATATCCGGCGCGGCCCCAGCCAGGCCGGAACGCTGGGCTACTGGATGGGACAGGCCCATGCCCGCCAGGGCTATATGCGCGAGGCGATCCTGTCGGTGGTTCATCATGCCTTCACCGTGATGGACCTGAGCCGCGTTGAGGCCGCCTGCCTGCCGGAAAACGCCGCCTCGCGCGGTGTGCTGGAAAAATGCGGCTTCAAGTACGAAGGCGTGGCGCAAAGCTATCTGCAGATCGCCGGGCGCTGGCGCAACCATGTGCTTTATGCCAACCTGCGCAGCGACCGGCGCGGGCGGACGGATGTGGGCTGAGGGTGCCGGCACCCCGTTTCGCGGGATTTGGCGACCGGGAGGAGGCACGCCCCCAGCCCGGCCACGGGCCGGGCGTTCTGCGCCGGAACACCAGGAAGGTGGGAATCCTTACGGTCATCCCCAACGCGGAACTTCTCTACGACCGACAGGGGCAAGGCGGCACCTGCCCAAGGGGCGGGCGCGGGATGAACCGGCTGCGGCGCGGGTCTTGGCACGGCGTCCGCCAGCCCTAATATCCCTGGGCAGGAAGGACACTGTCATGCACAAAGCCATTCTGTTTGCCGCCGCCCTGCTGGGCCTGCCCGCCGCCGCGCAGGAACGCATCCCGTCCCATTGCATCGCCCTGGCGCAGGGCGTGCCGGGGGTGGAGGTGATCCGCCCGGCATCCTTCGGCGCGCCCCTGGCCGAGGGCAGGGTGCGGATCAGCTATGTCGATCATGCGACCTTCCTGATCGAAACGCTGGGCGGGCTGGTGGCGGCAACCGACTATACCGGCTTTCTGGGCGGTGCCGATGTGATCCCTGATGTGGTGACGATGAACAATGCCCATACCACGCATTGGACCGACAGGCCCGACCCGCGCATTGCCCATGTGCTGCGCGGCTGGGGCGACGGGACCGGCCCGGCGGAGGTTTCCCTTGATCTGGGCGAGATGCTGGTGCGCAACGTGACGACAGACCTGCGCAGCCGCATGGGCGATGGCATCCGGCGCGACGGGAATTCGATCTTCATCTTCGAGGTGGCGGGCCTGTGCATCGGGCATCTGGGGCATCTGCATCAGGTGCCCAGCCTCGCGCAATATGCGATGATCGGACGGCTTGACGTGGTCATGGTGCCGGTGGATGGCGGCTATACCATGGACACCGCCAGCATGGCCGGGGTGATCAAGCGCCTGCGGTCATCCCTGGTGCTGCCGATGCACTGGTTTTCCGGTGCCTCGCTGGAAGGGTTTCTGGCCGATATGGACGGTGCCTTTCCGGTCGTGCGGGCGGGGACCAGCAGCCTGGAGGTGGCGCTGACCGACCTGCCGTCGCAGCCGACGATCCTGGTGCTGGAGCCGTCGTGGCTGAACTGACGGTTTGCACCGGGGGCCTGCTTCGGCAGGCGGGGCCATGAGCGTGATCCCCGCCGGGCCTGCCTTTCTGTCCGATCTTGCCGCGCGCCTGCCGGAGGGCACGCTGGGCGCGGTCGAGCCGCGCTTTCTGAGCGAACCGCGCGGGCGCTGGCAGGGCGTGGGGGCGGCTGTCGCCCGGCCGCGCCGGGTGGAAGAGGTGGCGGCGATCGTCAGGGCCTGCGCCGGTGCCGGGGTGGGCATCATCCCCTGGGGCGGCGGGACCGGCCTTGTCGGCGGGCAGGTGATGCAGGACGGCCCCGCGCCGCTGATCCTGTCCCTGGACCGCATGGCGGCACTGCGGGCGATCTACCCGGACGAGAATGCGATGGTTGCCGAGGCCGGAATGACGCTGGCCCAGGCCCAGGCCCATGCGCAGGCCGTGGCCCGGCGGTTTCCGCTGACGCTGGCTTCGCAGGGGTCGGCGTGCCTTGGCGGGGTGCTGTCGACCAATGCGGGCGGGGTCAACGTTCTGCGCTATGGCAATGCGCGCGACCTGTGCCTGGGGATCGAGGCGGTCCTGCCGGACGGATCGGTACTGCACGGGCTGAAGCGGCTGCGCAAGGACAACACCGGCTATGACCTGCGGCACCTGCTGATCGGGGCCGAAGGCACGCTGGGCGTGATCACGGCGGCCAGCCTGCGGCTGCATCCGGTGCCGGCGGCCGAAGGCACCGCCCTGCTGGCGGTGCCCGGCCCCGCTGCGGCACTGGCGCTGCTGTCGCGCGCCGAAGCGCGGCTGGGCGGGCTGATCACCGCCTTCGAGCTGATCGGCGGGACGGGCCTGCAATTCCTGGCCGAGGTGCTGCCGCAGCTGCGCCAGCCCTTTGCCAACCCGCCCGACTGGATGGTGCTGGTGGAGGTGGGGCTGCCCGAAGGCCTGTCGCCCGGGGCGGCGCTGGAGGATCTGTTCGCAGAGGGGGCCGGGGCGGGCCTTGTCACCGACGGGCTGATCGCCACCTCGCAGGCGCAGCGCGATGCGTTCTGGCACCTGCGCGAGATGATCCCCGAGGCGAACCGGCGGATCGGGGCCATTTCCAGCCACGACATTTCGTTGCCGCTGGGGGCGGTGGCGGAGTTCATCGCGCGCGCCGGGCCTGCGCTGCTGGCGCTGGGCGATGTGCGGATCAACTGCTTTGGGCATCTGGGCGACGGCAACCTGCACTACAACGTCTTCCCGCAGCGCGGACGGACCCGCGCCGATGATGCGGCGCTGCGCGAGCCGGTGAAGCAGCTGGTGCATGACATGGTCCATGCCATGGGTGGATCGGTCAGCGCCGAGCATGGCATCGGGCGGCTGAAGGTGAAGGATCTGGAACGCTACGGCGATCCGGCGAAGCTGGCGGCGATGCGCGCGATCAAGGCGGCGCTGGACCCGGCCGGCATCATGAACCCCGGTGCCGTGCTGCGCGGCCAGGCGGCCGGGCAGGGGGGCGGGGGGCCGCACCCGGCAGGGTTTGCCCCGCCGGGCTGAATCGGCGGGGACTTGGGGAGTGTGGGGTTACGTCATGGTGCGAATGTCGTCCGGTGATCTGCCGGACCCCGCCAGAGCTAGGCCGATTCGATTGCCAAAGTGTTAGCGCGGGACCGCATCTGAGCGGTCAGTGCCCGTCAAAGGCGCAAAGCGCATGCACGTCCATGCCCATCGCTTCCAGCCGGGTGCGCCCGCCAAGATCGGGCAGGTCCACGACAAAGGCGCAGCCGATGACCTGCGCCCCCAGCCGTTCGATCAGGCGGATGCCGGCTTCGGCGGTGCCGCCGGTGGCCAGCAGGTCATCGACAAGCAGCACGGTTTCGCCGGGCTGCATGGCATCGTCATGCACTTCGACCACCGCTTCGCCATATTCCAGGGTATAGCTTTGCGCGATGGTCCGTCCGGGCAGCTTGCCCTTCTTGCGGATCGGCACGAAGCCGGTCGAAAGCTGATGCGCCACCGCCCCGCCCAGGATGAAGCCGCGCGCCTCGAGCCCGGCCACCTTGTCAATCCGCAGCCCGGCATAGGGGGTGAGCAGCTGATCGATTGCCATGCGAAAGCCGCGCGCATCGGAGAACAGCGTGGTCACGTCGCGAAACAGGATTCCGTCCTGCGGGAAATCGACGATGGTGCGGATATAGTCTTTGACGGTCTTCTTCATGGGTCGGTCTTTGCCTTGTTCAACAGCAGAAAGGGGGGCGTAAGGGCGACAGACGCGGGCGCGCTATCCCAGCACGCGGCCCGCGACGGCATCCAGCTTTGCCAGCAGCGCCGGATCGCGCCGGTCGGGCGCGGTCATCAGGGCAAAGTCCAGCGCGCGGTCGCAGCCATGCGGGCAGGGGGCGCGGTCAGGCCCAAGCAGGGCGGTCAGGCGTGCCACCATGCCGCCTGCGCGGGCGGCATTGCCGGTCAGCACGGCGATGACCTGCGCCACATCCACCGCGTCATGGCCGGGGTGCCAGCAGTCGTAATCCGTGACCATCGCGACAGAGGCGTAGCACAGCTCGGCCTCGCGCGCCAGTTTGGCTTCGGGCATGTTGGTCATCCCGATCACGTCGCAGCCCCAGCCGCGATACATCCGCGATTCGGCCAGCGTGGAAAACTGGGGGCCTTCCATGCACAGATAGGTGCCGCCCTGATGTACGGTGATGCCTTCGGCCCGCGCCGCCCCGGCGCAGGCCGCGCCGAGGCGGGGGCAGGTAGGATGTGCCAGGCTGACATGGGCAACGCAGCCGGTGCCGAAAAAGGATTTCTCACGGGCGAAGGTGCGGTCGATGAACTGGTCGACAATCACGAAGTCGCCCGGCGCAAAGCCCTCGCGGAAAGAGCCGCAGGCCGAGACCGAGATCAGGTCGGTCACGCCCAGGCGTTTCATGGCATCGATATTGGCGCGGTAGGGCACCCCGGTGGGGGAATGGACATGCCCCCGGCCGTGGCGCGGCAGGAAGGCCATCGCAATGCCGTCAAGCCGCCCGACCAGCACCTCGTCGGACGGAGCACCCCAGGGGGTTTTCACCGCGATCCAGCTTGCCCCTTCCAGCCCGTCGATCCGGTACAGGCCCGACCCGCCGATCACGCCGATCATGGTCTGGTTTTGCATCATCTTCCCCCGCAGGCTGCAGGCCAAGATTAGGCGCTGCGGGACCGGCAGGAAAGGACGATTCCGCGCCGGACCCGTGCCACGCAGCCGGTGCGACAGAACTTTGCGGCGCGCGCTGCCGCGCGCAAGCCCTTTTTCCGGGCGCGCTGCCGCGCGCCCCGTGCCTCTGGCGGGGATATTTGTGAACAGAAAATGGTGTTGGGTCAGCGGTCGTCCGGGCGGGGCAATTCGATCACGTCGCGTACAATGGTGTAGTCGCGATAGCCAAGGCGGGCCACCGGGTGAAAGCGCGTCACGTCGAACCGTCCGTCCACGAGGCAGTCGTCGCGCAGATGGATGCCCGTCACCTCGCCCAGGATCAGGATATTGTCGGTGCCGCGCAACGCAATCTCCTGCACAAGGGTGCATTCCAGCGATGCAGGCGCGCCGTCAAGCCGCGGGCAGGGGATGGTGGTGCAGGGCTGTCTGCGCAGACCGTTCAGGGCGAATTCATCCGCGTCGCGCGGTACCGTGGCCGAGGTTTCGTTCATGGCGTGCAGCATCGCCTCTTCGACGATGTTCACGCAGAAGACACCTGTTTCGCGGATGTTGAGCACCGAATCCTTGATGCCGGTCGAGGCGAACATCACCTGTGGCGGCACATAGGCCACGGCGTTGAAGAACGAATAGGGTGCCAGATTGTCGCCCAGCGTCCCGGTTGTGGACAGCCAGCCAATCGGGCGCGGGGTGATGATGGCATTGAACGGGTTGTGCCGCAGGCCGTGCCCTTCGGCGGGGCGGTAGAACATGGAAGACCTCATCGGGGTTTGCCCCCTGACTAGCCCCATGTTACCCGCGCATCCAGAAGATTCGGGATAGGCTGCCGTGTACCGCCTGGAAGAGGAAACCGCCGACGACTGGTGGGAGGTTGAGGCCCTTCTGGACCTGTGCTTCGCGCCGGGCCGCACCGCGCTGTCATCCTACCGGCTGCGCGACGGGGTGCCCAAGGTGGCGGGCCTGTGCCATGTCCTGCGCGATGCCGACGGCGCCCTGGCGGCGGCGATCCGGTTCTGGCCGGTGCAGGTGGCCGGGCAGCCTGTGCTGCTGCTGGGGCCGGTGGCCGTGCATCCGACGCGGCAGGGCGAAGGGCTGGGCGGGTTTCTGATTCACGAATGCCTGACCGAGGCGCGCCGGCTGGGCTGGACCCGCGTCATGCTGGTGGGGGATGCGCCCTATTACGGGCGCTTTGGCTTTCGCCCCCTGCCGGATGTGATCATGCCGCCGCCCACGAATCCGGCGCGGGTGCTGGGGATTGAACTGGTTCCGGGGGCGTGGGCCGGGGTTGCCGGGCCGGTCGGGAAGGCCGCTGTCGGATAAGGCCATTGTGCAGCGGGCCAGGGGTTCCTACCTTTGCGCCATGAACAGGACCGACATTGCCCCGCTTCCCGCCGTTCAGTCCGATCCGTCGGCCGAAATTGCACGGCTGGCCGCGCGCTACCGGCGGGCCAATGGCCCGGTGATTGTCCTGATGAACCGCCTTGGCGGGCGGATTGAAGACAGGCTTGGGGGCTTGCCGCCCGAGGTCCGTGCGCGGATTGACAGCGTCACGCGCAGCGCGCTGGAGAAGGCCTATCATCTGGCCGCCAGCGGCCGGCACGCGCCCGACCTTGGTCCGCGCGGGCCGATGGCGCTGGCGGCGCTGACGGGGGCTGCGGGCGGGGCGGGCGGGCTTGCCACCTCGATCGCCGAACTGCCGGTGACGATCGCGGTGATCCTGCATGCCATCCGGCGCGCGGCTGCCGAGGAAGGGTTTGATCCCGATGATCCGGCGATCCGGCTGGAGGCGCTGCGTGTCTTTGCCGCCGGAAGCCCGCTGGCGACGGATGACGGGGTGAACACCGGGTTTCTGGGTGCCCGGATGGTGGTGACGGGGCCGGCGCTGCAGCGCGTGCTGGCGGGCGTTGCGCCGCGCTTGGCCACGGCGCTGGGGCAAAAGCTGATGGCGCAGGCGGTGCCGGTGCTGGGGGCGGTTGCCGGGGCCGGGCTGAACGCGGCCTTCCTGGGCTATTACCGCGAAGTGGCGCATGTGCGCTTTGGTCTTTTGCGCCTGTCGGAACGCCACGGCACGGAACGGGTGATTGCAGCCTTTGGCAAGGCGGTGCAGCCTGTGCGGGTGACACGCGGCTGATTGGCCCGGCCGGCTTGCCGCAGGAGTCTGACGGGACCGCTGCGATGAACGCTTTCTTCGCGTCCGGGGCGCAGAAACAGCCTGCGGAGCGGTTCTTGGCGGTGTGTGATCCCCGAAACGGCGGGAACGGCGGCTTTCATTCTTCGGGGCAAGGGGGCGCAGGCGCGCCCAGGCGGGGAGCAAGGCGAAGCATCACTCGGGCTGATCCGCCAGCCAGTCCATCACCTGCGGGCGCACCGATTGCGCGCCCGAGGCGATGGCGGCGTCGATCACGCCGCGCACTTCGGCCAGATCGATCCGGCGCAGCAGGCTTTTGACCGGCCCGACCGAGGCGGGGCGCATCGACAGCATGCGCAGGCCCATCGCGGCCAGGCACAGCGCCTCCAGCGGGCGGCCGGCATCCTCGCCGCAGAACGACAGGGGTGTTCCGGCTTTGGCACAGCGTTGCACGATATGGTCCAGAAACTGCAGGAAGCCGCTGTTGAGCGTGTCATAGCGCCGCCGCACCAGCTCGTTCTCGCGGTCGGCCGCAAAGAAGAACTGCTTGAGGTCATTGCCGCCGATCGAGAGGAAATCGACCATCGCGAAAAAGCTGTCGGGGGCAAAGGCCAGCGAGGGTGTTTCCAGCATCGCGCCCACCTCGACGCTTTCGGGGATCACATGGCCCAGGGCTGCCTCACGCTCCAGTTCACGCATCAGATGGGCACGGGCGGCGGTGAACTCATCAAGCTGGGCGATGAAGGGAAACATCACCGTCAGCTTGCGCCCCTGGGCGGCACGGATCAGCGCCTGCAGCTGCATCCGCAGCACGCCGGGCTTGTCCAGCCCCACCCGGATCGCGCGCCAGCCCATCGCCGGGTTTGGTTCGTCCTGCGGTTTCATGTAAGGAAGGACCTTGTCCGACCCGATGTCCAACGTGCGGAAGGCCACGCGGCGGCCCCGGGCGGCGTCCAGCACGCGCGAATAGATCGCCGCCAGCTCGCTGCGCTTCGGCATCTGGCTGCGCACCAGGAACTGCAATTCGGTGCGGAACAGCCCCACCCCTTCGGCACCCGAGCCTTCCAGGCTGGGCAGGTCGGCCATGAGCCCTGCGTTCATGTGCAGCGCCGTTACCGTGCCGCATTTCGACTGTGCCGCCAGACTCCGCAGAGAGGCATAGCGTACCTGCGCCTCTGCCTGCATGGCGATTTTCTCGCGGAAGGCGTGGGTCACCTTTTCATCGGGGCGCAGATGCACGATGCCTTGATCCCCGTCCACCAGAATGGGGTCGCCGTTCAGCGACTCGGAGGTGATCCGTTCGGCGTGGATGACCAGCGGAATCGCCAGCGCGCGGGCGACAATGGCGGCATGGCTGCCGACCGAACCTTCTTCCAGCACCACGCCGCGCAGCTTGCGCCCGTATTCCAGCAACTCGCCCGGGCCGATGTTGCGGGCGACCAGCACCGGGTTTTCCGGCATTGCCGCCCCGGTATCCCGGCCCTGGCCGGTCAGGATGCGCAGCAGGCGGTTGGACAGATCATCAAGATCATGCAGGCGCTCGCGCAGGTAGGCATCGCCCACCTGTTCCATCCGGCTGCGCGCGGTGGACTGTTCTTTTTCCACCGCCGCCTCGGCCGAGAGGCCCGCCGCAATATCCTCTTCCATCCGGCGCAGCCAGCCGCGCGAATGGGCGAACATGCGATAGGCTTCCAGCACCGCGACCTGTTCCTTGTCCAGCGTTTCCACCGACAAAAGGTCATCGACCGACACCCGCAACTGCCCCACGGCGGCGCGCAGCCGTTCGGTTTCCGCCACCGGATCATCGGCCACCGGGTTTGTCACCACCACGCGCGGCTCGTGCAGCCAGACGCGCCCTTCGGCCGCCCCTTCCTGCCCGGCGGCACCGCGAAACAGCACCGGCTGCTTGTGCTTGGCCGACATCGCCTCGCCCTCGCCGGTGAAGGCGCCCAGTTCGGCCATCTCGGCCAGCACCATGGCCACCACTTCCAGGGCATAGACCGCGTCTTCGGAAAACTGGCGGGCGGTCCTGGACTGCACCACCAGCACGCCCAGCCGCTCGCCCACCCGCTGGATCGGCACGCCAAGGAACGAGGAATAGATTTCCTCCCCGGTTTCCGGCATGAAGCGGAAGCCGCGCTCGGCGGGCGCATTGCCGGTGTTGACCGGGGTGGCGGTGCGCGCCACGCGCCCCACCAGCCCCTCGCCCAGCTTCATGCGGGTCTTGTGAACTGCGCCGCGCTTCAGGCCTTCGGTGGCGCAAAGCTCCAGCGTTTCGGGATCGCGGAACAGGTAGATGGAACAAACCTCGGTTCCGATGGAATCCGCGATCAGATGGGTGATCCGGTCAAGCCGCTCCTGCCCCTGACCGCGTTCGGCCAGGGTATCGCGCAGGCGGCGCAACAGCTTGCGGCTTTCGGTTTCCGTGCGTTCGGGCATCTGACCTTCTGTCGGGCGTGGCGGCATTCACCGGTATCGGGACAACTTTAGATCACATCCTGCGGAAAGGAAACGCAGGTTCGCCCGCACACGCCGCTTGCCGCAACGCATGGCATGTGCTGGCAGGCACCGTCTGCGGGGACGGGTTGGCAGGGCAATGCGGTGCCTGATCCCGCCGGGCAAGGGGGGGGCTGTGCAGTCCGGGAGGCCCGGTCCCTCTGGCAAAGACCATCGCCTGTGCCACCGCGCCACGCTGATACCCCTTGCGGCCGGTCCGCCATCAGCGGGCACTTCGCCCCCGCCGGGCCGGGCGCTGGCCTGCGCTGCGCTTGCGGGAACGCTCCTGAGGTGCCGTGGCCCCTGACCGGGTGGCGAAACGCGCTGCGTTTCCTGGCCTTCCCGGAACGGGGGCCGCCTTTGCGGCGGATCAGGATGACATTCCCGTCCGGCACGCGGCTGGGATTCTTTCCGGCACCCGGTCCGTGTAGAGTCGGCGGAAAGGGAAAGTGGCTTCGGGCAAAGCAGGTATCTGCCGATGTTTTTCAGGGCACCGCAGGGTGCGCGCCTGCGCTCTGCGGCCCCTGTCGGGCGCGGCACCCTTGCCGTCCGCCGACTGTGGACAGCGTGCTGCCCGTCAGCGAAGGGGCGGGGCGACGCGGGCATGATCGTGATCCGGCCCTTGTCCGGCGACGACCGGCCAGCAGCGGGAGGGGCCACATGCCGTCACCGTCAGGTCGGTATACCGGATGGCCGGGGCGGCGCTGCCCGCCATGATCGCCGCCGGGGGCGGCCCGGCGATGCCCACCCCGTCAGCCCGACCGTGGCCGGCCCCCCGGATGGCGGGCTGCATGTCCCCACCACGGACGCCGCCCACAGCTTTGCCCGCGCCGCCGCCGTGGCACTCCGCGACCGGGGCATCCGCTGCAACGCTGTCTGCCCCGGCTTCATCGGACCCCGCGCGGGTTGAGGGAGGTGGCCGACCTGCAGGCCCCTGGCGTGGACATGTCAGAGCCCGCCATCGCCACCGCCTGGGGCCGAACCGGCACACCGGTGGAGGTGGCGCAGGCGGCACTGTTCCCGGCCAGCGACGAGGCAAGCTTTGGGAACGGGGCGCATCAGTTTGTTGAGAATGGGTTTGCGGCGGGGTGAGGGGGAGCGATTCCAGCCTGTAATCAAAACGCTTGTCTTTTAGCACACAATGCAGGAAGATTTAGAATGAGTGTTCACCGAAGGGTGAACTTCAGTTTAGGAGGCCTTTATGGCTCAGCCGTTGGAGACCTACCATTGGATTGTAGTGGAAAGCTTCGTGCCACTGTCAACATCCGGACTGCATGGTGTGGTTCATATTCGACCTGCACCTAATGAAATGTTCGAACAAACCCTCCACGTGAGGTGCCCCAAAGCTATGTCAGACAATTATCCCGTAGGTACAAGATTTAGATTACGAGTCAAGCTAACTGATAAAGAAGGTAGCAGATCTTTCCTGCATGCACCTCATCAATGGCCCTTTCATGTCCTTGACGATGATGAGTGAAGCAGGGAACGTTAACTTCACCATAGACAAAACGAAACGGCGTCTGCGCTGCCACCAAAGCCAACAAAATTTGAAGAATCCACTTTTCTTCAATACCCCTTGAATCGAAGAACCTCTTCAAATACACGGTTTCTCGCCTTAGCATCTTGAATCAAAGCTGACGAAGGCATTACATAAAGATGCAGCGGGATTTGGTTGCTTGCGCCAATCGAATAGTCATTATATACAACGCGCTCACTGAGAGAAAAAACATCCTTGAATCCAGTTTGCTTCATATCCCTGTAAAACTCTTCCCCGATCTCAACTATTGAAAAAGCAAATACTTCCCTTATTGTCCCAATTCTATCTGAAAGTTCACTAGCGTATAGACGGCATTGAGTTAAAGCATTGTTGTTCTCGAAAATATCGGCGCTTGGTTTCTTAAACTCTATGATAACTAGCTTGTTCGGCTGGTTCTCATTATCCTTTGAATAGAAGGCGGCGACATCGGGCCTGCGACGCTGTTTGACTTCAACACTTTGCGTCACTTCCTGTATGATCTTCGTTAAACTCTCGTCGCTGTATATGCTTGAATACGACAGGAACTTATCGTCAATAAGCCACACGTTGTTCTCGCGAATCTCGCGCCCATCACTTTTCTTTGGAAGTATCGCATTGTGAATTGCATCCTCTGCTGCATCTTGAGGCATACGGGCCAACGAATCAATGACCAGAGCACGATGCACGATGAATCGCGCCAAATCCTCGCTGGCCAAATGCGAAACATCGTCCCATGAAACATCAGTGCCACTTACCAAATTGTCAATTAAAGCGTCTTCCCTTCTCGCTTGCTGAGCACGGTACACCTTAACTATTTCGTCTGCGTCTAACAGCGCAGCATCCCCGCCAAGCGATTCCATTTGAATGAACGGATAATACTTCTGCAATTTAGAAACGTTAGCATCCCTGAAAGCGTTAATGTCTTCTCCGGCCACTTCATGTATCATTTCCAAGCACTCCTGACGTATACGAGGCAAGAGTTTGTCGCGACTTATCGGCGACACCATATCCGCATCGTCGTCTGTCTTCGGAATTTCCAATCGCTGCCGCTCTATATTGGATCTCCTGTTAAAGTAATCAGAGGTAATCGATATCAAGTGCCGACAAACGTCGAACCTCTTGCTAATTACAAACTCTTCAACGCAAAGCTCGTCAGCACAAAGCATCGCCACAATTCCCCTCCGTGGCGGATCATCGCGGAAGAGATAGCATTCAAAAACCTCATCTTGGAAACTGAAACTTCGCTTCTGCCGTGCTTGGATTTCCTCGTTTTTAAAGAAGAATTCATCTTTAAATGGCTGTCCAGAGTTATGCGAGAATTTCAATGTAATATTCTGTCCACCTTGATGCTTCAGGAAAAGCAGAAGGCGAAGATCATCGCAAATCGCATCGACTAATTTGGCAACTTGAGTGTTAATCCTTTCCCTTAAGGCAGCCAATACAATTTCAGTTTGCTGCGGCCCTTCAACCGAAGTCTTCTTGACCTCATCAGGCCTAAAATCTGGGGTATATTTGAACTCGATACGTTCATTAGGTAACTGACTGACTATTTGCACATCGCTGGCATACTTGAGGAAGGCTAAGCGTCCAACACCTTTTCCACCTATGTCATCCTTATGGCCCGTGCAGACTTCTTCGAAGTAATTCAAGTTTTCACTTGTGAAGCCCTCACCATCGTCCGTAATGACGATTTTTTCCAGCACCTTTCGATCTTCTACAGTTCCCAGCAGGTCAGGCTGCTTTTCTGAAAAGCACAAATCGATCGATACGAGTTTACTGCCTGCTTGGATCGAGTTGGTCACTGCTTCTCTAATTACATCGCGTGCGGTCACGCCGCCTTTATACTGTTCTGCGATGAACTTGCGAAGGTTGATCCGTGCCATGACAATTTTTTAGCGAAGCGACAGCCCATACGCAAGCGGTGGGTTCTACTCTCCCAAGGTTCTCCCCCAACCCCCTAACGCCCCCTTAACACGCCCCCGTAACCCCTTGATATCCCACACCACACCCCCCTGTCCCACAGTGGGCGGCCCCTCACACCGCCGCCCGCACCGCCGCCACAATCCCGTCCACCACCTCGGCCAGTATCGCCTCATCCTCGCATTCGGCCATGACCCGGATCAGCGGTTCCGTCCCGGATTTCCGGATCAGCAGCCGCCCCCGCCCGGTCAGCCGCGCCTCGGCCCCCCGGATCACCTCGATCACCGAGGCCGCCGCCAGCGGCTCTGCCCCCGCGCCGTAGCGCACGTTCTTCAGCAGTTGCGGCACCACCGCAAAGCTTTGCACCAGCGCGCTGGCGGGCTGTCCGGTGCGGGCCATTTCGGCCAGGAACTGCAAGCCGGCGATCAGCCCGTCGCCGGTGGTGGCATAATCGGTCATCACGATATGGCCCGATTGCTCGCCGCCAAGGTTCCAGCCGCCGCGCCGCATTGCCTCGACCACATAGCGGTCGCCCACGGGCGCCCGTTCCAGCCGCAGGCCCCGCCCGGTCAGGAACCGTTCCAGCCCAAGGTTCGACATGACGCTCGCCACCAGCGTGCCGCCGTTCAGACGCCCCTCGTCGGCCCAGCGGCCCGCCAGCAGCGCCATGATCTGATCGCCGTCGGCCACCCGGCCGGTCTGGTCGAGGATCATCACCCGGTCGGCATCGCCATCGAGGCAAATGCCCACATCCGCCCCATGCGCCACCACCGCCCCGGCGGCGGTATCGGTATGGGTGGACCCGCAGTTCAGGTTGATGTTGGTACCGTTGGGGGCCACCCCCACCGGAATCACCTCTGCCCCCAGTTCCCACAGCACTTCGGGGGCGGCGCGATAGGCCGCCCCGTTCGCGCAGTCGATCACCACCTTCAGCCCGTCCAGCCGCAACCCCGTCGGGAAGGTGGTCTTTGCGTACTCCTGATACCGCCCGCGCCCGTCCTCGATCCGTTTGGCGCGCCCGATCTGTTCCGGCGGGGCCAGGGCCACCTGCCCCCCGGCCAGCGCCTCGATCTCCTGCTCGGCCTCGTCCGACAGTTTGAACCCGTCGGGGCCGAAGAACTTGATGCCGTTGTCCTGATGCGGGTTGTGGCTGGCCGAGATCATCACGCCAAGGTCGGCGCGCATCGACCGCGTCAGGAACCCCACCGCCGGCGTCGGCACCGGCCCCAGCAGCAGCACATTCATGCCCGTGCCGGTCAGCCCCGCCGTCAGCGCATTTTCCAGCATATAGCCCGACAGCCGCGTGTCCTTGCCGATCACCACCCGGTGCGCGCCCTTGCCGTCGCGCCGGAAATACCGCCCCGCCGCCTCGCCCAGCCGCAGCGCCATTTCGGCGGTCATCGGATGGGTATTGGCGGTGCCGCGCACGCCGTCGGTTCCGAACAGTTTCCGCATCATGTCAACTCTTCCCCTGAAATTGCCCGCCACAGGGCCAGGGCCGCCCGCGTTTCGGCCACATCGTGGACCCGCAGCAGCTGCACCCCCTGTGCCGCCGCCGCCAGCGCCACGGCCAGCGAGCCGGCCACGCGCCGGTCGGCCCGCTCTTCGCCGCTGATCGTCCCGATGAACCGCTTGCGCGAGGCACCCAGCAGCACCGGGCAGCCCAGCCCGTGGAACAGCGACAGCCCCCGGATCAGCGCCAGATTATGCGCCGCCGTCTTGCCAAAGCCGATGCCGGGGTCCACCACGATCCGCCCGCGCGCGATGCCCGCAGCCTCGGCCACCGCGATGCGATGCTCAAGCCAGTCGCAGACGTCCAGCAGCACGTCGTCATAGGCCGGGGCGTCCTGCATCGTGGCGGGCGTGCCTTGCGCGTGCATCAGCACCAGCGGCACGCCTGCCGCCGCCACCACCCCGGCCAGGCCGGCGTCAAAGGTCAGCGCCGAGACATCGTTCACCATCCCCGCCCCCGCCGCCAGCGCCGCGCGTGCCACCCCGGCCTTGCGCGTATCGATGGACAGCGGCAGGCCCGCGTCCCGCAGCGCCGCGATCACCGGCGCGGTGCGGGCAATCTCTTCCGCCACCGGCACCCCGGCAGCCCCTGGCCGCGTGCTTTCGCCGCCGATGTCCAGCAGAGCCGCCCCTTCGGCCGCCAGGACCCGCGCCTGCGCCAGGGCTGCCGCAGGGTCAAGAAACCGCCCGCCGTCGGAAAAGCTGTCAGGCGTCACGTTCAGGATGCCCATGATCTGCGGGCGGTCCATGGCCAGCCCCGCCAGGGGCGCGCGCGGCGCGGTCAGGCGGGCCAGCACCGCGTCCGGCACCTCGGACACGGGGGCCAGCCGCGCCGGGCGGCCCCGCTCCAGCACTTCGACCTCGGCAAACCAGCACCGGCCGCCGGCAAGCGCCAGGGCCTGCGGCGGACGGGCGATGCCGGTCATCGCGATGGGGCGGAAATATGTCATGATCCAGCCATGCCCCGGCCCGCCCCGCTTGGCAAGACGCGCGCTCAGCCGCGTTCGATGGGCACGCGGCTTCCTGCCGGGCCTGTTACAGCGCCGTGAAGCACCAGGCATTGCGCCGCCAGATGTTCGGCCAGCCACAGCGCCAAAGCCACCGGATCGCTGCCCTTGGGTCCGTCCACCGCATCAAGCACCAGCTTGGACGGTGCCCAGACAATCATGCGCCCGTTCTTCATCGCCCAGTCAATCTCGGTCCGTGTCGCCACCACGACACAGCGCGGATCGCGCGCGGCCAGCACCCAGGCGTTCTGTTCGATCGCCAGCAGGTCAATGCGCCGCTGCGTGGGCCGGTGCCCGGTGCGGGCGCGGGCCAGGTCCGGCAGGCCGACGGTCAGGATCACCGGCTCGCCCCGCTGCTGCAGGGCGTCCAGCCGCGCCGACAGATCGGGCGCGGCCAGGCTGGCGTTGTCGAAGAACACCACGACCGGATGCAGCGCCGCGCCGCCATCCGCCGCGCGCACCGGCACTTCGGCGCGCGAGCGGACAATCTCCACCCCCAGCGCACCCGGCCCCCGGTCCAGTTTTTCGATCCGCACGAAGGCGCGCATGGCATGGGGTTCCGCCAGGATGCGCTCGGCGATCCGTTCGGCCAGCGTTTCCAGCAGGTTCAGGCGTTCGGATGCCAGTTCTGCCGCGATGGCTTCGGTGATGCGGTCGTAAGACAGGATGCGGTCGACATCATCCTGCAGCGGGGCGGGATGGGGGCGCACCTCGACCACCACGTCAAAGCGCACACGCTGGCGCTGCCCGCGTTCCTGCTGGAAGGCACCGATATCCACCTCGACCACATGGCCGCGCAGACTGATCCTGTCGCGCGGGTCAGCGCCTGCGCTGGCCTCGGCCCGCTCTTCGGGGTGGGCAAAGGCAAGGCGGATATCGGTTGTCATCGGTTCTCCCGCGCGGATGCGGCAAGGCTAGCATCCCCGGCGCCTGCGCCCTATCCCAAGGGCGGCAGCCAAGGCAAGGGCCGCGACATGCCGCAGAAGCGGCCGCCCTGCGCCACCGGCACCGGCCCCGCGCGGAAAACGGCGGGTTTCCCGGCCCGCCGCAAGCGCGTTGCCCGCCCCCAATCGGGCGGGTCATGCCATGTCCGGCCGGCGCGCGGCGCGGCTCCGGGCTGGCCTTTCAGCCGGCATCGGCGCGGCCCTGGTCCAGCAGGGCCAGATGCGCGGCGGCAAGGCGGGCCTGGGGAACCCGGTAGGGCGAGCAGGAGACGTAATCGAACCCGGCCTTGCGGCAAAAGGCGATGGATTCCGGATTGCCGCCATGTTCGCCGCAGATCGACAGGGTCAGGTCCGGCCGCGTGGCCCGGCCCCGGCCGGCCCCGATCAGCAGCAATTCGCCCACACCATCGACATCAAGGATGTGGAACGGGTCTTCGGGAAAGACCCCCTGCTGGACATAGGTGTTCATGAACCGCCCGGCATCGTCGCGCGACAGGCCGTAAGTCATCTGCGTCAGGTCATTGGTGCCGAAGGACAGGAAGCTGGCATGCTGGGCAATCTCGCCCGCGCGCAGGGCGGCGCGGGGCGTTTCCACCATGACGCCCAGCCTGTAGTCAAAGCTGCGCCCGGTGCGGATGCGCACGGTGGCGGCCACGGCATCGACATGGCTTTTGACCAGTTCCACCTCGCGCCGGGCAGACACCAGCGGGATCATGATTTCCGGCACCACGGCGGCACCGCGCCGGCCGACCTCGACCGTCGCCTCGAATATCGCCTGCGCCTGCATGGCATAGATTTCGGGCAGCACCACGCCCAGGCGGACGCCGCGCATGCCCAGCATCGGGTTCACCTCGGACAGGGCCTCGGCGCGGCGGGTGACGGCGGACAGGGGAATGTCCAGCGCCTCGGCCAGGTCGCGCAGGCCTTCGCGGCTGCGCGGCAGGAATTCGTGCAGCGGCGGGTCGAACAGGCGGATGCAGACCGGCAGTCCCTGCATGATGTCGAAAAGCTGGATGAAATCCTCGCGCTGCATCGGCAGCAGCCGCGCAAGGGCCGCAGCCCGGTCTTTTGCCGTGTCGGCAAAGATCATCTCGCGCATCACGACCAGACGGTCTTCTTCGAAGAACATGTGTTCGGTGCGGCACAGGCCGATGCCCTGGGCGGCGAAATTGCGCGCGGTCTGGGCATCGGCGGGGGTATCGGCATTGGCACGCACGCCAATGTCGCGCACCGCATCGGCCCAGGACAGCAGCTGGCGAAAGGCGTCGTCCAGCGCCGGGGCCAGCATTCCGGCGGCTCCGGCCAGTGCCTCTCCGGCGGTTCCGTCGATGGTGATGATATCGCCCTCGGCGAAAATCCGGCCATCGGGGGCCACAAGACGCCTGTTGCGGGCGTCAAGCCGCAGATCTGACGCCCCCACCACGCAAGGAAGACCGATGCCGCGCGCAATGACCGCCGCATGGCTGGTCATGCCGCCGCGTTCGGTCAGCACGGCGGCGGCGGAATGCATGCCGCGGATGTCTTCGGGCGCGGTTTCGCGGCGCACCAGGATGCAGGGCTCGCCCCGCGCCGCGCTGGCCTGCGCCGCGTCGGAAGAAAACACGATCCGCCCCGTCGCCGCCCCCGGCGAGGCGGCAATGCCACGCACGAAGCGGTCGCGGGGCCCGCGCGGATCGACCTGATGGTGCAGCAGTTCGGGCAGCGACCCCGGCTCTACCCGCAGCACCGCCTCGTTGCGGGTGATGATGCCGTCATCGGCCAGCGACACCGCGATGCGCAGCCCGGCGCGGGATGACCGCGCCACCTTGATCGCATCCAGCACCGCCAGACGGCCATCCTCGATGGTGAATTCGATCTGCATTTCCTCGCGCAGCCGGGTGCGGGTGACCGTGCCGTACCCCAGCAGCTGCGCGAAGACCGCGGGTGCCACTTCTTGCAGGGACAGGCCGCGCGGATCGCGGGTCAGACAGATCGCGCCGTCGCGGCGCAGGGCGTCGCGGCCCTGGCTTTGTTCCAGGTAGCGCCCGGTGACCTGCGGCAGGCCTGTGACCGGATCGACGAACTGGATCACGCCAGAGCCGGAGATGCCCAGCCCGATGCCCTGGACCATGGCCTGCACCACAAGGCCCAGCCCGCCATTTTCCGGTGCCCCCTTGGCCTGGCGCAACAGCCGGGCCGAGGTGCCTTCCCAGGCGCGGGCCATGGACCGCAGCACTTCGGACAACTGTCTGGCGGGGTCTTCGGGGAAGGGGTCTTCCATTTCCGCCTCATAGGCGCGCAGCGCATCGCGGATCGCTTCTGCCGAGGGGACCGGCGCATCGAACATGTCCGGGTCCAGCCGCGCCACATGGGTGGCATAGCTTTGGATGAAGCGCAGATACAGCGTATCGGCCGCCTCGACCCCGTGGGTGGCAACCAGCGCCCGGTGGCGCGCCGCGTTCAGCCCGATGTTCAGCACCGTGGCCGGCCCGCCCCAATCGGGGTTTTCCGGGCTGGGGCGCACCGACACCAGCGGGGCCGGGCCGAACAGCGCCAGGATGCCGTCACTGTCAACGCTTGCCCCCTGGGCGATGGCCCGCACCGTGCCTGCGGGCAGCGCCACGGTTTGCGGCACCGGCATGTCGAGCCGCACCAGCCGCTGGAGGCATTTCGCCCGCCAGCCATGGGTGACGGTGGCGATCCGCGCCAAGGGGGTCACTTGCGTGAAATCGAGGATGGGGTCGTGTTTCTGCACTGCGGCATTCCTTGCTTGGGTGCAGCATACGCCTGTTGCGCCGTGGCGCAAGCGTTGCGGCGGGGGGTTTCACACCCCCCAGCCCGGCCACGGGCCGGGCGTTCTTCGCTGAAACGCTCCACAGGAGCGTTTCTATACGCTCATCACCCCCCCGTGGGGTATTTGTACCGAAAAGAAGCGGCTAGCCTTCGATTGTCGCAAGATCGGCCACCTGGCCGCAGACCGACCGGATGCGGTGCAGCAGGTTCAGGCGGTTGCGGCGGAGGACCGGGTTGTCGCTGTTCACCTGAACATCGGTGAAGAAGGCATCGATCGGCGCGCGCAGGGCGGCCATGGCGGCCATGGCGGTGGCGAAATCTTCCGATTGCAGCGCAGGGGTGATCGTGGCTTCGGCCTGATCCAGTGCGGTGAACAGGGCGCGTTCAGAATCAGATTCGGCGAATTTGAGGTCGGCACCGTAGGAATATTCGACACCGTCCTTTTCCTCGGCCTGGGTCAGGATGTTGTTGGCGCGCTTGAAGCCCGCCAGCAGGTTGGCCCCGTCTTCGGTTTTCAGTACCGCGGACAGGGCTTCGGCGCGTTTGACCAGCAGCGTCAGGTCATCATTGCCAGGCATGGCAAGGCAGGAGTCGATGACATCATGCCGGATGCCCTGATCGCGGAGCCAGACCTTGAGGCGGTCGTGGAGGAAGGCGAGGAGGCTTTCAGAGCGCTCAAGTTCCCATTTCTGGGGCGGCACACCTTGTCCAAATCCCTTAGCCAGTAGGGCCGCAGCATCCTTGGACAACTCGGCAGCTTCTACGACTGGAAGTTTCGACAAGTCTGCGCCAAGCATCGTCAATAGCTTGATCTTTAAACCACGCTCGATATCCCCAGCGGCTAAACTGAGCATTGATGCCATCGTCCTACGACCGCCGATTATGAATCCGTTTTGCAGAGTGATCCTAACCCCGTTGAAGACGACCAGCCGGATCACCCCCAACGCCGCCCGTCTCAGCGCAAACGGGTCCTTGCTGCCCGTCGGCTTCTCGTCAATCGCCCAGAACCCAGTCAGCGTGTCGATCTTGTCGGCCAGCGCCACGGCGACCGAGACGGGGTCGGTCGGCACATCATCGGACGGGCCGAGGGGGGAGCGGTGTTCTTTGCAGGCTCGGGCGATGGCAGGGTCAAGACCCTGTTCCAAAGCATAGTAGCTGCCCATCGTACCTTGCAATTCCGGAAACTCGCCGACCATGGCCGATTGCAGGTCAGCCTTGCAAACCATAGCGGCCTTCTCTGCAAGGTCTGGTGATGCACCGACCATTGGCGCGATTTCGTGGGCAAGGGCTGCGATGCGTTCCACCCTTTCAGCCTCGGACCCCAACTCGTTGTGGAACGTCACATTCGCCAGCCCCGCCGCCATGCCTTCCAGCCCGACCGATTGCACCACCCGCAGGTCATTCTCCCAGAAGAACCGGGCATCAGACAGCCGCGCGGCCAGCACCTTCTGGTTGCCGGCCAGGATCGTGACCCCGTGGTCTGCCGTCTCGCGGTTGGCGACCGTGATGAACCGTTCGATCCGCCCCGTACCTGGATTGCGGACCGAGAAGAATTTCTGGTGTTCCTTCATGCTGGTCTGCAGCACCTCGGGCGGCAGGCCCAGGAAATCGGCCCCGATGCTGCCCATCAGCACCACGGGCCATTCGACCAGTCCCGCCACCTCGGCCAGCAGGCCCGCGTCGGGAACCACCTCCAGCCCCTGGGCGAAGGCGGTGGTGGCGGCATCGTGCCAGATCTGCGCCTCGCGCTCTGCCGGGTCCAGCACCACGAAGGCGCGGCGCAGCCTGGCGCGGTAATCGTCAAACGAAGACACCGCAAAGCGCGCGGGGGCCATGAAGCGGTGCCCGGCGGTGGTGTTGCCCGCCGCAATCCCGTCCACCTCCAGCGGAACAACCTCTGCCCCGCCCTCGTCACTCAGCAGGCACAGGATCGAATGCAGCGGGCGCACCCAGCGCAAGGAGCCGCTGCCCCAGCGCATCGATTTCGGCCAGGGAAAGCTGCGGATCACCTGCTCCACCACCTCGGCCACGATTTCGGACGCGGGGCGGCCGGGTTTCTCCCAGATTGCAAAGTAGAATTGCTTACCCCTGACGTCGCGGTTCTCGAACTTCACTCCATTCAATTCGATCGAGCCGCCGAGGCCGGGCAACGCGAGGGAATCAACATGTGCAGTTGCGGAAGGATGGTTCAGGCCAAATGCTTTAAGGAACCCCTCAAGGGCTGCACGGGGGGCATCTATCGAGGGACCCTTGCGTTCCTCGTGCTGGGGGCGGCTTTGGGCACTCAGCCCGTCCAGCGTCAGCACAAGGCGGCGCGGGGTGGAAAAGGCCCCGGCGCTGGCATAGGTCAGGCCGGCCTCAACCAGACCATCCGTCACCAGGCGGCGCAGATCGTCACGCGCCCTGGCCTGCATGCGCGCAGGGATTTCTTCCGAGAACAGCTCCAGCAGCAGATCGGGCATCGGCTTACTCTTTGTATGTGTCGTTAAGCTGGTGCCAGGCAAAGGCCCGGCCATCGGGGAAGACGGCAACCACACGGTCCACGCCCCCGGCGACATTGGCCTGCGACAGGAAGGCCAGCGCCTCGCCGCGTTCCAGCGCCGCGCCGATGGCATCGGCATCAAAGCAGTCGAACCAGCCGGGGGCGGTCAGCGGGGTGGGCCGGTCGTACCGCCGGAAGGTTTCGGTCAGGGTGGCCTGGCTCAGCGGTGTGGTGAAACAGGCCCGGAACCGCAGCGGAGAGGAGTCTGCATCGATGCCTTCGATGTTTTCCACCGCGATGGCCTCGGGCACGGCCCTTTCGATGGGCACCAGCGTGATTTCCGCGCCGGGGGTGAAGGACACCGGCGCGTAAAAGGCATAGACCTGCAGCCAGTACATCACGATGCCCGCAACCAGCCCCGTCAGCACGATGCCCCCTGCAACCAGCTTGCCGGTCACGCGGCCACCCCGCCGCCGGCCTCGGTCGCAACAAAGGCATCAGCGCAGCGTTTCGCCAGCGCCCGCACGCGGCCGATATAGGCCTGCCGTTCGGTCACGCTGATGACGCCGCGCGCGTCCAGCAGGTTGAACAGATGGCTGGCCTTGATGCACTGGTCATAGGCGGGATGCGCCATGATGATGGTGCGCCCGGCCTTGTCGGGCTGGGCGGCGGTCAGGATGCGGTCGCATTCGGCCTCGGCATCCCTGAAATGCTGAAACAGCATGTCGGTGTCGGCCTGATCGAAGTTCCAGCGGCTGTATTCCCGTTCGGTCTGGCGGAATACATCGCCGTAGGTCAGGGCAATCGGCGACTGCGGATCGTTGAAGGGCATGTCCATGACATGGCCCACGCCCAGCACATACATCGCCAGCCGTTCCAGCCCATAGGTCAGCTCGCCCGAAACCGGGCGGCAGTCATGCCCGCCGACCTGCTGGAAATAGGTGAATTGCGACACTTCCATGCCGTCGCACCACACCTCCCATCCCAGGCCCCAGGCACCCAGGGTGGGGCTTTCCCAGTCATCCTCGACAAAGCGGATGTCGTGCAGGTCGGCATCGATGCCGATGGCAGCCAGGGAGCCAAGATAACGATCCTGCATCTCGGGGGGCGAGGGTTTGATCAGCACCTGGAACTGGTAGTAATGCTGCAGACGGTTCGGATTTTCGCCATAGCGCCCGTCGGTGGGCCGGCGCGACGGCTGCACATAGGCCGCAGCCCAGGGTCGCGTGCCCAGCGCGCGCAGGGTGGTGGCCGGGTGAAAGGTGCCTGCCCCCACCTCCATGTCATAGGGTTGCAGGATGGCGCAGCCGTGACCGGCCCAATAGGCCTGAAGCCGCATCAGGATGTCCTGAAAACTGCGCGGGGGGGCAGACATCGGCGCACCTCTTGTGCAAAAGCGCCCTCTCCATAGGCAAGGCGCGCGATAGGGTCAATGCGCCGTCCCCGCGCCGCACCGGATTTGCCGCGTCGGATTTGACGTGCATCCGCCGGATGCTCTGCTAGCATCCGGTCACATTTGTGACAGGCCCAGACCGGGACGGGGATTTACGTGACCAAGACGACTGCAGGCCGCCTGGCATGGCTGGCCGTTGTGATGGCCCTTCTGGCCGGCGGGGGTGCCCGGGCGCAGGACCGGGCCTGGATTCAGATCGAAGCACAACCGACGCGGGCCGAGGCGATGGACCGCGCGCGCGCCTATGTGGCGGTCTTTCCCGACGTGGCGGGATATGCGCTGAACTCGGGGTGGTTCGGCATCGTTCTTGGCCCCTATCGCAGGGAGGAAGCGGCAATGAAGCTGCGGGATCTGCGCGGCGAGGGGATGATCGCGTCCGACAGCTTCCTGGCCGACGGCCGGACGTTCCGCGACCGCTACTGGCCAGAGGCAACCGCACCGGACGCCCCCCTGCCGGACCCGGTCACGCAAGCCGCCGCCCCGGAACCCCAAGCCCTGCCTTTGCCACAGACGCCGGTCCCCGATGACGAGACGCCGGACGAAGCCCGCGCTGCCGAGGCGGCGCTGACCGCGCCCGAGCGGAACGAGGTGCAGGCCGCACTTCACTGGTTCGGCTTTTACAGTGCCGTGATCGACGGCGCTTTCGGCCCGGCGACGCGCAGCGCGATGGCGGCCTGGCAGGAGGCCGGCGCACAGCGGGCGACCGGCGTTCTGACCACGGCGCAGCGGGTCGCGCTGCTGTCGGCGTACCGTGGCGCCATGGCGGAACTGGGCCTGCAGCGGGTGACGGAACCTGAGGCCGGAATCGCGATTGACCTGCCGCTGGCGATGATCCGCTTCGACCGCTACGATCCGCCCTTCGTGCGCTATGGCGAGGTGGACGGCAGCGGTGTGACGGTGCTGCTGATCAGCAAGCCGGGGGACGAAACCACGCTGTATGGCCTCTTTGACCTGCTGCAAAGGCTTGAAATCGTGCCTCCGGCCGGGCCGCGCCGCAGCGGGGAAGACAGCTTTGAGATTACCGGGCGCAACGGGCGCATCGAAAGCTATTCCTATGCCGAACTGTCGGGCGGGCTGGTCAAGGGCTTTACGCTGGTCTGGCCGGTTGCGGACAGCGCCAGGATGGCGCGGGTGCTGGCGGTGATGAAGGGCAGCTTCCGCCCGGTCGGGGACAGGGCCCTGTATCCGGGGCTGGCCCCGATGGATGCCGCCCGGCGCGACGGGATGCTGACCGGGCTTGAGGTGCGCCGCCCGGCGCTGTCGCGATCAGGCTTCTTCATCACGCCAACCGGAACGGTGCTGACCACGGTCGATGTGCTGCAATCCTGCGCGCGTGTCACCATTGACGGGGATCTGCCGATGTCGGTGGCCCTGTCGGATGCGCAAAGCGGGCTGGCGGTGCTTGTGCCCCAGACGCCGCTGTCACCGCCCGGTGTTGCGGCCATTCAGACCACGCCGCTGCGGATCGGAACCGAGGTTGCCGTGGCCGGATACCCCTATGAGGACCGCCTGACCTCTGCCACGCTGACCTTCGGCTTTCTCGAGGCGCTGGAGGGTCTGGACGGCGAAGCGGGCCTGAAGCGGCTCAGCCTGCCTGCGCTGGCGGGCGATGCGGGCGGGCCGGTTGTGGATGGCACCGGGGCGGTGATCGGCATGATGCTGCCCCGCGCACAGGATGCCGTGCGGCAGTTGCCGCCCGATGTCTCTTTCGCTCTGGCAGCTTCGCGCATCGAACAGCGGCTGGCGGCAGAGGGGATCGTGCTGCGCACGCCCCCCGCACAGGGCACGCTTGCGCCCGAGGATCTGAACCGCCGCGCACGGGAGATGACGGTGCGTGTCGCCTGCTGGAATTAGCAGGGTTCCGGGAACGTACCGGCCAGGGGCTGCCGGAACGGAACGCAGGAGTCGCTTCCACGTGCGCCCCGTGCGGTCTGGCCGGGGCCATCGCCCCGGCCACAGCGCTGCGCCGGCATCAGGATCAGCCGGGGGCCAAAGCCCCCGGCCAGCGCCCGACCCGCCCCCGGCGGACGCTTCTCGCCCGCCGGGTCGGGGCGGGCGCTTGTCTCTCTGAGTCTTGCAGATCCTGTCGTCTGATGGGGTTGGTCCGGGGGGACGGTGGCCACCGTCCCCCCGGACTGGCGGGATGCGGACCGTGGCGGGCGCTGGTTCAGGGAACC